>ENA-OPBO01000672-OPBO01000672.1-human-gut-metagenome-genome-assembly--contig:-NODE-672-length-27895-cov-3.713578_pt1 | contig 27895 bp, 34 predicted proteins | sample MGYA00241071_ERZ501458 | MGnify/ENA primary metagenome ERZ501458 (study PRJEB25962, sample SAMEA2042509) | human gut metagenome | biome: human gut; feature: human-associated habitat; material: faeces... | reverse complement strand
GCCGCCGCGCGTGATGAGGATGCGCTTGTCATGCAGCAGGTCAAGCGCGAACTGCTCATCATCAGTGATGTTGAACTTCTTCACGTCGAGCTTGGGGAAGATGTAGAACGCGGCCTTCGGCTTGACGGCGGTGATGCCGGGGATCTGGTTGAGCATGTCGTAGACGAGGTCGCGCTGGTCGTGCACGCGGCCGCCCGGCACGATGTAGTCGTTGACGCTCTGGTGGCCGCCGAGAGCGGTCTGCACGATCGACTGGGCGGGCACATTCGAGCAGATGCGCATGTTGGTGAGCATGTTGATGCCCTCGACATAGTCCTTCGCGATGGACTTGTTGCCGCTGAGCACCATCCATCCGATGCGGTAGCCCGCGATCATGTGCGACTTCGACAGGCCGGAGAACGTGACACAGAACAGGTCCGGGGCCATGGACGCTATCGAGACGTGCTGGAGTCCGTCCATCACCAGACGGTCGTAGATCTCGTCGGAGAAGATCATCAGCTGGTGTTCGCGGGCCAGATCGACGATCTGCTGCAGCACCTCCTTCGGGTAGAGGGCGCCGGTCGGGTTGTTCGGGTTGATCAGGACGATCGCCACCGTGCGGTCGGTGATCTTGCTGCGCATGTCATCGATGTCCGGGTACCATTCGGATTCCTCGTCGCACACGTAGTGCACGGCGGTGCCGCCGGCCAGGTTGACGCAGGCGGTCCACAGCGGGTAGTCCGGGGATGGCACGAGCACTTCGTCGCCGGTGTCGAGTAGCGCGGACAACGACAGGTTGATCAGCTCGCTGACGCCGTTGCCGGTGTAGATGTCTTCGATGCCGACATTGGGCAGGTTCTTGAGCTGCGCGTACTGCATGATCGCCTTGCGCGCCGAGAACAGGCCCTTGGACGCGGAGTAGCCTTCCGTGTCGCTGAGCTGCCGGGACATGTCGTATACGACCTCGTCCGGTGTGCGGAAGCCGAACGGCGCGGGGTTGCCGATGTTGAGCTTGAGCACGTGCATGCCGGACTGCTCCATGCGGGCGGCCTCGTCGACGACCGGTCCGCGCACGTCGTACAGCACGTTGTCAAGTTTGGTGGATTTGTTGAAGTGGCGCATGGGTGTTCCTTCCGGTTCGTGTGATGGTGACGTTATCTGGGGTGCGGGCGCTTGGGATGATGGCGTGATGACAAAGGACGCCAATGTCGTTATGAATGAATGTGCCGGTGTATTGCAGTATGCACAGACTTGTTTTGAAGGTTTGAAAGCATATACTACGGAGCATGGCAAGATTGTTACGTTCCGCCCGGATTTGAATGCTTCCCGTATGGCAAATACGGCAAAGCGTTTGGAAATGCCACCATTTCCGGAAGATAGATTTGTAGAAGCAGTTGAGAAAGTAGTAGCAGCTAATGCGGCTTATGTACCGCCTTATGGTTCTGGTGCGACCCTGTATGTACGACCCTTTATGTTTGGCTCAAATGCGATCATTGGTGTAAAGCCGGCGGACGAGTATCAGTTCCGTGTATTTACCACACCGGTGGGACCTTATTTCAAGGGCGGCGCAAAGCCTATCACCATCCGTGTCAGCGACTATGACCGGGCAGCGCCTCACGGAACCGGCCATGTGAAGGCGGGCCTTAATTACGCCATGAGCCTGTATGCTATCATGGACGCCCACAGACAGGGATTCGACGAGAACATGTACTTGGATGCGGCCACCCGTACGAAGGTGGAGGAGACCGGCGGAGCCAACTTCATCTTTGTGACTAAAGACAACAAGGTGGTAACACCCAAATCCAGCACCATTCTTCCCTCCATCACCAGACGTTCTCTGATGTATGTGGCTGAGAAGTACCTGGGACTGGAAGTAGAAGAGCGGGAGATCTACTTTGACGAAGTAAAAGACTTCGCGGAGTGCGGTCTGTGCGGAACGGCAGCAGTCATCTCTCCGGTAGGGAAGATCAATGATCATGGAAAAGAGATCTGCTTCCCAAGCGGCATGGATGAGATGGGACCGATCACCAAGAAGCTGTATGATACATTAACCGGGATCCAGATGGGGCACATCGAGGCTCCGGAAGGATGGATCCACAAGATCTGTTAATGAGAGATAAACCGGGGACGTGGTATTTTCAGAAATACCACGTCCCCGGTTGTATATACCGTTTCATTGACAGAAGGGGTTAAAAAAGGGTATAATCCATCTATTATCATCAATGGTCAGAAGGCGGGGTGAGTAGTTTGAAGTGTATCTTAATGCATAAACGAATCGCTGTAGCGGAGTTAGAACTGGATGACGCTACTGGTTTCATACAAAAGATTGGCATGGTCTATGCCCCAGAGCATTTTCCTGTGGGGATCCCAGTAAAAAAGGGTGTTGCTGACCGGACGGCGTTAAATGAGTTGTGGACAGACCGGTCTATCCCGGCCAGCCGGTCTGGTATCCGGGAGGCTCTGGAAACATTGGAGATAACCAGCACAAAATTGCTTCTGGTACGTTGTTATGGACTGAGTCTGTCGGATCAGTATTGGATCTGTCCGAAAGGTTCCGGCCTGACATGGGACGCCATCAACTTTTTTGACAATGGTTTTTCAGACGATATTGGCGACGTCCTGTTCGGAGCGGAAAAGAAAACGGATGCTTTAGATTTTTCATCTCCGGATAATACTTCAGACGGTAATCTGAAAAAACGCTGGAAGATCATAGACGGGAAACGGTGCCTGGTAAAAGGCGGCAGCAACCCATTCCGACAGCAGCCCTTTAATGAGGTGATCGCTGCCGGGATCATGGAGCGCCTGGGAATTCCTTATGTGCCGTATAAAGTCACCTGGAACAAAGGCGCGCCTTACAGTGTGTGCGAAGATTTTATCACAAGGGATACGGAACTGGTTCCGGCATGGCGTATCCTCAAGACGCAGAAAAAGAGTAACAGTGTCTCGGTGTATCAGCATTTTGTCAACTGCTGTGAAAGGCTTGGTATCCAGGATGCCGTTCCCTTCCTTGACCGTATGATCGTGCTGGATTTTATTATCGCCAATGAAGATCGGCATTTTAACAATTTCGGTATGCTGCGGGAGGCGGAAACCTTGAAATGGATTGGTTTCGCCCCAATTTATGACAGTGGTTCCTCACTGGGCTACGATAAGACGCCCATGCAGATACGCTCAGAGAAAGATATAGTCTGCAAGCCTTTTAAAAATCACCATGCGGAGCAGTTAAAGCTGGTGTCTGATTTTAGCTGGATTGATTTTGACCGGCTGAAGGATGCGGATAGATTGATTGAGAGTGTACTGACCGCAGAAGGAACAGAGGATTATGTGGATGAAATCCGTATTCGTACGATCAAAGGATCGGTTAAGCAGCGGATTGAGTATTTATCCCAGTTTTCCATGAGCCGGACGCCAGTGCAGGAGTATTCTACGGAGGATGATGTGGAAGAAAATGTTGCTGCGGATTATGCACCCAAAATAGATCTGTAATCATTCAAGAACTTGATGGGGAAATACAAAAAGCTGTGATGGGAGGTGATGGATATGGAATTGCGTGTGCTGAAATATTTTCTGACGGTAGCGGATGAAGGAAATATTACGAGGGCTGCGGATATCCTTCATGTTACCCAGCCCACCTTAAGCCGCCAGCTGATAGAGTTGGAAGACGAACTGGGAACGGCGCTTTTGATCCGGGGAAAACGTTCCGTGACTTTAACAGACGAAGGATTTCTGTTTAAACAGCAGGCGGAAATGATCGTGGAGCTCTCGGACAAGCTGGAACATACCTTTAAAGACAAAAAAGACGTGGTCTGCGGCACCATCCGGATCGGCGCTTCAGAAGCGGTAGGCTGCCGGGCGCTGGCCCTCTACATGAAAGAATTTCGTGAAAAATATCCGGATGTCCAGTTTGATCTCTATAATGGGATGGCGGACAACATCAAAGAGATGCTGGAACGAGGGCTTCTTGACCTGGGGCTTGTACTGGAGCCTGTCGATACTGCAAAATTTGAATATGTAAGGCTTCCCCAGAAAGAAACCTGGGGACTCCTTTTGAGAAAGGCTCACGAACTTGCGGAAAAGGAAACATTAACCGTGGAAGAGATCCGGCAGTATCCCCTGATCATGCCGGGAAGAGAGAATGCCAAAAATGAAGTTCTTCACTGGATGCAGTGCGAGGAAAGCCACCTGAACATTCCGGCTTATTACAATCTTCTCTCCAATGCCGCATTGCTGGTAGAGGCCGGGATGGGCTGTGCAGTCTGTCTGGACGGTGCATTATCCATACATGCGGATCCCGACCTTTGTTTTCGCCAGATCCTGCCGGAGCACACAACAAGGAGTGTGATCCTGTGGAAAAAGAATCATCTGTTTTCTCAGGCGGCATCCCTTTTCGTACAGACAATCCAAGAATATTAGAAATGGTCATGGCATCAGCCAAAGCGCTGGTGCCGTGGCTTTTTTTAATATGCGGAAAACGTATGGTTTTTCATAGTAGACAGGTATTAGACAGGATATAGAAGACGGGGGATAATGAATAAAAAAGTAAGAGCTAAAGGATGAACACATACTATGAAAGAAAATATTTTGATCGTGTATTATTCTTATTCCGGAAAAACCCGCAGGATTGCAGAAGAGATCCAGAAACAGACAGGCGGCAGATTAAGCCAGATCTATCCAAGGCAGCCGTATCCGGCAGATTTTGATTGCCTTTTAAAGCAGGTGAGAGAGGAAAACAGATCGGAAAAGCTGCCTGCACTGCTTCCCATAACAGAAAACGCCGGCGGATATGACATTGTTTTTGCCGGTTCGCCTAACTGGTGCGGAACGATCGCCCCGCCCCTGGCTGCCTGGCTTGGGAAAAATGATATGACAGGGAAGATGATCCTTCCTTTTTTCAGCCATTGCGGAGGAGAAGACAAGGGGATGGAACAGGCTGTGAGAGACAGATGCCCGGGAACAGACATAAAGAACAGCCTGTATGTATTGGAAAACAGTGGTGAAAGGCTACCTCATATAGTGCAGGTGTGGCTGGAGCAAAATTTTCCATCAGAGAGGAAGATAAATAATGAATAGTGGGAAGAAAAAAATAAAACTTGCGGTGGATATCCTGATGACGCTGACGCTTTTGTTTTTGATGGGGTATCAGATCTGGGGAGAATCCGCTCATGAGTGGGCGGGCGCTTTCATGCTTTTGCTTTTTATCGTCCATCATGCGCTTAATGGCGCCTGGTACAGAAATATGTTCAAGGGGAAATATACCGGGGTTCGTATACTGACGAGTGCAGTGGATCTGGTGCTTTTGGCCGTGATGATCTGTCTGATGGCAAGCGGGATTATCATGTCCAGGCATGTATTTGCCTTTCTTCCCATCAGGGGCGGGATGGGGACAGCCAGACTGGTCCATATGACTGCCAGCTATTGGGGCTTTGTGCTGATGGCATTTCACCTGGGACTCCACTGGGGCATGATACTGGCACGGTTCCGGCAGATGTTCGGGGCGGGCAGGAATTCCAGAATCCGCCGTACCGTTCTCCGGATTGCCGGTGTTTTTATTGCGGGTTACGGCTTGTATGCATTTGCGGCAAGAGATCTGGCGACTTATATGTTCCTGCGGACACAGTTTGTGTTCCTGGATTACAACGAGTCCCCGCTATCTTTTTACATAGATTATCTAGCCATGACAGGGCTGTTTATCTGGATCGCCCATTATCTGTTTACAAATTATCATTCCTGAAACGTATGAAAAACGATAAATGACAGGTATTAGACTTAGGAAAAAAATCCTCTTACAATGTACATGAAGGCAGGAAAACCCCTGCCGGATTGGAGGCATGAAAATGAAGATCATAATTCTGGAAGGAAGTAATTGATGCGGCACATGCGGATATCCATCCCTGTACCGGGTGTATCCATTGCGGTTATGAAGGCCCCTGCGTACAAAAGGATGACGTAGAGACATTCCGTAAGGATATTCTGGAGGCAGATATGATGGTATTTGTTACACCTCTGTATTATTACGGAATGTCAGCACAGCTGAAGACCCTGATCGACCGGTTCTGCGCTTTTAACAGCAGCATTCAGCGCAAACATATGAAGGCCGCTCTTCTGACAGCGGCATGGAACAGCGACGGCTGGACCTTTGATGCACTGGAAGCCCATTATAAGACGCTGGTACGGTATCTGAACCTGAAGGATATGGGAATGGTGCTGGGAAAGGGCTGCGGCACACCATCCATGACACAGCGTTCGAAATACCCGGAACAGGCATATGAACTCGGGAGAAAACTGAAATAGACAGAAACGAAAGGAAGTAATGAACATGAAGAAAAATATCGGAAAGAGCCTTGCGCTTTATCCTACACCGCTGGTAGTAGTGGGAACTATGGTGCACGGAAGACCAAATTACGTCCTGGTGGGACATGTGGGGATCATCGGACATGACCGGATCATGGTCAGCCTTGCGAAACCCCATTACACCAATCAGGGGATCAAAGAGACAAAAGCGCTGACTGTGAATATTGTAGACGAAGCTATGCTGAAGAAAGCGGACCGGACCGGCTGCGTCAGCGGAAATAAAGTGGATAAGTCAGAGATGTTCCAGTTTCATACCGAAGGGACCGGGGCGCCTGTCATCGACGAGGCGCCGGTTGTGATGGACTGCACAGTGGACGACATCTATGAGACAGAAGGGTTTGAGAGCTTTATCTGCAAAATAGACGGTGTTTACGCAGAAGAGAGCGTTTTAAATGAAGCAGGAAAAATTGACTATCGCACATTGAAGCCGGTTCTTTTCGAAATGCCCACCTACGAGTATCTACGTACAGGTGATGTCATCGGAAAATGTATGAACCTTGACCAATAACGGATGGAAAAAGGAATAAAGGTAAGGAGGACGCTTATGAAATCAAAATTATTAAAGAAAATGTTTTCCATTATGCTTGTGGGAACCGTAGTATGCAGTCTTGCTGCATGCAGCGGCGGAACCGGTGAGGAAGAACAGTCAGAGACACAGGAGACGGCAGAAAATGTAGATATAGCGGCGGGAGAAGGCACCGCACTGATCGCTTATTTTTCCTGGTCAGGGAATACAGAGGCTGTAGCCCAGGAGATCCAGGCACAGACCGGTGCGGATCTGTTTGAGATTGTTCCGGCTGAGCCTTATACGGACGATTACGATGAACTTCTGGATATTGCGCAGGAGGAGCAGAGCAGCGACGCCCGCCCGGCGATCGCAGAGACTGTGGATCTCTCGTCATATGACACCGTGTATCTCGGGTTCCCTAAAATGGAGCAGGGTTTTAGCTGTGTATAGCGTCTACCAAGTAACAATACAACCGAATATAGCCACACAATACACAAAGCATAGGAAAAAATGTGTATGCAGTAAGTGGGAATATATAATGACTGGCAAGGAGAAAAGACACTCCATATGCCAGTTTTTTGTTAGGTAGATTGTAGATCACACCAGAGACGAGATGAAAACGCTGAATTCTAGCATTACCAGAATGGACGAGCAGATTGCCCGGTGTATGGTGATTCACCAAATGCTTAGTACCTGGATATCGGATACGCTGACCTTGCAGCCGGATTGTGTATATGAACGAGACGAGCAGAACAGGAGCGGATCAGCGTACCGAAGCTGATGAAGATGACAGGACTGTCGAGAGGATTCTTTTATAAGAACGCAGAAGTCCGCAGGGAAATGGATCTGGCACTGGAGCGACAGACCGGGGTGATCGACAAAAGACGGGGAATCCTTGATAGCGCTATGGATAAGCAGATAGAGACCTTGCAGTATCAGATTGCACAGCTGCAGGCAGAAAATGAAGAACTGAAAAAGAAGAATTTGAGATTACAGAAAGCACTGAACAAAAGAGACGTAAACCTCGCAAAGAATTTGTAAATCATAAAATTGAAAACAATCAACACTGACCGGGTATGCGGGACGCATACCTGTTGGTGTTATGGAAATAGAATGCAAATTGCTTTTACCTGAGAATAATTCCATGATTTTTATTCAATTAACTCGACTTATTATTTATTTGTCGTATAATGATAATATAAATCATGTAAGGAGTTAATGTTGTGGGTAGAGGTAATGATGCAATACCAACATGGAGCGGATTCAATTATCAAGGAAAAATGATGCTATTATATGTTTTGGAATTGATAAATCAAATAGAACAAGATAAAGACGAAAAAATATATTCTGTCGAATTAGAAAAAGATGAGGATTTTTGTATTATCTGTGATTCAGAATATAAGTCATTTCATCAGGTCAAAGCCTATTTGTCAAAAAACAAATGGAATAGTTATAGTAAAGCTATGGACAAGCTGTTACAGCATAGAGCTGAGTCAAGTAATCCAACAGCAAAATGTTATCTTACAGTTGCGAAAGAAATAGAAGATTGGGAAGATACATCCAACACATATAATACAAGTATTGAATTATATAAAAGATCAAACAAAGTAGTTGGGGTTTGTGAAGTCAGAGATGAAATCAATAAAGAAATTGCAATATATTTGAAAAATAAAAAATACACTGACAAAGCGATAGAAGTCGTATATGCAGAATTATGCTTATTTTTAGATGATATTATTGCAAAAATGCATAGACAAGCTTTCGGGAAAAGAAAGTATATAATAAGTTTTTCTGACATTATAGGACTTGTAGAAGCTGCCATCGAAAAAGAGGAAGTTCGTAAAGAATTCTATTTAAAAGAAAGAGTTTACGAATATGTCATGGAGAATATTGAAAAGGCTTTGAATAATTTATGTGAAGAGGAATGTGCAACTTCTCTAGAAAATTGTAACAAAGTATGTGCAGCTAAATGTGGATATGAAAAGATAATGGAAATTATTGATTATAGTCAGTTTTGTAAATTGCTTAATCCAAGTAAAAGAGAAGATTGGGACAATGAATTAGCTTTGGTAGAAAACTTGCCGATTGAAAAAATACAAAGTGAAATTTATGAATTGTTATACCAAAGTGATACTCCTGAAAAGGTTACAGGGGATAATTATGGATTATACTTACAATCAAAACATTCGCAGGCACCAAACCAACAGATCATACCTACATTTTTAGATTTAACACGTGGAGCTAAAAAAGAACAGGCGTTGCAGCGTATTTTTCAAAATATTATTAATAATACAGACATTATAGATATACTAGCAGGAAATAGCATTACTGTTATTCCAGGAAGTTATTCAGGCTCGTTGTCTCAGGCACAAATTACATCTGGTTGGAAAGAGAGTTCTCCTGATAAAGTAAATGGATATTACAAAGATATAGAACTGATCTCGGCACAGGAATTGAAGGAAAAATTCGAAAAAAATGGAGGTAATCATGATTGACATAATAATGGATATCATTCGCTTATTAAATGAAGGAAATGTTATTCCGATGCAAAAGGATCAAAACACAAAAATTGATTTATATAATGACCAAGTGCAATTATTTGTGGATAGTTCGGGAGAAGAAAACAAGTATTATTATTTTGCTGAATTTGCAATAGATGATGAACAGGATAATTTAGCACAGATTGAAGATGTGGTATTAAATAGTGATGTATATACAGTTATAGGAAAGCCTAAGCCAAGTAATTCATATATGATATTATTATGGAAGGTAGAGCAGATAGATGAAAGCCTATATCCATACATCATACAAATTGAAGAAAACGAATTCTTTTATAAAAAATATGTATTCTACTACACAGAAAAGGAACAGAAATGTTTTTCGGAATGGTATGGGACATTGAATATTGATAAAAAACCGGTGCTTGATACAGTATTAGAGGCATTGCAGTCTTTGAACGATGAGTCGGATCAGATGCAATTCTTGACTCGGCTATTGAGCAAAGTTCCATTTTTTAATCCGGTATTTCCGAAAGCTGTCATGAATGATTTTAGTAAAATGGTAAGACAAAAAATAGATGGGATAAGGAAACAAAAGAATACTGTTGAAATGATAAATGATATATTCATAAAGTCGATTGAAGAAGAAACTTTTAATACAGAAGTGTTATCTGACATGATATATCAAAAAATAATGGAGGAATAATTGGATGGGGTATACATTTAAAAGTATCTGTATTAGAAACTTTAAATATATAACAGATAATAAGCCTTTGGAATTTGATTTTATGAATAGCAATATTGTAATTTTGGATGGTCAGAACGGATATGGCAAGACTACATTATTTGATGCCATTGAAATTCTACTGACGGGGAGAATAAAGCATTTTAATCCAAGTTTACAAAATCGAAAAACGGAAACTTTGGGAACACTGGCCAATGATATGGGAAAAGATATAGTTATTACAGCTATTTTATTATCCGATATCGGCGAAGAAATGCATATAGAGAGAAAACTTTTATGTAAAAATGAATTCAAAAGTAGTCTTAAGCTTAACGCTCAAGATATTAGTCAGGATGAACTGTATAATAAACTTCATTTGAGTTCGAGTATGTTTGAAATAGGTACATACATTTCTCAAAGTGAATCTTTGGACTTTTTACAAAATAAGTATAGGGATAGAAAGAACTCGGTATCGTCTCTTTTGGATGATTCTGAAATATCAGATAAAATTCAGGCATTGAAATCAGTTCAAGAATGTATTTTTAGTAAAGTGCAAAAAGAGACTGAAGAGAAAGAGAAACAAATACAAGAAATCGAGAAAAAAGTAAAAGAGATAAAAGAGCAGGCAGATCATATTGTCATAAATACAGAATTGCTAGGCGAAGATATACGATTATTTGACGATGTAGAATATGGATTTGATGTTATAAGATTAGATCAAGGAGTTACTTATGAGACAGTTATTCAACAACTTAAGCAAATTGAAGAATTTCTAGAGAATTATGATGAATTTGTTCGATACAAAACCAATTCTATTATACGGGAATTACAGAGAACTCCCAAAAAATTGTTTATGGCATTATTCTATCAAAAAGAAATAGAATTACTTAAGAAAAAAGAGGATCTAATAAACGAGTTAATTAAAAGTAAAGAATTGTTAACAAACTATACAAATAGCATATGGTCAGTGGATAAAACAATTTTTCAAAAAATCAAAATCGATCCAGAAGTAATAAAACAAATAGAAACACTTTTATTAAAGCAGAAAAAAGAACAAAGTCAGTTGAACGATGCAGATAAAGTTTTGGCACAAATGACAAGGGCTAGAAGGGGGCTTATTAAAGAATTCAATACTGCTGTGGAGGCTGAAAAGTTCAGTAAAAATAAATGCCCACTGTGCGGAACTATTTTTGAGGATATTGATTCAGCTATTACAGAAACGGAACAATTTATAAAAAATATTCATACGGATGGTATAAAAATAATTGAAGATCTTGAAATTCAAATAGTAAATTTGTTCGAAGAAAAAATTATTCCTGTCTTAAAAGAGTTTCTTGAGGAAAACAAAATATTAATAAACATAAACGATAGTTTACTAGGTTGTAAAGGGCTCTCAGTGGAGAAATTACAGCAATTAATGGACAAAGCAAATATATCGGAATTCAATTCTAAGGAAAATGAAAATTTCGATATTGAAGAATTTTCTCAAAGATATGAAACGCTACTGAAGGAACTTAAGGAAAAAGAAGTTCCTAACAAAATTATTTTTCAAGAAAAGCAGGTTGAACTGTATAAATCAATTCACAATACTTACTACCATAATAAGAAACCACAGCATACGGTAGAAACGTTACGAAGTAAGGAACAATTTGTTGCAAAGCTATTTAATGACAATCTCTCTATGAGACTTTCTTCTGAAGAGACACAAATGAAAAAACTTAAAAGTGATTATGAGAAATATAAGAAGAAAGCAGATATCATGGTAGACTCGGTAAAAATATTGCTTAACAAGTACGAGGATGCAAACAAAGAATATCAAACACAACTTATCAATGCAATTAAAATTCCATTGATGGTATATAGTGGAAGAATTATACAGAATTATCCTTTAGGTTTAGGAATTAGAGCAGTTGTTAAAACTAATCAACTAGTATTTGAAGCAGGTTGCAAAAGTGGAAATGATGTCTATAATATTTTGAGTACAGGACAACTAAATGGTCTTTCGATTGCATTGCTGCTATCAATAAAAAATGTATATGGCAATACAGAGGGGTTGGACATTTTACTTATAGATGATCCACTTCAAACTATTGACGATATAAGTGCAATTTCCCTTGCAGATTTATTGACACAGCAAGGGATTGGGCAAATTGTATTGTCAACACATGAAGAAACGAAAGCAGCTTTGCTTCGATATAAATTTAAACGTGCAGGAATGAGTGTTTTAGAACAGAATATGCAGGCACTTTATATGAGAGCAGTGACAGAAGAATAGAAAGAGAGTGGAAGGCCAGAGATAAACGGAATCAGACTTTATCGCTGGCTTTTCCTATAAAAATCGGAACACAGTACACAAGTCTACATCCAGTTAAATCCCGAGTTTTTAAGGGATTCTAGGAAGGGGCTCCATTTTGATTCCCCAACTGGTGGTATGGAGTACCCATGGCGCTTCTGACCTTCCTGGAGGGAAACGACCTTTCCGGTAAGAATGTGTATCTTTTCTGTTCCCATGGCACCGGGGGACTGGCAGACAGCGTGGAGCAGATCACAGAAGCTGTGCCGGAAGCTGTCATCTCCGATGATATCTTTGATTGTTATGAGGAGGATGCAGCTTCTTCAGAAGAGGAGATTAGGTCCTGGGTGGATGGACTGGGATAATGGCTGGAACGATCACAATAGAAATCACAGAGCAATAGGAGGAAATCACTCATGAATCGAAAAGAAAAAACAGAACAGAAAATGCAGGAGCTGTTTCACAGCCATGCTGCCGGGGATGAAGGAACGGACGGCGAATTCATGCAGATCCTGCAGGGTTACATTTTTGGAGATGTCTGCTATACAGGCAGTCTGGACAACCGCATGAGGGAGCTGGTCACGGTTACCGTGCTGACTACGATTAGCGCCCTGCCCCAGATCAAAGCCCATGTGCAGGCCAGCCTCAACGCCGGTTGCACACCGGTGGAGATCCGGGAGGCAGTTTACCAGTGTGCGCCCTTTATCGGTTTTCCAAAGACACTCAATGCTATTGGCGCCATGAATGAAGTGTTTACGGAGAATGGAATTGAACTGCCCCTGCCGTCCCAGAAGACTTTGACTGGCGAAAACGATGAGGAGCGCTATCAGAAAGGATTAAAGATCCAGGAGCCTCTCTATGGAACAGAGATCGCGGACCGTTATACCTGGCTGCCCGGCGAGTTTGCCCAGGCAGTGCCCCGCTTCTTGACTGAGCTGAGCTTCGGGGACTTTCAGACTCGCGCCGGCCTCGACGGCAAGACCCGAGAGCTGCTCACGGTAGTGTTGCTGGCGGCTCTGGGCGGCGCGGAAGTGCAGTTAAGAAGTCATGTAAAAGGAGCGCTGAAGGCTGGCAACAGCCGGGAAGAAGTGGTCTGCGCTTTGGTCCATGCCAGCGGATATATGGGGCTTCCCCGTTTGTTCAATGCGCTGAACGGGTGCAGGGAATTGTTGGAAATGGAATAAGATTGAAAAGGAGAAAAACGATGCGTATCAATGATCAAGAACAATTTAGCAAAGAAAATGTATTTGGTCTTGGCAGCGCCAACACGGCCTATGCTCAGTATTTTGTGGGGAATTCCTATCTGAATCCCCTGACAGAGGCGAAAAAATGCCCGGTATTTCTGGCAAATGTCACCTTTGAGCCGGGGTGCCGCAACAACTGGCATATCCACCACGCCAAAAGCGGCGGCGGACAGCTTCTTATCTGTACCGCCGGCGAGGGCTGGTATCAGGAGGAGGGAAAACCTGCCGTCAGCCTGACGCCCGGCACGGTCATCACCATTCCGGCGGAGGTGAAGCACTGGCACGGAGCCAAAAAGGACAGCTGGTTTTCCCACATTGCAGTAGAAGTGCCCGGCGAGGAGACCGGGAACGAGTGGTGCGAACCGGTGAACGATGAGGTTTATAACGGGTTGGAGTAAGGAGTTAGAATTCCTTATGCTGGACAATGCGGATGCTAAGCAGCGCAGAGCCAAGAAGGATCAGGGCTGTGACGCCGATGGCGCATCCGGCCAGCATGCCCGCACTTACATCCGGAAGGCTGTTCAGCGCGGCCAGCAGGTCGACGCCAAGGAGTCCGGAAATCTTTGTCGCCAGGAATCCCAGCAGGAAGATAGCTCCTATACCGATGATCAGGGCGATCCGACCTTTTTCTCCCCCGAATTTTAACTGGACGGGCAGCATGACCGCCAGGATCAGGAAGAGAACGGGCAGGATGGCAACGGCGGTCAGGACAAGTTCCATCACATCCAGGCCTCTCCGGACCGTCCCTGCGATCACCACCAGAAGGGTGGAGATGGTCCAGGCAGAAAGGGCCAGGATCAGGGCAAAGCAGTACTTTTCCACCACATAGCCTGCCCGGGTTATGGGCAGAGAGAACAGGAACGCATTTCCGTTGTCAAACTCGTCATAGCTGATGGTGCTCAGGGTAAACAAAGGAAATACAAAGGTGGCAAAGCCGATGGGGACGGAGAGACTGTCGGAAAACAGCGCCTGCCCCACGCTGATCATGACGATTACAAAGAAGAAATTCCGCTGCATTTTCATCAGTTTAAAATCTTTGATCAATAATCCTTTCATTTATGCTTCCCCCTTTACCATCATAGTGATCACTTCATCGATGCCGGCTTTTTCTACGGCGATCTTCGGGAAATTCTCAGAGTAATAGGTTCTCTGGTCGGTAAGGCAGCAGTACCCGTAAGTCTCCCTGCGGCTGCGCAGGATGAACTGCCGGTCCAGTGTCTGGTACTGGGATTCATCCATTTTCAGGATCCCGTAGCGGTCCAGCAGGACATCGGTTTCCTCGTGGAGTACGATCTTCCCATCGTGGATCATATAGAGGTCGTCGCAGATCCCTTCCAGGTCGCCGGAGATGTGGGAGCTGATCAGGATGGACCGGCTCTCGTCCGCCTCCAGGTATTCCCGGAGAATGTCCAGAAGTTCATCCCTGGCGATCACATCCAGCCCCGCGGTGGGCTCATCCAGGATGAGCAGGCGGGAATCGTGGCAGGGGGGGGAAAGGACTTTCAGCTTCGCCCGCATTCCGGTGGAGAATTCTTTGATCTGCTTATCCACAGGAAGCCGGAATTTCTTTACCTTCTCCAGGAACCGTCCGGCGTCGAAGGTAGGGTAGAAGGCCTGCAGCATGGGCGTTAAGTCCCGGATGGTGAGATAACCGCTGAACCCGGAGTCGGAGAGGACGATTCCCAGCTGCTCTCTGTCTCTGGCGGTGAAGTCGTCCAGATCCTTTCCAAGGAGGGTGATCCTGCCCCCATCTCTTTTGATCAGTCCCAGGACCGCCTTGAAGGTAGTGCTCTTTCCGGCGCCGTTCTGACCGATCAGGCCGGTCACGCACCCGGAGGGCACTTCCAGGGAACAGTCCAGCGTAAAATTGGGATAGGTTTTCTGTAAATGTTCGATCTTCAACATCATTTATTCCTCCATAAGCAATGCAAACAACTCTTGGATGTCGCCGTCGCTGATACCGTAGCGGCGGCCTTTCTGGATGGCCTGGTAAAGGGCTTCCTCCAGTTCTTTTTTCTGCTCTTCCAGGAGAAGCTCCCTGTTGGTCGCAGCAATGTAAGTTCCCTTGCCGTGGACGGTGACAGTGAAGCCTTCCTCCTCCAGGGTATCGTAAGCCTTCTTCACCGTCAGGGCGCTGATCTTAAGCTCCCGGGAAAGTGCCCTGACGGATGGAAGTACATCATTTTCCTTCAGTTCCCCGCTGCGGATCAACGTCTTGATCTGATCGGTGATCTGCTCGTAGATGGGGATCATCAGGGAATGGTTGATCATGATCTTCATAGTAGTTTTCTCCCCTTTCTGTATAAACAGTATATAACAGTGAGAAACTGTTGTCAACTGTTATATGCTGTTTATTTTCACTTTATATAGATTTAACAGTGAAAATACATGGATTTAACAAAGGAATGATAAACTTTTACAAATTTATACGCATATGCGGGACTGACCCCGAAAATGCAGTTTATCCATACGTATACTACAGACAGGAGAGCTATATGAACCAGGAACATGAGATCGTGAAGCGGGTTGCCGCGGCCAGGAGCAGCTCAGAAGAAGCGGATCGTCTGGTCAGGGACTATCTTCCATTTATCAAAGCAGAAACAGCAAAATTCCTACACCGGCCGCCGGTGGAAGGGCAGGATGACGAGCTTTCTATTGCCATGTTTGCTTTCTATGAAGCAGTCCTGAATTATGAAAAAGCCAGGGGGACATTTCTGGCTTTTGCCAGCCGGGGGATCAGGAACCGGCTGATCGATCACTATCGGAAGGAGAGCCGCCACGGGAAGGTGATCTCCTTTGATCAGCCGGACAGTAAGGATGAGGACCGGACACTGCTGGATACGCTGGAGAGCGGTGAAAGTAACGTGGAAGAGGGGCAGATCCGGATGGCGGCAAGGGAAGAGATTGAGGAATATGCCAGAGGGCTGGCGGAATTCGGGATCTCTCTTACCGACGTGGCGGATAACTGTCCAAAGCAGGACCGCACTCTGGAGGCCTGCTATCAGGCGCTGGCCTGTGCAAAAGAAAATCCATGGCTTCTGGAACGGTTTCTTGCCACCAGGAAACTCCCGATCCAGGATCTTACGGAGTTGTCCAGAGTGTCCAGGAAGACGCTGGAGCGGCACAGGAAGTATATCGCCGCTTTGTTCCTGGCTTATACCAATGGCTATGAGATCATCCGCGGGCATCTGTGCCAGATATCCGTGGGGAAAGGAGGCGGACGGGTTTGAGATATCTAGTAATGGAATGCGGATTCAGCTACGCGGTGGTGCTGGATCAGCAGGGAAGATTCCTGAAGGTAGCGAATCTGGGCTATGCAGTGGGACAGACGGTGGATTCGGTGATCCCGTTCCAGGAGGAACGGAAGAAGAGCCGGACGTCCCGGCGGGTGATCCCGGTTCTTGCAGCGGCAGCCTGCCTGTGTCTGGTCTTTCTGGGAGGATTCCAGTATATCCTTTCACCCTACGGAACCGTGCGGATCCAGATCAACCCGGATGTAATGATCTCCGTAAACCGCTGGGATTACGCGGTAGACGTGGAAGGGATGAACGATGATGGAGAAGAACTTGTGGAGGATTATCATTATATAGGTAAGAAGGTGGATCAGGTATCGGATGAACTGGCGGACCGGGCGGTGGACCAGGGCTTTCTGAAGGAGGGAGATCAGATCACCCTGACGGTGGAGTCAGAGCATGAGGACTGGAAGACAGCCACAGAGGATCTGTTGATCACAGAACTTACCATCCATCTGGATTCTTCCGTAGAGATCCGGACAGCCGGGGAGGCAGAAGAAGAGATGGAAAGAGAAGATCCGGTTTTGCCGCAGGAAAACGACAGCGATCCGGGGAGCGGAAGAAGTGGCGGAAATTCCGGGAATGTGGTCAGTGATGACGATGACGACGATGATGGCGATGACGACAATGACGACGATGATGACGGCGGTGACGATGACGACGATGACGATGATGATGACGGTGATGACGATGATGACGATGATGATGATTAAAAAAATAAAAAAATTTTCTTTCAACCCCGTTTTCTGAAAAGCAGCCCCGTATTCTATCAATACAACCTTAAAAAAATCAAAAAAAGGAGAAAAAGGATATGATGAAGAGAAGAAATTTAAAAGGGACAGCAGTAGCAGCGATGGTATGTGGGATGATGGTCTTCACCGGATGTGGGGGTGGAGGAACGGCAGGCGAGGCAGAGGAAGCAGCCGTCCAGAAATCAGAGGAGATCATGGGAACGATCCTCCTCAGCGTAAACCCGGAGATGGAGATCTCCTATGACGGAGAGGGAAAGGTAAAGTCCATCGAGGGCGCCAATGAAGAAGGCGTGGCTGTGGCGGAAGCTTACAAAGATTATGAAGGGAAAGCCTGCAGGGAAGTAGTTGGCGATCTGGTGGAAGAGATCTACGAAGCCGGGTATTTTGAGCAGACAGTAGGAGGAAACACCAGGAATGTAGTGCTGAAGCTGGAAGAAGGTTCCAGATATCCGGACGATGATTTCATCAACGAGATGGCGGATGAGGTAAAAGTTACGGCAGAGCACTGCGGGATCGGATCTTCTCCGATGACCGTGGACGAGGACGACTACAGGGAAGATGGGTATATTACACTGGAGAAGGCACAGGAAATCGTACTGGCCCAGCTTCATCTGGACGCTGCAGAGTTTACCGACAAAGAGTATGAACTGGACGATGGAGTCTATGAGCTGGAGTTCACTGCCAATGGCGTGGAGTATGAATTCGAGGTAAATGCGGTGAACGGAAAAGTCCTGGAAGCAGACTACGAGCATAACGATGACTGGGATGACGATGACAGAGATGATGATCGTGACGATGATCGTGACGATGATGACAGAGACGACGACCGGGATGACGATGACAGAGATGACGACCGGGACGACGATGACAGAGACGATGATCGTGACGATAATGACAGAGATGATGATCGTGACGATGATGACGATGACAGAGATGATGATCGTGACGATGATGACGATGACAGAGATGACGAGCGGGATGATGATCGGGACGATGATCGGGACGACGACCGGGACGACGACTAATAGTGGGAGACTGTAAGAGAGAAGCCGCGCGGGAGCGCGGCTTCTCCTTTGCTATCTGGTTGAAGTGACATTTGTTCTATGCTAAAATAAAAAAATCACAGAGTTTATGAAAAACATTGGCGGGAGAAGATTGCATGGAACTGATCGGGACAAACCTGGGCGTGTTGATGGCCCTGCGCATGACGGGAAGGGAACTGGGAGACTGCCCGAATATCGAGATGAAAACGATGGGCGGCAGGAAATTCTGGATTACCAACCAGGAGAAACAAGGATGGAAGCTTCAGACCAATAAGATCACGAAGCTGTCCAGGATCCTGGATGATAATAACCGGAGAAAAGCCTGGGGAAACCCAGCGGCTATGGCGGAGAAGTTTAAACGGCTTTTAAGACAGGAATTCCTGGAGCCGGGGGATGTGATCGGAGTGGCAAGGAAGAAGGCGCTCCGGGTCTACGACCATTATGCAGTATATATTGGAGACGGCCGGGTGATCCATTACGCGGGGACGGGAAACGATTTCTCCGGGGAGATCACGATCCATGAGGCGGATATGAAAGAATTTCTCAAAGACGACGAGAAATTTTTTGTACTCTTTTTCCAGGGTGCGAAGAATCCTCCCATTAAGATCCAGTCTGCTACGAATTTCAACTTTGACGACAGTACCGTGGCCAAAAGTCTTCTGCTGGAGGACCGGAGGAACTATCATTTCTATTCCGCCCGGGAGACCATCCAGAGGGCCAGAAGCCGGATCGGGGAGGACAGATACCATCTTCTGTTTAACAACTGCGAGCATTTTGCCATCTGGAGCAAGACCAACATCTCAGAGTCCTACCAGGTGAAAAATAAGATGAAATATCTGTCGGTATTCCTGAGAATGCCGGTATGGCACTACGTATAAGAACAAAAGAAAGGAATCATGATCATGCCAGTATTTGACTTTAATAATTCGCCGGAACCATCCAGAGAGCCGGAGTGTACCTATGAGATCTTTTATTCCAGCGAACCGGAGGCTTCTCCGGAGCATCCCATGCTGGTGCTGGACAACCGGGAGGGGAAACTGAAACATCACTCTGCCGGCGTATTTACCAATCCCATCCGCAGGACAGCCTTCGAGTTCAAGGAGGAAGAAGGCGGAAGCATGAGCAGCGTGGATATTCTTAAGATCGACGCCCGTTTTGTCAGCCTGCTGAAGTGGCTGGGGGAGAATCACATCAATGTACGGCTCTCGGGAGCGCCCCGGGAGGACGGATATGCAGTGTACAAGATCCGGGAGATCGCTTTTGGCTGGGGCGGTAAGCTTTCCGCGGAGGACGGATTTCTCCAGTTTATGATCGAACGGCTTCTTTCCAGCGACGCGCCTTCTCCGGAGGTTCCGGACGAGGAAGCGGAGGAAGCAGGGGACAGCATGAAGCTTACCAGTATCCAGAGTATTACTGATTTCATGAACTGTGCGGGGCGGACTCTGCCGGATAATATCCGGCTCTGGGCCAGACGGAATCTGGCGGTGGCCCGGTCCAGTGAGGTTTCCGCGGAGGAGAAGCGCCACGCTCAGCGGGCGCTGTCTATTATGATGAATATCCAGTGGAAGGGGAATTATTTTCCGCCGGTGGATCCGGTGGAGGCCCGGCGTATCCTGGATGAGGAGCTTTATGGTATGGAGCAGGTAAAGCAGCGGATCATCGAGACTATTATCCAGATCAACCGGACCCATACCCTCCCGGCTTACGGGATTCTTCTGATCGGACCGGCGGGAACGGGAAAATCCCAGATCGCCTATGCAGTGGCCCGGATCCTGAAGCTGCCCTGGACCACTCTGGATATGAGTTCCATCAATGACCCGGAGCAGCTTACCGGAAGTTCCCGGATCTACGCCAACGCCAAGCCGGGGATCATTATGGAGGCATTTTCCATGGCGGGAGAGTCCAACCTGGTGTTTATCATCAATGAGCTGGACAAGGCTGCCGCAGGGAAAGGGAACGGCAATCCTGCGGATGTGCTCCTGACCCTTCTGGACAATCTGGGATTTACCGACAATTATATCGAGTGTATGATCCCCACCGGGGGCGTCTATCCCATCGCCACGGCCAATGACAGGGATCAGATCAGCGCGCCTTTGATGTCCCGGTTCGCGGTGATCGAGATCCCGGACTATACCCCGGAGGAGAAGAAGGTGATCTTCTCTGAGTATGCCCTTCCCAAAGTACTTAGGCGGATCGGTATGGAGAAAGAAGAATGCAGCCTGACAGAAGACGGTCTGGAAGCAGTGATCGATCTTCACAGGAATACCAGCGGGATCCGGGATCTGGAGCAGGCGGCGGAGCACCTGGCGGCCAACGCCCTGTATCAGATTGAGGTGGATCATGTGAAGTCGGTGGTATTTGACGAAACTATGGTGCGAAATCTGTTGCTTTAAAAATACAGATCAGAAGTGGCAGAGGCAGAAAGGAGGAGCTGTATGAAACGTGAGATCAAGATCCAGGAGATCAAGGGGATCCGGATCGGACAGGCAGAAGACGAAGCCGGAGGGACTGGCTGTACGGTTCTCTATTCGGAACAGGGAATGGCGGCCGGTCTGGATGTGCGGGGCGGCGGTCCTGCTTCACGGGAATCGGAGCTTCTCAATCCTCTGGCGGCTGCCCAGGAGATCCACGCCATTGTTCTGGCCGGTGGAAGCGCCTACGGACTTGGCGCGGCGGACGGTGTGATGGAATATCTGGAAGAAAGAGGGATCGGATTCGACGTAGGTGTGGCGAAAGTGCCGCTGGTGTGCCAGTCAGACCTTTTCGACCTGACGGTGGGCGATCTTAAGGCCAGGCCGGATAAAGCCATGGGATACGCAGCCTGCCAGAAGGCGGAGCAGGGAAATTATCAGGACGGAAATTACGGCGCCGGGTGCGGGGCTACAGTAGGGAAATATGCAGGCATGGAGTCCTGTATGAAATCCGGGATCGGAAGCTATGCCCTCCAGATCGGAGAGTTACAGGTGGGAGCCGTTGTGGCGGTGAACGCGCTGGGAGATATCTATGACTGGAAGACCGGAGAGAAGGTGGCAGGGCTTCTGGCAAAAGACAGGAGATCCTTTCGCTCTACCGAGGAGCTGATGTACGGGGACACCAAAGTGGTAGAGAATAAATTTACGGGAAATACCACCATCGGTGTGGTCATCACCAACGCCCGGTTTTCCAAGGCGGCGCTTTGCAAGATCGCGGGAATGGCCCACGACGGATACGCCAGATCCATTCGTCCGGTCCATACCACGGCGGACGGGGACAGTATCTATGCGGTTTCTGTGACAGATCCTGCAGGGGAGCCGGTATCGGCAGATCAGGATCTGGTGGGGGCGCTGGCGGCGGAAGTGATGAGCGAGGCCATCCTGCGCGCGGTGAAGAGCGCAAGAGGCGCTTACGGGTTCCCGGCCTGGCAGGATCTTAAATCAAAGCCGGAGAAACCAGAGATCTTCCAGGCTGTCCGGGGAGACATCACGAAGATCCGGGATGTGGAGGCCATTGTAAATGCAGCCAATACCAGTCTCCTGGGAGGCGGCGGTGTGGACGGAGCCATCCACCGGGCCGCAGGGCCAAAGCTTCTGGAAGAATGCCGGGGACTCCACGGCTGTGCCACAGGGGAGGCAAAGATCACCGGGGCCTATGATCTGCCCTGCAAGTATGTGATCCACACCCCCGGTCCCATCTGGCGGGGCGGCGATCATGAGGAGCGAAAGCTCCTTGCCTCTTGTTACCGGTCCTGCCTGACCCTGGCAGTAGAAAACGGGGTAAAGCGGATCGCTTTTCCATCTATTTCCACAGGGATCTATCATTTCCCGGTGGAGGAGGCTGCCCGGATCGCGGTGGAGACGGCGGCGGAATTCGCGGCGACCCATCCGGGAGCGCTGGAACTGGTGGAGTGGGTGCTGTTTGACGACAGGACCTGGCAGGTGTACGAGACGGCCATCGCCGGAAGGGAGAACTATGTTTCCAATCATTGATAAGAGAAAAACCGGGATCCATCTGCGCAGGCTTATGGAGGAGCGGGAGCTTACAGTCAGAGATGTCCAGCAGTATCTGGGACTGGGAAGCGTCCAGAGTGTCTATCACTGGCTGAACGGGATCAGCATGCCCACGGTGGATAATCTGTATGCTTTAAGCGAGCTGTTTCAGCTGCCCATGGATGAGATCGTGCGCGGGAACCGCCGCAGGGAATCCGACGGCCTGGAAGACCGGCAGCGCCAGAGGCTACAGGCATACTGCGCGGCGCTGCAGGAACTGCGGGCGGCTTAAATGGGGCGGCAGAATTATACTACAAGTTCAATGACAAACCGGAAGAACTCCCTTAAAATGATAACAGATCATTTCAAGGAGGAGGGCTTTCTATGAGCGAGAAGATGCTGGTAACGCAGGCACTGGATGAGAGGGATCTGCTGGTGAAGAAGATCGGGGACAAGATCGCGAAGGCGAATTTCGTGGATACAATCCGGCCCAATGAGAATAAGGTTTACGCCAGGCGGGTTGAGAAAGCGGAGTTTACCAAAGAGGCGAAGGCGGCCTATCAGCAGATCACGGACTTGATCGCAAGATATCAGAAGATCGACGCGGCCATCGTGGATTCCAATGCCAGGACGGAAGTGAAGACTTCCTACGGAACATTTACGGTTGCGGGGGCAATCTCGCTGAGAAGCCGTCTCCGGGGGCTTGGAGTCTATGAGGAAGAGGCGGATTTCGAAGGGAATCTGCAGAAGAAACTGCGCAGCGAGTATGAGGAACGGGTCCGTTTCTGTGATATGAAGAACAGCCAGCTGCAGACTACTGCTGAGAACATGCGGCTGAGTATCCTGGGACGGGATGCAAAGACGAAGGATGAGAAGCCTCTGGGCGTAGTGGAAGCCTATGTTAAGGAGAACACTACAGAACTGGTGGATCCGCTGAAGGTGGAGAAGAAGATCGAAGATCTGGAGGAAAAGCGCAATACCCTTCTGAGGGAGCTGGATACCCAGATCAAAGTGTCCAACGCCACAACGTTTATCGAGGTATGATAAGAAGGCAGCCTGTATTACGGAAACCTCAGACTCAGCTTCCCTGTAACAGGGTTACGTTACGAGAGAAAAGGACCAAATTCTAAAGTGGTGCAGCAGGTAGCACACATGACTAGTGATCATGATGTCGCAGGTTCGAATCCTGTCTTTAGAACCGGGAAATGTATGGCGTATGACAGCGCCCCCACAGTTTTGTGTTTTCGTTTGTCGGTGAACGGTGCTTTGGGAACGGTTAACGATTTTGTCCTTGAATCGTCTTTGGTGAGGAAGAAACGTTTGTTCAGACATAGAGATATGTTGAAATCCATGAAAAAGGTTGGTGTTAAGCTGATTGGCCGGAGGTTATCCTCATGGCTGTAATATAGGCATGGCATGTTGGGACTGGGGAGCTGCGAAAGCAGCTCCCTTTATCGAAAGATTATAAACAATGAGTATGGAGATATGATTGTGTTGAGTTTGGAAAAATATGCAAGTCTTACAGAAAATATAGAGATGAAACTTGATGAAGCTGACAGACAGGCTGCAACATTAAAAGAGAGACTTTCCCACGACACAGTTTTTGGTAATGTGAGGAGTGCAGTGCATGATAAAATCCTACCGGATGGGGCAAGAGATATAGACAGTTATTTGTAAAACAGGAAAGCAGTTCACATGAAATTAACTGCTTTCCTGTATTTTTATACCACAGGCACCTGAAACAGGCCATAGAACACAGCGCCTACAACGCCGCTTGTCAGGATCGCCTGTACCGGTCCGATCTTTTTCTTTCGGAGTAAAACCAGGAAGACAAGAGTGATGGGGACGGCGATCCAGTCAGTGTCCGGCAGGCTGAAATGTTCCAGCCCGTTCCACCACGCGGTGCTGACCAGTTTTACCGCGGCGGCCAGGACCATGGCAGGCACAGCCGGATGAAGCCCGTTCAGAACTCCGTGGACGCTGCTTAAGTTCCGGTATTTGTAATAAAGCTTCGCAAGGATCATCACGATGATCACGGCAGGAAGGACATAGGCGCAGGTGGCGATCACCGTGCCGGGGATCCCGGCGGTCCGGGTGCCTACGAAGGAAGCGATATTGATCCCCAGGGGACCGGGAGTCATCTCGGAAATGGAGATGATGTCCGTAAATTCTGTGTTGGTAAGCCAGTGCTGCTGTGTGACTACACGGCTGCGGATCAGTTCCATGGAGGCAAGGCCGCCGCCAAAGCTGAAGAGGCCGATAAGGAAAAAGGTTTTGAATAACTGGAGATAGAGCATTAGTCTTCCTCCTTTCCAACAGGAACCTCTTTGCGTTTCCGCCAGGAGTAGATTCCTCCGGCAACGCCGCAGACCAGCAGGATCAGGATAATATCAACACCGAAGAAGACGGCTGCGACGGAGGCGGCGATCAGCATAAGAAGAGAGAAAACTTCTCTGTCTTTCAGTACGTTTCCTGCCATGGTGATGGTCATGTTGATCATAACGGCTGCAACTCCGGCCTGCATTCCTTTCAACAGCAGGGCGATCACCGGATTGCTGCGGAACTGGACATAGAACATGGAGACGATGGTGAGGATGATCATAGGAGGCAGAATGGTGCCTGTCACTGTCAGAAGGGCGCCTGCCACTCCGGCGATGTGGTATCCGATGATGATAGAAGTGTTGACTGCCATCACGCCGGGACAGGACTGGGCGATGGCCACCAGGTCCATGACTTCGTCCTGGCTGATCCAGTGGAGTTCCTCTACAAATTTCTTCTGGAGCATAGAGATGATCACCATGCCGCCTCCGAAGGTACAGGCGCTGATGATAAAGCAAGTCTTGAAAAGGGTCCAGAGTCTGGATTTATCTGAGATTGTATTTTCCATAGGGCATTCCTCTTTTCTGTGTTCGTTTACCAGTATATTTTATTACAAATAAAAGGAAAAATCCAATGTGGCAGAGAGTATCTTTCCAGAAATGAATAGATGAATTCTTCTTTTTCTGCGCTCTCTGTGCTATAATATCCCCAGTACCACTCAGAAAGGAGCTCCTATGGAAGCATATACCAGTTTTGCCCAAGTCTACGACACCTTCATGGACAACGTCCCTTATGAGGACTGGTCCGACCGGATCCGGACAATCCTTCGCCAGTATGGCATCACCGGAGGCCTGGTTCTGGATCTTGGCTGCGGCACAGGGAAGATGACGGAACTTCTGGCAGAAGCAGGATTCGATATGATCGGGGTGGACAACTCCGAGGATATGCTGGAGCTTGCCATGGAGAAGCGGCTTGTGAGCGGTCATGATATTCTCTATCTTCTGCAGGATATGCAGGAATTTGAACTCTACGGCACAGTGGGAACCATCGTCAGCGTCTGTGATTCCATCAACTATATCACCGATGAGGAGGAACTGCTGGAAGTGTTCCGGCTGGCCAACAACTATCTGGATCCCCATGGGATTTTTCTTTTTGATTTCAATACGGAGTACAAGTACCGGGAGATCCTGGGGGACAACACTTTTGCAGAGGAGCGGGAGGAATGTAGTTTTATCTGGGAGAACTACTATGATCCAGAGGAAGAGATCAATGAGTATGAGCTGACTTTATTTGTCCGGGAGGAAGAGGATCCGGAGCTTTACCGGCGCTATCAGGAAACCCATTTTCAGAAGGCTTATACCCTGGAGCGCATAAAACGGCTGCTGGAGCGGGCCGGTATGACTTTTATGCGGGCGTGGGACGGCTATGCGGACGAAGCGCCTACCTATACCAGCCAGCGGATCCTTGTGGCTGCCCGGGAGTTTGGAAAATAAGGAGGACAGGAAGGAAAAATGGAAGACTATATTGTAAGAGCGACTGCGGCGGAGGGACAGGTGCGAGCCTTTGCCGCCCTGACCACACAGACGGTGGAGACGGCCAGGCAGCGCCACGGCACAAGCCCGGTGGCAACGGCGGGCCCTGGGACGTCTGCTGACAGCGGGAGCCATGATGGGAAGTATGATGAAGAATGATACGGATATGTTGACCCTGCAGATCCGGGGGGACGGCCCCTTAAACGGGATCACGGTGACGGCGGACAGCCACGCCAATGTGAAGGGCTATGTGGGCAATCCGGACGTGATGCTGCCCCCTAAGAACGGGAAGCTGGACGTGGGCGGAGCCGTGGGCATCGGCCTTCTCCAGGTGATCAAAGACCTGGGGCTCAAAGAGCCCTACAGCGGCCAGACCATTCTGGTGACCAGCGAGATCGCGGAAGACCTGACCTATTATTTTGCCAACTCCGAGCAGGTGCCTTCGTCGGTGGGTCTGGGAGTTCTGATGGAGAAGAACAATACCGTGCGCTGCGCCGGCGGATTCATCATCCAGATGATGCCCTTTGCAACAGAAGACACCATCCAGAAGATCGAGGATAATCTGAAACAGATCTCTTCTGTAACTTCTCTTCTGAGTGAAGGGAAGCTGCCGGAGGACCTGCTGGAGATCCTGCTGGGAAATGTGGGACTGGAAGTGACGGACCGGCTGTCCACCCGGTTTTACTGCAACTGCTCCAAGGAGCGGGTGGAGCAGGCGGTGGCCAGCATCGGCAGGAAGGATATCCAGGAGATGATCGATGAGGGCAAGGACATCGAGGTAAAATGTCATTTCTGCAATACCGCTTATCAGTATACGGTGGAAGATCTGAAGCGGATCCTGAAGCACAGCAGATAGAGGGGAGAGAAAAGGATGAAAGACGGATTTATCAAAGTGGCGGCGGCCACCCCGGGGATCCGGGTGGCGGATGTGGCTTACAATACGGCGCAGATCAAAAGCATGATGGGGAAGGCGGTGGAAGAAGGAGCCAAGGTAGTGGTATTCCCGGAGCTTTGCCTTACCGGTTATACCTGCGGGGATCTGTTTACCCAGGAGATCCTGCTGGAACAGGCGAAACGGGGACTTAAGGAGATCGGAGAGGCCACCCGGGACATGGATGCCCTGGTCTTTGTGGGTCTGCCTCTGGAAGAAAACGGGGAACTCTATAACGTGGCGGCGGCACTGAACCGGGGCCGGGTACTGGGATTCACCACCAAGAGTTTTCTGCCAAACTACGGAGAATTTTATGAGATGCGTCAGTTCCGCCAGGGGCCTTCCCGGGCGGGAGAGATCCTGTTTGAGGGAAGACGGGTGCCCTTTGGCCCGGGCCTTGGATACCAACGTGGACCGGCTGTTGCAGTTTGAGTCGGACCTATCCCGAGCCGCCGTCTGGGAA
>ENA-OPBO01000665-OPBO01000665.1-human-gut-metagenome-genome-assembly--contig:-NODE-665-length-27970-cov-24.001505_pt1 | contig 27970 bp, 20 predicted proteins | sample MGYA00241071_ERZ501458 | MGnify/ENA primary metagenome ERZ501458 (study PRJEB25962, sample SAMEA2042509) | human gut metagenome | biome: human gut; feature: human-associated habitat; material: faeces... | reverse complement strand
TTTTTATCAGAAGCTCGATGAAACCAATTCAGTTGCATTTGATAGTTGAATCTACAGAGATCTATGCCATAGTTGGGTATGCTATTTAGGTAGTCTATCATATTCTCATCAATATAGGCACCTGTAGTCACTGTTGTAATCATTTTGGTCGGAAAGTATTCCGATGCCATCTTGATGAACTGGTAAATCTTAGGGTGAAGGAATGGATCTGTATGCGGTGCAACCAATACTCCAGCACCCAAACGGACATAGTTAACTTTAGGATTGACAAATTCGAAACCCTTTAGAAGATCTTCCTCATCTATCTGAGGAATCTTCGGATAATGACCAAGGTATGAATCTGTGTGAACCTTACAGAAAACACAACCAATACCACAATATTGGCTACTAATAGGAATATTCCCGAATGTAGCAATCTCCATAGAGAAAGCGTCAAACTGCTCTCTGTTCAATATCATAGATAAGCAAGTGCTTTTAGATGCTATACACTAGTATATGTCGTAATCCTGAAAGTCATTGCATCGGCTACAAATAGAGATTCTCTTGCCATCCAGTAAAGAGAGCTTAATTCTCTCCATATCAGGGCTATTCCAGCACTCTAGAAGATTGTTTATCATAACATTACCAAAGCTAGTATCGTACAAAAAGTCATCGCAACACAATATAATGTCACCCGTATATGCTATGGTTATCTTACGAAAGGGATAGTTGCAGAAACCAAAGTCCTCAGCAATAAAGTCTTGGGGTATATTACCTGCATAGTTAGGTAAGATCTCATCTGTTCGTCTTTTCTGGAAAGATACTTTTGGATTGTTGTAATAAGCTTCGTAAATGGGCTTAACAAAAGAAGACCACTTATCCGGGTACACATCGCGATCTCCCCTGTAGTCATTTATATTGATGTTGTCTAGTCCTAGTTCGAAAAAATGATCAAGCTTATCGACCGTTAGAAGAATGCCATTAGTTGTCATATCAAGAAAGAAACGCGGAGATTTCTTTCGAGCATAAAGAATCATATCTTCCAATCGTTTTTCTAGCAATGGCTCATTAGATAGCATCAATGCAATACGACCATTATAGTTCATAGCAGACAATTGATCTATGATACGCTTATAACACTCCCAAGACATAAGCCCTAAGGGTTTATGACAGAAGGCGTGAGGGCAGAACTTACAATGGCTATTGCAGTCCGTTCGTGTTTCTATCAGAACTTGTCTAAACATCGGAAAATGACCATGGTCAGCATAGTATTTCTTGATTGTTTCTATATCCGTTTTGTGGTTAGTGTTTCCTCTTACGGATTGATCATTTTTCTGCTGTATCATAGCAAATAACGTCTGTAGAATAAAAAATAAAGGGTAGGTTCTTTGTCAAAGCTCAAGAACAACTACACACCTCCCTTTTCAATGGCAAATATAACACTATTTGTAAAGCAATCCACCTAATACTACAGAAAAAAAAACAGCGGATTGCCAAAACAGCTAATTCTAGTATTGAGTGGGTGGAGTGTGCGAGCTAGCGATCTCTGGCAGGGCTGACGCATTATAAATGAAAAGCTGATTTCGGCATTGAGGGGAGAATGAAGAGGCTAAAAAATGGACTCAATATAGTCTCAAAAACTTTTTGATTTTCCCCTCAAAAAAGCTTGTCTATGTCGCAGATTTTTCATACACTTATAGCTGATAATCAATGTAATAAGTTATTTCTATGAGCATATTCAATCAGCTTCTAATGGTCGAAGATCCACTCATAAATCGATGCAAAAAAGTTTCCCCTAGGATACATCCTTACGACGGTGTTCACCGCAACTATCTCTGGTTGCTCCTCTTGGTACGAAATAGAAGACTACGCAGAGGAGTACAAAGATGATTTAGTGGCTCTATATGAGCGTATATCAGGAGAATCAAGCTCCTGGGGAGTCCCCTCTCACGACACGCTCAATCGTGCCATCAGTGGGCTACAAGCCGTTTGTGCGGGGGGACGGAGGAGATGCGGAGCGTAAGTACAACAAAAGCCGTGTAACTCTAGGGCTACACGGCTTTGCTATGTTGGGGAGCCTGCTGGGCTTACGCCGCAGGCTCGGGATAGTCTGGCGACTAGGTGAGGTCTACGGCATGTACCTCCTCAGGCGTGGTGGGCTCGGGCTTGGCATCGAGGATGTCATCGAGAGGTCCGTAGTTGTCTTCCCACTCAGTAGATGAGATACGTACGTAGGTGCTGTAGCGCTTGTAAGCTGAGCGAAGTGACTCGTTGGCTAGCTCCTCAGCAATCTCTGGGTACATCTTGAAGAGTGAAGCGTAGCGTACCTCGCCCTTGAGGAAGTCCTTGAACTTCGAGAAGTCTGGCTCCTTGCTGTCGAGTACGAAGGGGTTCTTGCCCTCCTGCTCACGACGTGGGTCGTGGTGCCAGAGGTGCCAGTAACCACACTCTACGGCGCGCTTCTGCTCGTTCTGTGCATTGCCCATACCACCCTTGAGACCATGTGAGATACAGGGTGAGTAAGCGATCACGAGTGAGGGACCCTCGTAAGCCTCAGCCTCGCGGAGTACCTTGAGTGTCTGAGCGGGGTTAGCGCCCATAGCGATCTGAGCTACATAGACGTAGCCGTAGGTGGTCGCAATGAGACCTAGATCCTTCTTGCGGACACGCTTACCTGATGCGGCAAACTTAGCGATAGCGCCTAGAGGCGTACTCTTAGAAGACTGTCCACCCGTATTGGAGTAAACCTCCGTATCGAGTACGAGGACGTTGACATTCTTGCCCGAAGCAAGTACGTGGTCGAGACCTCCGAAGCCTATATCGTATGCCCATCCGTCACCACCGATGATCCACTGTGAGGGCTTGACGAAGTGATGACGCAGGTTGTAGACGTAGTGCATACGACCCTTAGCCTCAGCATCGAGCAGAGGTAGGATCTTGTAGCTAAGCTGCTGTGAAGCATCGCCATCGAAGCGCTGCTCGACCCACTCGTTGAGTAGCTGGCGTAGCTCATCGCTAATAGGCTCCTTACCCTCCTCTAGAACCTCCTTGACGAGGTGTACGAGGCGGTTGCGGTTTGAGCTAGAGGCGATGTACATACCCATGCCAAACTCAGCATTGTCCTCAAAGAGAGAGTTAGCCCATGCGGGACCCTCGCCACGCTCATTGGTCGTGTAGGGAGTAGAGGGTGCTGAAGCTGAGTAGATAGAGGAGCAGCCGGTAGCGTTTGCCACTACCTGACGGCTACCGAAGAGCTGCGTCAGTAGCTTGACATAAGGCGTCTCACCACAACCAGAGCAAGCTCCTGAGTACTCAAAGAGGGGCTGTGCAAACTGTGAGTTCTTGACGTTGGACTGTACGTCGACCATATAAGACTTGTTGGTCACCTGATGACGCATATAGTCCCAGTCGCTCTGCTTGTCACGTACCTCATCAAGGGGAACCATCTTGAGTGCCTTGCCCTGCTTATTGCCTGGGCAGACGTTGACGCAGTTAGCACATCCGAGACAGTCGAGGTAGTTGACCTGAATGCGGAACTTGAGACCAGCCTCCTTGAAGCCCTTGCCTGTAGCCTCGAGTAGATCTACATTCGTGCCCTGGGCCTCCTTCTCATCGAGTAGGAATGGACGAATCGTAGCGTGAGGACATACGAAAGCACACTGGTTACACTGGATACAGTTAGCTGACTCCCAGACGGGTACGAGGGCAGAGACACCACGCTTCTCTGAGTCGGCCGTGCCAGAGTCCCAAGTACCATCCTCGCGACCTGCAAAAGCAGATACTGGGAGCGTATCACCCTTCTGAGCATTCATAACACGAACCACGTTGTGTACAAAGTCGGTGTCGCCTGGGTGCTTGACCTCGGGCTCGTCGGGTAGGTTTGCCCACTCAGCCTTGACGGGAACCTGGATAACGTTGGCACCCTCGTCGACAGCTGCGAAGTTCTTATTGACAATGTCCTCACCCTTGCGAGAGTAAGACTTGACGATGAACTTCTTCATCTGCTCTACGGCTAGATCGTAAGGTATGACGCCAGAGATCTTGAAGAAGGCACTCTGCAGGATCGTGTTCGTGCGGTTGCCTAGACCAATGCGCTGAGCGATCTCGGTAGCGTTGATCATATAGAAGGAGATCTCGTTCTCAGCGAGGTAACGCTTGACGTGGTTGGGTAGATGCTCCTCGACGCTGTCTAGATCCCAGATAGAGTTGAGGAGGAACGTACCGCCCTTGCGAAGTCCTGCGAGGACGTCGTACATACGTAGGTAAGCAGGTACGTGGCAAGCGACGAAGTTGGGGCGTACGACTAGATAAGTACTACGGATGGGCTGATCGCCAAAGCGTAGGTGAGAGGCGGTAAAGCCACCGCTCTTCTTAGAGTCGTAAGCGAAGTAAGCCTGGCAGTACTTGTTGGTGTTTTCGCCAATGATCTTGACGGAGTTCTTGTTAGCACCGACTGTACCGTCAGCACCTAGTCCGAAGAACTTAGCCTCGTAAGCGTCGCTCTCGAGCTCGACCTCCTTGCCTAGGGGTAGAGACTTGAAGGTGACATCGTCGACGATACCAACGGTAAACTGATCCTTCGGCTCGTTCATCGCTAGATTGTCAAAGATGGCGATGATCTGAGCGGGTGTCGTGTCCTTGCTCGATAGACCATAGCGACCGCCTACGACGAGTGGTGCGTTGGGCTGTGTGTAGAGAGCGTTCTTGACATCGAGGTATAGTGGATCACCAGCAGCTCCTGGCTCCTTGGTGCGGTCGAGGACAGCGATACGCTTGACGCTCTTGGGCAGTGCACCGAGGAAGTGCTCTACGCTGAATGGACGATAGAGGTGTACGGCTACAAGTCCTACCTTCTTGCCCTGAGCGCGTAGGTAGTCGATAGACTCGCGGATGGTCTCCGTGACAGAGCCCATAGCGATGACGACGTGCTCAGCCTCGGGATCTCCGTAGTAGTCGAAGAGGTGGTAGTGACGTCCCGTGATCTCAGCCAGCTGATCCATATAGTCCTGTACGATAGCAGGGACTGCATCGTAGAAGGGGTTGGAGGCCTCACGAGCCTGGAAGAAGATGTCGCCGTTCTGAGCAGTACCACGTACTACAGGAGCATGCGCACTGAGTGCACGCTCACGGAACTGACGCAGAGCCTTCTGGTCGATGAGTGGCTCGAGGTCCTCGTTAGAGAGGTACTCGATCTTCTGGATCTCGTGTGATGTGCGGAAGCCGTCGAAGAAGTGGATGAAAGGTATGCGGCTCTTGATCGCTGTGAGGTGTGCTACAGCAGCGAGGTCCATAACCTCCTGCACAGAGCCCGTGCAGAGCTGTGCGAGACCCGTCATACGAGCACTCATCACGTCCTGGTGATCACCAAAGATAGAAAGCGCTTGCGATGCGATCGTACGAGCAGCTACGTGGTAGACGCCTGGGAGTAGCTCACCAGCCACTTTGTACATATTAGGAAGCATCAGGAGTAGTCCCTGAGATGCGGTAAAGGTGACACCGAGAGCACCAGCCTGTAGAGCACCGTGCATAGCGCCAGCAGCACCTGCCTCGCTCTGCATCTCCTGTACCTCGACGATCTCTCCGAAGATGTTCTTGCGCTTTGCAGCTGCCCACTCATCGACATACTCCGCCATTGTGGAGGAGGGGGTGATAGGGTAGATAGCAGCTACCTCGCTAAACATGTAGGCGACGTGTGCGGCCGCTTGGTTGCCGTCACAGGTCATTGTCTTTTTAGTTGGATTAGCCATTTCTATGTATTGATATTCCTTTGTGTGTTGTTGTTAGTATGTTGCTTTAGTAGATAAAGCCGAAGAGCCATAGCGGGATGACATTGTCATGCCCCATGGGGATGCCTTGCACTGCGTAGTATCGGTCGGGACGATAGCGCCCGCCCAGTTCCTTGTCGATGCGAAATTCATAAGTCTCGTCCAGTACGAAGTGTACCTGTGCTCGCCCACCTGCATTGACTTGGTGTGCATGATGTAGGTGCGTCAGGAAGAAGGTTGAGTAAAGCTCAGGGCTGGTCACCGGCTCGGGGACGAGTGCGTAGCCTATGTTGGTGTTTTGCAGATAGCACATAGCCGGCTTGCGTGTGGTCGCCTCTGAGCCTACACGGTATAGCTGCGTGACGAGACCCGCATCGGAGAGGATGTGCATATAGTTGGAGATGGTAGCGCGTGAGGCGCTGATCATCTGCGAGAGTTGCGAGATATTGGGCGAGGTAGGTGCCGTGCGACCCAGCTCGTAGAGTAGCCTGCGTAGCTTGGGTAGAAGACGCTGGTCGAGGTTGCGTAGGAAGCTCACATCGACCTCTAGCATCATGTTGATATTCTTCAGTAGATTCTCCGAGTAGTTGCGATCCTCGAGGAAGAAGGGGTAGTAGCCGTGGTGCGTATAGTCCGCCAAGTAGTTGAGCGGATTGACCATCCCCATGATCTCGCGAGAGATAGTCTCGTGATCCTTCAGTATCTCCTCGAGCGTGACTTGCGGGAGGTTAAGCCCCGTCTTGAGCTGTATGAACTCACGGAGCGAGAAGCCGTCTAGCCGGTAGACAGCTCCTGGTAGCTGCTCCTCGATGGGGAGCGCTGAGTCGTACTGTACGATCGAGGTGGTGTAGATAATCTGCAGGTCGGGCATCAAGCGCATACAAGCCAGCAGATCTTCGTGCCACGAGGGGTACTTATATATTTGGTCTAGTAGCAGATGTCGCCCGCCATAGTCGTAAAAGGTCTTAGCAAAGTCTACAAGCGTCTCACTCGTAAAGAGGAAGTTATTCAGATTGACATAGAGACACTTCCTATTGAGCGACCCAAAAGTCCTCGCAGCGTAGTCTAGGAGGAAGGTGGTCTTGCCCACGCCACGACAGCCATAGATGCCGATCAGCGGGGCGGAGAAGTCAATCTCGCCAAAGAGGCTACGCTGTATCGGATTGCTCAGGTTGCGCAGCAGGTAGTCGTGTGTTCTATAGAGTGCCTCCACTACTTTATCTTGATGCTTGGACTAGATACCTATATCTTGGTAGGACAAAGGTACGCAAACTTCTTCAATTGACAAGTGCTCTTGGCAAAAATCTTCGCAAAACGAGCGAACTGACCGACTCGGATGACAAGTTGCCCTATCTAGACTAGCAAGGAGTAGGCACTGCTTACCACTTGATACTGAGCAGACAAGTGGTCTCACTAGAGGCTTCCAATTGTAATGTGATCCTGTCGATGGTTGAGGTGACTTGCTGTCGAGTAGTCAGTGCTGTCGTCAAGTAACGATTGCACCGCCACGTGGGAAATGCGGATTTGCCACGTGGTCGATTTTTATTCTCCACGTGGAGGCGAATCATTTCCTCCGAAGTTTCATTTGATTCCTCCGAAGTTTCATTTCGTCCCTACGTGGGAAATCTTTTGTACCCACGTGGGGATTTGCGAATTTCCACGTAGAGAAATAGTAGCACAGCAAGACGAGTAACCCGCTTGTCAAACTTGTCAGAAGGCATAGCCGAGACTAAAGAAGAAGCGAGAGGTGCGCAGGACGTTCGACCGAGTGAAGGAGAGCTTGATAGGTCCTATCAGGGAGTCGTAGTCTAGATCTATACCCGCTCCGTAGAGGAGGTCGCTGTCCCGCACATTGGGCGCCTGGATGTCCATACCTACACTGACGTGCGGGGTGACGTAGAGGTCCTTGACCGGGGTGTACTGGACACCTAGATAGAGTGCTGCGAGGTTGTTGACTGGATACTCTCTGTATCGTAGGCCTGAGAAGATAGTCTGATTGTCCATACCCAGATTGGCAAAGCCACCGAGGTTGAACTTCTGACTCAAGAAGAGGTAACTGTCATAGTGAAAGCTATCCCGCCAAGGCTTACCGAGGTCTAGGTTGACCCCACCGAAGAGGCGACCATGTAGCGCCACCCTCTGACTCAGCGGAGCGACTATATGCTCATAGACCGAGAGATGTAGTAGAGGGCCCTGCTGTGGAGATAGGCTCTCCTTGGGGTTGAGTAGGTTGTAGATCTGCTTCTGACTCTCGGTGGCATCCTCAGGGAGCGAGGAGAGCGAGTAGGAGTTCTTGAGCGTCAGTTCAGCTGTTAGGGCGAAGTGATTACCCCGTGTCGCAAAAGCCTTCCGATTCAAGCTGTTTTGCTGGTAAGCTAGGTTCATCGTCCAGGAGCCGTGGCGATAACTTAGCTTAGGACGCTTGTTAGCATGCAAGAGTTGGTTGAAGTAGTTGAAGGGCGTGAGTTCAAGATCTGTGTCCTGTGCAGACCCTATCATCTCATAGTCAAAGGGCGTCTGCGGTTGCCACACATACATCAAGCCATACTGCACACCGAGTGTTATCTCTGATTGAGGTGATAGAGCATAGCCCATCTTCAGGCCCGTGGCTATAGACCCCTGATAGAAGGTCGCCTCCGTATGATCCTCTATCTGCGAGAGGTAACGTAGATGGAGATTGTCACTGCGATCTAGACGGAGGGAGATGTAGGGACTCACCCAGTAGGAGTAGCTATCATCGAACCACTTGTAGTAGCTAGCCCGTAGCTTGGGATGCTGTGATATGGCGAGCTTGGCTGAGAGTCGTGAGTTAGACAGGAGTATGTCTCTGAATGAGGTGTTGAGAATGATATTTGCTGACTCGTAGGGATCGTAGTAAGCTCCGACACGGAGGAGTGCTTGTGGCTTCTTTTTGATAAAGAAGTGTAGCGTGTTCACCTCGTGGTCCGCCGTGACGGTCGAGTCTGCCTCATAGGTATAGTAAACCTGTGCATAGCGGTTATAGCCCATGAGCATATCCATACGTTGCTGGAGGAGATCGACCGAGTCGAGGAGCGATAGATCCTCCCCGATCACACTGCGGATGAACTCAGTCTCGGCATGATCTAGGGGCGCTCCCCACTGATCTGTGATCTTGACCTGCTGGATCGGTATGGAGACCGTAGCGAGCTGTCGCTCCTGATAGTTGATCCCCTGTGCGACTTGCTGAGCCTTGAGTGCGATGAGCTGTGGCAAGAGTTTGTGAGCCTCCACTTCGGCGAGGGCTATGATCTGATCACGCTGACTAAAGTCTGACGAGGTGTAGTCTTTGAGTGCTTGAGAGAAGTCTAGCATCACATCGACTAGACTTACTTGGCGCTCTACCTCCTTTTTAGTCAGGAGGGCATAGGACTGATGTATGACACCGATAGAGCTATGCTCCAACTCCTCTACACTGCGTAGTCTAGCCCCCGTATAGCTGCCGATGACGAAGGTCGCCCCCATAGCGCGCACCTCCTCGACGGGGAAGTTGCGATCTAGACCTCCATCTACGAGTAGCCTGCCATCGACAATGGCTGGTGCGAAGAAGGCTGGGATCGCTAGACTAGCTCGTATAGAGAGCGGTATCGACCCCGAGGTCATCACATAGGCACCCCCACTCCCCACGTCCGAAGCCACAAGCTGTAGGGGCAGTGGCATCTGAGCATAATCTTTGATATGCCGCACGGGGAAGGTGTAGCGCATCAGCATCTCCATCAAGTACTGCCCCTCAATGATAGAAGAGGGTGCCTTAGGGACTCCTCGGTGCAAGGGGAACTCTAGGGTGTAAGTCCCGTAGTCCTCCTTCTCATACATATCTATCTTGTCGTAAGGCAGACGATTGCTCAGGATACGTCCCCAGTCCTCCTGACTCACTAGCTCCTTAATCTCCGCAGCACTGTAGCCCGTCGCATAGAGACCAGCCACGACAGCACCCATAGAGGTGCCAGAGATGTAGTCCACCTGTATTTGTAGCGAGTCAATCAGCTCGAGGAGCGCAATGTGTGCTAGTCCCTTGGCACCTCCGCCACTGAGGACCAAGCCACAGCGCATTTGCGTACTGTCGCAGATGTCATCGCTCTGCTGCCCCTGCATCGTAGCGGGAGTGCAGAGAGCTATCATACATAAGAGAAGACTAGCAAGTAAGATCGAAGCTTGTTTCGTATAGACAGGTGAGGTCATAGATCGTATGGCTTTGTGGAGTGAAAGGTTGGTTCATAAGTAATGAACAGTGAGGGATACAAATGTACGCTTTTTGGAAAACTGAAGTGCTAGTATCAAGTTTCCGCACATCTCACGAATAGCCCTTTGTCGGAACGTATATATATGTGTCTCGTGAGACTCGCAGGGGTTTCGTAAAGTGCGGAATCTTTGCGACAGTCTTCTTTTTCCTTACCTTTGTGACACTTAACTATGACGACAGTAGAGAGATATCACGATATAAGTATGGGACACCGTGTCGTGGGACACGAGTCGAAGTGTCGCCACCTGCACGGACACAACTATCGAATACACTTCAGCTGCTCCGCAGCGCAGCTCGATGAGCTGGGACGAGTGATAGACTTTGGCGTGATCAAGGAGCTACTCTGCATGTGGCTGGAGGAGCATTGGGATCACAAGATGATGATCTACGAAGAAGACCCGCTACTCCCTTCGCTACAGGAGCTGGTACCTGAGGACTTGGTCGTGGTGCCCTTTAACCCGACGGCCGAAGCGATGGCGCATTACCTCGTCGAGACGATCGCTCCCGCACAATTGACCAGCACGGGCGTGACACTCGTCAGCTGCCGTGTCGAGGAGACGGCACGGTGCAGCGCTACCTACTCACTACCTATATAATATGCAGCCACTACTGGTCAACGAGATCTTCTACAGCCTCCAGGGCGAGGGAGGACAGATGGGACGTGCGATGCTCTTCGTGCGACTCTCGGGTTGCAATCTCTCTTGCGACTACTGTGACACAGACTTTGCGGGGCATCGGCTCATGACTGCTTCGGAGATTTTGGCCAAACTGGAGGGCTATCCCTGCCGTGACATTCTTTGGACTGGTGGCGAACCGACCTTAGCGCTGCGGGAGGAGCATATAGCTTTCTTTCACGAGCAGGGCTATCGTCAGTCTATTGAGACAAATGGCACCCGACCCGTGCCTCGGGGACTGGACTATGTCACCTGTTCGCCCAAGCCAGAAGCAATAAGTGGCCTGCGGGAGCGTTTTGTAGACAACTACCCTGACGGCATCGATGAGGTGCGCTGGCCCCTACAGTTGGGCGCTCCCCTACCCCCACCCATTGAGCAGCTGGCCGAGGCACGTCGTTACTACGTCAGCCCCGTAGAGGAGACGGGCGTAGAGATGTCGGCAGTTGTGGCACGCTGTATGGACTTCGTCCTAGCCCATCCCGAGTGGCGGCTCAGCGTACAGCTACACAAGCTACTAGGGTTTCGCTAAGTAAATGGTTTGCTATGAAGGTCTCATCGTCACATATTCGCTGGTTGCTCGTGCTACTCCCGTGCGCTATGGCGCTCTGTAGCTTGATGAGCTGCAAGAGTGTGACGCTGAGCAAGGCGGAGCTGTACGACCATACGGGCCGCTATGCCCTCGCTGCCGATAGCTACTACACGCTCTACCGCAAGACCTCTCGCAAGAAGCCTGAGCGACGGGCTTACCTAGCTTTCAAAGCAGCGGAGAATTACCAGCGACTGGGCAACACGCCCCGTGCGCTCAACTGCTATAACCTAGCCCTCTCGGGCGACTACCCCGACTCAATCCTCCACCTACGCATTGCTCAGGAGCTACAACAGTTAGCGCGCTGGCGGGAGGCGGGCAAAGCTTACGAGCAGTTCCTGGAGTACTACCCGCACGACTACTTCGGGCGTATAGGTCTAGAGAGCGTACGTCAAGCCGATTCGCTCCTCGCCCACCCCACGGGACACACGGTCGAGACGGATCGACTCCTGATCTCTCCCTATGCCGAGTTTGCCCCTTGCTATGCACCCGATGGCACGATACTCTACTTCACCAGTAGCCGGGTGCCTCTTCGTGATATGCTGCAGGAGAGCGAGGTGACGGGGCTGGGGACGAACAATCTCTATATGATCAAGCAGGACGCCTCGGGCAAGTGGTCTCGCCCCGACAGCGTGCCAGGCAGTGTCAACACGCCCGAAGATGAGGGTACCCCCTCCATCACATCAGACGGCAACACGCTCTACTACTCCTATGCTGAGCAAAGCTCCACCTACGACCGTACCGTGCAGATCTACAAAGCCTCCAAGTCTAGCCAAGGAGGCTGGGGCAAAGGCGAGCTAGTACCCATCTGGGAGGACTCGCTACGTATGGCAGCGCACCCTGCCATTGACGCTTCGGGACGATACCTTTACTTCGTGAGCGAGGGAGCTGGCCTTGGCGGCAAAGACCTTTACCGCATAGCCCTTAGCGAGCATGGATGGGGCAAGCCAGAGAACCTCGGCAACGAGATCAATACGCCTGGCGACGAACTCTTCCCCACGATGGTGGGCGACAGCACCCTATACTTCTCCTCCAATGGACGTGTGGGGCTGGGCGGACTAGACCTATACAAGGCGCAGATGGACTCGCTCGGCGGGTGGCAGGTGACGCATCTGGGTGCTCCTATGAACTCCCCCGCCGATGACTACGCTCTCACCTTCGCTCCGAAGCCGCAGTCGGGCTTAGCAGAGGAGGGATACCTCTCCTCGACTCGTGGCGACCAGCGTGGACGACCACACCTCTACCGCTTCTCTTTGCCCGCCACCATCATACGCATCGACGGCTTCGTGATGGATCGTGAGGGGTACGGCATACCGCAGGCGACGGTACGCATCGCAGATGAGCAAGGTTTGCTCGCCACACCCATTGTCTCGACACGTGACGACGGCTCTTTCGTCCTTGAGATTGCAGGGTCCAACCGCTACGTGCTACATGCGTCACACCCAGACTACCTCAACCAATACATGCCGCTCGTGACCGACAGTGCTACCGAGAGCACCGACTACTTGGTCGACTTTTACCTAGCTTCACGCCTACACTCGGAGCAGATCCACGACATCTACTACGACTTCGACCGAGCTTCGCTACGCCCCGAGGGCAAGAAGAGCCTCGACTACCTCGTCACGCTTCTAGAGCAAAACCCCGACGTGCGCCTGGAACTGAGCAGTCACACAGATCGCAAGGGTTCGCAAGCATACAATCAGAAGCTCTCGCAGCGTCGTGCGCAGAGTGTCGTCGACTACCTCATCGCCAAGGGCATTGCCGCCGACCGCCTAGAGGCACGGGGCTACGGCAAGGAGCGTCCCTACGTGGTGAGCAAGGGAATGGCGGCACGCTTCGACTGGTTGCCCGAGGGGCAGGAGCTAGCGGCCGAATGGGTCGACACGCTGACCGAAGAGCAGCAGATCGTCTGCGATCAGCTCAACCGTCGCACCGAGTTTACCGTCATACAATAATATATAGAGTGACCTAAGCAATGATACATTACCAAGCTGACCCAGACCTAGCGGGTGTCTACCTCATCGAGCCAGACTGCTACGGCGATGCGCGTGGCTACTTTGCCGAGACTTACCGCACGGCAGACTTTGCAGCGACCGTCTCGCCTAGACTATGGGTGCAGGAAAACGAATCCTCCTCCGTCCGTGGCGTCTTGCGGGGTCTGCATCTCCAGCGAGGCGAAGCTAGCCAGGCGAAGCTAGTACGCTGTGTGGTGGGCGAGATCATTGACCTGATCGTTGACCTACGACGAGACAGTGCCACTTACGGGCAGTGGCGTAGCTATCATCTCTCGGAGCAGAACCATCGGCAGCTCTACATACCGAGAGAGTTTGCGCACGGCTTCCTCGTGCTTTCGGAGCAAGCGAAGTTTCTCTATAAGGTGGACAACGGCTACGCCCCCTCGAGCGAACTCTGCATACGCTATGACGACCCGCAGCTGGCGATCCCCTGGGAGTCGTGGGGCATCGCGCCCGAGGAGCTGATCCTCTCAGACAAAGACCTGCGTGGCATCTCCCTAGCCGACTACACCGCATCTCTATTATGACGCAACAGACTATGACTACATACAGACATACCTACGCCGTGACTGGAGCTGCTGGCTTCATCGGCACTAACCTCGCTTACTACCTGAGCGAAGCCCTCGCCCCCGACGAGCGGATCGTACTGATCGACAAACTAACCTATGCGGGCAACTACCGCTCCATCGAACCGCTCATCGACAACGAACGGATCGTCTTCGTGCAGGCAGACATCTGCGATGCCGAAGCGATGGACGACCTCTTCACCCGCTATGCGCCGCACTACCTGATCAACCTTGCGGCCGAGAGCCACGTCGATCGAAGCATCGAGGACCCCGCCATCTTCGTTCGCACCAATATCCTCGGTGTGCAGACCCTGCTAGACACCATTCGCAACCATTGGTCTACTACCAGCGGGCGAGGATCTTATCCCGTATGGCAGGAGGGGCGCATGATGCTGCAGGTCTCTACGGACGAGGTATACGGGTCACTCGGCAAGGAAGGCTTCTTCGTGGAGAGCACACCCCTTGACCCGCGCAGCCCTTACAGTGCTGCGAAAGCTTCGGCAGATCTCCTCTGTAAAGCGGCCGTTCACACGCACCATGCGCCAGTCGTCTGGACCAGATGCTCGAACAACTATGGCCCCTACCAATTCCCCGAGAAGCTCATCCCGCTCGTCATCCGTCAGTGTCTCCTCGGCAAGGAGATCCCGATCTACGGCACTGGCGAGAATGTGCGTGACTGGCTCTACGTGACCGACCATTGTCGTGCGCTACACCTCGTGGTGACTCAGGGGAAAGCTGGCACAGCGTACAATATCGGTGGGCACAACGAACATACCAATCTAGAGATAGTCCGCATCATCATCGACCAGCTACACAATCGACTGAGCAAGGAGCCAGCACGCGCCGAGCGTATCTCTGAGATCTTAGGCACTCAGGTTCAGCCCGAACTGATCAACGAGCAGCTGATCACCTTCGTTCGAGACCGTCTTGGTCACGACGCCCGCTACGGCATCGACCCCACCTTCATTCATCAGGAGCTAGGGTGGCTCCCCTCGATCCCCTTTGCCGAGGGCATCGGCTACACGATCGACTGGTACCTTGACCACTTCGACTGGGTCAAGGGGATCACCGACGAAGACTACCAGCACTACTACCAGCAGATGTACAGCGGACGATGAAGGTCTACGGCATAGACGACGCGTCGCGGCTCTTTTACAAAGGCGAAGCACTTCTTCGCCCGGGCTACCCCTTCTTCGTTCCACACCTCGAAGCGGAGTGGTGCGCCATCCCTTCGCTCGCTATCAAGATAGGGCGTACGGGTAAGTGCGTGGCGCCTCCCTTTGCCGAGCGATACATCGAGTCTTGCGCTGCTGGCTGGGACATCACCTGCCGCTCGCTACTCGCTGAGCTACGCAAGACAAGCGCACCCTGGGAGCGTGCTAAGGTGTACGACGGCAGTGCCGTAGCCCTCGACTGGCAGCCCCTTGACACAAAGCTCGCAGAGCACTACACGCTGACCCTCTCCGAGCAGAGCTGGGCCCTTTCCCGTGAGATGGTCTGCCAAGCCCTCTCACTTCTCTCCGAGTGCCTCACCATTCACACGGGCGACGTACTCCTACTCAACGCGATCCCCATAACAGCGGCCCCCGCCATTGCTCCCGAGCAACAGCTCTCCCTGACGCTACAGGCTGGCGAAAGGCTCCGCTCCACTACCCTACTACGCATCAAGTAAAGCATCTATATAGAATCGACTAAAAACCCCTTCACTATGGCTATTGTATCTCCCTCCCTCCTCAGTGCTGACTTCCTGCATCTCGCCGACGAGATCACGATGATCAACGAGAGTCAGTGCAACTGGCTCCACATTGACGTGATGGATGGTGTATTCGTCCCGAATCTCTCCTTTGGCTTTCCCATCATTGAGGCGATACGCCCCATCTGTCAGAAGCCTCTCGACGTGCATCTGATGATCGTCGAGCCGTGGAAGTTCATCGACCAGTTTGCCAAGCTCGGCATCCACATTATGAACGTACACTACGAGGTGTGCCCTCACCTGCACCGCACGCTGCGTGCTATCCGTGAGGCAGGCATGCGTCCAGCCGTCACGCTCAATCCGCATACCCCCGTGGAGCTCCTCACAGACATCCTCTGCGAAGCCGATATGGTGCTCCTCATGAGTGTCAACCCCGGCTATGGCGGGCAAAAGTTTATCGAGCAGTCTGTTCGCAAAGTAGAGCGTCTGCGCAAAATGATCCAAGAGCAGGGTCTCTCCACCCTCATACAAGTCGACGGCGGAGTCAACCTCGAGACAGGTCGCCAGCTCATCGAGGCGGGTGCCGACTCGCTCGTGGCAGGCAGTGCCGTCTTTAAGGCTCACAGTCCCAAGGATATGATCGCACAGCTACACGCCTTGTAAGCCACCTTGCACTACCTCGTCCGAGGGCTACACGCCACAATCATACGCCCAGCATTGGTGACACTTCTGTCGCTAGTGCTGGGCATTTATCTAGGTAGTCTCGAGCTACTAGCGGCACAGTGGTACTTCCTCGGCATCGCCGTGGCGACACTCCTCCTCGTCCTCTCTAGGATTTGGCGCAAAGCACTCCTCGCTGGCTCCGCTTGGTACCTACTCCTCCTCTGCACAGGAGCTTGTCTAGCCACCATACCACGGGAGCGAGTAGCGCAACTACCACAGCCCTGCGAAGGGGCGACTTACCTCGTCACCATCTCCCGTCCGCCCACAGCGCGTGAGCAGGGCTCCCGTGCCGAGGCTATCATCGAGCAGGCGACAGACCCGAGCGGAGCAACCCTAGCTCAATGGAGTGGCCAGCGCATTATGCTGTACCTATACAATGACTCGCTCCAACTCACGCCTCGCACCAGTTACCTCGTCCGTGGACGGCTCACAACACTAGACCAAGTCTCCTCGCCAAGCTATCAGCACTACCTCCTCTCACGAAAGGTCTCGGGCGTGCTATCCACCTCCACAGCCGAGCTTTGCAACGAACCAACGACCACCCACTGGTCACGATGGGATCAACTACGCTACCGCGCCTACACCCTCCAGCAGCGCATCGGTGGCACGCTAGACGAGATCGACCAGCTCACCCCACTGCAGCGAGAGACGCTCCGTGCCATCTGCCTAGGGGATCGCTCCGAAGGCACCATTGCGGAGGCACAGTTTCGCTCCGTAGGCGTTGCGCATCTGCTGTCGGTCAGTGGCTTTCACGTTGGGGTCGTCCTACTACTCATCTACTGGCTCATACGCTATCCGCTACGGCTCATACGCAACGTCCACACCGCTTACCTTCTACGCTGGGGCCTCACCCTCGTAGCAGTATGGATCTACGCTTTCATCTGCGGACTCTCCATCCCGACACTCCGCGCCTCGCTCATGTTCTCCATCTTTGCTGTGGCACGTCTCCTGGGACGCTCCACCGACCGACTCAACGTCTGGGCGCAGGCAGCCGTTCTCCTGCTTATTGTCTCACCCTACGCACTCTTTGACGTAGGCATGCAGCTCAGCTTCGGGGCGGTGCTAGCCATTTTCGTCACTTGGGGCGCACTCAACCAACGCATCACACCGAGCAGTTCCCGTATCGTCAGCTACCTTTACTACCTCATCGTCACGACCATAGCCGTACAACTCTTCGTCTGGCCAATCCTCGCACACAGCTTCGGCACCACAGCCGTCTGGCTACTCCTCGCCAACCTCCTCCTGTCGCCTCTCGCCACGCTACTCATTATCACGGGGCTTGTCACTATGGGACTGCTCGCCCTCGGACTCCCCACGAAGCTTCTACCGATGCTTCTCGTCGGTGTGAGCGATCTCACCAGCGGAGCGGTGGCACTCCTCGAGCAGCACTTCACCGCTCAGCTTAGCATCGCCATGCCGCTTTGGCTCTGCATCGCCTACTACCTCCTCCTCTACGCTTGGGTGCAGTACCTCCTAGCCCGCCCTCGCCCCATACGCGTCTAGCTACTGCCCCCAGCTAATTCTTATTTCGAATCAGCTCACGATACGATTGTGCTTCAGAAAAAGCCAATCTCCACGTGGATAACAAAAAATCTCCACGTGGGGAAAGAAAATTCTCCACGTGGAGACGAAATGAAACTTCGGAGGAATCAAATGAAACTTCGGAAGAAATGATGGTCGCCCACGTGGAGAATAAGAAACATCCACGTGGAGACTTCAGATTTTCGACGTGGGGAGTACCCCTTCTAAGACTAAGTCGTATCGGGGGGGGGAGTTTCTATCAATCACGTACTTGTTCCCCGCCCCCCATCCTAGCACATCAAAAATAGAACTTAGCCACCTGCATCTCGACAAGCTTTAGAGAGGAACCACACAAAGTCTACGACCTAAATGGCACACCCTGCGATTAGTGACCACCGCACGATCCTCTCCCCCGTAAAACTTAGGACTTTTCTCCTCGTCAAGTACTAGCGACTGTCAAATGAAACGCAGGATGATGTCTATAATGACTAACACAACAATCCCGAACGAGATCTTCTTGTTTGTGTCGATAGCTTCTAAGAGCTTGTTTTTCGTCTGATCGTTTTTCTCCTCAATCGTCGTTACCGCATCTTGAAATAATGCCTTAAAGTTCTTGACTTCAGATCGAACTAAGTCGACGTTTCCATTTACAGCCTGTAGATCCTTCGCCTGCTTAGCGTTTTCGTTCGCAAGACTAGATATAGCTTTTTCAATTCGATTTGTGCTGTCTCTAAGGTCAAGCAAGCTGCTAGCTAGATCATCAACCTTTTGGATCATTTCCACCTTGGAGTCTGAAAATCTTTTGGCAGAAGAATTCATTTCCACTGCTGTCTGAGCTAGTTTATCTACACTCCCTGAAGTTTGCTTTGAGAAATGATCCCAAGTACTATGGCTAGTAGCTTCAAAGCTTTTGAGAACTTTAGCGCAGGATTTGTCTAGTGACTCGGTTGTATTTGAAACGACTTTCTTTGCATTGCCTTCAATCTTTGATGATAAGTCGGCAATATTAGACACCAGTTTGTCAACGGCGGCCAAACGCGCAGTAATGTCAGAGTCAATGTCAGAAATAAGCTCCTTCATTTCTGATTTGATAAACTCTTGCAAAGAGCCCAGCTGAGAAGCAATGGAAGCCAATTGCAGAGAGTATTCTGCAAGGTTTTTCGTTATTTCCCCATCAGCATCTAATACCTCATCAACCTGTTCTTTGGCAGCCTTGATGCTCTTCAGGTCACTCTCCAGTTGAGTGAGAATTTCAAAAATAGGATTGTCAGTCATATCTCTATATTTCGTTATTGGTTTGATTGTCGTCTTTGTCTCTCCCAACGAACTTATCTCTAAACATCCTTACCCAAGAAGAATGTATCATAAGTTCTGCTTCAGCATCCCAGCCATTGATAAGCTTCATTTGCTCCTCATCAACTATATTACGTCCCTTCCTTTGAATCTCTTCTTTGAAACGCCTTATATTGCTATAGAACTCGCTGAGGTCGTTAATGGATCTTTCTCTAAACTCTCTGTAGCCACTGATATAGCTGTCACGCATTTCCTTAGCAAGCTTTTCATTGTCACCAACACCTAGGAACAGAAGGCAGTAAGCATTAAGCATATCAAGAGCAGGATTAGTATCCGTCAAAGAACGACGGATTAACCTGACACCTCCATGTAAGTGATTGATGTTTCCGATTTGGGAATCACTTTGGCTCATCACATCATCGTCGATAACACGCAAATACTTGAAGAGAACTTCAAAAGACGAGACCTTGCCATACTCCGTATCTCGAGTTAATGAGAATTTTTCTCCAGACTCAGTCACATAATCTTCTCGTGCATACTTAGAGTTGAAGTAGTAATAAATGTCATCTTTGAGATCTTCGTTTATTTCCAACCAACTCTTATTGCTCTGAACAGCTCTATAGCAGAAGTTCTCCATATCTTGCATTGCACGCTTACGTTTCGTAGCAATTTTAGAGTATACAAACTCTGTGATAAAAGAGAGGCACTTCTGAATTTCATTGTCGCCTTTCAAGTCATAAGCCTTAGCGATTTCTATATCAGCCCGCTCATCAGTATAGTAGCGCTTCAGGAATTCCCTTAGAGCTAAGAAGTATTGTCCTTCGGCTTTTCGCTTAGTTACAATACGAAATCGCTTATTGAGATAGTCTTGAGTAAAGTCATCAATAACCCCAACACAACACATACGATAGATAGCCTTCTGAAGAGCCACTGTATAGTCAGCATAGCCATATTTGTATGGTGTGTGAGCAAAGCCAAACCTCTCCTTGCTCTCGTCTTTAGGCCGATTTTCTGTCTCTACATAAAATCGAGGAAGATTGTTTTTTGTAAGCATCTCGTTTATCCAAGACACATCCTCAGGGCTGTAGGTATAAGCGATATAATAAACTACACATTCACCAGGTTTGGTATCCATCAGCTTGTCCAAAAAGCCCGAGACGCTTTCCACTTTCTTTCGCACCTCTCCTGTTTCAGCAATGGTGTTTTTGTTTTTAGACATTAGGAAGTACATAATCCACTTCTCAAAATCAGCTCCGATGAAGTTGTTTTCGTAAAAGAATTGATGTACTCCGTAGTCAACTGGTACAGGCTCATAGATACGAGTGCGTTTGTTTTGCTCCAGAAACTCTTTAGGACAGTACATAATTGTAGACAACGCCATCTTTCTGTCTCGTCCAGCACGACCAGCCTCTTGCACATAACCCTCCAATGAGCCTGAGTGATTGATGTTCAATGTAAAGCGAACGTTAGGTTTATCGATCCCCATACCGAAGGCTTTAGTCGCTACCATTATACTGCTCTCTCCTTGCAGGAATTTGTCTTGCTCCGTAAGTACGTCACCACCCACGTAGCTACTCACCCGTTGTGTCTTGAGACCTGCTGCTATGGCTCTTCTGATGCCTCGCTTATTGACGGAGTCATTAACACCTATATAGCCTAGCCTATGGGGACAGAACACGATCGCAGAGGCATTGCTGTTTTGTCTAGTAGCCCATTGTGTGTCTATTGCGGCTGTAATATCTCGAGCGTAGATATCATTAATTATGCTGTCATCCGTAATATTCTCTCGCTGGAGAAATCTATCTTTGATGCGTTTGATATTCTCTGGTTGCTCTAGCTCTTTCAGGCACGCTAAAGATTCACTTAGCACCTGAGCAGCCGTATTGTTCTTTTTTTCGTAAACTGCCCATTTATCTTGGCAGCTAGAGGCATCAACCTTAACTATGCGATACTGCAATTCTAGTCTGTTAGTATTTTCATATCTAACGATATCTTCGCTTTCTAGCGGGAACGACCCTTCTCCTGACAACTCTCGCTCTACATCTGACAGTACGTCAAATGAAGCAGTGGCAGTCAATCCAAACAATGAAATATGTTCTCGCCCAGAAGTTTGTTTTGGCAAAACATACTGATATAGATTTCGCCCTAGATGCAGGTATGAGAACCTGAAGTCATGCCCCCATTCGGACACACAATGCACCTCGTCAATGACTCCATAGGCAAAGTAGACCTGTAGGTCTTGCATATTGCGGAGCCTTTGGCGGAAGTTATGAATACATAGACGCTCTGGAGACATAAAGACTAGCAAATATCTCGAATGCTCCATATCGTACTCACGCTCTGCTCGCAGATCAGAGACCTGAGAATTAATGTAAGTACAACAGTCTATGCCAGCGGTGATGAGTCCATCATATTGATCCTTCATAAGTGAAACTAGAGGATCTATAACAAGGCTAACACCAGGCTGTAGAAGTGCCGCCAACTGATAGGTAAGTGATTTTCCGCCACCAGTGGGCAAAAGACCAATTACCGTTTTATGCTGCAAGGCTCTAGAAAGAATAGGTAGTTGCCCTGGACGGAAATTCTCCTTTCTAAATAGTAACTGCAAGAAGTATCTCAGATGATCAGCAGTTTCTTTAATTGGTCTATTGTCGTCGTCCATTAGAGGACGATAATCCAATTTATCCGTAGTATAGATATATCGTTCGGCATATTGCGCTGTGGCTGGGAATATGCAGTAGAAACACCCATTACGTACTTGATACTCTGTAAAGTTACAATCTGTCGTTTTGGGAGTTGAAGAGTATCTAATAACCAGATCAAAGATAGTATTCTGAATCTCTTCTGTAGACTCAAAGATGGCGTTTTTCTCAAGAAGAGGAGAGTCCTTATAGTCCTTATTCGATATAACCTGCAGGTTGATGTGAGGGAGCCTCATACCGCTAAAATCCTGAGATAAAGCAGTAAGATGATCGAACAGCTCCTGAAAGTCTTCAATAGCCAGCCTGGCAAACGGGACATCACACTCCTCGATGAGTATATTCCACTCTTCTCTCTGTAAGTTCAAACGCTGGCTTATCAAGGCTTCTACCAAGACCTTCTCTACCCGGGCTATTGCAATCGGTGTATAAAGCAATTGGTTGATCCGTAAATCTTCGCCTAGGGTAGTCGCATCGGCATACTCTTGTATTTTACGCTCATCAGCATGACTCAATCGTGAGTTGAAGCAAAATCCACCATAAAGAATAGAAGCTTCGGAACAAGACAGTTTTTCTCCAAGGGTTCTTTCGACTCTTAAGGACGGCTTAGTCGGAAGGCCTCGACTAATAATGTTATTGAGTACAGCATAGATTGGCTCTACGTCATCACTGATACTAACTACAAGTTCATAAGGAGCATATAGATCAAAGTAGGTCAGAGGAGCAAAGTCCTCCACTATAGGTTTTACACACTCCAATGCAAAGCATGCTCGGAATTGTGAGGCCGGGAAGAATTCGTACCGAATGATTTGCTCCTGTTTATTGGCTAAGAGCTTTATAGATTGGATTGCGTAAGTGTAGTCTCTATTATTTTCCTTTTCTCCAAAACTCTTCTCCGCATAATACTCCCAATCTAGAGGACGATGAAAATACTGCAAGAACCTATCGTAACGACTTCGCATCCATGCGTAGGAGGGACTCACACAGAATACGTAGTTGTCTTTTGAGATGTTTACTAGGAGGTTTTCGCTAATACGCTTAAGACTAATCCCGCTAATATCAAGGATATTCGAGAATAGATGTATTACCTTTCGCTTCTCAAAAAGCTTAATGTCGATATCGTTTACCTCATCCAGTTTCTTATTAACCGTAGAGACTTTGATTTTACTGTCAATGACCCCAAGGTTAAACTTAGCACGATCAAGAGCTATCTCTGAAGGCTCAATGAGTATAGCTTCTTTAATTTGACAGCGATAGCCTTTTTCCTCGAGGTACTCGTGGAGAAAGATTGTAGCCAGTCCTTGCCCACAGGCCCAGTCTATTACGGTAATTTCACCTACAAATGTCTCTTCAGGGGCATAGTCAAAAGCAATCCGCAGCTTCTCTTTATGCCAACGTGTGTACGCAGCTGCATAGCCATTTAACTCGTTCTCTTGACTAAATACTTTAGCAAATCGATTCTTGTCAGATTTATCCTGGCTATATGCGAGTGCGTATGGACGCTTTTTATATTCATAAGGGAGCATATCTTCACACACCTTGGCGATAGTATCCAAGGTGACACAAGACAAGCTCAGAATTTTATCTTTATAGTTTGACACCTCATTTACCTGTTATAGTTTCACTTTCGAAGCCTAATTCTCTGGCGACTTTGTAGTTTGACACGGCCAGCTCTTTGCTTGTATTAGCATAGCAATACTCACATTGGTGTGGACAGGTATCGTATTGCCCGATGTCTTTGCTTACCATACAGTCGCATAAAGCTCGCTGCCCCCTATCCTTATTGTTTTTCTTTTTGATAGCATAATGGACTCCATCATCGAGCATGATTGCATTCTCGGGAATCCCTTCTGGCTCATTGAATAGATTTAGAGAGCTATTTTTGACTCGTATCTCTACCCCAAGAAAGTTCATCAGCACCTCATCGCGCCATGCGAAGCGAATCATTAACGTGTCATCTACGCAGTGATTAGGCTTAATCCCATACTCTAGAAACTCTGGTTTCTCGCCACAAGTAGCCAATTCATAGTTCCAGCCTTTGGAGTTGTTTAATTCAGATAGGCGCTTGGCAAATTCTATCATTTGCTCATGAGTCCACTCATGGTAATGAACTTTGTTGCGAATGAGATTGCTCTTTACCTTCCTATAAGAATCAATGTCAGCAAAGCTAAACACTAACTTCTCTGTGTAGCCGTAGAGTTGGTCTCCGATGCCCGCGATCTTACATAACAAATCGTCCATAGAGATTTGATCTGTGAGGATCAAAGGGTCGAAACGCCACACTACATGACCTTTACCGAGCTTATCCACAAGCCTCTTGAACGTATCAATTCGCTTCTCAACAGCAGGCACGCCTTTTTCTAGCCCTTCAGAGACATAGTCATTAAGAGTGTATTGAATATAGCACTTTATCTGAGGACTATGTCGCTCTAGCTTATCTAAGTGGGGGATTAACTTCTCTGGATTCTTAGACCAAAAGACGATAAAGCGCGTGTTCTCGTATGAGACATAGCTTTTCTTACCATTAAACGGATTCATCCAGGCAGAGTATCCTTTCTCTAGTCGATGAAAGAACCAGTCTGCATAAAAAGCTGGAATGTCTGTACTTCTACTTGCAGACACGATCTCTGGAGCTTGAGCTTCAACCCAGTCCCCATTATCAAGTTGTATTTTAGATTTCTTCCAAGCCATAATCAGTCATCGCACAAAACAAATCTAGTTAAGTGCAATAGTCCTACAAATGTAGGTAAAAACTTCGTAGGACATCTTATGGCAGAACTATTGTCCTGGATTCTCAGATCTCAATAGGCGCAATAAGAAAATAAAGAGGTATCTTTGCCAAACGGATTGCACAGTCACGCTACAGTGACCGACCTTTATAGCGAAATACAGATAATACAACTATATAGATATGACGGCTAATAAGCAAATGAGAACGGAAGGCGACCTGCTAGGCGATCGCCAACTACCCGCTGACGCACTCTATGGGGTGCAGACGCTACGCGGTATGGAAAACTTTCAAATAAGCAACTTCAAGCTGAGCCAGTACCCTTACTTCATCCAGGGTCTCGCCTACACCAAGTGGGGCGCAGCTGTCGCAAACCACAGCGAGGGCATCCTCACCGATGAGCAGTACGAAGCTATCGTCTTCGCCTGCCAGGAGCTACTCGCTGGCAAGCATCACGATGCTTTTGAGGTCGATATGATACAGGGTGGCGCTGGTACGACAACCAATATGGCTGCCAACGAGGTGATCTGCAACATTGCCCTCCAAAAGATGGGACACAAGCCAGGCGAATACAAGTTCCTCGCTCCCAATGATGGAGTCAACGCTTCACAGTCTACCAACGACGCCTACCCCACTGCTATCCACCTAGGGCTATACCCCAAGGGGCTAGAGGTCTACAAGCATATCGAGCAGCTCATAGCAGCACTTCGTGCCAAGGCTGAGGAGATGAAGCATGTCCTCAAGATTGGTCGTACACAGCTACAAGACGCTGTGCCTATGACGCTGGGACAGACATTCCACGGCTTTGCCTCTATCCTAGAGGATGAGCTACCTCGTCTCCAGAGCGCTTGCGAGGAGTTCCTAACGGTCAATATGGGTGCTACCGCCATCGGTACTGGTATCGCCTCAGAGCCAGGCTATGCTGAGGCTTGTGTCGAGGCACTAGCAGAAATCACAGGCTGGCCCGTCAAGCTGAGCGCTGACCTCGTCGGTGCTACGAGCGACACCTCTGTGATGATCGGCTACTCATCTGCACTACGCCGCATCGCTGTCAAGATCAATAAGATCTGCAACGACATCCGTCTCCTCTCCTCTGGTCCTAGAGCTGGTATTGGCGAATTCAACGTACCCGCTGTGCAGCCTGGCTCCTCTATTATGCCAGGTAAGGTGAACCCCGTCATCCCCGAGGTGATGAGTCAAGTATGCTACAAGGTGATGGGCAACGATACGACTGTCCTGATGGCTGGCGATGCTGCTCAGATGGAGCTCAACGCTATGGAGCCCGTTATGGCTCAGTGCTGCTTCGAGAGCTCTGACCTGATGATGCGTGGTATCACTACCCTCATCGAGCGCTGTATCACCGGTATCACGCCCAACGAGGAGCGCTGCCGCCAGCAGATCGAGGCGTCCATCACAATCGTCACGGCACTCAACCCAATCATCGGCTACAAGAACTCGACCAAGATTGCCAAGGAGGCACTTGAGACGGGCAAGGGTATCTACGAGCTCGTCCTAGAGCATGGCATCCTAGACAAGAAGGATCTCGACGAGGTGATGGATCCCAAGCACATGACCCAGCCCTCTAAGCTTGATCATATCAAGCCTAAGAAGCAACTATAAGTCTTCTAGACTACAAAGTAAATAGGATTACTAACCCTTTAGACCTTATATATTATGAAGAGATTAGCTTTAATCAGCTTTGCGCTCGTCAGCATGCTGGCGTTTGCAGCTTGCTCTAGTCCTACGAAAAAGGCAGAGCAGGTCACCATGGACTTCATCAATGCTCTCAACGCTAGCGACTACGATAAGGCTCGTAGCTACACGGCATCGGAGCAGGCTGAGGCTTATGTGGGGCTTGTTCAGTACTTTGACTCCGAAAAGTCTGAAGAGGAAAAGGCGGCTAACTCTAAGATTACGAGCCGTATCACCCGTACGGAGCAGCAACAGGACACGGTCATCTGCTATGTAGAGACCATCGAGCCTTCAGACAATCCAGACACTATCAATCAGAAGGTGGTCCTCACCAAGATGGACAACGAGTGGAAGGTCGTCGAAGTACCTATGAAGTAACCGAAGCAACTGCCACTCAGGCACGCGCACTCTAGACTTAATCTCTAGATGAAGTCTATCTACCACAAGCCCCAAGAGCTAGCGAGGTCTCTCCTCCTATTGCTCTTGGGGCTTATATTATGCGGTGCAGTCTCCTGCACGTCTCACCACGAGCAGGAGAGCATCGCTCTCGATACGACTACACTACGCCCCGGCAGTCTCATACTGCGTCGTGGCGAGGGGATGCTCTCGACCTTCTTTAGCAAGATAGCCTCCGAGGAGCAACGCTACAGCCACTGCGGTATCATCGACTACGACTCTACGGGTCAACGCTGGGTCGTATGGCACGCCTACCAGGATAGTTCACTCGGTGCCGACGGCATCTTTCGTCAGTCGCTAGACAGCTTCGTGATGGAGTCGGAGGCGGTAGCCATCTATCCAGCATTAGCACTAGACAGCTTAGGCTTGCAGAAGATGAGAGCCTACATAGCGCTACATCGCCCTGAGGGGCGGTATCCCAAGAGGTTTGACTCGCACTTTGACCTCAGAGATACGACCACGCTCTACTGCACCGAGTTCGTCGCACTCGCTTATTGCGCCACTGAGATCCCCGCCTATCAAGTGCAGCCCACAGGATACAACGTAGCGATACCCTACCCCTACTACACACTCGATGACTTGATCAAAACTATCCACCCCTTGCGTATTCGAAATTAATGCGTACCTTTGCACCAGTTACTAATCACTTATACTAAAGCTAATATGAAGAAGGTATTTGTACTTGTAGCTGCTGTTGCAGCTCTAAGCCTTGTTTCTTGCAACAAGGAGAACAAAAGTCAGGATGCTCAGCAGGCTGAGCAGAATGTTGAGAACGCTCAGGAGAACCTTGACGCAGCTGCTCAGGATCTACAGAACGCAGCTCAGGACGCAGCTCAGGTAGTTGCTGACGAGGCTGAGGCTGCTGCTGATGCAACCGCAGAGGCTGCTCAGGACGCTGCCGACAAGGCTCAGGAGACTGCTGATCAGATCAAGAAGTAAACACCAACTTCTCTAGATCATTCGCAATCTGAGATAACCTAAGCAACCAAACATGACGAAGGTCACCTAGTCCTCTCCGTGAGGGTTAGGTGACCTTTGCTATTGTATACTGGCTGTTGGCTGTTGTAGTTGGCCATTAGCTGTTAGCTGTTGGCTGTTGGCTAGAAATACTACTGCTCCTAGTGCCACTAGAGCTACTAGAGCCACTAGCAACTAGAGACTAGGCTCTAATCTCTAACATCTAGCCTCTAGGCTCTAACCTCTAACCTCTAAATCAATCCCCACGTGGACAATCATAAACACCCACGTGGACAAAAAACATTTGCCACGTAGGCGAGAAATAAAACTTCGGAGGAATCAAATGAAACTTCGGAGGAAAT
>ENA-OPBO01000663-OPBO01000663.1-human-gut-metagenome-genome-assembly--contig:-NODE-663-length-27993-cov-25.685482_pt1 | contig 27993 bp, 20 predicted proteins | sample MGYA00241071_ERZ501458 | MGnify/ENA primary metagenome ERZ501458 (study PRJEB25962, sample SAMEA2042509) | human gut metagenome | biome: human gut; feature: human-associated habitat; material: faeces... | reverse complement strand
AAATTCCCAGCCTCCTCCCTCTCTCAAACGATAAATGGACTATTGACACACCCCCTTTTTTTGAACATATAGCGAAAGACGTTCAGTTTCCTCTCTTCCCAATAAGCAAATCAACCAACTAATCAATGAGACGATACAGACTACTATTACTAATCACACTACTCTCCCTCTGTGCAGCAGTAGCTCAGGAGTACCACTACCGTGGCAACGTACTAGATGATGCGACGGGCGAACCCCTCATCGGAGCCAATGTCTATGCCGAGCCAAAAGGGGCTGGAACCGTCACCGATGGCGAGGGTCGCTGGGTGCTCACCTCCAAGCAGCGGGTCAAGACACTCGTCGTGAGCTACGTAGGCTACAAGAGCAAGCGCATCACATCACCACGGCAAGATGGCAAATCGATCAGCGTGAGACTAGAGGTCGATGAGACGACGCTAAGCAGTGTAGTCGTCGTTGCCAAGCGTCAGGAGCGCGCTCTGCGTGAGTCCGCTATGCCTATCTCGGTCATCTCGATGCGACAGCTACAAGGCACCGCCTCCTCGATAGACGAGGTGCTGTCTCGCACTACTGGCGTGACGCTACGCAATACGGGCGGACTAGGGAGTGCCTCGCGCATCTCGCTACGTGGACTAGAGGGCAAGCGAATGGGCATCTACATTGACGAGACGCCCTTTGGCGAGATGAGCGACTTCATCTCGATCAATGATATCCCGACCGATATGATCGAGCGGGTGGAGGTCTACAAGGGGATCGTACCCTACAAATTTGGTGGCTCAGCTATGGGCGGAGCGGTGAATGTAGTGCTCAAGGAGTACCCGCCGAAGTACTTTGACGCTTCGTATGAGGTGGGATCGTACAATTCGCACATGCTCTCGACAGTCTTCAAGCGCACACTAGAGGATGCGGGCGTGCAGCTAGGCCTTGGCGGTACGCTCGCCTACTCGGACAACAACTATAAGATGGAGCTGCCCCACTACAAGGATCGGATCGTGAGGCGCGACCACGATCAGTTTCAGAAAGCGATCCTAGGCGGTAGCCTCAAGGCGACGAAGTGGTGGTTTGACGAGATCAAGCTAGAGTGCGCTGGGACCTACATTCGCAGGGAGATACAGGGCTTCGAGTGGGACGTGCGAGAAGCTTTTACCCTCTCCAAGGGATTGGCTATGGAGAGTACCTTCAAGCGTGCAGACTTCTTCCTCCCAGGGCTAGATCTAGACGCATCGATCGGGGTGGTCTTCGGGCAGAATGGACTGACCGACAAAGCTGCGCATCGCTACGACTGGGATGGCAAGGAGTACCCCGCAGGCTCCTCTTATGGGGGCGAGCTATCGAGCATACCTACCAATGGGATCAATCGAACGATCAACCTGGTGGACAAGCTTAACCTGAACTATACGCTAGACCGCCATCAAGCTTTTAATCTCAACCTGTGCCACACCTACGCTTATCGCAATCCGACTGACACGCTTATGGATCGCGCTTTGGGCTATAAGGCGAACTTCAAGAGCCGTATGAACAGCCTCACGGCGGGTGCGTCCTACGATCTCACACTCTTTGAGGATAAGCTCCAGAATGCGCTTACCGCAAAGTACTACAACTACCGCTCTCGCTCTAAGGTCATCGGGACGATCAGTATGGGCGACCTCAAGGATGTGATGACCGATCGACACTTCTTCGGCTGGAGCGAAGCTATCCGCTACCGCTTCACGCCAGACTTCCTGATCAAGGCTTCCTATGCCGACGAGGTGCGCATACCTACGAGTGAGGAGCTACTAGGCAATGGTTACTCGATCAGTGCCTCGACGGACCTGCGTCCCGAGCATAGCCGTGGAGGTAACATTGGCTTAGTCTATCGCAACCTCTCGCCCTCATCAAGACGGTTGATCGAGGCTGAGGTCAATGCTTTCGGCTCTTACATCACCGATATGATCCGCTTCATGCCGGGAATTATCCCCTCGATGAGTTGCTATCAGAACTTCGGGAGCATCCGCACGTGGGGCGTAGAGGGCGAGGTGAAGTGGGATGCCCTCCCCTGGCTCTACCTCTATGGCAATGCGACTTACCAAGACCTCAGAGACACGCGCCGACTGATCCCCTCGACGAATGTCGCTAACCCGACTTACCTCAAGCGTATGCCCAACATTCCCTACTTCCTAGCCAATGCAGGGCTAGAGCTGCACAAGGAGAATCTCTTCGGCGGTGAGGGCTACAACAGCCGTCTGATGCTCGACGCATCCTATGTGCATCAGTACTACTACGACTTCGAGGTGAGCCAGTACCAAGAGCGCAAGATACCGACGGCACTACGCCTAGACTTAGGACTAGAGCAGAGCCTCCGCAATAATCAGTGGACGATCACCTTCAAGGTCAAGAACCTAACCAACCAGCGTCAGATGTCGGAGCTAAACCGTCCGCTACCAGGTATTAACTTCTCGGTAAAGCTGCGCTACCTCTTCAGATGACAACTATGTATTCACCAATTCAAATAACAGATTTCACTATGAACAGATTCAACAAACTAACCAACAGGCTCACCCTTATCGCTGCCCTCCTACTAGGGCTAGCGCTCACCAGCTGTGACAAGGAGCCTAAGCCGACACCCCAGACGGGTAGTGAGCGGATTCTCTTCTCTACCTCAATAATGAATGCGGACGGAGCCTCAGGCAATGGTTACCTGCAGGCTATCGGTGCTATCGAGGCGAAGAAGTACGACAACAGCCGTGGCGTGCCGGTAGGCTTCGGCACGGAGCCTATCTACTGCGGAGATCATCTCTACGTCCTGCCCGACTATATGGGGATGGGCAAGGCTGAGCTCGTCTACTACACCGTAAGCAAAGAGTTGCAACTCACCAAGCGTGGTGCTATGGAGCTACCAGGAGGAGCCGCTGCCTGCAATGTGGTCGAGGTCTCGCCTGAGAAGGCTTACATCAGCTTCCAAAACATCGGACAGGTCTGGGCGTTTAACCCCAAGACGATGACCAAGACGGCCGTGATAGACCTCAACCAGTACAAGCACGATGACACCAATGTGATGCCAGGTGCTATGGCAGTACGCGATGGCAAGCTCTACGTAGGGCTCTGTCAGATGGACTCCAAGTGGATGCCACTACACAAGGAGGTCGAGCTGGCGCTCATAGACATCGCTACGGACAAGGTGGAGAAGAAGATTTCCTCTACCACCTCAGGGCTCTCTGTCGCTACCCGTCCGATCGTAGCTAACTCGATCTTCCTCGATGATAAGGGCGATCTGTACATACTCTGCATGGGGAGCTTTGGCTTCAATCCTGAGTTCCCTGGAGGTATCGTTCGCATCAAAAAGGGAGAGACCGAGATCGACCCCTCATGGTCTATGAATCTCTCGGAGATCAACATAGAGGTCAAAGGCGTCCTACCCCAGACGACCAAGCTCCCCGCCAACTACATCGGATCGATGCACTACGTCTCTGGCTCTAAGGTGGTCGCCATCATGGGCATCTATGCGCTCGACCCCACGAGCAAGAACCCCTACACGGCTCTCTACTGTATTCCTACAGTCATCGACCTAGAGCAGCGTACCATCCAGCAGATTGATGGTATCCCAGCGTCCAATCCTCACGCAGTAGCCCTCGGGCGGTACAACGATCGGATCATGATCGGCTCTGCAGGCAAGGAGCGTAGCGGTTTTTACTCCTACGATCCTAAGACAGGTGCCGTCTCCGACGGACCCGTCTTTGAGGTGGAGGGCAATCCCGTTTCCTTCTATCAAATGAAGTAGTTTAGAGTCCTATAGAATCCTAAAAAGGCGGGTCGCTGAGAGAGCGATCCGCCTTTTTCTATGGCTTCGTATTTGAGTAGAAAGATTACTCAGGAGGTGCTTTACTTGCGAAGCAAAGGGCGCGCCTACCCCTTGGTGGCAGCCTGTACGACGTTGAGCACGTAGTCACCCAGCTGCTCGTAGTAGCCGACGAGGTCCATATAGCTCACAGACTCGGGGTAGTCATACTTCTGCGTACGGACGTTGTCCATATTTTGAGCTTTCAGCAAGGTACGCAGGTCGTTGAGCTGCTTCTCTAGCGTGTAGCTCTCACGTGCGTCCGCCTCCGAGAGCTTGTTGCGTCGCAATAGCTCGGCCATCTTGAGCGCTGTCTCGGTGGCGATCATATGGATCTGCAGGAGGTTGTTGCGCACCATCTCGGTGTAGCTCTTGCCAAGCTGGTGGTAGCGATTGATCTCACGCGCTATACCCACCGCAGCGTCGGCGACACTCTCTATCTCGGTCGCCACACGATAGTAGACAAGTATGTCGCTCTGTGACTCCCGGCCTAGCTCCGTATGTGAGATCTTATTAAGGTAGTCGGCTATCTCGACCTCTACGGCATCGGATATGTCTTCCTCCTGCTCACACTTGTTGTAAAGCTTCTTGAGCTCGACGGGGTTGTCTGTCTTGAGCATACCCTCACAGTAAGACATCATCTGCGTGACTCGACTAGCGTACTCGGCTAGCTCTTGCTGTACTTGTAGCAGACCGATCTCACCAGTTGGTAGGATACCAGCACGTATATAGCGTAGGTGTGTCTGCTCTGTATCACCCTTCTTAGCCTTCTTCATAGGGATAGCTCGCTGGCAGATCTTGACATAGACTGGTACGAACCAGATCATGACGAAAGCATTCAGCACGTTGAAGGTGGTGTGGAAGAGCGCAAGTCCTACGGAGACGACCGCTGCTAGCGAACCGATCTGAGCTTGTAGTGCAGCTAGCGAGGGATCGGCTAGTGTCTCTGTCGAGGAGATGGCGCTCATACTAGCGGGATCGTAGATCTGGCTGAGGCGAGAGGTGTACTCGTAGAGCTCTCGTGGATCACCTACGCCCGTATTTATCAGCCAGTTGGCGATCATATTGGTAAAGGGGTAGAAGAAGATCAAGACGAGTAGCACACCGAAGACGTTGAACAGCAAGTGCGAGAACGCAGCCCGCTTAGCATTGACATTAGCTCCGAGGGCTGCTAGGTTGGCGGTGATGGTCGTTCCGATGTTTTCGCCCAGGATCATCGCCGTGGCGATCTCAAAGGGTATCCACCCTTTCGAACACATGATGAGTGTGATGGCTACCGTGGCACTGGAGGACTGAACCAGTAGCGTCATAAGGGTACCTATCAGGAGGAAGAGCAGGATAGAGGCAAAGCCCATATCGGTGTAGCCTCGGAGGAACTCAAGTGCCTCGGGGTGGCTCTGGAGGTCGGGCATCGAGTCCTTGAGAAACTGCAATCCGAGGAAGAGGAGCGAGAAGCCTACGAGGAACTCGCCCAGCGAGTTGAGCTGCTCCCGCTTGGTATAGATAAGCGGTATGGATATGGCAAAGAGCGGTATGGCAAAGGTCGATATATCTATCTTAAAGCCGAAGAGGGTGATGACCCAAGCGGTGACGGTCGTACCAATATTGGCACCCATAATGACCGATATAGCCTGTCCCAGCTCGAGTAGCCCTGCATTGACAAAGCTGACGACCATCAGTGTCGTAGCACTGGAGGACTGAACCAAAGCAGTCACGAAGACTCCCGTGAGTAACCCTAAGATGCGACGAGAGGTCATCGCTGCGAGGATCTGACGCATCCTATCGCCTGCAGCCTTTTGGATGCCTTCGCTCATGATCTTCATACCGAAGAGGAAGAGCCCTAGCGATCCCAGCAGATAGATAAAGTCAAACAGAGTAAATGCCATGAGTATGTCGTTGTTTGTATATCATTACCGAGCAAAAGTCTCCTTAGACTGAACCAGCTCCTCAGACTCCGATCCGCACTTTCAGGACGATTAATGTGCGTTTGGGTCATCTTCTCGGCTGATTGTGGTCCTTTGGTGACAGCTATTTCGTAACTTCGCTTGCAAAGGTAACGATTTTAGACTGCTTAGCCTAACAGACCTACCACAATTTGATAAAATAAGTACCAGCCCCTATGGAGAATCTATCAATATACTGTCCTAACCTAGACGAGCATCTCAGCGTGCCACCTGGAGCGACACTCTATCAGGTAGCCCAGAGCTACCGCAATGCTCTGGGCTTCGAACCTGTCAATGCGCGTGTCAACAATCTAACCGTCGACCTCGATTGGAGACTCCGCGAGTCCTGTCAGGTGGAGTTCGTCGGGCTCACCGAGGAGAGTGGACGGCACACTTACCTACGCTCTCTTTGCCTGCTCTTTGCTAAGGCGCTCCACGATGAGCTCCCGCACTACCATCTGAGTGTACGGCACTCTCTCTCGGGGGGCTACTTTAGCGTAGTCAAGTGTGGCGACAAGAGGATCACGGAGGAGCAGCTTACCATCGTCAAGAGACGTATGGATCACCTCATCGCAGAGGACCTACCCTTCGAGCGACGCACCGCACCGGCCGAGGAGGCGGTGCAGATCTTTACCGCTATGGGGGAGATGGACAAAGTGGAGCTGATCACCTCCAGCGGTCAGCCCTACGTCACCTACCACTACCTCGATGGCTACCCAGACAACTACTACGGATCGCTACTTCTCTCCACGGGACAAATCCAGCTCTACGACCTCGTTCCTTACCTCGGGGGCGTACTGATACGGGTGCCTTCGATCGTACAGCCTACGGAGCTGGCGCCCTTCGAGCCTCAGCAACCGATGCGTGAGGTCTTTGACAAGCAGTCTCGTCTTCTTAACCTCCTAGACATAAGCTATGTAGGTAGTCTCAACAAAGCGATCGGCACGGGACACTTCTCCGAGATCGTACAGGTCGCCGAGGCTGCACAGGAGAAGGAGATAGCCGCTATGGCTACTGAGATCGCTCAGGCATACAACGAGAAGGGTGTGCGCATCGTCCTCGTGGCGGGGCCCTCCTCTTCGGGTAAGACCACCTTTACCAAGCGGCTACGCCTACAGCTTATGGCGAACTACCTGCGCCCTCACCAGATATCGCTCGACAACTACTTCGTGGCTCGTGAACTAACCCCGCTAGATGACAATGGCGAGTACGACTATGAGCATATCGATGCGCTAGACCTCAAGCTCTTTGCCAGTGATCTGCGTCGACTCCTAGCGGGTGAGCTGGTCGATATGCCACTCTTTGACTTTACTCAGGGAGCTAGAGTGTACCAAAAGGAGATCCTACAGCTTCACGAGGGAGATCTGCTCCTCATCGAGGGCATCCATGCGCTCAATCCGCAACTTATACCTGAAGATCTGCAGCATCTGACCTACAATATATACATTAGCGCCCTGACCGCTCTCGGACTAGATGCTCACAACCGCATCCCTAGTACTGATATACGCCTCCTCAGACGTATGGTGCGCGACCACAAGTACAGAGGCTACTCAGCCATTGACACCATCAGCCGGTGGCACAGCGTGCGGGCTGGCGAGGAGCGCTGGAGCTTTCCCTACCAAAGCAGAGCCAACGTCCTCTTCAACAGTGCCCTCCTATACGAAGTTGCCGTCCTCAAGACGTTTGCCGAGCAGATCCTCTACCAGGTACCCGCCTGCGTCCAGGAGTACAGCGAGGCTCGCCGACTGCTTCGCTTCCTAAATCATGTCAGACCAGCACCTTTCGACGAGATACCCTCTACCTCGCTACTGCGTGAGTTTGTCGGAGGAAGCTCATTCGACTATTAACCCTGCAACCACTATGTCCAAGAAAAAGCATCAAGCCTCCTCCACGGGAGGTATCGTCTATAGCACCGCCCCCGACTGGTCGCCACAGCAAGCGTGCAACGAAACTGAGACGCTCCCTCCCGCTCAGCAACGACTACGCATACAGTATTCCCGCGCTGGCAGAGGGGGCAAGGAGGCACTCATCATCATGGGCTTCGTAGGCTCAGACAGCGATCTGGCAGACCTCGCCCGTCAGCTCAAACAGTCGCTCGGCTGCGGTGGCTCTACACGTGATGGCGAGATACTGCTCCAGCAAAACGATAAGGAGAAGCTCATCAAGCTCCTCCAGTCTAAAGGGTACAAAGACACCAAGTAAAGCCCCCGTCCTGCTATGCCTATAGAGAAAACCTCCATCCTCGAGATGCAGCGTCTCACCACCGAAGAGTACCACACCGCACCCAAGGTACCACTCACCATACTCCTAGACAATGTGCGCAGTATGCACAATGTCGGATCGATCTTTCGCACAGCAGACGCCTTTCGCCTAGAGGAGTTGCTCCTCGTCGGCATCACAGGCTGTCCGCCACACCCGCTCATTCACAAGACCGCCATCGGCGCCGAGGAGGCAGTGCCGTGGCGACACTTAGACTCCGCCATCGACTTTCTCGAGCAGTGCCGAGCAGACGGACGCACCATCCTAGCTCTCGAGCAGACGCATCAGAGCATCTCGCTCGGTAGTCAGCCTCCACTGAACGATCGTGGCGCCGTGCTGATTGTAGGCAACGAGGTGCACGGCATCTCTGACGAGGTGATTCAGTATGCTGACTATTGTCTGGAGATCCCGCAGTACGGCACCAAGCATTCGCTCAATGTGAGCGTCGCCACTGGTATCGCCATCTACGACCTCTGCACACCTTATCTAGAGATACATCGTAGCTTAACTTAGCCGCAAAGGTGGTCTCAATCTTTTTATGTAGCTTTGCCATATAGGAAACTCAAAAAAACCAAACAGTATGGAAGAAAATATGATCGAATACATCGGGACCAATGCAGGTCTCGTCTGGAACGCACTAGACAAGCTGGGCAAGATGGATGTCAAGCAGCTCAAGAAAGCGACCAAGATACGTACCGAAAAGGATGTCTACGCAGCGCTCGGCTGGCTTGCCAAGGAGGATAAGCTCACCTTCGTCTACGAAGACAACACGCTCCTAGTCGCACTGCGATAGTCTCTGCCTAGACGCTAAACAAGCAGACTGCCTAGATCGCTACACGTCAGCACGTTGCATCGCTTTACTGTGAGCTTTGCGAAATCTAGGTCGTCTGACTGCTTGTTTATTCAAAGATTATTCTTACCTTTGCAGACGCAAACCTCGCTGCGGTCGTGGCGGAATTGGTAGACGCGTTAGACTTAGGATCTAATGCCGCGAGGTGTGTGGGTTCGAGTCCCACCGACCGTACAACGAAAGAGAGACCTCTCTGACACCCATTATGGGAACAGAGAGGTCTCTCGCTTTTTTTATCCCGTCACCACGCCACGCCCCTCGCACTTTGAGGGGACGATAAACAGACTAATTCCTATCTCGGAGCCTTTTGGGGTGGTTTGTTTCAGCTTTTTCTATATATTTGCAATTAAGGATGGGTTGTTACTGATCCTTGCGCCTTTGCAGCTAAGATCGCCTCACATCACTAACTAATTCAACATATCTTTATGAGACAAATGCTACAATCGAGTGCTGTCGCAGCACCTCACCCCGCAGACTCCGCCATAGGGATCAGGCGGCTTCTCCCGAGAGTATCTCTGATGGGACTACTCCTCCTAGTGTTCTGTCTAAGCGTAGGTGCTCAGACACCTTATCCTACCGCGAGCTACACGCTATCCCCCGATGGGACGACACTCACTAAGTGGAATGGCAGCGAGACAGAGGTCGATCTCTCGGCAGATCCAGCCTTTGACAATGTAACCATCATCGGGCCGTGGGCTTTTTCTTACAAAAAGAGTTTAGAGCGTGTGACCTTGTCGTCAAAGGTAGAGAAGCTCGACAAGGCGGCCTTTTCTGACTGCTCAGCGCTTAGCGAGATCGTACTCTCCTCTTCACTCAAGACGGTTGCTTACAAGGCATTCTTCAGGTGTGGGCAGCTTACAGAGCTGTCGCTACCTCTCGGCGTGGAGTCACTGGGCGAGCTAGCCTTCGGGCAGTGTACCGCTCTAGCGACGCTTACCCTACCTAGTAGCCTTAAGGAGATCGGTGTGCAGACCTTCTATAAGTGTAGTGCGCTACGCAATATAACCTGTATGGCAGAGGTACCACCTACCACGGCAGAGAGTGCATTCGATAGCGACTGCTGTGCTAATGCTCAGCTCTCAGTACCCGAGTCTGCCGTGGAGAGCTACAAGGCAACAGCTCCGTGGAGCAACTTTGTCAATGTAGTGGCTCTACAGGGAGCAGGCTACCCCAAAGCTAGCTACGAGCTCTCTGCAGACAAGACGACACTGATCAAGTGGACTGGTGCCGAGAGCGACATAGACCTAACACAGGACAAAGCATTTGGTTCACTCAAGAGTATCGGTAGCGAAGCCTTCAAGGGTGCCACCGCACTAGCTTCGATCATTATCCCAGAGGGTGTGGAGACAATCGAGATGAGTGCCTTCGAGGGTTGCACAAAGCTGACCGTCTTGCGGCTTCCCGAGAGTCTTAAGACACTGGGCTCCGCTGCCTTTAAGGGGTGTACAGCACTTCTAGAGGTAAGTCTCCCCGAGGGAGTCACGGCTCTGCCCGCCTTTGCCTTTGAGGGGTGCGAGTCACTCGCTGGTATCCACTTCTCTGAGCGAATGAACGTCATAGGGAATAGAGCTTTAGCCTCCTGTAAGTCTCTGCGTACACTCTTTCTCCCTGGATCTGTCAGCTACATCGATCAGGGAGCTTTCATCGATTGCGATGCCCTGCGTACTGTCTTTTGCTATGCGGTGACACCGCCCACGACCAATCAGGGGATCTTCTCTCCGGTCACCTGCAGTAAGGGTATTCTAGTCGTCCCCGCTCCCACAGTAGCAAGCTATCAAGAGGCCACTCCCTGGAAGGAGTTTATCCACATCGACGGCATCCAGAGTGCTTACCCTGAGAGTAGCTACAAGCTCTCTGATGATAAGAAGACTCTCATACGCTGGTCAGGCGATGAGGCGACCATCAATATGGCTGCAGACCCAGCCTTTGCCAACCTGATCACGATTGGTGAAAACGCATTCTACGAGTCCGAAGAGCTCGTATCCATCACACTCCCTTATGGTGTGACAACGCTTGAGAAGCAGATCTTTGTCAACTGTCCTAAGCTGACGCAAGTCGTGCTACCTGCTGAGATCACAAAGATTGGTGAGTGGACCTTCTCAGGTTGTAATGCGCTCGAGAGCATCCAGCTACCAGATCAGATGACTACGCTAGAGAAGTGCCTCTTTGCCCACTGCAAAGCGCTCAAAGAGGTAACCCTCCCAGCGGAGCTAACGACAATCGACAATAAAGTCTTCTTTGAGTGTGGTGAGTTAGCAGCAGTTACGCTCCCCAATGGCTTACGCTCCATCGGTGAGTGGGCATTCGCACGATGCAATAAGTTGACAGCAATCGAGATACCCGAGACGGTGACAACTATTGAGTCCTCAGCCTTTGCCGAGTGTCCAGCACTGCAGACGGTAACACTCCCAGATCAGCTCGCCACGCTAGGCGACTGGGCATTGTCACACTGTACGAGCCTCACGGAGATCACACTACCAGCCTCTCTAGCCACCATCGGCAGTCATGCCTTTACCGAGACGCCACTGAGCAAGATTACGGTCATGCGCAGCGAGCCTGCCACAACGACAGAGAAGTTTGTCGACCAGTCTGTCTACACGACAGCTCTCCTCTACGTACCTGAAGATGCGGTCGACAAGTACAAGACGACAGCACCTTGGTCTGCCTTCCAGCACATACAGGCTAGAGTCGTGATAAGCTACCCTGCTGAGAGCTACACGCTCTCTGCCGACAAGACCACCCTCATAGCTTGGTTAGGCGCAGAGACGGAGATAGACCTTTCGGCAGACGAAGCCTTTGCCAAGGTAACGACCATCGGCTCCAAGGCTTTCGAAAAGAAAGCGATTACCTCCATTGTACTACCCAATACAGTCACAAAGATTGATGACGAAGCCTTCTCCGAGTGCGCTAGTCTCTCCTCCGTGACACTATCAGGTGTCCTAGAGGAGATCGGTCAGTGGGGCTTCTACAATTGTACCAGCCTCGAGCATCTAGCTCTGCCCTCTTCACTCCGACGTATCGGCAAGTGGGCCTTCTTCAAGTGCGATAAGCTCACCGATGTCAAGCTACCCGAGGGACTTGAGAGCCTCGGCTACAAAGCTTACTCAGGTTGTACCGCTATCAAGGAGATTGTCATACCAAACTCTGTCAAGGAGATAGATATATGGGTCTTTGAAAAGTGTACGGGCTTAGAGCGTGCCACATTTGGAGCGGATGTCCCGACGATTGGCACGTGGACATTCTCTGGCTGTACAGCACTCACCGAGGTCGTATTGCCTAAGCATATCGATAGGATCGGAGAGGCAGCCTTCTACAATTGTCGCAAGCTCCCGAGTATTGAGATACCGACATCTGTCAAGGAGATAGAGAATATGGCATTCTCAGGGTGCGAGTCGTTTACCTCCATGGTCTTACCTCCAGAAGTTCAGGGGATTGGCAACAAAGCGTTTGCCTCTTGCTCTAGCCTCAGCAGTATGACCATCCCCGCCAAAGTCTCTTGGATAGGAGACGAAGCGTTCAAGACGTGCCTCGCCCTAGACTCCGTAATCTGCGATGCGCCCAAGCCTCCGCTATGTGGCAATGCCCCCTTTGAGGGAGAGACCTATGAGCGGGCTTTCCTCAAGGTACCCGAGAGTGCCAGCGAGCTATACAGAAATAGCATCCCTTGGAGCAACTTCAAGAAGATCACAGCTATCGACACGCCCCTGACGACGACCGACAGCAACCTACAGATTGCCATCGATGGAGACCAGCTACTCGTCTCAGGGACTACGAGTGTGCAGCTATACAGTATGGAGGGGCTACTCCTCGAGAGTTGCTCTACGATAGCTGCTGGAGAGACCTTCACGATAACCCTGCCTCAAGGTATCTACTTAGTTTACGGAGACACAAGCAGTAGTATCGTTGTGATCCCATAGACCATAGACCGACTGTATCTTGGGTAGGGACTATCCCCCTGCCCTCAGATAACAAATCAGACCATAGAGCAGACCATATGGAGGAGCAATCGCCTCACGTATGGTCTGCTCTGCTACTCTGTACGCTCCTCTTCTAGCGGAGTACGAGGTCGCATTGGTGGAGGATGCGGCAACTACAAACGGGAGGTGCGTATGCCCCGAGACGCCTTTACGACAAAAAAGCTGTCCCCCACGTGGCAATTCGCCAATCTCCACGTGGGAAATGAAAATTCTCCACGTAGGCGAGAAATAAAACTTCGGAGGAATCAAATGAAACTTCGGAGGAAATGTTTCTCGCCCACGTGGAGAATAAAAAATAGCTACGTGAAGATTTGTCGTTTCCCACGTGGCTATCGTCAACGACCTCGAAGGAGTCAGCTACAACTCCACCCGCAGTAACGTCGTTGTAATCGCTATGTGCGCCATTAGTCGTACATTTGCAGTAAATCATATGCAATCTATGCCTGAAGAGAGCTTTCATCCACAACAGGTCGACATAGCAGCCATCCTCAATCAGCGACGCAAGAAGCCGTTGCCCGCTTTCGTGACCAATGGCGTAGCACGACTGATACACCAGCGTGAGATCAACGATGTGCTACGTCGCTACGGACACCTAGAGGGAGTAGACTTTATGGATGCCCTGATCCAGGAGTTTCGCATTGACCTGACGCTCATCGGTGCCGAGCATCTGCCCGCAGATCCTCGCGCACTCTTTATCAGCAATCACCCGCTGGGTGGACTAGACGGTATCTGTCTGACTCACCTCATAGCTAGTCACTACCAGACTGATATCCGCTACATCGTCAATGACCTCCTACTCAACCTCAAGCCTCTAGCCAATATCTTCGTCCCAGTCAATAAGTACGGAGCGCAGGCGCGCACCTCTATTCAGAAGATGCACGAGGCACTTGAGAGCGACTTGCCCGTGATCACCTTCCCCGCAGGACTCTGCTCACGACTTATCAAGGGAGAGGTACAGGATCCTCTCTGGCGACCTAGCTTTATCAAGCAGGCACGACAATATCATCGCCCCATCGTGCCACTTTTCTTCCACGGGCGCAACTCGATGAGGTTTTATCGTATCGAGCAGCTACGCAAGACGCTCGGCATACGCTTTAACATAGGCACCGCATTGCTACCACACGAGATGTTTGCCGCACAGGGTAGCTCCTTTACCGTAGTGGTTGGGGAGCCTATTCCCTACGAAACGCTCGAGGGGCTGAGACCTAGTGAATTACCTGAACAGGTAGAGCGCATCCGGCAGCAAGTATACCAACTGAAAGACCAACTATCCAAATGAGTGCTACAGTGCAACCCATCATAGCGCCGATAGATCGGCAATTGATCCGACAGGAGCTGACACCAGAGCTCTTCGTCCGCACGACCAATAAGAGTAATAACGAGATTTACGCCTTTCGCGCTGCGCAAGCACCACACACGATGCGTGAGGTGGGACGTCTGCGCGAGGAGAGCTTTCGTGCTGGTGGTGGTGGCACGGGGCTTGAGTGCGACGTAGATAAGTACGACCTGATGGACGATGGCTACGTACAGCTCATCGTCTGGAACCCTGAGCTCGAGAAGATTATGGGTGGCTACCGATACATCCTCGGCGAGGCGGTGCTACGCCACCAAGAGCAGACGGATGCGCTAGCCACATCACATATGTTTAGCTTCAGCGAGGAGTTCGTACGGGACTATCTCCCCTACACGATCGAGCTGGGACGTTCATTCGTGAGCCACGAGTTTCAGACGACACGGGCGGGACTTATGTCTTCCATCTACACGCTAGACAACCTATGGGACGGGCTCGGAGCTTTGACCGTTATCTACCCTGAGATCAAGTACTTCTTTGGCAAGGTGACTATGTACAAGACTTACAACAAGTACTGTCGCAACTTGATCCTTAAGTTTATGGAGATCTACTTCGGAGACAAGGATCAGCTTGTCCGACCGATGAACCCTGTCGAGGTGGATATAGATCCCGAGGAGATAGATCGTCTCTTTGTCAAGAACGACCTCAAGAGCGACTACCGCACGCTCAAGGCGGAAGTGCGCAAGCACAATATCAATATCCCCCCCCTCTTTAACGCTTATATGTCGCTCACACCGAAGATTCGCATCTTTGGCACTGCGATCAACGATGAGTTTGGCGATGTCGAGGAGACGGGTCTACTGACCCCCATTGCGGACATTATCCCTGAGAAGAAAGAGCGGCACATAGACACCTTCCAGCACACCCGCAAGGCTTAAGCCCCCATCTTATGGCTCTCGCTAATGAGCTTGGGGCTGCTGGCGAAAGGGCAGCTCAGCGCTACCTCCTCTCTCGACGGATACGCATCCTCGAGGTCAATTGGCGTGATCCGCTCTGCGAGATAGACATCATAGCGTCTGACGGACGGCATCTACTGATCATCGAGGTGAAGAGCCGTATGGAGTACACTGCCACGAGTCCGCTAGATGCCATCAATGCAGCAAAAGCGCATCAGATGATGCTCGGAGGTATGCGCTACGCAAAGCGTATGCACATAGACTTACCGATACGCTATGACGTCATCGAGGCACTATACTGCCCTGCGAGCGACGTTTTTGAGATAAAGTACCACAGGGGCTACTTCTCCGCAGATGAGATTGCCCTCCAGGAGACACTCCCCCACGGCTCTGCCCAGCCCTAACCCGCTGTTGTGACTCGTAAGGATTGCAACATCTACTCGCTCTCTACTGCGAAGCCGAGAGCCGTGAGTGCGGTACGGACGGAGGCGGGGACGCCTCGTACTGTGTAGTCGCGTGGCTCGTAAGGGTGCTGATAGTGGACACGTTGCTGCTCGAAGGTGTCGGGACTAGCCACCAGTTGCTTCATAATAGCGGGCAGGTCTAGCGTGTGGATCATAGCACGCCAAGGTATCTGCCACGATTCGCACCCCGAAAGGTCTAGGTATGGCTCCGCCAAGGGACGAGGGTGTGCCAGAGCTATCCGCTCGTCACTGAGATCAAAGAAGTCGCACAAGTGGCGCAGGCTCTGCACAGCTCCCTGCGCCTTGCCATGCACTGAGAAGCCCGCAATGTGGGGTGTGCCGATGAAGACTCGGTCTAGTAGTGTCTGTGCTATGTGTGGCTCACCCTCCCAGCAATCGATCACGGCTCCTGCGACCGCCTTATCGTCAAGGGCGCATACCAGTGCGGGGGTGTCGACGACAGCTCCACGACAAGCGTTGATCAACCAAGGTCGTTGCTGAGCATTTCGCAAGAAAGCGTCATCGACCAAGTGATAAGTAGGGTGTGCGCCCCCCTTTGTCAGAGGCACATGACAGGTAATCACCGTAGCCTCAGCGAGGAGTGCGTCTAGGTCTACGAAGCTATCCCGCAGACTGGGCATCTCGTCGGCAAGGTAAGGGCGAGGTAGTCCGTTGCGATCCAGCTCCTCCAAATAGCTCTGCCAGTCAGGGTGCTCATCGTAAGCCGCTACAAGCGGTGGATCGTAGAGGAGTGTCCGAATGCCGAGCGCCTTGGCACGCTGATAGACCCGTCCGCCTGTATGTCCCGTGCCAATGATCCCGAGAGTTATATCCTCAGGAGCCAATCCCTGCTCCAGTGCGATACGAGAGATAGCCGTCAAGACATACTGCGCCACAGAGGCTGCGTTGCACCCAGGAGCATTGAACCAGCGAATGCCCGCCTCACGGCAGTACTCGGTATCTATATGGTCAAAGCCCGCTGTCGCTGAGGTGATCAGACGCACAGCACTCCCCTCCAGGAGCGTACGGTCGCAATGCGTCACGCTACGGATCATCAGGGCGTCAGCATCAGCGACCGCTTCGGCCGTTATCTCTCCACTCGGCAGGTAACGCACCTCGACCCCGAGGGGCATACCGTCGGCAAGGTATGGGATAGAACTATCTACGACTATTCGCAGGGACATATATATAATGGTATAGCTACTTAATATAAAAAGGAAGGTGACTAGATCTGCACTCCCGATGTGATGGGATAGCGTCTAGTCACCTTCGTTGTTAGTTATGCTTTGCTGAGTGCTGTGATTACTTGAGACTGTTGCATAAAGGCGAATCGCTGTGTTGCTTTCGGGATTCGGCTTCGGTCACATACGGAGGTATGCTCCCTTCAGACCTCACCCTCAGCGCCTTGCGCTTCATCCTTTCTGCAAAGTCTAGACAATCTTGTAGGCAAGATTGTGAGACTGTTGACTTTTGCAACAGTCTCTACTTAATCACATCCAGCTCCTTACCGATCTTGATAAAGGCAGCGATTGCCTTGTCGAGGTGCTCGCGCTCGTGAGCTGCTGAGAGCTGAACGCGGATACGAGCCTCGCCCTTCGGTACGACTGGATAGTAGAAGCCCGTCACATAGATACCCTCCCCGAGGAGACGAGCAGCGTAGCGCTGAGATAGCGGAGCGTCGTAGAGCATCACTGCGCAGATAGCGCTCTGTGTAGGCTTGATATCAAAGCCAGCTGCGAGCATCTTATCGCGGAAGTAGTTGACATTCTCCATCAGCTTCGTGTGTAGTGAGTCATCCTCCTCGAGCATCTTGAAGACCTCGATACCAGCACCAACCACTGCGGGGGGCAGTGAGTTAGAGAAGAGGTAAGGTCTAGAGCGCTGACGTAGTATCTCGATGATCTCCTTAGGACCAGCCGTAAAGCCACCTACAGCACCACCGAATGCCTTGCCTAGCGTACCGGTATGAATATCGATACGGTCGAAGCAGTCGAAAGCCTCAGCAACACCACGACCCGTCTTACCGACCACACCTGCCGAGTGGCACTCATCGACCATCACGAGAGCGTCATACTTGTCAGCGAGGTCGCAGATCTTGTCCATAGGAGCTACGTTGCCGTCCATACTGAAGACACCGTCTGTGACGATGATGCGGAAGCGCTGCTCCTGAGCCTCCTGAAGGCACTTCTCTAGCTCCTCCATATTAGCGTTAGCGTAGCGATAGCGCTTAGCCTTGCAGAGACGTACACCGTCGATGATCGAGGCGTGGTTCAGCGAGTCGCTGATAATCGCATCCTCTGGGCCAAAGAGTGGCTCGAAGACACCGCCGTTAGCATCAAAGCAAGCAGCGTAGAGGATAGCGTCTTCCGTGTGGAAGTAGTGTGCGATAGCCTTCTCGAGTTGCTTATGGATATTTTGCGTACCGCAGATGAAGCGTACACTACTCATACCGTATCCGTGCGAATCCATCATATCCTTAGCAGCCTTGATAAGGCGAGGATTGTCAGAGAGACCCAGATAGTTGTTGGCGCAGAAGTTCAAGACCTCCTTGCCCCCCTTTACCTTGATAGCGGCCGTCTGAGGGGTGATGATAATGCGCTCCTCCTTGTAGAGACCTGCATCTTTGGTGTCTTGGATCTCCTTAGCGAGGAAGTTCTTCAGTTCTTTGTACATGATATTATGTGGTAAAGTTATTAGACAAGAGTCGGTGAGCCATACTCGGCTCCAGAGAGGCTTTGTTACTCCTCAGCAGGAGTCTCCTCACTAGTCTCACTAGTCTCCTCAGGTGCTGGCTCGGAGAAGTCGGTGTGACCCGTCTCTACGAGGATATTGTACCAGCGAAAGATCTTCTTGATATCGTTGTCGTGGACACGCTGACGGTCGTACTCGGGGAGTACCTCTGCGAAAAGGTCGAAGTAAGCCTCCTTGCCACTGAGCCCCTTAAGGTCTACCGTCTTGCCCTCATACTTGTCGAGTAGCGTCTGCAAGATCTCTCGCAGAGGCGCCTCTTCAGTAGTCGTGTAGATCGATATATCGCCTAGAGATACGACACGATCCGAGGCATACGCAGGGATACGACGCTTCGTCTCTAGATCCTCGACGATGATACTATTCTTAGTGTGTGTCAGGAGCTTAAAGAGTCCTGGCTTACCTGAGATGGATAAGATTTCTTTGAGCATAAACTATATTATGTAGCGAAAGCCCTCGAGGCTCTCGTGATATCTACCTGCAAAGATACCAAAATAGTATCGTATGGTGTGTACACCAATCACTCTTTAATTCCGTAATCCGAGCCACGATAAAGATTTGGACTACGAGCGCCACTACCAGCCGCATTGATAAGACGATGGACGCCCGATCTCGTGCGCCCGTCATCCTTGAGAAGACCGTTGACTCGGTAAAAAGCGTCTTGAAGCATACAAGATCCTGCTTATTTACTTTTCGTCATCCCAGATGGCAATGTATCCACCATTGCACTTTAACCAGCGTGATGCCGTGTTAAAAGAATAGACACCCCAGAGTGATATATCGTCTATTACCTTGTATCTCTTACCGTAGGTGTATTTATTTTTTTCGTCTTCAGTAATTTCTAAGACTGGGATACGAACAGATGGGTGGTGAATGACGGAAAATTGCTTAATAGGGTCGTAAACGACATTCAAACGCTCATAGCCAGGAATTGGCTTTCGCAAGTCTGAGTCGTACTGATCAAAGTCTACATACAGCACTTTGCAATTATAATCTTTACCAAAGATCGCAGCCGATGCTACCATAGACTTCTTCCCTCCTGTAATGTCTATGGCATATGATGAAGATGGGTTTTGCAACATCTGCTCTCGTAGCGTAGCATAGATATCATCAAAGGTCTCGGATCTGAACTCTAGGTACGTAAAGTCCATAGATTTATGCTGCTGGAGTATCTTTTTGATCTCATCATCTCCCGCATCTGGTTTCATAGCGTGACATATTATGTGTACTCTAGGCTTGAGCGCCTTTTGCATCAAAAGTGCAGGCTCTGGACTATATCCAAGAATAGAGAATAGCACGTCTATTTGGCCTATAGTTCGCTGATACTTATGTGCAAACTGCTCTGACACAATTGGGAACAAAGCGTCGTAGTATAAGTCTCGCGCTTCCTGATATAGACCTTGCTTGCTTAGGTCCAACCACTGCTTTCTTAATTCGTCCATTTTAGCTTCCATATTTTATTGTCTATCTTTTATCTGTTCACACTCTCCGACCAAGTTTTGGAAATGGCGGACAGCCTCAATGCGCTCACTTTGACTCAGCATACACCCCACCTCAAATCCTGTTAGTAGTCCTGATTCGCCATCGATATTTGCGGAAAAAAGGAGTCCTGAGTGTTCATTTACCGCAAACTTAGCATGGTTATTCTTGTGTCCATAATGCTTGCATCCGATCTTGATTAACTTATCTACGGCTTTTTGATTGCGATCCTCTGCATCACTAACGCTACTCACTAAAGCAATTTGGACTCCTCGACGATTCGCTTGTTTTAAGGCGTCAAGTAGCTCTGGAAGATTTCCCAAAGCTTTGAAATGCCAGTTGACGATATAAATATATTCTTTTGCAGTCTCTACGACCTTAAGAATACTTTGGTATATGGATATTACTCCAGCCTCCTTATCTTTAGGCAGATTAGAGTGGTGATCAGCATTACGGTATGAATTTGAGGCTACAATTGTAAAGCGCATCCTGCTGTTTTCTAGCATTGCTTTATTGATAGAGGCCACTGAGGTTTGAGTGATGAAAGCGTGACGACCACTTGATGAAGAAAACGATTTGATGTCGGCATTGCAGTATAGAGTTTCAAAAACATACTCAAGGGCTCTGATGTCTTCCCCAATAATTCTCAGACCAGATTCCGATTTATTTTTGAGACTCGCTTCCTTGAAATTGGCACTCCCAACTATAGCTTCTTTGCTATCTGCTATGAGAAACTTGGCGTGAAGATCATTGAGAAGTCCTATATGTGCTCCAGAATAACTGAGCTCAGTAAGATTAAAGAATGTCGTGTCATTCTGTAATTCCTCTTTAGTAGATTCCTTACCATATTTGTTTGTCTTGATGTTTGACAAAACAAATACTGCCACCCCTCGATCGAGGGCTCGTGACATAGCATCAACCACTCCTTTATATTGGAAGAAGAAGTTTGCGATCTTAATATTGGACCGAGACTTTTCGATGAGCTCTAAGATAGCTTGGGTCAAAGCGTCTTTGCCCGTAGAGTCGTTTACTAGATAGTCACTTATCATTATATGCTGGTGTATTTAAAATGTTCGCTTCTGTCAATGTATTCTAGGATGTCCATTCTCTGGAACTTAATAAGCCAGTATCTCCAATCTGTTTCCTTATAGTTCGACAATATAAACTGAAGATCTTGTTTCGTAAATGCTTGGTTTCTGTGATTGGCTTCCCATTCTAGTATTTTGTCGTATATATCACAAGCCTTGAATAAATCATCGCTCACTGTAACCTCGATAAATAGTTCTCCAGCCTTGCTTGACATTTGTAGTTTGATACAGCGATCCTTTATGTCTGCAAGGATTAATTGGCGATTTCTCGAGTTGTCAAATATCTCTTCGGTGATTATTAATGGCTCCAGACCAGTGAGGTCTTTCATATCAGACTTCCATCGATCTCCTTGCAAAGAGTATCTTTTGCTCAAAAAAGTAGCTAAGTCGTTTCGTGAGAAGTAATATGCAGACTTTGCGACATCGCTATTACGACTTATCCCTGAATTATGGTTGAAACTTCCGTCCTTAAGCACGAAATAATACTTTTGCATCTTGTCCCTCATTGTTGGGATTTCGGTTTCTTGCCCTCTGAGACAAAGTATCTTTTTGAGTCCCTGTGTGCGAGTCGATACAAATAGAATCATCGGCCCTCTAAGGGCTCTATCGTCGGAGCTATGATACACAATGTCTTCAACACCCTCCCCTAAGGCATAGTCAAAATCATTGTCGTCTATACTTTGCTGTATATAGTCGAGAGTCTCCTGTATCACTGGATCATCTTGCATTAAGGGTCTAGCGGGAAAATCTGAGTATCTCTCCTGTATTGATAGCCTATCGTCTAAGTCATAAAACTCCTTCGGAAGCAGCTCTAATGTTGTCCCATCAAGGATTATCGAGTTCGTTACCCTTTCCTTTCTAGCACCTCTAGCATCGTCAAGGTATATGTCTCTACCCCTATTCGTAACACTCACCTGTTGGGTAAGCTCATCTCGCATGAGACATCCATCCGATATTAAGTCTTTCACAATCTTCCTGATAAAGACTTCTGCAGAACCCAATAGAGCTGACATAGCTTTAGTGCTAATGCTGTTATCTAGCTCAAGCAATCCAACTATTGCTTGATAAAGCGCAAAGTAAGCGTCATTATTGGTTCGGGAATACTCAATATTGAACACCTTGATAGGAGTGCTGACAAATACGTATCCTACGATTACTCCGTCCTTACTCTGTGCAAGTTCTTGAAGCTTCTGATCAAAATCTAATAATGTCTTTCTCTTCATCACTCATCTACGTTTAGCGTTATCCATATTTGTTTGCTGGATTCTTCTTTTACTTTGTAGACTCTGAATCTGTATACGCTATTACAACTTAGTGGTTTATTGGTGTAGGCGACAGCTGTCAGTCCTCTGCACTTTATAAAGTTTATGAACCCACCATACTCAGCCAGTTCAGCTTTCGTTACTACACCTTTGATAGGATTATCTTCTCTCTTTTTGGTCTTGATATACTCTATACTCTCCTTAAGGTTGTAAAAGCCGAATCTCTCTCTGAGTAGAGCATCCGAAAACTCGAATTGTGGTCGTGAGTCCTTATCCGACCCGATATATCTGATATCTATCTTTGTATTAGGAGTGCATTCCATCAAGAAAGTCTTATGTACTGGCATAGACACTCTTATGTTTGTGTCTGGGAGGGTGACTTCGATTCTAGACCGCACCATAGGTTTCCCCTTATTGTTTCTTCCAGTTATCTCCTTCCATGTACACTTCTCAAATGTGCTGTTTACTTGGTAGCCCTTGCTTTTAAATTTCTCGATATCTGAGCTCTCATAGGATAGTATGGTGGATTTCTTCCTCAGCCTCTCAAATACCTGTATGGGCTGAATACCACTTTTGCTATCAGATAGTCTGATATGCACTCTTGGTCTAGTGAGAGTGTCCATGTCTCCTACTATAATTAGCTTTCTTTTTGCTCTGCTGAGTGACACATTTAATCGCCTTAGATCATCTAAAAAGGAGACTTTCTTTTTGACCTCCTTAGGAAATGACCGCACAAAGCTGAATAGCACAATGTCAAACTCATTCCCTTGAATAGAGTCGACAGTATAAACACTATCCATCAAATTAGCATGGCCCTCTCTTTCGAGCATCTTCTTGATATACTCTCTTTGTGCCACATAAGTAGTGATAATCCCGAAGGTGAGCTCCTTATGAGACTCGAGTACAGAAAGAATCTTGGGCATAATCTCGCATATATATTCAGCCTCGCGCTTATTGAAATATCCTGGGTTGGCATCAGTTTCATAATGCTTTGGGTCGTTTTCTGTAGAATATACTGTCACAGCCTCTTCAAATCCTTCTAGAGAGAGGGTGTTCTGGCTGGTGTTAGCACCATTTCGGACAACACTTTTGTAGAAAACATCCGATATAAAGTCCCCAATGTCTGGGTGCATTCTATACTGATAGTTAAGGGTGACAACACACTCATCAGGAAAGCCTGGATCCGTATGATAATGGAAATACTCAAACAAGGATACACTCATAGCCTCCTCTATCTCCTTTCGCATGGCTTTTTTGTCTCTCTCACCACCTTCGTTCTGAATCATATCTGAGATAAGCTCGGTATCTACAAATGGAGGTAGCTGGTTATCATCTCCAACTAAGAGATACCTACTTCCTAATTGCATCGGCACGATTGTTTCAGCCAAGTTTGCTTTTCCAGCCTCATCAATTATGACCATATCAAACTTAATCCAGCCTTTCCTCAAGATGTTGTCCATTCCTATGCCAATACATGTGCCTAGGATTACTTCCGCTTTTTGGTATGATTGCTCATGTAGCAGATCACGTGACACACCTTTCACATTTTCACTTAGATTCTGAAGTAGATTCGCCAGCTTTTCGGCATCAACATCTTTGATTGAGTTGTAATCGTTGAGAAGATTCAAATGGAAATCAGTGAATTCCTCGACGAAATTATCGTATTTGAATGACTTAATAAACGATCGAATATCATCGTCGTTTTTGTCCCCGCTTTGATGGAGCTTATCCAATAACAATATGTTGTTCTCTATGAAAGAGGTGTAGTCAGCCAAGCCATATGTACTTGAGGGGTTTTGCTTATCATCTATTCGCAATAGTCCTATGTCCTCACGGTTTATTCTCTTATAGATATTATCTACTGCTGCATGGCTTTGGCTACAGACTAAAACCTTTTTGCCTTGCTTTGCTAGTTGTCTTATCACCTCAACAATAACCGTGGTCTTACCCGTTCCTGGAGGTCCTTGAACGAGAAGAATACCTTTTTCTTCTAGTGCTAGAGCTTTTAAGACGGCCTCAGGCTGTCTATTTCCATCTTCCGCATTCTGCAAGCATGGGTTGAAGAATTGAGTGTCCTTCAGCTTCTCAATATTGGGGATTTTGATATTGTCTCCGATGAGTAATTGGAGTAGGCTCTCCCCATTATCATAAGAAGTAAATCTCTGTAAGGCCTTAATTTGTATATCCAAGTGTCTTACATCAACGTCCGCACAGAGGGTAATACCACTACGAAGATACTCGCTTAAGTCTACCCCCTCTCGACCTACAGTCCAAAAGTACCCCTCTTCTGGTATTGCAGTTAGCTTTCCTGTTTCTTTGCGATTTCCAGCATTATCTTTAGTATAGGCAAAGCCTTCCTCTGCACCACCCAAAAACGACTCAAACTCGGTGGCATTTATATCTAACTTAAGAGCTCCACTATCTCCTTGAAAAGCTCCTGCTGCAAGAGTCAATCTTTCAGCTGAGAGATTCATCTCCTGACCAGAACGTTCAATTTCCCTATCCTTCTGATATCTCAGAATGTTTTCTTGGATATCAAAGTTTTTGGAGCGACCTTTAACCCAGTTCTCAGTACTCTCTTTGACTTTGTTTTTTATGTTTACATACTCCCTTAGCCGATAGATATACTGCCAAACATACTCCGCATCACATTTATATGGAGCTGTGTCTGTGATCTCTTGTATTGAAATGCGTCTCCCTCTAATCTTGAGTTTTGTGTAACTTGACTTTTTTCGAATTTTGAGATATCTCTCTGTCTCGTTGGCATCTCCTATCGAGACGAGATGAAATTGTTTGTTATCTATCTCTACCACCATTACAAGCCCCTTCTCATTGAAAAGTGTAAGCGCCGAAATTTTGTTTTGTCTTAGGAAAGGAGCTACCCAAAAATTACTACTTTCTATCATTTCCCGAATTTCGCCTATCTCTTGATGGCCGACGAGATCTAGTTGGACATTTTGCGAAATGACAATTTGTATGTCTTTATCTACCTCTACCTCTTTAGAGTTAGGATCTATCACGCCCAAGGTGGGATATAAGTCGAGCATCCCTTCTATTGTATACCGATCCTCTATATCCATTGCGTTTAATTCAGACGGGGTAAATAACTGCTCTAATCGCTCCTGTAGCTGTGCTTCGCGCGATCTATTTATTTGAATGTAAGTAGGCAAAAGCTCCCCGAATACGATTGGCAGTGATGGGGCTTTCGGAATAGACGCAATAGGCAAAAGGACTTCATCACCTCTAACCTCGCTGTATTTGCGAAATGCCTCATGACTGACAATTCCCCAAAAGGCGTGCTTGGGATCTTTGAGTATTTTGTAGTTAGCTGTAGCTCCTAAGAGCTTTAACGCCATACTATCACCCACTTTGAGGTTAAGAAAATATCTCTTTGCCTCATCAGAGTAAAAGGTCTTATGATCCTTTTTTAATATCGCATACTCAAGTCCACCACTTGCAAATGAGCCTATCACTTCAAAGGTCACAGGAGTATCTAAAGTACTGTATATCTCCAATAAGAAGTCGGTTATATAGACAGGTAGTGAATGCCCATCTGCCTTAATGTTGTGTCCATATAGAACCCCAGCGACATACTGCCCAAAGGGCTCAGTAAATGCACAATGGTTTTGATGAACATCAAGCACTCTGAGTTTAAATCTATTTTCAGCTGGGTTTTCTATCTCCTCATCGCTCTTTTGTGCCAAGTCTCTATCAATGACCCTTATTACAGTCGGCATATTAGACGAATCGGAGAAATCTGAAAAGATGAATTCCCATCGACTGGAGATTAAATCATTGCTTTCTGTACATGGGATGCATTGAGATGGCCAAAGAGCCTCTATTCCTTTGATGCTGACGATATAGCCCCGGCTGTCACGTCTGACGATAATGCCTTCCCACTCTGATTGGCTAGACTCCATTAATTCTTTTACTTTTCGCTCGTTGTCTTTGTGCATCATTCTCAAAGAGACAATGACACTGTCGACATTAGAGTCTTTCACCATCATCTCCATTGTCTGCCCAATCAAGCGCTCACGCTCAGACTCCTCAAGAATACCAGCCTCAGAGTATGGCATAAACACCTTTTTCTCGCAAACTTCTATGATGAATCCTCCTTTGTTCCGTTTTAGGACCTTGCCTTCTACTACATCTCCAACATTAAAGTCTAATACATCTCCAGCATTAAAGTCTAATCGTTTTTGCCGATCAATCTCTAGAGCTATCCTCAATGAGACGACTACACTACCATATTCGCTTTTCAAGACGACAAAGGTATGCTCTTTCCCCAACAAGCGATTCCATGTGTATGGGTGCGATCCCGTTTCTTCTTTTGGTAGAAACGCCATGTCCTCTAACCCGATATCTACGAGCAATCCGCCCTTTATTATTTTTCTGATGACTCCTAGTACGATATCTCCTCGCTCCACCTCAACAGTGTCGTTTTCTTGACTACACATATCTGCTGACTGTTCCGATGGGTATCGCCTCTCTCTATCTTCACAAGTGTCTGAGGTCGGTTCCTTTTTAAACCACCTAAACAAGCTACTAAATAAACTCATAATCGCTTTTGGGCTATAACTATTTTAGAGTACTTTGATTTCGTCACTTGCTCTCTTTGTATTGACTTATGCTCTTCAAGAGTATGCTTGCTATATTCTCCTGAAGAGATTTGGGCGTCATCACAACGACATTATCACCAAAAGAAAGAAGTCTTTGGATTAACTCAGGATTTGGGATTACTTCGATTTCAATCATAATATTCCCTGGCTCATCAGATACTACTCTTTGTGAGTGATGGATAGGCTTGCTCTCTATATAAGGGTATTGCGCATCTGAGACCTTCAGTCGAATGACTTCTTTGTCTTGATCTGGAACTATTGAAACACCTATAATGTCATCAAAATAGGTATTGAAATCAATTGTGTCGTTGGGTAAGTATTTTTCAGTAGAACCTTCTATTTCCTTTATACGGTCAAGGGCGAATATAGTGATGTTGTCGTATTCTGTGGTTTGTCCCAATACAAACCACCTATTAAGATATTCCTTGAGAAAGTACGGAGAGAACACATAAGTAATCGGCTCCGAGTGGTATGGTTGATATGTGATGTTTAGAGCTTGTCGGCTCGTAATTGCATCAAAAAGAAGAGATATATACTGCTTCCCAAAGGCCTCCTTGTTCTCGTCAAAGCTAATTACCATCTGCTCTTTATTTGCGAAGCTATGAGCGGATTTTGCGAAGCTATGAACAGATTTTAAGCGAGAGCGCATCTCATCAATCCACTCAAACTGAGGCAGCCCATCAAACCTGCTGAGCAGCTTAATTGCTTGATCAAGCTTCGCAAACTCTTGGTCAGTTAGTATTTCTTGGTTAATGGTAAAGTCTAAGTTTTCATATTGATAATATAGCTCGCGCCGGTCAGCGCCTTTTGTCTTTATTATCTTCGATTGAGGCCACCAATAATCTTCTATTTCACGAATATCCTCCCTTATGGTAGTGGGAGAGGTGACTTGATACTCATCAGCTTTAAGGACATAATTGCACTTATCCATTATCTCTTTCAGCTGATAGCCTTTAGGTTTTGTCTTATCTCTAAGACACCGATCAACAACTAATCGCCTTTTCCATACAATCTTATTCGCAGACATATCATTCAGTCTTTTAAGTGTTTCTAATCAGTCTTACCTCGAGCATATCATTCCAGTTAGCAGTCTTAAGTACCAGTGAAGTGAGCTAGGTTAGTATGTTGCTCTCGGATGTACCAAAGTTACTGAAATCTCAGCAAGCTACTCTGTTTTTATCCGAAAGCTCCACACTACCCTTACCACACCACCCCCATCAGTTTAGCTTTCTCAGGTCACTGAGTG
>ENA-OPBO01000646-OPBO01000646.1-human-gut-metagenome-genome-assembly--contig:-NODE-646-length-28561-cov-3.832491_pt1 | contig 28561 bp, 24 predicted proteins | sample MGYA00241071_ERZ501458 | MGnify/ENA primary metagenome ERZ501458 (study PRJEB25962, sample SAMEA2042509) | human gut metagenome | biome: human gut; feature: human-associated habitat; material: faeces... | reverse complement strand
TCGTTCGCTTCACTTATGAAACGCGTGGTTTAGTTGTAACCACTTCTAAAATTGCGTCCCTCAATCGACAATCATTTTCTTAACACTAAAAGTTTAACGCAACTAATCGTTCGAAATTTGCTTAAAATTCACTTATTCTTCGTCAAAAATTTTTTATTTTTTTCAAAATAAACAAAAAAGTCCACGATCTTCTGATCGTGAACTTGTCTAAATACCATATCTGCGATGAATTTCGCGTTTTTGGTCTCTTTCTTTAATTGTCTGACGCTTGTCATATTCTTTTTTACCTTGACCTACGCCAATTAAAACTTTAGCAAAACCGTGCTTCAAATAAACCTTTAATGGAATAATTGCAATACCACGTTCGGCTTGTACTTTAGCTAATCGATTAATCTCCTTTTTGTGTAAAAGAAGTCGCCGACTTCTAAGTGGTTCGTGATTATATCGATTGCCTTGCTTATATTCACTAATATGCACGTTCTCCAAAAAAGCCGAGCCATTAATAATCTGCACGTAGCCATCGCGTAAATTGATACGACGAGCACGCACGGACTTAATTTCTGTCCCAGTTAAAGCAATACCAGCTTCATATGTTTCTTTAATGAAATAATCGTGGCGTGCTTTTTTATTCTGTGCAATTAAGTTTTCGTCTTTTTCTTTTTTCATTAAGGTCACTCCTTAATGTTTAAAATTTCTTTGGTTTCTTCTATTATTGCCACGTCCATGACTTCTACGGTCTCCGCGACTATTATAGTTGCCACCACCACGGTGACCATGATCATTATGGAAACCTCTATTGCCACGACGACGGTTATTCATCCCTCTATCACGATGTTTTCTCTTAGGTGCATTAGGGTCATAAACTTCAAAGTCCAATTGATGCTGTTCAACGTTAGCATTAATAAGGGTAACCTTAATTGGCATCCCTATCTTGTATTGTTTATGCGTACCACGTCCCGTCAAAGTCAATGATTTCTCGTTAAAGCTGTAGAAGTCATCAGTTAAGTTAGAAATATGCACTAAGCCTTCAATGGTATTAGGCAGTTGAATAAACATCCCGAAACTAGTAACTGAAGATACTACGGCATCAAAGTGTTCTCCCACTTGATCTGCCATGTATTCTGTCATCTTCAAATCGTTTACTTCACGTTCAGTATCAATTGAACGTCTTTCTTGTGTAGAAGTTTGTTCCGCAACATCTGGCAAATATCCAGCAAAGTGTTTTTGAATGTCTTCACTAGTACCCTTTTCTTGGTACGCATGAATCATTCTGTGTACCATCAAGTCAGAGTATCTTCTAATTGGTGAAGTAAAGTGGGTGTAGTATTTAGCTGCAAGGCCAAAGTGTCCCAAAGCTTCTTCAGAGTATCTGGCCTGCTTTAAACTACGTAACATCATCATTTGCACAACTGCTTCTTCAGGTGTACCAGTTGTCTTAGATACTACTTTTTGCAAATCTAATGGCTTAACGTTCTCTGGGTCTGCATGAATATTTAAGCCAAATGCACTACAGAATTCAAAGAAGTTTCTAATTCTTTCAGAATCTGGAGTTTCGTGAACACGGTATAAGAATGGAACTTGCTTCTTGTAGAAATCTTCTGCGACAGTTTCATTTGCCATTAACATGAAGGACTCGATCATCTTTTCGGCTGTACCGCGTTCGTGAAGAACGATATCAGTTGGCTTGCCTTGATCATCCACAATAATCTTTGCTTCTGGTTCTTCAAAGTCAATCGCACCACGTGCATGACGTTGCTTGTATAAAATAGCATGCAAATCAGCCATTTCAATAAGCATTGGACGTAATTTGACGTATTTATCTTCCAAACCGTCCATGTCGCCCTTCAAGGTTTGGTTAACCTTGTTGTAAGTCATACGTCCATGTGAGCGCATTACAGCAGGATAAATCTTGTAGCCTACTCTCTTACCTTCAGGCGTAATTTCCATGTCACAAGATAAGACAAGACGGTCTACACCTTCATTTAAGGAACAGATACCATTTGAAAGTCTAAATGGCAACATTGGAATAACTCGATCAACCAAGTAAGTACTGTTGCCACGAGCAAAGGCTTCTTCATTCAAAGGAGTATTTTCAGTTACATAGTGAGATACATCCGCAATATGAACTCCTAAATGGTAGTTGCCGTTAGGAAGTTTCCATAAAACTACGGCATCGTCAAAGTCTTTTGAGTCATCCCCATCAATAGTTACGGCAGGTTGATCAGTAATATCTACTCTGCCTTTTTTCTCTTCTTCAGTAACATGGTCTGGAATTGCATTAGCTTGTGCCATTGCATCTTGAGGCCAATCAGTTCTGACATCATGAGCTGAAACAATTGACATAATATCAACGCCAGGATCATTTTTATTACCAATGATCTTGATAACAGCACCTGTCATTGATTCAGGATTATCTTTGTCAGGGTAGTCCTTAATTGATACCTTAACCATGTCGCCCATTTGTGGGATTAAACCATTTTCAGATAAGTAAACACGGTATTTATGTAACTTCTTGTTGTTACTAATAGCATAACCAATGAAATGACTGACTTTTCTTTGTTCATCAGTTAATGGGTGAAATTCACCAACTAAACTTTCAAGGCCACGTTCAAGAATTTCTTCGATTTGTCCTTCTGGGCCCTTACCATTCCATGGGTTGCCCCCAGCTGTAATCTTAACCTTTACTCGGTCGCCATCAACAGCGTATTTAGTATAGTCGGCGGCGATAAAGACATCATCGGCTTCTTCATCATCAAGTTTTACAAAGCCAAAGCCTTTATCATTAGCTCTAAAGTTTCCTTCAACGATGGTATTTTCTTGAGCTAATTTATATTGTCCTTTACCATCTGTAATAATCTTTTTTTCATGCTCTAAAAATGAGAGAGCTTTAATTAATTCAGTAAAATTACCTAATCTATCACGACGTGCTTCTCGTTCGATTTGATCTACACGAAATTGTTTTTGTGGATTATGGCGAAAAATTTCTAAAACACCGGCCAAAATTTTTTCGTTTTGTGCCATGTAATTAATCTCCGATCTTTATTTAATATAAAAAAAGCCTCCCCATCATACTGATCGGGAGGTACAAAATTTATTTTGAAGACATGTAAGCTAGAATAATAGCAAAGACGAAAAAGAATACCAATAAAACTGAGGTTACTTTTTCCATAAATGCTTCAAAACCACGTTTTTTGGTTTGACCACTAAAAACGGCTCCGCCTGATAAGGCGTTCAATGCATCTTGTTGTTTTTGTGGCTGCATCATTGTTGCAATAACGATTAAAATTGAAACAATGATTAGTAGCGTCATAACTAAATTATACAATGCGCTGCCTCCAATACAAACATACGATTTACCTATCAATTTTATCACAAACTGCTATTTTTTGCAGTTATTTTTTTAACTCAGGAGCATCTGTCTTGAAATCTTTCTGAGTTGTCTTCTTATGATTCTTATACCAAAGAGAGGTCTTGCTTGGATCATCATATAGACGTTTTAATGACGGCTCCTTGTTATAATCATAATCTTTAGGTTTCACTTTAGTAAACCACTTAGGACGATAGAACCGCAACAAATTACCGTTAATCACACGATCAGACAGAGAAAGCTGTGTAGTAACCTGATTAGAAATCGAAGTAAGTTTAGTCTTCAACTTCTTATCGGGTTTTATCTTCTGTCCTGTCTTGGTGTCATAATAATTGCTGCCTACTTTAGAGTATTCTGGCGTAATAAAGTCACCATTTCTCTGTGCCACAATTTGAGGCGTATGCTTACTCAACAAATCATAGCCAAATTGAATAGTTCCCTTATCATTTACACCAAGCAAATTAAGCAGTGTTGGCAAAACATCAATTTCACCGCCATAAGTATGGTTAATGCCACCTTTAAGTCCCTTCATATGGAACATCAATGGGACTCTTTGGAATTGTAAATTATCAAAATCATTAAATGACTTCTTCTTAAGCAATTCAGCACTTGCTTTATGGTGGTTGCCTGAGATTCCGTAGTGGTCACCATAGAGAACAACCAAAGTGTTCTTATCAAGACCGGTCTTCTTCATCCACCGCATTAGTTCACCAATGGCTTGATCAAGATAGTGCGCTGTTTGAACATAACCATCAACGGTTTCATCCCCCGTGTTGGTTTTATCAATGGTCTGATTCTTCTTATCAAGTTGATATGGATAGTGGTTCGTTACCGTAATCATCTTCAAATAAAATGGTTGTGGCAAACGTTCAATATACTTGATTGATTGGTCAAAGAAGATCTTATCCTTTAAGCCATAGCCGATGTAATAGCTTGGCTTATTTTTATAAAAGGAAAGTGGCATAAAGTATTGGTAGCCAAATGACTTATAAGCATTATTTCTATTCCAAAATGATCCAGCACCACCATGCATTACAGCAGTAGTATAGCCTGCTTCTTGATGCAAAATTGCTGGGGCACTTTCAAAAGTATTGGAAGTACCATAAGTAGACATTGCAGAGCCTGATTGCAAACCATACAGTGAGTTCTCAAGCATCATTTCTGCATCGGAAGTCTTACCTTGACCTACTTGATTAAAGAAATTATCAAAACTAATAGTATCTTTTTGATGATAGATCTTATTCAAGTTAGGCGTTACTTCTTTACCCTTCCACTTATAGCCAATCAAAAATTGCTGGAAACTTTCTAGGTGAATGATTAAAACATTCTTTCCTTTAGCTACGCCAGTATATTCAGGATTTGGTTTAACATAATTGGCTTTCAAATAGTTTCTAACAGAGCGTAAGTCAGAAACATTAGCCTTAGCCATCTGCGCACTAGTCTGCGCTGTCTTATAGCCGTCATAAACGGCATATTCATTGATTCCCAAATATTTAACAATGTAGTTATTATCAAAAGTTCTTGTTAAAAGACCTGAACGATCCTTTTGAGCCATTAACAGATTTAATCCCATTAGACTAGCTGCTAAAAGTTCAATTAAAAGATTTACCTTAAGCTTCAAAGGACGAACGTCTATCTTGATAACTTTCGTAAGCAGCAATGCAATAACTATCGCGATATCAGCAAAGGCCAAGAAATCACTTGCTAAAGTTATCCCTGCAATACTTTTTCCTAAATTATCTGAAGTTGAACCTGATGTCTTAATGATTGAAAATGACAAAAAGTTTGAAAACTCTCGGTAATAAAGAATATTTGAAAAAAGCCATAGTGTCAGGATGAAATCAATTATCAAAACTATCCAATACGATTTCCGCCCTTTAAAGAACAATCCGATTCCTAAAAGGAGCATCCCTGAAGGAATAGGATTAATTAAGAGCAAAAATTGCTGCATTGGACCAACTGCACCTAAATTAAACTTGGTCAAATAAATAAAGTATGTTTTCAGCCAAAATAAAACTAAAACAATCGTAAAAAATCCAAGTTTGGTTTGCGTTAGCCATTTAAAAAAAGACTTGATACGTTCCATTGCTCTCTCCTCTCGTTACGGTATTTTATCTTACTACGGATTTGAGCAAGACTCATTTCTTTTAATAAAAATTAATTACTTTCTGTACTTTTTATCTTTTTCGGCTTAAAAATCCAACCGAAAATTCCTAAAATCATACCGAAAAAGTAAGTTGCAAAACGCCAAACAAACATTGCAAGAATTAAAGCACCATGCGATGAAACAAAAGTAGAAAACAATGTTTGGAAACTATATTCCGCTCCACCTGAAGCACCAGGAATTGGAATAATTGCCATAAACATAATAACCATAATATTCATCTGCGTGACGCTGCTCCATGAACATGGAACATTCAATGCTGTCAGCACCATAAACGGGATCGAGTAAAAGAACAATAACTGTAAAACAGTTAAAATGGACGAAATTATTAGTTTATTCTTTTCTTTTTTGAGTTTTTGACTTTCTGCATAAAACGTATCGATTTTTTCTAAAGTAGCTGTACGCCATTTTTCAACACGTTCCTTTTTCATAAATTTGCCTAATAAATCCATCACCCAATTAGTTGCTCTTTTGGTAAAACGGTAGGCAAACATAATCGCGAGTAAGAAAATGATCGAACTAATATGAATTAAAAAGCCAATCGCTATAAATACAGCTAGGCCGGCAAACTTAGTCATTACTGTATGGAAGCCAAAAATAATCGTAAAGACGTAGGCGAAGAACACAACTATCTGATAAATGATAAATTTCATTAACAAGATAGATGTTGAACGTCCACCTTCCATGCCCATTTGGATCATTGCAGCAAGTTGCGAAGGTTGGCCCCCTGTCGACATTGGCGTAATCGCATTAAATAAAGCTTGAATAATAGGAATACGCAAAAAAGACCAGGCCGATCGTTTAGGCTCATCTTTACGATGGGCCAAAGTTGCCAATATTCCAGCTTCACAAACATAGGATAAAAGCATTAGACCGAACACCATTATCAATGCCCAAATATTGAGGCCATGAGCTGCTCCCAATATCTCTGATAATGGCGTAGATTTTAAGTCCGTATATAGAACAAAGGCACTGATTGCCAAAACAATCAGAACGCCCCATAAATGTTTTTTATTCATTAGCGAATTTGCCCTAATTCTTTTCCTAATTTGTATTGCTCATGATAAAACTCATTCCAAATTTTAGCTAATCGTTCCTCAGAATATTCTTGACTAGCTTTATTGGACAATTCACTATACTTCTTTAATAATTGTGGATCTTTTACAGCTTTCTGCAAAACTTGATTCATTTCGCCGAAGTCTTTACCGCTCATATAATATCCGTCAATAATTGCCTTATACAAATCAAGGTCACGCAGCAAAACTGGCGTACCACAGCTAAATGCTTCTAAGACAGACATTGGGAACAATTCATCATATGATGGTAAGACAAACAAGTCAGCAATGTTCAGGTAATTAACCAACTTAGCACGATCAACTAGTCCGGCAAAAGTTAAGTTCTTAGGTGGATTGTCGACCATCTGCTTGTAGTGATCATATCCATCCGTAATTTTGCCAAATGAAAAGCCACCAGCCCAAATAAATTGCACATCAGGATTAGCTTCAGCCATTTTAACAAAATCATCAATACCCTTACGTTCTTGAACTTGTCCGTCGCCAAACACAACGAATTTATCAAGTGGAATACCTAGTTCATGACGAAAAGCATTTTTACTTGCAAGTGATTCTTCGTAAAACTCTTCCTTAGAAACAAAATTAGGAATGTATTTTACCTTGTCACGATCAATGCCATAATCAACCAATTTATCAATAAAAATTGGATTAACTACAACGATTTGATCCATTCGTTGATAAAAATCAATTACGTAATTATAAAAGACCTTTTTAGCAACACCAGGTAACTTAATAGAACCTTCAAGCGTATCAGGTAAAAAGTGTACATAGCCTATTTTTCTACCACGAGCTGGTGAAAAGCTGTTGGCATAGTAAGTTGGATTAATTGTATGGTAGTGGGTCAAATCACTATTACCATATTTATTAATCGTTACATAAAATTCATCTACTAAATGCGTTCTCAGCAATTTGATTAATTCATTATAAGCAGAGCCAACACCCTGACCCTTAACTGAATCTGCTTGCGAGAACATATTAATTCTAATCATCTACATCCTCTTTTTATAAATCTTCGTGCTTAGGCTGATAATTATCAATTGCATATTGATAAAAATTATATACATCTGTAGCAAATTGATCAGAGGAAATTTTTTGCAATTTATTTTGTAAAACTTCCTGAGGAATTTTTCTGCGCCCTTTTTTAAGCAATTCAATAATTTCTTCTAGCATTTCTTTTTGAGTAGTGAAGGTACGACCGAAAATTTCTTTATCAAAAATATTCTCTGTGTAATCAGTATCATAAACTACACATGGAGTACCAGCAGCTAATGCTTCAATATAAGTAAGCCCTTGAGTTTCTGTATCACTGGCCGAAACAAAAAGATCTGCCATGCGGTAATAGTTGCCGACATCGCCGTGTTCAACGTTCCCGGCAAAAATCACATAATCTTCCAAAGTTAAACGTTCTACTTGATCTTTTAGAACATCAACATCTGGTCCATCACCAGCAATCACAAATTTAACATTTGGAAATTCTTCAATAATATCGGGCATCACATTTAAAATATGATTTATTTTCTTTTCAGCTGCAATTCTACTCAATGTCAAGATTACTGGCACATCCTTAGCAATGCCTAAATCTTTTCGCACATCACGTTTTGCGTCGCAATTTATTCCCTGAATATCTACGCCAGTAGGAATAACTCTAATAGGAATTTGTACGCCATAACGGTGCAACAAATCTTCTACTCGACCACTAGGGGCGATACAGCCATCCATATTTTTCAAATAGCTTTTTACAAATTGTTTAACATGGTATGGACGAAGTAAGTGACCATTAAGAATGTAGTGCAAGTAATCTTCATACATTGTGTGGTATGTATGAATAGCGGGAATATCTAATTGGTGAGCTACATATTTTCCAATACTTCCCAAGGCAAATTCGGTTTGTGTATGAACAATATCCAAATTTACTTCTTTAGCAACCTTTGTAGCTTCGAACAACCCTCTAAAGGCTATTCTTCTATCGGTAAACGAAACAAACGGTATGCTGCTAAAACGAAAGACATTTGGCTCCACTGTCCCTTTTTTTACATTTGGATCTGTTGTGGTAAAAATAAATACATTATGCCCCTGTCTTTCCAAGGCGTCTTTTAACGTCTTTATTGAAGTAGCCACGCCACTTATCTGGGGAAAATATGTATCGGTATAAAGACCAATATTCATTTAAATACCTCCATATTTAGCATTATAAAGATTACTCAAACTATGTGCAATTTTAAATACTAAATTAATAACATATCTTAACAAAAAAAAGCGATCCAACTTAATGGATCGCTTATAAAAGATAGCGGTGATCGGGGTCGAACCGATACGTCCGTAATGGACACCAGATTTTGAGTCTGACGCGTCTGCCAATTCCGCCACACCGCCATAATATTAATTTTTAAATAATCAACTTATTCGGTTGATAAGGCGGAGGTCGGACTCGAACCGACGATTAAGGTTTTGCAGACCTCTGCCTTACCACTTGGCTACACCGCCATAAGTTATAAAATTATTTAGAATTGGGATAGCTGGATTCGAACCAGCGCATGTTAGAGTCAAAGTCTAATGCCTTACCACTTGGCTATATCCCAATACTAGGGCGGAATGTGGGATTCGAACCCACGCATGCCGGATCCACAAACCGGTGTGTTAACCCCTTCACCAATTCCGCCATGAAGGTAAACAGGGATAGTAGGAATTGAACCCACATCAGCGGTTTTGGAGACCGATGTACTACCATTATACGATATCCCTATTATGGAGGAGGGTGGATTCGAACCGCCGAACTCAGAGAGAGCGGTTTTACAGACCGCCGCGTTTAGCCACTTCGCTACTCCTCCGTTAGCTGACTTAATTATAATAACGAATATCTAGTTCAAATGCAAGGGAAAATTGAAAAAAGTTTTCATTTTTTGCATTTGGCTAAAAAATGGGTAAAAACAAAAGTCGTTACTCATTTTTTGTGGAATTTAGAGTAACGGCTTTATTACTTTGCATTGAATCCAAATGCAAGCAAGTTATACTACATTTCTAATGTATCACATTTGATAATGGTTAACTACAAATTGAACTATTAATTATAATAGTAAAAACAAAAGCCATTACTTTTATTGTGGTTTCTAGAGTAATGACTTCTGTGCCTTTGCATTGAATCAAAATGCAATTATGGCAAACTCTTCGTCTTTAATATATCAAAATTTACGCTCATTAACAACGCCACTCAACAGCGCCCATCTTAACGTTTTTATTAGCCTTGATTAATGCGGCACCATTGCCAATTTCTACACCACCGTCAAGAATTCCTTCGTCAGAACGAAGATTCAAGCTACCGGCGTCATAGTCCATCACCATGTTTGGTCCCATCATCGTCATATCGTATTTTGAAGTGTAAATCTTCAAGCCTTGATCGTTCTCAAGCTCTACAGGATAATCGGGATCAACTTGATCAACCCAGATAATTGAAAAGTGGGAACCAATGCTGCAGCCTCCACCCTTGATAGAATACTTGCCACCACCATCGTCGGTGATCAAAATCAAAGTCTTGTCTGCAATTTCTCTTCTCTTTAAGTAATCCATTGCCTTATCAGTGAATGTAATCTTTAACATAGGTCTCTCTCCTTTTCATTTTCGTTAATTAAATTATAGCGAAAAGTGTTAGTAAAGAAATTGATCTACATCAAGAAATGTAAATTTTTTTCAAAAGAAAAAAGCCATTGCTCTCAGGAGACCATGCAATGACTTCTTTACACCTTTAATATAACACCTTTCTCGTATTTTGTATCACCCAAAATATCAACTAATTATTGATAATACAAACATATTTTCATATAATAACATTATCAAGTAAGTGAACGTATATTCGCTTAGCATAGTAAGGTGGGGATGCACATGTATGACTATAGATATGAACCACACAGGCTAGTCTTCATGATCGATAATAAGAGCTTCTTTGCAAGTTGCGAATCAATCAGATTGGGTTTGAATCCCATGAAGTCGGTGTTAGCCGTAATCTCTCGTCAGCCAGATTCCAGCTGGGGTTCTGGGTTAATCATGGCCGCATCCCCTTTGGCTAAGAAAAAATATGGGCTGCACAATGTAATGCGGGCAAGGAATTTACCGTCTAAAAAAGAAGCACCTGACTTGATGCTGGTGGACCCACATATGAATCTTTACATCAAGCGTAGCATGCAGGTGCTAGATATTTTCCATAAATATGCGGCGGACGAGGACATTCACATGTACTCTATCGATGAAGGCATGATCGATATGACTAATTCGTGGAAGCTTTTCGGCGATGATCCGTATTATGTCGCAAGAAAAATTCAAAAAGATATCCACGATACGCTGGGGCTGTACACGACCTGCGGCATTGGTGAAAATCCCTTGCTAGCCAAACTTGCTATGGATATTTCGGCTAAGCATCGCGAGTCGATGATCGACTTCTGGCATTATATCGATGTCCCTGATACGATCTGGCGCATCCCTAAGCTCGAAGACGTCTGGGGCATCAACACTAGAACGGCCGACCACTTGAGACGACTTGGCATCAACAACATGTACGACCTCGCCCACTCTAATCCGGAAATTATGAAAAGAGAATTCGGCGTGATTGGCGAGCAGCTCTATGCCATGAGTTGGGGCGTCGATCGCAGCATCATCATGAATAAATACATTCCGAAAACTAAAAGCTACAGCAATTCCCAGGTCTTGAATCGCGACTACTATGATCAAAGACAGATTGAGATCGTCATTCGTGAGATTGGTGAACAAGTAGCAGCGAGAATCAGGGCGCATGATCTGCGAACTGGTAAAATCGGCTTATTCATTGGTTATTCTTTTGATTCGATCGATCCGGACCATCCGCGTGGCGGCTTTAACGTGCAAAAGAAAATTACTCCGACTAACGATAATCATGATTTAACTACGCAGCTGATTGCTCTGTTTAGAAACAAATGGCAAGGAGAAAGCGTCAGGAATATTGGCGTTGATTATGGTGATCTGTCGCTGGACACTAGTCAGCAATTCAACTTGTTTGTTAAGCCGGATTTGCAGGTGAAGCGGAAGACTTTAGATAAAACGGTTGATAGTCTGCAGAAAAAATACGGCTTCTCTAGTGTGGTGAAGGCCTCTAGCCTGCTGCCAGGAGCGACAGCGATCAGACGTAGCAAACTCGTGGGTGGCCACAATGGAGGTAACGCTTATGAGTAGCGAGTTTGATAAAAGAGTTGAGGAATTCTTTAGGACCTATCAGGATCGAGGGATGAAAAAATGGGCTGGCTTCTACTTGAGTGACCACACGGTAAAGATTAATCAGGAGCAGCGCAGAAGAGATACTGTCTACGTCAAAAAGAAGACGATGAGTCAGAAAGATATCAGGGCCATGTTAATGCGGTCTTTTGGTGAACATAGAAAAGTATCGGTGCAGTTGAAGGAGCTGTCTGTAGATAATGACTTGCAGGCTTATATTGTGGGCTTTGTCGAGGGCTATCAGGAAGATACGGCGATCATTTCGCGGAATCTGGTTCTGATTGAGGATATTAATCATATTGAATTTATTGAATAAAAAAAGCCATTACTCTTCTATTGGAATTAGAGTAATGACTTTTTAGTTTTAACAAAAACCCACGCTGATTGGAGCGTGGGTTCTATGATTATTAAAATTTTATTCAGTTTTACTTTACATCAATTTTATTGAGCTGCGCTCAAGTTAGCTGCCTTGATGTAACGCTTGTTGTTGTTTCTGCAGCCTTCAATTCTGTAGTACTTCTTACCGTTCTTGAATCTCATTGCAGGACCGTAAGTAGTTACAGTTTGGCCTTTGTACATCTTACCAGTACCTGGGGTACGACGGTATGATGACCAGTAAATGTAAGCATTGTGGGTCAAGGTACGCTTGTTACCAGTAATGTTGGTTACACGAACGTATTCATCCTTGTTAGCAACCTTGTAGTAAGTCTTGCCTTTGATGTTTACAACAGTTGGAACGATATCAATGCTGTCATATGCGTAGTACATGTGGCCTAAGTAGTTACCGTTCTTGTCGTAAGCACGTGAGTCAATCATTACTGGGTAAGTCTTAACGTTAGTATCACTTGGGGTAGCTGGTTTAGTCAAATCAGCAGTTTTTACCCAGATGTTGCTTGTTGCAGCATCAGCCTTTGACTTAGTTGAAACTTGTGAGTATGATACACCGTTAATAGTCTTAGTAGCGTCAGCTACATAAACAGTGTCACCACTCTTGAAAGTAGTTGAACCGTTTAAAGCGTTGTTACCATAGATGTTGTAGGTGTTAATAGTACCATTACCGTACAAAGTTTGCTTTTGACTTGAAGTAATTAAAACAGTGTAAGTAAAGGTGCTTGTTCTACCGTTCAAGTTAGTTGCAGTCAAAGTTACGTTATAGAAACGACCTTGTTGTGAAGTATCTACAGGGTTTGAAGTTGCAGTTAAGCTAGCTTGGATTGAGCTACCTGAAGCTTGAACTGCGCTAAATTTAACTTCATCACCAGCAGCATTAGTAAAGTCTAATGGGTTAAATTGTGAATTAGCAGCAACTTGGAATACTGGGTTCTTACCAGCTTGACCAGCAACAGTGTAAGAAATTACAGGGTTACCAGTGGTATCAGTTGTACTAGAAGATGATGAAACTACAAATGGAATTTGAATGGCAGCAGTTTGGTTATTAGCTTGACCAGTAATAGTTAAGTTAAAGTCACCATTTGGTAAAGTTTTAACTACCTGCTTACCCTTGTTAGCTCCACTCTTTGGAGTCTCAAAAGTTACATTGTTCAATAACTTTACTACTTCATCTGCGCTTGGTGCAAAAGCGGTGGTCTTAGTATCACTTACTGAGGGGTGGAAAACAATCTTCAAATTCTTAAGATCTTTAGCAATATCATCAGCAGTTTCGCCCACTTTAATACTTACAGTTTGACGAACAACGTTAGCATTTGGATTTTCAGTTGTTGCTTCTCCAATTGCTTCATAGTTTCTAGCAAAGAATGGACGATTAGTTGGTGCATTGGCAATATTAGTAGTAGTACCTTGGTTAGCAGCAGTATTACCAGTTGCAGCATTGCTGTTATTAACGACACTACCAGTAATAGTGTTATCAGCAGCTTGAACAACATTAGCACCAACAGTAGGTACAACTGAGGTTGCGACCGGAGCAACTGCTAATAAAGCAGCAGCTGCAACACTAATAATTCTTAAATTTTTCTTCATTATGTGGTCTCCTTTTCAGAAAAATCATTATGCAAGTGATCGATAAGAAATATTCTCGCTATCTTTATCTCTCACTCGCTTGTGAATCTATTATACCATTTTTCCTATTATTGTATAAAAACAACGCTTAGATCAGGTACGCGATCTTCAGGGCTACCCTCCCCTCAGACCGCTACAGATATCCTATAACTAAAACGTTAAACTGTAGTTACCACACTATTACAATTTTAATTCATAAATTTACAGTTTTGTGAATTTTGTCTCAAACTATTGAATTTTAATCCACCAATGAGTTATTTTTATTCATTTTTAACTAAAAGATCTTCTTCCTTAACGAAAGCCAACTTTTGAATAAAAATGTAACGCATGAGGTAGCCAAGCAGCAGTGGCATCCCCGCAAAAATCGCTACCAAGAACACAATCGTAATCGGACCACTCGCCATATTTTGGTAAGCCGCAAGCGGACCAATCAATCCTGCTGAACCGAAGCCAGCAGAGTTAGCCGTACCTGTGATGTTGAAGATCGCACCAACCAAGCCGGCAATCCCAGCGGACACAACCACTGGCACGAACAACTTAGGATTTCTCAAAATATTAGCCATCTGAATCTTAGGCGTACCCAAGAAGTGCGCAATCGTTGTCCCGAAGCCGTTAACCTTGCTACTCATAATAGCCAAAGTAAACGCACCGGCGGTGATGCCCAGGTTGGCACTACCTGACGCAATACCTTCGATTCCGATCGCCATCGCAATCCCCACAGAGGAAATCGGAGAAACGATCAATGCCGCAAAGATCGCACCCATAAACATACCCATCACAAGTGGTTGGAAGTCAGTCAAAACAGAAACGACGCTACCAATCATGCCTGTAATCATCTTGGTGTAAGGCAGTGCAAATTGACCAAGCCCTCCAGCAAACACAGCTACTGACAATGGCAGGAAGCACAGTGTAGCTGCCAAGCTTTGGCGTTAAGTACTTAACCAGCGTTGCCGCAATAAAGATCGTAAGCGCAATGTTGATGACATCCCCTGATCCGTTCAACATAATGTGGCCGTTTTTCATTTCAAACGCACCACTGGCAATCATCGCAGCTGCCGCAACTGAACCCGACTGAATCAAGTTGAGCTTGAGCAGGTATGACACACACAGACCGGCAAACACAGCCAGCAAGTTTTGCATCAATGTCGTCATCGTCAAGATATCTTGCGCACCTGGCCAGAAGATGGACATTCCTTTCATCAGCTCATTAATCAGCGCACCCGGCACCAGCGCGATCACCACGCCGGAACTCACACCATTCAATATGTTTAAAAGGTTTTCTTTGAAATCTTTTCGCATAGGTCCTTTCCTCGTTTCGTTAAAAATAAAAAGCCCCAGAGTATATCTCTGGAGCTTTATTTAGTCTATTCCGGAACTAGCTCGCAGAATTTTTGCATACCAAAAAAGTATTAAAAATTCTCATCCTAGTTTTCCCTATATGTAATATTATACTTGAACTTTATTCACAATCATAGTTAAGAATGTGTTAAGTTATCTTCTTTTGCGATCTGCGGCTAACCCGATGATTGCAGCGAGGGATGCGATGCCGAGGCCGAGCCATGCTAAGGAAGCGGTACTCTTTTCACTGATTTGTGGTAAGTGCATGTGACTACTCTTATCAACGTAACCAACTGCTTGACCTTTAGCGTTGAGGATTTGGCCCTTGGTGTTAATGGTGTAGCCATTTGGTAAAGTTTCACCATCAGGAGCTGCTACGCCCTTTGGGCGAGCAGTATTTTCAGCATGTGGCATTACGTTGTTTGTAGTGCCGTTAGCCTTGTTTCTACCTTTAATAGTTTCGCCATGAACTGAAGAGTTGTAATTGTAACCCTTTCCCTTCTTTGGAGCTGCCGGCTTATTTGTGTGTTTCTTAGCTGGTTCAGTTGGCTTGGCTGGCTGGCTTGGCTTTGCAGGTTTAGTTAGTTGTACCAGCTTTGTTGGCTGAACAGGTTTGGTTGGTTGTACTGGAATTGTAGGTTCGGTAGGGCCTGGATTGGTTGGTTGAACCGGTTCAGTAGCTTCGTTGACTGAGTAGGCTTGTTTGGATTCGACTTAGGTCCATAAATACCAGTTACATCATTGCCATTTCCGTCAGTCCAGTGTTGTCCATTCAAAGCAATCACTGAAGACAACAATTGGTTGATTTCCTCTAGAGTCGCTAACCTAGAGGACATTCTCACCTGTTGGCAATGTAGCACCAGTAAGAACAATTTCGACTGGACGTCTTAAGTTAGCAAACATGTCTTGACCACCACGGAGAGTTGCCCATGAAGCTAAGACCATAAATGCTGAAATTGCTGATGGAGTGTTAACGATAGCACCAGTATCATCAAATAGATGTAACTTGCTGAGATCCCAGCCGCTTAAGTTGATGTAAGTTGCACCAGAGCCATCAAACATTGAAGCAGCAATCTGTAAGTTAACTGGTTTAGTTGCTTGGCTTAAATCAACCCGGTTCAAAACAGGGGTATCCATAAACATACCACGCATACTGTGAGCATGTGTAAAGTCCCAATGCTCAATACCTTTGATCTCTTGAAGAGGTTCACAGCCTGTAAACATCATGGCGAAGCTGTAATTTAAGTCAGATACTGTACCAACCTTATTAGTGTTCCAATGTGAAAGATCACCAACGTGAGTCAAAGCATAGTCATTTTGGAATAAATATGACATATCTTTAACACTACTTACATCCCAATTAGAAATGAAGCTGAGATCTTTAACTTTATTCATTTCTTGGAACATACCACTCATGCTTTCATCAGATGAAGTATTCCAATTTGCCATATTAGCCATTGCATCGGAATCAAAAGTTAACTTCTTGCAGAGGCTAAACATGTGATCAGTTAAAGTGACATGATCAAGTTTCCAATTTGAAAGATCTAATTTAGTTAAACTTCCTGTTGGAACAAAGGACCCTATCTCAACAGGCACACCGCCTGAATGGAACATGTGACTAAAGTCTTGGACATTACGAACGTCCCAATTTTCAAGACCTTTGATTTCTTTTAATGGAGCTGAAGTAATGTCTGTTCTAGTGTTTGCAAACATCCAGCCCATTTTTTCAACGTTGCCGGTATTCCAATCTGAAAGATCAAGACTAGAACGGCCAATGTTTTGGAACAAACCACTCATATCAGTTACACCTGAAGTGTTCCAACCAGAAACGTCAATAGTAGTACTGTCACCTAAATTGTTGACTAAATCATTAACTTTAGTTCTAATACTGGTGTCGTCTAAAGCTACTCCTTCTGATGCAGGAACGATTTTTCTTCCTTAAGAGTTTGATCCTTAGTAGCTACAGAATCTTGAGCTTTATCAGTAGCTGCTTTAGTAGTATCTGTAGGAACTGCTGGTTTCTCAACATCAGTGCTCTTACCAGCATCCCCTTCAGTAGCTGGAGTCTTAGCATCTTTGTCACTTACAGTTACAGGTGTAGCTGGTGTTTCGGCTTGCTTGATAGCATCTGTAGGAGCTTCAGTCTTATATGCAGCTGATGTTTCGTCAGCTGGCTCTGTAGTCTTTTCTTCCTTTACATCTGCATTTGTAGTTGGATCAGTAGCAGCTTTATCATCTGTTACAGGAGTTTCAACTTTTACATCTTCTGTCTTAACATCATTCTTTGTTTCACTAGTAGAAGCATCAACCTTTTCAGAAGTAGCTTGCACTGCAGTATCATTGGCATCAGCATGTACAGTTTGTGTACCAAAGCCTAACAAACTTAATCCAATTAATACACTAGCAGCACCAATAGTTAACTTACGAATAGAAAAGTGTTGTTGAATATTTCTCATTTGTCTCATTTTGCGTCCCCCGAAGACAACCTAATGTTTAATCCCTTATCAAAACATTAACTTATTCTTTTTATTATATAAAGTGCGTTATCTTTTTCATTCCTTATCATATTTGTTATTTATAGTAATTTCAAGTGTTTATGCAATTTTTCTACTATAAAATTTATAACAATTAAAAAACGCCATATAAAAGGAATATCAACTCATAACCAAGCTGTTTTTTAATACAAAAAAAGACCGAGCTCATCACTCGGTCTAAATTATTTAATTAAGCCTTATTTTCCTTAACGTACTGCTTCAGTCGCTTCAAACCTTCCTTGATATTGTCCATCGAAGTTGCGTAAGACAAACGAATATAGCCTTCGCCGCCCTTGGCAAAGAATGAACCAGCAACCACAGCCACGTGGCCTTTCTCAGCTAAATCATAGATGAACTTGGTATCATCTTGTTCAAGCCCTGCCGGAATCTTAGCAAAAATGTAGAAGGCACCCTTTGGCTTGACGCATTCAAAGCCCAATTGGGTTAAACCATCATAAAGCACATCGCGACGCTTCTGGAATTCTTTTTTCATTGGCAAAGCATCGTCTTTGCCGTCAGCCAGGGCCTCTTCAGCCGCATCCTGCATTGGCGTTGGCTCCGTCGTGGTAATCGCTTGATGAATCTTGGCAATTTGATCCAAAATCGGCTTAGGTGCAGCCACCACACCGATCCGGTAACCTGTCATCGCCCATGCCTTGGACACACCGTTCATCAATACGACTTGATCATGCAAGGTCTTTTCCATCGAAGCATGTGGCTGATCATAATTGAGTTCGCTGTAAATTTCATCGGCAAGAACAAAGATTGGCTTGTCACGCACCACATCAGCTAATGCATCGAGCTCATCTTGCGTGTACATAACGCCCGTTGGGTTTGTTGGATAGTTCATCACCAATGCCTTTACTCGATCGCCGTATTTGTCCAAAGCTGCTTGCAATTTATCCGGCGTTAATTTGAAGTCATCGTCAGAAGTGTCAATTTGTTCAACCGTTGCACCCATGGATAGGGCATCCCCAATATAAAGCGGAAAAATTGGTGTTGGCACCAAAACAACGTCGCCTGGATTAAGCACCGCAGTCAAAAAGTCATAGATCGACTCCGTTACCCCATTGGTGATCAAAATTTCGCTTGGGTCGTATTTTTGTCCATATTTTTCAGCTAAAAAATCGGCTGCCGCCTTGCGCAAACCTGGAGTCCCGTTAGATGGCGCATAGTGCGAGTGGTTGTTAGCGATGCTGGCTTCGGCCGCTTTTTTAATATGCTCTGGTGTGTTAAAGTCAGGCTCACCAATTGTGAATTTGATAATGTCGGGAATTTTGTTGGTGTAAGCCGCAAAGGCTAAAATCTGCCCTGGCTTTTGTTCAACCAAGCCTTTTTTCATGTGTTTTGTTAAGTCGACCATAGTTTTTCCTCCTTATATCGAACTAAATTAATTCAAATATAGGAGTCTTTTTAATCCTTGTCAAAAGAAAAATTAATTCTTACTTTTACTTTTTTCATTCTATTTAAAATGCACGTTAAACCAAATAACTACTAAAGCATAAATGCTATAAATAATCGCAACTGATGGATAAGTTGCTTGCCATTTAACTAGCAACAGGACAATTAAAATTATTGCTAAAACAATCGTCAATATTCTTAAACGTGGAAAATATGACAAAATCGCGATCATTAAGATTAAAACTATATCTGCTACTAAGCTGGCAAAATCCATCGGATATGATTTGATATAAAAATCTTGAAACACTGGTAAGAAGCAAAACCCAATAATTCCACAGATCAAAAGTATGCGATTAAGTATTTTTTTATAATTTTTCACTTAAATTAAGAACTCCTCTTTCTTCATGTACCAGTGCTTTACCAAAGTAGTAAGTGCAATGTACAAAATCAAAAGTACTAACACTACCAAAACGTAGAATTCTGGGATTGGACCGAATTTCATTACCTTGGCCCAGCTTGGGATGTAAGGCATTGCGGTACCGATCAAGCCTGCACCAATCGTAGCGAGCATGACAACTGGTGAAGAATGTTGTTGGATAAATGGAACGGCTGGATCACGCAATGCTTGAATAACCATTTCTTGTGTCCAAAGTGATTCGATGAACCAACCACTCCAGAAGATTGCCATAAAGACTGCCTTTTGACTTGGAGTAGCAGCCATGTAACTTGCTCCGACAACGCTTGGACAAATCCAGAAGTAAAGCAAGGCAAACGTAATAATATCGAAGACTGAAGAAGTTGGGCCAAAGTAGAACATGAACTTAGGCAACTTTCTTGTCTCCCATTTACGCGGTACTTCCAAATATTTTTCACCAACAGTATCGAATGGAATTGATAGACAAGAGGTTCCGTAGATCAAATCCAAGATCAATAACTGCATTGGCAGCATTGGCAAGAATGGCAAGAATGATGATGCCACTAAGATTGACAAAATATTACCAAAGTTAGATGACAAGGTAATCTTGATATATTTCATCGTGTTGGCAAAGATCTGACGCCCAATTCTTACACCATGTTCCAAAGTACGTAAACTCTTGTGGAGCAAGATAATGTCGGCACTCTTTTTAGCAATATCAACGGCAGTATCAACTGAGATTGCCACGTCGGCCTTCTTCATAGCTGGCGTATCGTTGATCCCATCACCCATGTAGGCAACGGTGTGGCCATTTTCTTTCAAAATTTGAATAATTTTGGCCTTGTATTCTGGTGAAAGCTTAACAAAGAGGCTACATTCTTCAACCATCTTTTTAATCTCTTCCTCGCCCTTATCAACGAAGTCTTTTTCACTATAAACATGCTCGGTGTTTAAGCCTACTCTTGAAGCAACGCTCTTAGTTACGGTGGCGTTATCACCAGTCAAAATCTTAACGGTGATGCCGTCTTGCTTGAGCTGCTTAAGTACATCCTTAACATCATTCTTAGGTGGATCAAGGAAGGCCAAGAATCCGGTTAGAATCAAATCCTTTTCATCGCTAACATTGAATTCGCCGGCTTGAGCAGGATTGTTTTGGTAAGCAAGCAAAACAACTCTCAAACCATCTTTGTTCAAATCTTCAATGTGCTTTAAAACTTTTTCTTTATATTCATCAGTTAAATCACTAATGTGATTGCCAACTTGCACACGATTGCAGCAAGCAAGCATTTCTTCGGCAGCACCCTTGGTTACCAGGATACGACCATCGTCGTGGCGTTTTATCACGACACTCATGCGACGACGCTTGAAGTCGAATGGAATTTCATCGACCTTAGTGTAGTCATGTTTAATTTCTTCAACGTCTAGCTCATCGCTAGCGGCATCGATAATGGCTTGGTCCATCAAATCGTGCATTCCCGTTTGGAAGTACGAATTCAAATAAGCCAACCGCAAAACTTGTGGATTTTCCTTCATATCCAAGTTGTAGTGACGTTCCAATACAACCTTGTTTTGGGTCAAAGTACCGGTTTTATCAGTACAAAGAATGTCGGCAGCACCGAAGTTTTGGATGGAGTTCATCTTCTTAACGATGGTGCCGTGCTTGGACATTTCGAGCGAACCCTTAACCAAATTACTAGTAACAATAACTGGCAACATTTCTGGAGTAAGTCCAACGGCTGTAGCGATGGCGAACAGCAAAGCTTTGAGCCAGTTACCTTTAGTCAAACCGTTAATGATCAAAACTAAAGGTGCAATGATGGCAGTCATTGTTAACAATAATTTAGAAATGTTCTTAATACCGACATCAAAGTTAGTTTCCTTAACGTCGTTGTTTGAAATATCCTTAGCCAAACGACCAAAGACAGTTTGTTCACCGGTAGCTAAAACGACACCGACACCTGAACCAGAAACAATAGTTGTTCCTTGATAGATTACATCAGGATAGTCCAAATATTGATCCATGTCTTTTTGATCAGGCTTCTTGGTTGCTATCTTTTCCACAGGTGTGGATTCACCGTTCAAAGAACTTGATGAACAGAACAAGTCTTTGGTTTGAAGCAATCTAATATCTGCTGGCACCATATCCCCAGCGTGGATATTAATAATATCGCCGACAACTACTTGCTTGGTAGAAATTTCTTTGTCCTTTTTATTGCGACGAATATTGGTAGTCACGGACACCATGTTCAAGAGGTCTTCAACTGCGTCATTAGTTTTCACATTCTGGATAAAGGACGTTAATCCAGAAATGATGATCATTGTAATCATAATGATCACAGTACTCAAGTCCTTTTGATCTGCCGGCACGAAGACGTAGTCGGTAAACAGCGACACCGTTGCTAGCAGCAACAGGACCATTGTGAAAGGAGTGAAGAATGATTCAATGAAGAAATGCAACTTCGTATTGTGCTTCTTGGTTGCAACTTCGTTAAGACCATTCTTCTCCAAACGCTCTTTAGCTTCCGTCGAAGACAGACCGTCTAGCGAACTATGCAGCGTCTTGAGCGCTTCTTCGGGAGTTTGTTGCGCGATTTGCTTAACAAACTCTGTATCGGCCGTCTTCTTATTCATCAGCAACTTGTTTTTTGCCATGTTAATCCCTCTTTCTGATTAAACATGCAAACAAACTAAAAAGGAGCTAATACCAATTAGTATTAACTCCTTATCTAAGCGATTTTTTCTCGTCGTTCAGTTTTGACACTACGTGACGTAAGCACAGGCTAGCTATCTGGATCTCGCCTTATCTCGACAAGAACTATTTTACTCGTTGGCATCTCTGGATGTTTCCGGGCGATAGCTTGTGTTCACGTAGGAGCCTCACCTAACAGTTTATTTGCTTTTTCAATTTTTATTTTTATTATATGTATATTATTTGACAATGCAATTATCTTTACTAAATCGTTAGAAATTGTAAAAGAATTTAAGAAAAGATAAAAAAAGCACGTTTAAAATGAACATGCGTTTTTTTATAGCGAAATTTGATATACTATTTTACAGACAAGGGTAGATTGCAACTGCCAATGTTTAGTAGTTTTAGCATGACTAACCACCCCTCAACATTTTATAAACTACGGAGGTGAGAGTTATGCATAATTGGATAGTCTGAAGGTTTAGTGCTCCGTGTTAGCTTGGGCTATTGCAATCAGCATCGTTCTAGGTACTCTGGTTAAATTAGCTATTAATTTGGCTATAGCCTACGCAATAACAAAAAAAGCTAATCACAAGGATTAGCTAAGCATACAGTTATCTAAAACTACGATTGAAGTCAACGGCTGCAATCCGTTGGCTTCTTTTCATATACAGATTATAACATGAAATATTTGATACTTAAAAACGAAAAGAGCACCTATTGCGAAATTGGCAGTAGATGCTCTTTTGATTTGTGGTTAGAATTTATTTTTTAGTTTGAGCTTATTTTGCTTTCTTCCAAGTACCGATAATTTTACCATTCTTACTGTAAACATTAATTCTGTAACTCTTAAGAGTACCGTGCATTACAACGGCTTGTTTCTTAGGGGCCTTACCTACAGAACTTGTTCTTACATAGTATGGATGATCTGGATCACCTGAATCGATCTTGTAATATTCTTGACCGTTAAATTTGTACACACGTCCATTATCAATAATCTTGACTTTTTGACCTTGAGTCTTAATTTGATATGCACAGTCTTCTTGAACAACATGACCATTTTCATCATAAATGAAGGCATTGTGTACGAAAATCAACTTGTTCAAATTAGTTACATTGATCTTTGTGTCATCAGGAACAAATACAGAATTGTTAGTTGTGTTTGAAACATTAGAAGTTTTAATGCTAGTAGTTCCAGCTGTAGTAAGATCAAAGCCAGCACCATCATCTGTACCAGTAGGCTCCTTCCAAGCTGATGGATTGTCTGTTGCAGCTGGATCATCAGTGATATTAATTGTATCTTTTTGCTTTTGGTTTGGATCTACAGTCACCGTATTATGGTGATTATAAATATCAGCTGGGGTAGTTGGAGAAACTTCTTCACGATAACTTGGGTCAGTAGGATCAATTACTAATTCGCCGTTTATTGAATTGCGTTTTCTACCTTGAATCATAGAGATAGGGACTACTTCTTTAGCACCTTTAGAAACCACAAATTTAAATGCGGGTGTAAATCTATCTCTACCCAATTAAAAATTTTTCCATCCGCATTTTTGGCACTTACAATAGTGGGTAAATTACCATATTCATCGGTTTGTTCAATTAATTTACCAGTAGTTTTATCATCTACTACCCTATTAGCAATATCATCAGGGAGATCGCCCCCCATTAGCTTTTTTGCATGATTAATTGGATCACCTTGGGTACCATTAGCTTCACCAGTGGCACCTTGTTGACCGCCTTGGGCATTATTACTTTGAGCTGGTTTTTCCATAGCATCAGCTTTGACAACATTATTATTCATTGCCAAAGGTGCGCAGCCAAAATAGTGCTGACAATAAAAACACCATGTTAGAAAATATTGGTTAAATATATCCACTTTATTTTATTTGAACACATTTTCCTATCTTATCTTCGTTTATTAATATCTGCTTTCAACCTTTTTAGTACACTCCCAAACTTTTGCTAGCTTAGAAACTATAAGGACAACTTTACAAAAGCGTCAACCGATAAACTTGGATAAGATTTATATTTTCTTTGCTAAGTAGTGCCCTAAAACTTAGGACTCCATTTAACTGGACGTAACACTACGCCCGCTATCTCGTCATTCACTTGGAAATTCGAGAATACTTTTCTAATTATTTGCAAAGCTCCGTTAATATCCGCATTGATTAAGCGGTCATCATTAGCTTTAAACAAACCACGTTTAATTCGTCTGTTAACAGGGCTTTTACCTTGTCGTTTTCTGCTTTTATTGCCGTTTTCCCAACAAGGCTGTTCATGATCTAAACTACTAGTTTGACTAGTGTAACTTTCGTTAGTTTGAATAACAGTAATTCCTGCTAAATTAGCCTTGTATTTAATCATGTCGATCATAACTTGGTGGGGAATGCCAACAAAGTTTTGATTATTTCTTTTCCCTATATTTGAACTTCTTTTCCATGACTTGTTCTTGCCGATGACAATTGTGTTTGCCTCACAGCTTAACGCATAATCCACGATACGTTTAGATGCTTTGTGGGCAAATTGCCTAATTTTGTCATTGCGCCAAGCAGTAATTTTCTTCATAGCTTGGGTATCTTGATAGACAACTTTCTTACCTTGTTTGGTATTAATTATTCGTTCAAGCTGATGGTATCTAGCTTGAAGCTGTCTTAATTCAGCACGCTTTTTATTATAATACTGGTTAACCGACTTAATTCCACGACCGTTAATGAGTAGCGGACGATTACCAGTGTTAGAAGCGCAAGCAAAAGCATTATCAATTCCTGGATCAATCCCAATATATTTACCGTTATCTGGTAAGTATTTAATTTCTTTATTGGCTTTATATGGAACAATTACTTTATAGCCATTAGCGACAGGTTTAAAAGCAACGCGTCCAATTTTTTCAATATTAGGCGCAAGTTTTAGCTTTAAATCCAATTTTGGAACAATCAAATAGCCATCTTTAACTTTAGCGTTTTGATTAGTTACAAAGAAGGTATGGCGTTTGTCCCGTAAATAACGGGGCAATCTTGGTTTTCCGCTAAACTTGCTAGGATTTACTTTGTAGGCTTTCAGCGCTTTAAAGAATGATTGCCAAACAGTTGTGACCTCTCTTAAAGTCTGTTGTGCCGATTGGACATAGCCTAAGCTATGATAAAGCATTAACTCACGCTTTTGATAACGTTCTTTAAATATTTGATCGAGTTGACTATAGCCTTTAATATATTTCTTTTTAAAAAAGCCTTGTCTTAAGTCAAAAAGGGCACGGTTGTACAAATTGTGTGCTACTAAAGAATACTCATCAAGCTTCGGAGTAGCTTTAATTAGATATTCACTGGCTAGTTGCTCATATTGCAAGTCATTTCTAGGAACTTGCTTATTCTTTTTTGCCATCTTTTTCACCGCCTTTCTGATTTAAGGTGCTTTCTATAAGCTTACGTTCCACTCGTCTATGAGAATATTCTCTCATAGAGAAGCAATGCAGTAGGCTGATAATTTCTTCAAACAGCTCTTCTTCATCAGTCTTAGGATTCAGCTCATTTGAGATAGTTTCAATCGTTGTCCCGTAGTTTTTAAACAAGTATTCAAATAGCTCAAACCCTAAACGACTCAATCTATCTTGATGAGTAATGATTACTCTTTCAACTTTGCCTGCCAAAACTAAGTCTAATAATTTAAAGAACTGTTTTCGATTTTTAAAAGAGATGCCACTGGCAATATCTGAAAAGGAATTATCGACATGATAGCCTTTATTTTCAGCGAAATCACGTAATTCTTGCATTTGATTAGCTAAATCATGTTTTTGCTTATAAGTAGAAACACGACCATAGAGAATAGTCTGACGAGGAGTATGTTTATTTTTAAACAACCAAACCGAATCATCGTCAAACTCAAATTGACCTGTTGGCTTTTGAACAGCTTTAATAAAGCCTTTTTCACGATAACGCTTCAAAGTTGAACGGCTAATTTGAAGTATTTCCATTACTTGATTAGCTTTCATAGTTTCACCTCCTTGACTAAAATTATATCATATGTATTCAATAAATAGGCGAAAGTAAAATAAAAAGATCATATTATTACATCAAGACTAATAATATGATCTAATTTAGTTAATTATTTCTTACTATATCTTCTGTGCCATGCTCTATGTCCTTAAAAATGGCTGTACTTGGCGTGATTTGCCGGCTGATTATCCAAAGTGGTCCACCGTTTACTACTATTGGATGAGTTGGTCAAAAGCCCCCACCCCTGATAAACCAGCTTTATTAACTCAGGTTTTAAAAAAATTGTCGCTGATCGACGATTAAGGCAAGGGCGGTCAGCCCGAACTTCGTTCGTCATTTTAGATGCCCAAAGCATTAAGAACACCGCTACCGCTGAAAATAAGGGTTACGATGGTGGCAAGAAAATTTCCGGCATTAAGCGCCATTTAGCCGTCGACATCAATGGATTCCCGCAAGCTATCCATATTACCCGGGCTAACATCACTGATCGTGACGGGGCGATTGCACTCGTCACCCTTAATTTAGAGCAGTTTAAATTGGTTCGAACCATGATGGTTGATAGTGGTTATACCGGCCAAAATTTTGCCAATGAGATTAGCAGTTTAACCTCAGCCAAGGTAATCGTCGTTAAATGAAATGAGTTACACCAATTTTCGGTTATCCCCCAACGGTGGCTCATTGAACGTTCATTTAGTTGGTTGGGAAATTATCATCGTTTATGGCGTAACTGTGAGCGTAAGCTCAACACTAGTCTCATGATGGTTTCGTTAGCTTTTATCAGGTTACTTCTCAAAAGATACTAAACAGTTTCTAAGATTTTTTGATGGTATCTTTAGATTGGGCCATGAAGTCCGTCCTAACTTATTGGTTTTGTCACTTATAAGTTTAAGGCTTCATGGCCTTTTTGGTCTAGTTATTTAGGTGTTGCACTTACATTGTAAATCCGGCGTCACAAAAAAATTGACTGACGAGTCAATAATTCGTTGACTCATCAGTCAATCGCGACTATACTGGAAAAGGTTGATCAGATACCGACATATTAAAACGTGTTTCAAGTTTGACCTTAAGGAGGATGACAAAAATGACAACAGCTATTATCGAACTTGACCATCTTCAAAAAAACTTTGGCAAGTTTGCCGCATTAAAAGATGTCAGTTTCACGTTGGCACCCGGTCAGGTTCTGGGTTTTCTAGGACCTAATGGGGCCGGCAAATCCACGACCATTCGAGTTATTTTAGGCTTATTAAAAAAGAGTGGCGGCTCAGTGACCGTCTTCGGCAAAGATGCCTGGCGGGATGATGCGGCGATTCATCCACGCATCGCCTATATTCCTGGGGACGTTTATTTATGGCCAAATCTTTCTGGCGGCGAAATTATCGACCTATTGCTACGTTTAAATGGCCGCCAGCATAATCAAAAGACCGATGAACTAATCAAGGCCTTTGAATTTGATCCGAAGAAAAAAGCTCGTACCTATTCAAAAGGCAATCGTCAAAAAGTAGCGTTAATTGCTGCGTTGTCGCAAGATGCCGATTTGTATATTTTTGATGAACCCACTTCTGGGCTTGATCCATTAAATGAACAGACTTTCCAGCAAGAAGTTTTAAAACTGAAAAGAGCCGGTAAAAGTGTGCTGCTATCAAGCCACATTTTGTCCGAAGTCGAGCGAATGTGTGATTCAATTGTTATCATCCGTGATGGTAGTGTGATTGAGAGCGGCAATCTTGATCAATTACGGCATCTATCGCGGATCAAAATTGAAGTCACCACCGCTACCCCAATGACTGCTTTGGCAAAGCAAGCTGGCGTTCACGACCTCACTTATCGCGATTCCGAGCACACCAAGGCGGTTTTCACCGCTGATCGAGACGCGCTTGGCACCATCATGACCACACTGGCCGCCAACACCGTGGTCGACATGCAATCAACGCCGCCAACGCTGGAAGATTTATTCCTGCGTTATTATGGAAAGCAAGGTGAGACTCATGCGGCACAGTAATCGGAACGCAGGTTATCTGCTTCGGGCAAACCTCAAACAAAATCTAAAATTTTCACTCATCTGGCTTGTCATTTTGATCATGATGATTGCCAGTGGTGCTGGCAAATTGGAAGCAGCCTTTGCAGGCGGGGCCTCGGGCTCTAAAGAGATTGTCAAAATGCTGCAAGCGCCGGGCATGGCGGCAATGTTTGGCGCGATGCCAAAGGTGGACACGTATAACACAGCGATTGTGTTTGCTGGTGTGATGGTCGTCTTCATGATTATTTTGCAGGCCTTATGGGTTATGCCGCTGATGATTCGCAACACCCGCGGTCAAGAAGAAAGTGGCTTGCTCGAAA
>ENA-OPBO01000637-OPBO01000637.1-human-gut-metagenome-genome-assembly--contig:-NODE-637-length-28791-cov-13.210990_pt1 | contig 28791 bp, 27 predicted proteins | sample MGYA00241071_ERZ501458 | MGnify/ENA primary metagenome ERZ501458 (study PRJEB25962, sample SAMEA2042509) | human gut metagenome | biome: human gut; feature: human-associated habitat; material: faeces... | reverse complement strand
CTCACTCCCAGTCACTTGCCACAGTGACATTTGTCAAATCCCCTTACGGGCGCACGAGATACTCCTCGGTCGAGACCTCCGTGGCGTAGACCGCCGACTGCGCGCCTCCGAGTCCGATCCAAACCTCCTTGTAGGTGCGGCGGGGATCGTTCGCCTGGTTGATCGAGAGGATCTGCGCCCGCTCCTTCTCCGAAAGGCCGAGCAGCGTCTGGATCTGGTCGAACTTGTTCATGTACTTGCGCTGATCGAGGAGGATCTTGCAGTCGGCATTGTTGATGATTGACTCCTTGACAATCGGCGAGGAGATGATGTCGTCGACCTCCTGCGTAACGACGACCGCCTCGCCGAAATACTTGCGCACCGTCTTGTAGAGGTAGCGGATGTAGGTCGACATGTTGGCCGAGGTGAGGGCCTTCCAGCACTCTTCGATCAGGATCATCTTGCGGATGCCCTTCAGCCGCCGCATCTTGTTGATGAAGACCTCCATGATGATGATCGTCACCACGGGAAGCAGCGTGCGGTTCGAGGAGATGTTGTCCAGCTCGAAGACGATGAATCGCTTCGAGAGCAGGTCCAACTGCCGGTCGGAATTGAGCAGGTAGTCGTACTCGCCGCCCCGGTAGTAGGGCTCCAGCACGTTGAGCAGATTCGCCAGGTCGAAATCCTTCTCGCGGACGTGCTTCTGCTCCAGCAGCCGCCGGTAGTCCGAGGTGAGAAACTCGTAGAAGGTGTTGAACGAGGGCTGGATCGAATCGTCCGTCTTGAGCTTCGAGAGGTAGAGGTTCACGGCGTTCGACAGGGCCACCTCCTCCGCGCGTGTCGGCTCCTCGGATTCGCGTTTCCAGAGCGTCAGCAGCAAGGTCTTGATTGACTCGCGCTTCTCGATGTCGTAGACCCCGTCCTCGACGTAGAAGGGATTGAAGGCGATGGGCTCCTGCTCGGTATAGGTGAAGTAGATGCCGTCGCGTCCCCGCGTCGTGCGGTGGATCAGCGAGCAGAGCCCCTCGTAGGAGTTTCCCGTATCGACGAGCAGGATATGCGTCCCCTGTTCGTAATATTGGCGGACCATGTGGTTCGTGAAGAAGGACTTCCCGCTGCCCGAGGGCCCCAGGATGAACTTGTTGCGGTTGGTGGTGATGCCGCGCTTCATCGGAAGATCCGAGATGTCCAAATGGAGCGGGACCCCCGTGAGCCGGTCGGCCATCTTGATGCCGAAGGGCGAGAGCGACGAGCGGTAGTTCGTTTCGCCGTTGAAGAGGCAGACCCCCTGTTCGAGGAAGGTCAGAAAGCTCTCCTCGGCGGGGAAATCGGCTTCGTTGCCGGGGATGGCGGCCCAGAAGAGCACCGGCACGTCCACCGTGTTGTGGTGGGGCGTGCAGCCCATCGTGGCGAGTTGCGACCCCACGTCGTTGCACAGCCGCTTGAGCTCCGCCTCGTTCTCGGCCCAGACCACAACGTTGCAGTGGCACCTTACGGAGCGCAACCCCTGCGAATGGGCTTCGTTCAGGTAGAGGTCAATCCACTCCTTGTTCAGGGCGTTGCCGCGCGAGTAGTTTGCCAGCGAGTTCATGTTGCGGGCCCGGGCTTCGAGCCGCTTGAGGGTCTCGTCGTGGTTGTCCAGAAAGAGATACTGGTTGTAGATGTGCGAGCACCCGAGCAGCAGCCCCGCGGGGGCCGCGAACGAGAGCCGGCACTCCGAGCGGTCGGTCGAGAGGCGCTCGTAGCGGAAGTCCGTCGCAACGCTCTGCGGCAGGAGATCCAGATCGGAGAGCGTGTGCATCGAGAGCAGCTTGTCGCCGATGCGCATCATGCCCGGGTCGAGGCGGATGTCCTCGTTGACCGCGGCCTGCCGCTCGTCCGAGAGTGCAAAGTAGCGGGCCAGCAGCCCCGCATCGGAATCCGTGCCGACGATCTCCGCCTCCGTGAGGCGGTCGACCCGCAGCAACCCCGAATCGTTCAGGATGCGCTCCATCTGGGCGACACTCTCCAGAAAACGGGTCACGGCCTCCCCGTCGCGGATCTCCTGCGGGATGATGAAGCCCCGGCACAGCACGGACGCGGCACTCGTCTGCCGCAGCCGCTCGGGAGTGCTCTTCGTGATGAAGAGGTGGCAGGTGTGGCGCAGAAAGGGACGCTCGTTGAAGTGTCGCTCATAGGCTCGGGAGAGAAACGTGCGCTCGGCCTCGGGGTCCGAGGTTTCGTAACGCTCCTCGATGAAGAGGTCCTGCTTGTGGACGACGGTGTGGTCCGGGAGGACCTTCAGCGCCTTAACCCAGGTGGCGTGCAGCGCCTCGTACTCCTCGGCCGTCAGGGTGAAGAGCTCCGGGAGCGTCACGCGGAAGGCGGCCGTCACGTCGGCGAACTTCGAGAGAATGCAGTTCCCCTCGACGGCCAGCAGCGGGAATTTCGACTCAAGGGTCGAAGTTTTCAGGGTTCCTCGCATGGCATCAGCGTTTGGGTAAGGTTCGACGTTCGAGCAGGCGGTGCACACTCCGGCGGTGGATGATGCGGCGCGGATGCTGCCGCAGGGCGAGGAGTTTCATCAGACCGTGGGGTCCGAAGCGGCGGTTCAGATAGAAGGTCGCCCAGGTGAGGCCACTGCCGCCCGCGACGGCGAAGAGGATGCAGATGCCCTGCGGAACCCCTCCGGCGTAGAGGATGACAAAGAGCAGGAAGATGCCCAGCAGCCCGGCAACAAAGAGGATCAGATAGTGCGAGGTCAGCCCCTGGAACTCGACCTGACGATCGACGCCCTTGTGGATAGTGTACTGTGCCATGTCAGAGGAAGAAGGAGCGTAAGACGGTGCCGACGATAACCAGAAAGACGCACGAGAGGAAGAGCGCCGTGGCGGACTTCGAGGCGTCGGGATCGCCGCTATTGAACTTCGAGTAGACGCGGACACCGCCCACCAGCCCCAGCACGGCAGCCACGGCAAAGATCAGTTTGGTGAGCGGGTCGAAATAGGAGGTGACCATGTTGGTCGCCTCGCTGATTCCGGCCATGCCGTTGCCCTGTGCGAAGGAGGCAAGCGATGCGGGGAGCATCAGAATCAAGAAGATTGCGCTTTTTTTCATCGGTTTTGCAGTTTGGTAATGGGTGTGAAAAAGGCCGCAGCCCGCCTTTTGAGGCAGTCTGCGACCGGGACGGAAGCAAACCGTTGCTTCCTGCAGCCAATTATCCGGGTGTTAGCCGTAATTTCGATTCCAGTTCATTGTGCATTCGTTTTTTTGAGGGTCAGACATAGTTTCGCAGATCAAAATTCTCAATCTCGCGGCGTTCCTCCTCCGTAACATCCGGCGCAAGGACACGCTCGCCCGCTTCGGCGTTCCGGAGCAGCGCCTGTACCTCCGGATCGTGCAGCTCGCCGTTGTCCTGCAGGGACGGAAGCCGCAGCGGCGGCCGGGGCTCCCGCGGCTCTTCCGTCTCGCCGTTCTCGCGGATCGGACCCTGGAGGACCAGCTCGCCCCAGCCCTGCATCGAGGCCGGCTTTTCGGCCGGGGACGGAACAAATGTAGCAGCATCTTCGGGCTTTGATTCCGCAGGTGACGGAATGACCTTCCGAGGCCGCAGATGGCCGGTAACCGCGTAGTGTTTCGGGATGATCAGCAGCGGTGTTTCTCCCCGGCAGGGCCCGACAGCCTGTTCCGAATCGACCTTGCCGTTCGACCCGTCAGCCCGGGATTCTGCGGACTTTCGCCACCGCTGCGGAAGCCACCGCCAATGCCATCGTGCAATTCGTTTGAAAAGGGAACTCGGGAAGCCCATCTTTACACCAGATCCTTGAAATTCCGGGTCCGGTTGATGCGGTTGATGTCGTCCCGATAGAGATCAAGATGATGTCTCATGATGTTCTCGACATAATCCGTAACGGTCAGATTCCCTTCGCCAATCCGTTGAACGACACAGTGAATCCGTCGCTTGGTCTCCATGCTGAGATAGACGCTGCCTCGTCGTTGGAAGGGCGTAGGATGCAGAAAGGTTTTCCGGAAATCGGGTTTGACAGCGCCTCGTTTTATGGAGACAGGAGGCAAAGGTATTATCTCCTCCACTCGGGCGACCTTCTCGGTGAGAATGTTTTGAACGGGTTTCTCGTCCGGAATCTTCTCGCTCTGTTCGATGGGATCCTGGTCTTCTTCCTGATCCCTAACGACTGATTCCGACACGGAATTTACCTTCGGCTGGGTCTTCTCCCGTTTTCGTCTAACGAAGAAGAGAATGAAACACAGGATAAGAAGAAGGATACTTGCAAGGATGAGCAGAGATGTTGCCCAATCGGTTGAAAAATGAAATGTGTTCATGGCTATAAAAGATCTTTGGTACTTCGTTCCTTGTAGATGCGGTTGATCTCCTCCTTGTAGAGGTCGAGATGCTGCCGCAGAATTTGTTCAACATAGGAGGTGGCGGTCATGCGCTCGCCTCCGATCTTTTTGACGACCTCGAGAATCTTACGCTTCGTCTCGAGACTGACATAGAGGGCTCCCCGAATATGTATATCCAACAGCGACATGAAGGTCGGCTCGAATTCGGGAACGACCGCGGTCCTCCGTCGGCGCGATTCGGTTGAATGCCCCGTAGTGCGCTCTTCGGAGGTGGGTGGCGAGGTTTCCGCAGGCGGTTCATCCGGGGGTTGCTCCGGTTGCACTACATCCACGGTTTGCGGAACCAGCCCCGCGATCATTCGGCGCATGGCCTCTTCGTCGACCTCCACTTTGTTCTTGCGGGCCATATTCATGAAATTTGTAGCATCGAAAGAATCTCGGCCGCAAGGTTCTCGATCTGCGCTTCGCGGGCAAAGGTCCGTTCCGGAGCCAGCAGGGTCGAGCGTCCGATTCCCGTGCCGTCGGCCAAAAGTTCCTTGTTGAATTTGGACCGGTAGGGAATCTGTGTCTTCAGGACAGGCAGATGAAGCTGACGGATGATCGCCTCGTAGCGTTCATAGAGAGGGGTTCGCTCGCGGCGATCGACCATCGTCCAAAAGAGGTGGAGGCTGCGCAGGCGGAGATGGTCATTACAAACCATGCCGTTATAAAGACTACGGGCAAAGGAGAGCGAACTCTCCAGCACGACCTTGTCGGCCTTGATCGGGATGAAAAGGGCATCCAGCGAGGAGAGGATCTGCAGCACCCCTTCGGTATTGACTGTTCCGGGCAAATCGTAGAGGATAATCTGCGGATGATAATCGCTTTGCAGTTGTCGCGCCGTCTTCTCAAGGGCATCGGAAGGCGTGCTGCTGACGATAGGCCAGAATTTCCGATCGGTTCCCTTGAACTGACGGGCGACCATCAGTTTGTGATAATCACTCAAATTGAGGATCTCCAACTCGCGGGAGCGTTGATTGTAGATTGACCATTGGGGATAGTCGCAGTCGACAACCAGCACGTCCCGCTGCAAGGTATAGTGGAGATGACTGGCAAGCAGAACGGTGAAGGTTGATTTTCCGACGCCGCCTTTTTGATTGCATACGGCAATGCTTACAGGTGTGTTTTCCATAGTTTGTTTCTTCAGGAGACGCGATTTAACAGGATTGTTCAAGTGTGCGTTCACGCACGAACTCCCGAGTTCGTGAATTCAGGAATAAGGTCCGGCACGAACAAAGGGAAGCATTTCATCGTGAAGGAACAGATGACGGAAGCTGTTCCCGAAATCCTGAAAAGCAGGATCAATGAACAAATACAATAGCAGTTTCATGGATGGATTGTTGGACGTTTGCCCGCAAGGTAATGCAGTTTTCGGGGGTTGATTCCCGATGTCCTTCGGAGGCCTCGCATGGCCGACAAGGACGCTTTTTAATCCCTGAAGATCCTCGTAATATTGCAGCGGAGAATCCGCCCGTGATTTTTTGTTTCGGAGATGCTTTTTCGAGAGAGGAATTGTCCTCTGCGAATGCCGGAACTGTACCCGTCGCCTGACGGGAGCGAGCTGTGTCTTTGTATGCCGAAAATGATTTCGACATACAAAGACGCTCGCTCTGCGAGGCGGTACGCTCCCAAGTCGCGCCACATGAATATGCTGTATAATATGATGAAGACTCAAAAGCCAACCGGTCGGCCAACGGCTACCGCTCCCAGAATCCATCGTTACAATTTCAAGTTGACAACAGCGGAGAATATTCGGTTTAAGGAAATGCTCGCTACTGCCGGATTGGAACACAACTACAGCCGGTTTATTGTCAAACGACTCTTTGCCGAGCGCTTCGAAGTCATCCGTCGTGATCCTTCAAAGGTGGAGTTTCTGACACGTCTCAACGATCTTTACTTCCAGTTTCAGCGCGTCGGAAATAACTATAATCAGGTGGTCCGTGCCATCAACAGCCACTTCTCCAATGTCTCGATTCCCCACCAGATCACTGCGTTGGAACAGCATACCCGCGAACTGAAAGCGTTGAGTATCGAGATTCTGAATCTTACCAAACAAGCCGAAGGATGGTTGCGAATATAAGAACGGGAGCAACCGTCGGCGGTGCCATCCGCTACAATGAGGAGAAGGTCAACTGCGGGCAGGCCGAGGTGCTCTTCTGGCATCGGATGCTCGACCCGTTCGATACTGCAGGCCGCATAAGCCACGAACGGTGTATGGCCAGCTTCGAACCCTTCCTGCAGGCTAACCGACGGACGACCAACACGGTTTTCCACGTCTCGCTGAACCCCTCGCCCGAGGACCGTCTGACTGATGAGCAACTGGGCGAGATCGCCCGCGAATACATGGAGCGGATGGGCTACGGCGAGCAGCCCTACATTGTCTTCAAGCACGGAGACATCGCACGCGAACACCTGCACGTTGTTTCATTACGAGTTGATTCGACGGGCCGGAAGATCTCTGACTCGCACGAGTATGATCGTTCGATGTCGATCCTGCGGGACCTCGAGCAAAAATACGGGCTACACCCGAGCATCAAAGGCCAGGAGCTGCAGGATCGGGAGGGATTGCGCAAGGTCGATTATCCGAAGGGAGATGTCAAGCAGCAGGTCTCCTCCACCGTAAGGTCGTGCCTGCGGCATTACCTGTGCGCCTCTTTTGGCGAGTGGCGGACGCTGCTCGAAACCTTCAACGTCTCGGTCGAGGAGCGAACCGGAACCATTGACGGGCGCGATTACGCCGGAATGATTTACGGGGCGCTGACCGATGACGGCTATGGCATCGGGACGCCGTTCAAGTCGAGCCGGATTGGGAAGGATGTCGGATATGAGGCCCTGCAGCGCTATTACGAGCGATCGAAAACGGCCTTGAAGGAGCCCGGAGCACTTGATGAGTTGCGGGAGAAGATTGCGGATGGCATGGCGCGGAGTTCCAGCCGGGCGGAGTTCTGTGAGCGGCTGCACGACACGGGAGTTGATGCGGTATTCCGCCTCAATGCTGTGGGACGGATCTACGGCGTGACCTTTATTGACCACGGGCAGGGAATTGTGGCCAACGGCTCCCTGCTGGGACGAAGTTTCTCAGCCAACGCCCTCGAACAGCAGTTCCATGCTGAAGCAAAGAGTAGTGGAGTCTCTCGGGAACCCTCGGAGCAGGAGAGGCCATCCTCAAAAGAATCTTTCCGGCCGGGGCCATCTATCCATCCGCTGGACGCTATTCTGGAATTGGCGGATGTGCAAGCCTACGAAGAACAGCAACAAGTCTCCAAACGGAAAAGAAGGCCGCGTATCAGGCGATTATAAAAAAGAAAAGGATGTTTGTGTTCATCAAACATCCTTTTCTTTTTTGGAAGGATAGTTTATCGGCGCAAAGAAATCCGATATGCTGATATTATATAACTTGCAGAGTTTAAGGATGGATAGCGTGCTTGGCATGGACGTCCCCGATTCATATCGGGATATGTCCAAATGCGTATACTCAATCACATCTTCTTGAGAATAGCCATATTCCGCACGTAATTGTTGCATACGTTCGATTAGGAGCCTCTGAAAGACCTGATCTTTGTATTTTGTTCCCTTTGTATCCATTTTATTACAAAGGAAAGAGGCCTCTTATGTTTTTTATACATGTGATTTCACGTGTATCCAAATATTTTGCCTAAATTTGTATCGTAGGAAATAATCGAGTGGTGAATTTCTCTTAATCTGAAAGTGTATTTGTTTATATGCATGCTGCAATAAACTTGGAGCAATAAAGAACGAGCAGACAAGAATATTTCCTTCAGATGCACTGAATAGAATTTCTTGTCAAGAAAACATAAGGGACGGCTAGCGGAATTAGTTCACGATAAATTCGTTGCTAAATCATAATCACATTTCGGCTGTCCCTTTTTATTTGTCAAGGAAATGGGGAAATAACAGAACGGCTATGGGAAGATAATCGCCGAGATCCTCTCTCAGGAGTTTTAGGCAGCGTTGAATTTCACGGGTAACCTTCCGAACCGAGATGCCATAGCGTTGAGCAATCTCCTGATAGGTCTGATTCTCGAACCGATTTGCGATGAATATCTGGGCCGAGAGTTCCGGCATTTCGGCCAATCGCCGATGAAAAATCTCCTCGACCTCGCTGCGGAAGAGAATCTTGGCCAAATCACACTCCTCAAGAGCGGCCAGATTTTCCCGGATGCTGCGCATCTCGAGTTGATAGATCTGCTGTTGTGTCATCAGATGCTGCTGCCGCGTGCGCAGGGCATCAATGCATTTATGCCGGACCATGCCGAGGATGTAGGCGGGAATATTTTCGGTCACGGGAACAATCTCTTCCCGCTTTTCCCAGAAGTGCATGAAACAGTCCGTGACCAGGTCTTCAGCGGCGGAGCGGTCCCGAAGATAGGAGCAGGCTATGAGTATGAAGCGGGGCTTGTACTCTCCATACAACCTGTCGAACTCATGCATCTCCATTCGCTGAATCATTCTTGTCCGGGAAGTTGATTTTCAAATCTCAAAGTTAAGATTTTTTCGAGAAAAAATATAGCTTCTCTTGTTAATTATATAATTCATTGTCGTTCAAAAGTTTAAGTTCTGTAAATATTTATTGAATTTAATAAAAATATTTATTTGCAGACAATGCCGGAAAATGGTGGTAAGGATTGTTCCCGTCACTCGACTATATAATAGAACAGCAGATAAAATTCATCCATTTATTACGATTGACTGCACATGGAACAGGAACTTTTATTCAGATATTTTCGGGGCGAAACCTCTCAAGAGGAGGAAGAACGTATCCTCTCCTGGGTGGAAGCCTCTCCGGCCAACCGGGCGGAATTCCGGAAAGCACACCTCCTTTTCGCGGGGTTGGCCCTTTATGCACCGGCTCCTGCATCTGACACTGCCCGGCCGAAGCCTCGCCGCACCCTTCTTCGGATTGCACGATATGCGGTTCGTACGGCGGCTGCCGTGATTGTGATGGTCGGAGCCGCCTACCTGGGAAAGGTTGTCTACCATCACTCGCTGGCAGAGCGTGAGATGTCTGTTTTCGTCCCGGCCGGGCAGCGGATGCAGGTGACCCTGGCGGATGGAACCCATGTACAGCTCAATGCTGGAACGACCCTTGAATATCCGGTTGTCTTTTCCAGCAAAACACGACGGGTCAAACTCTCGGGTGAGGCTTTGTTCGAGGTGACGCACGATCCATCGCACCCGTTCATCGTGGAGACCTTTGCAACGGACATTCAGGTGCTGGGTACGAAATTCAATGTGTTAGCCGATTCCGAGAACGGACTGTTCTCGACCACGCTGGTTGAGGGCCGGGTCAAGGTGACCAGCCGCAAGGACCCGGCCGAATCCATCATCCTGCAACCGAACGACCGGGTTGTCCTGGAGCATGGCCGGCTTTACAAGGAGCGCGTTCCCGATTTCGACGATTTGTGTTGGACGGAAGGGCTGATTCATCTCAAGAAGATGCCGTTCGATGAGTTGATGGCCATCTTCGAGCGTGCATTCGATGTCCAGATTGAGATCGAGCGGGAAACCTTGCCGCAGATTAACGTGATGAGCGGAGAGGTACGTATTTCGGATGGGGTGGATTATGCTCTGCACGTGGTCCAGCTCGTATCCACCGGGTTTACCTATACGCGTGATGAAAAGTCGAATGTGATTATGATACGATAATGTGATTGTGAATTTGGCAACGATTTATCCAGATTGTGCCTTTAAAAAGAAATGCCTATGAGAAAATAAATCAATATAAACTCACAGACTGTTATCCAACGAAAAAGGTCTGCAGATTTGGAGGAATCCGCAGACCGCAGATAATAGTCAGCCTAAAACCTAAGTAACCTATTATCCTTAATTCTACAAAAGTATGGAAAAAACAGGATTCGCCCAAAAAAACGGAAGACTGTTTCGACTTGCCTTACTTGTTTGCCTGAGCTGTGCCCTATTTACGGCCAAGGCCCAGACTGCCCGTATCACGCTGAATCTGCAAAATGCGACCCTGGAGCAGGCGATGGACAAGATCAAGGCGCAGACACGGTATCTTTTCATCAATCGGAATGTGGAAGATCTGGAGAGCCGTAAGGTGAGTATCAATGTCTCGAATGAGTTAATCACCAAAGTTCTGGATCAACTGTTCACTCCGTTCGACATCGGTTACGATATTGACGGACGCAGCATCTTCATTTATAAACAACAGGCCGCAGCGGCACGGCCGGTGCCGGTCTCCGGTCGCGTGACCGATGCCTCCGGGCAACCGATTATCGGTGCTTCGGTGATTGTGCGTGGCACAACGCTGGGTGTCTCGACCGATGTCGATGGTCGTTTTTCGCTGGAAGTGCCAGCCCCGGCGGCCTCGCAGACCCTCGAGGTGAGCTACCTGGGTTACGAAACGGCTTCGATTCCGGTCGGTTCGCGGACGTCGTTCGCGGTGACGCTTCGCGAATCTTCGTCGGAGATCGAGTCGGTCGTGGTGACGGCCCTGGGCATCAAACGCGAAGAGAAAGCTCTTTCGTACAATGTTCAGCAGGTCGGAGCCGAGGAGATTACCACCGTGAAGGATGCCAACTTCATGAACTCTCTGGCGGGCAAGGTGGCCGGTGTGACGATCAACGCCTCGTCATCGGGCGTGGGTGGTGCCACGAAGGTGGTGCTGCGCGGTAACAAGTCCATCTCGCAGTCGTCGAACGCACTGTACGTCATCGACGGTATTCCGATGTATAACTTCGGCGGCGGAGGCGGCACGGAGTTCGATTCGAAGGGTGCCACGGAGTCGATTGCCGACCTGAACCCGGAGGATATCGAGTCGATTTCGGTGCTGACGGGTGCGGCAGCCGCGGCCCTCTATGGTTCGAATGCAGCCAACGGTGCCGTGATGATTACAACGAAAAAGGGACAGGCCGGCGCCCTGAAGGTGACAGTTTCTAGCAATACGGAGTTTCTGAATCCCTTCGTGCTGCCGGAGTTCCAGAACCGCTACGGAACGGGGCTGAACGGTTCGAGCGCGGGTTCCGCCGTCTACAGCTGGGGCGCAAAACTCACCCCGGCTGCGCAAACCGGTTATACACCCAAAGATTTCTTCGAGACGGGCCATGTCTATACGAATGCCTTCACGCTCTCGGGCGGTACGGACCGCAACCAAACCTATTTCTCGGCTGCTGCGGTCAATTCCGACGGCATCATCCCCAACAACACCTACGACCGTTACAACTTCACCTTCCGCAATACCAGCTATTTCCTGAAGGACAAGCTGCGGTTGGACGCCTCGGCGAGCTACATCTACCAGCAGGACCAGAACATGACCAATCAGGGTGTCTATTCGAACCCGCTGGTTCCGGCCTATTTGTTCCCGCGGGGGACGGATTTCGACGCCTACCGGATCTTCGAGCGCTACAATCCGGCCTCGAAACTGATGGAACAGTTCTGGTCTTCAGACCTCGAGGGTGGTGACCTGCGCATGCAGAACCCCTACTGGATTGCCTACCGCAACCTGCGCAATACGGACAAGAAACGCTATCTGCTCTCCTTTTCGGCTTCGTACGACATTCTTCCGTGGCTGAATGTCGCCGGGCGCGTCAGGATTGACAATGCCAATTCGCTCTACACGCAGAAGCTCTACGCCTCGTCGAACACCACGATTACGGACGGCGGCAAGAACGGCCACTACACTGAGCAGCGCGAATACGATACGCAGACCTATGCCGATGTGATGGTCAATATCAACAAGACGTTCGGCGACGACTGGTCGCTGCAGGCCAACGTCGGCGCGTCGATCAACAATGTAAAGACCGACCTGCTGTCGTACCGGGGCCCGATCCAGGAGAACGGCCTTCCGAACGTCTTCAACGTCTTTGACCTCGACGATTCGAAGAAGCGGGCCGAGAAGTCGGGCTGGCAGGAGCAGACGCAGTCCCTGTTCGCCTCGGTGGAGGTGGGGTGGAAGCAGATGCTCTACCTTACGGTGACGGGCCGCAACGACTGGGCCTCGCAGCTGGCCGAATCGCCTGAATCGTCGTTCTTCTATCCGTCGGTCGGATTGTCGTGGGTGCCTACCTCGCTCTGGGACATGGGCCGTGTGCTGACCTATCTGAAGATTCGCGGTTCAATCGCCTCGGTGGGTATGCCCTTCCCGCGGCATCTGACCATCCCGACCTACGAGTACGATGCCACAAACAAGGTCTGGACCGCCAAGACGCACTATCCGATCGGCGACCTCTACCCGGAGCGGACCCGTACCTACGAGTTGGGTCTCGACGCCCGGCTGTGGCGCCACATCAGCCTCTCGGCATCGTGGTATTGGGCTGACACCTACAACCAGACCTTCGATCCGCAGATCTCCGTATCGTCGGGCTACTCGACCATCTACCTGCAGACGGGCCACGTCCGCAATACGGGAGTTGAGCTCTCGGCGGGGTATGACAACACGTGGCGGGACTTCCGCTGGGCAACGAACTTCACCTTCTCGTGGAACAAGAACGAGATTGTCGAGCTGGTCCACAACTACAGGCATCCCGAAACCGGTGAAATCATCTCGAAAGACCGGCTGGAGATTAAGGGCCTCGGCAAGGCAAAGTATATCCTCAAACCGGGCGGTACGCTGGGTGACCTCTACACCAATTCCGACCTGGTCTACAACCGTGAAGGTTTCATCGAGGTGGACAAGAGCGGCAACGTGGCCGTCAAGGACGACTACATGGAGGATATCTACCTGGGCTCGGTCTTCCCGAAATACAACCTGGCGTGGCGCAACGACTTTTCGTGGAAAGGACTGAATCTCGGTCTGCTCTTTACGGCCCGCATCGGCGGTATCTGCTACTCCGCGACGCAGGCCAACATGGACCTGTATGGCGTTTCGGAGGCTTCTGCCGCAGCTCGTGACGCCGGAGGTGTCATCATCAACGGCCGCCAGACAATCGACGCGCAGAAGTGGTATCAGGCCATCGGCGCCCAGTCGGGACTGCCGCAGTACTACACCTATTCGGCGACGAACTTCCGCCTGCAGGAGCTTTCGCTGGGTTACACGCTCCCCGCGAAGTGGTTCCGCGACAAGATGCGGATGACCGTCTCGTTCGTCGGGCGCAACCTCTGGATGATTTACTGCAAGGCACCGTTCGACCCCGAGGCCGTGGCCTCGACGGGGCTGAACTACCAGGGCATCGACTACTTCATGATGCCGTCGCTGCGCAGCCTGGGCTTCAACGTGAAATTTCAATTCTAAATGAACAGCAAGACCATGAAAACTACGAAACATAACGTGCAGCGGCTGCTGCTTGCGGTCATGCTGCTCGGCATGGCTGCCTGTACGGGCGACTTCGCGGATATCAACCGCAATCCGAACGAAGTGACCGACGAACAGCTGCAGGCCAACAACTACAAGATCGGAACCAATCTCAAGACCCTGCAGGGGCTCGTTGTTCCGACGCAGGAGCACATGTACCAGTTCCTGGAGAGTCTGGTCGGAGGACCCTATGCGGGCTATATCGGCGCCACGGTCGACACGTGGCAGAACAAGTTCGAGACCTTCAATGCTTCGGCTGACTGGCGGAAGTGGCCCTTCGTGAACGTCATCAGCGAGACCTACCCGGCCTACCGCGCCATCATCAACGGTACGGACGAACTGCTGGCCGAACTGCGTGAAATGGGCGTAGGCGTCTATGCCACAGGCGGCGAAACGGCCGACGTAGGCGACCTGGTACGTACCATCATCGTGGATTCTACCGTAACCTGCCGCATGAAGCGTAGCGATGTCATCAACAATGCCAACATCCGTCCGGGCGATGTCATCGTGGGCCTTGCCAGCTACGGACAGGCTACTTACGAGAAGGAATACAACGGCGGCATGGGCAGCAACGGCCTGACTTCGGCCCGCCACGATGTGTTTGCCAAATATCTGGCCGAGAAATATCCCGAGAGCTACGACAAGGCTGTGCCCGACGAACTGGTGTACAGCGGCAAGCTGAAGCTGACCGATGCCGTAGAAGGCAGTCCGCTGGATGCAGGCAAGCTCGTCCTCTCGCCCACCCGTACTTATGCGCCGGTAGTAAAGAAATTGCTCGATGCCCTACGCCCCGAAATCCATGGTATGGTACACTGCTCGGGCGGTGCGCAGACCAAAGTGCTGCACTTCGTAGGCGACAACTGCCGCGTCATCAAGGACAACCTCTTCCCCGTACCTCCCCTGTTCCGCACCATCAAGGAGCAGAGCGATACGGACTGGGCCGAAATGTACAAGGTATTCAACATGGGACACCGCCTGGAAGTTTACCTCTCGCCCGAACATGCCGAGGAAGTCATCGCCATCTCCAAGTCGTTCAACATCGATGCACAGGTCATCGGTCGCATCGAGGAAAGTGACAAGAAGGAGCTGATTATCCGCTCGGAGTTCGGTGAGTTCAAGTACTGATCGAAACGGACTTGCGTGCTATGGGCTATGTAGTCATCGTTCTGATTGTGGTGTGTGCATTGGCTTGGGGCCAATATTACCGAAGCAATACCACCCGCAAGAAGAAAGAACAATAATATCATGGGAAGAAACAAGTGGACAGGCGTCTTGGTTTTCGTACTGCTTATTGCTGTAGGAACCGGACTGAGTTTTATAGCAGCGCAGATAGGTTCAGCCTATTTGCGCACCCTGGCCATTGTACTTCCGGCAAGTTTGGCAGGAGATTTAGTTACATACTCTTTCGGTAAGAAAAGCGATGTAATGATATTCAGCGACAAGAAACGCTGGTGGGGATTTGCCGCAGGAGTCCTGATTGTGACAACGCTGCTTTGGCTTTTCGAGAAATTCGTGTTTTAACTAACATAACAATATGGAAAGAGAACATCAAGGTTGCCTGATAGGCATTGGCATGGTGGCCGTTTGTGGAGCCATCCTCTTTGTGGCTTATAAGTGGGACATTCCTTTCCTGAAGTGTGCCTGTTACCTCTTGCCGGCTCTGATAGGTTCCTACATAGGCAGTCAATATTTCAATACAGCGGAACAAAGGGTGAAGAACCGCTTCTCGCGTCGGACGTGGATTCTGATTGTTATCGGTTTCCTGATACTGGCAGCAGTGCTGGCATGGCTGTTTGAGGGAAGATTGTGGTAGACATAATTCTGCGGGCTTTTGAAAGTATGAATAAAAAAGAAAAGACTGACGGAATTCGGTTACCCGTGACAGTAGTAATCATCTTGGCGCTTGCCGTTTTGGGGATTATCCTTGGCCAAGTGGCTGACGTAATAGACTATTGTCAGGAAGAAGAACCACGTATTCTCCGCATTGTGATACGTAGCATCTCTACGTTCGGTTGGGCCCTTGTTGAATGGTACCTGCTTGACGAGATGTGGCAATACTACAGACGAAAGAAGGTATCAAAGCCTCATGAGGCACAGCCTGAACCGGAAGATACTGACAATGTTTAATATGAATATACAAAAGATGAAACATTTACTTAAAGTCATTCTCGTAGCCGTTGTCATCCTTGCCTTCTGCTTCGGGCTTTATCTCCTCAGCGACCTGTGGGATGCGCCTGTTCTCCGATTCCTGAACTACACCATCATCGGTGCAGCCTCTGGAATCTATGCAGGTCCCCGTCTTGCTCCCGAAGTGGACAAGGAGAAATATCGGATGACCTCTAAGAAATGGATACTGAGCATCGTAGGAGTGATCGTGGCTGCGGCATTGCTGTCTTGGCTGATTGAGGGAAGATTGTGATAATGCATTAATATAGGATCAATTAACTATGGCGAACAGACAATATAACATAAAGGAACTCCCACTTGCATTCGACTTGGAAACAAAAGCCGTGTTGAAGCAGCTGAACTTAGCCAACAAGAAACTGGCCGAGTTGAAAGGTGTTGCTCTGACCATACCGAATGAGAACATCCTTATCAGTACCCTCACCCTACAAGAGGCGCGTGAAAGTTCCGCCGTGGAGAATATCGTCACGACGCAGGACGACTTGTATAAAGCCGACTTGGATTTGAAAGAAACCATCATCAATGCTTCCACCAAAGAAGTGCTGAACTATCGGCAAGCTCTGCAACGGGGCTTCAATTTGGTTCGCCATAACAAACTGCTTACCAATAACATTATCAAAGAGATACAACAGCAGCTGGAATGCAATTCGGCCGGTTTTCGTACAGTCCCCGGCACCATGCTGAAAAGTTCTGACGGAAAGATTGTCTACACTCCACCGCAGGACAAAAAGGAAGTGGAACTTTTGATGGCGAACTTGGAGTGCTACATCAACGACCCAGCGTTGTCATCCTGCGACCCTCTGATAAAGATGGCCGTCATTCACCACCAGTTTGAAAGCATTCATCCGTTCTATGACGGAAACGGGCGCACGGGACGTATCATCTCCATCCTGTATCTGGTTATCAACGACCTGCTGGACATTCCTATTCTCTATCTAAGCCGATACATCACACGCAACAAAGGAGAGTACTACCGTCTGTTACAAGCCATACGCAACAACAACAGTTTGGAGCAATGGGAGGAATGGATTCTATTCATGCTGAAAGGAGTGGAACAAACCGCAGGCGAAACCATAAGACTGGTGAAGAACATCTCTTCACTCATGCAGCAATACAAGCAGAGGTTACGTCCTTTGTTCGGCAAACAATATAAACACGAGTTGCTGAACAACCTGTTCTTCCATCCTTATACAAAGATTGAGTTTGTAGAACGGGATATGATGGTACAGAGAAAAACCGCCACCAAGTATTTGGACACAATGGTAGAAGAAGGACTATTGGAAAAAGTGAAGATATGGAAGACTAACTATTATATCAATACACCACTCGTCCATCTGTTTACCAGCCAGGAAACACCGGAGATGAATCCCCAGACAGTGGTAGAATCTGTTTATGAGAAGGAAACGCTATAACAACCGTACATCATGTACCCAAAAACAACAATTCGGGTACATGAGCAATCAATCATGTACCCGAATTGAGTTGTTAGGGTACATGAAAACTATAAAAAAGATATAATCACTATATAAGTAATAAATGGCAGAAAACAACACCATACTGGAAAAGCTCGACGGTCTTGTGGCCCGCTTCGAGGAAGTATCAACCTTGATAACCGACCCGGCAGTCATTGCCGACCAGAAGCGGTACGTCAAGCTGACGAAAGAATACAAGGAACTGGGCGACCTGATGAACGCCCGCAAAGAATACATACAGGTATTGAACGGCATCGATGAAGCAAAGGATATCATTGCCAACGAAACCGATCCCGAGATGCGCGAAATGGCACGCGAGGAACTCGATGCTTGCCAGACGCGCCTGCCCGAACTGGAGGAACACATCAAGCTGTTGCTCGTCCCGGCCGACCCGCAGGACAGCCGCAACGCCATCCTCGAAATACGCGGCGGTACGGGCGGAGACGAAGCAGCTATCTTTGCCGGCGATCTCTTCCGCATGTACTCCAAGTATTGCGACATCAAAGGCTGGAAACTCGAAGTGTCCAGCGCCAACGAAGGAGCCGCGGGAGGATTCAAGGAAATCATCTGTTCCGTCACGGGCGATAATGTATATGGCACACTGAAGTACGAATCGGGCGTGCACCGCGTACAGCGCGTGCCTGCCACGGAGACACAGGGACGTGTGCATACCTCGGCCGCCTCGGTAGCCGTACTGCCCGAAGCCGAAGAGTTCGATGTAGTGATCAACGAAGGTGAAATCAAATGGGATACTTTCCGTTCCGGAGGTGCAGGTGGACAGAACGTCAACAAGGTTGAATCGGGTGTCCGTTTACGCTACATTTGGAAGAATCCGAATACAGGAGTAGCAGAAGAGATCTTAATTGAATGTACCGAAACCCGCGACCAACCGAAAAACAAAGAGCGCGCCCTGGCACGCCTCCGTACGTTTATCTATGACAAGGAACATCAGAAGTATATCGACGATATTGCTTCAAAGCGTAAAACAATGGTTTCGACAGGTGACCGTTCGGCTAAAATCCGCACTTATAATTATCCGCAGGGACGCATCACCGACCACCGCATCAACTATACCATTTATAACCTGGCTGCCTTTATGGACGGCGATATTCAGGAATGTATCGATAAACTGACTGTGGCCGAAAATGCGGAGCGCTTGAAAGAGAGTGAATTGTAACGGACGGTTACTTCAATTGTAAATCGTAAATTTGTAAATTAAGTAAAGATGAACAAGCAATCATTATTTGAAAACATCAAACGCAAAAAATCATTTCTTTGCGTAGGACTTGACACAGATATCAAGAAGATACCCGATCACCTGTTGGATGATCCGGATCCCATCTTCGCTTTCAATAAAGCAATTGTCGATGCAACGGCTGACTATTGCATCGCTTATAAACCCAATCTGGCCTTCTACGAAAGTATGGGTGTAAAAGGATGGATCGCTTTTGAAAAGACCGTGAACTACATCAAGGAGAATTATCCCGATCAGTTTATCATCGCCGATGCCAAACGTGGTGACATAGGCAATACCTCAGCAATGTATGCCCGTACTTTCTTCGAGGAACTGGACATCGACTCTGTCACTGTAGCTCCTTATATGGGAGAAGACAGCGTTACTCCATTCCTGTCTTATGAAGGCAAGTGGGTAATCTTACTGGCACTGACTTCAAATAAAGGTTCTCATGACTTCCAGCTGACAGAAGATGCCAACGGCGAACGTCTGTTCGAAAAAGTGCTAAAAAAATCACAGGAATGGGCTAACGACGAACAAATGATGTATGTAGTAGGTGCCACTCAGGGACGTGCTTTCGAAGATATTCGTAAAATTGTTCCCAATCACTTCCTCTTGGTCCCGGGTATCGGTGCTCAGGGAGGTTCTCTCGAAGAAGTATGCAAATATGGTATGAACAGCACCTGTGGACTTATTGTGAATTCCTCTCGCGGAATTATTTATGTAGATAAAACAGAGAATTTTGCCGCTGCCGCCCGTGCTGCTGCCAAAGAAGTGCAAGAGCAAATGGCAGAACAGCTGAAAGCTATTTTATAATGCCTCACGAACGGAAGATTATCAATGATCCGGTATTCGGGTTTATCAACATACCAAAGGGGTTGTTGTACGATGTTGTACGACATCCTCTTTTGCAACGTCTAAACCGTATCAAGCAACTGGGGTTGTCCTCTGTCGTATATCCCGGTGCGCAGCATACACGGTTCCAACACTCTTTGGGAGCCTTCTACCTGATGAGTGAGGCCATCCAGCAACTTGCCACCAAAGGAAACTTTATCTTCGACAGCGAAGCCGAAGCTGTGGAAGCCGCTATCCTGATGCACGACATCGGCCACGGCCCCTTCTCCCACGTACTGGAAAATACCATCGTGCAGGGCGTCTCCCACGAAGACATCTCCTTGATGCTGATGGAACGTATCAACAAGGAAATGAACGGACAGTTGACACTCGCCATTCAAATTTTCAAGGATGAATACCCCAAGCGCTTCCTGCACCAACTGGTAAGCGGGCAACTGGATATGGACCGCCTGGACTACCTGCGCCGCGACAGCTTCTATACCGGAGTGACCGAAGGCAACATTGGCTCCGCCCGCATTATCAAGATGCTGGATGTAAAGGATGACCACCTGGTAGTAGAGTCCAAAGGCATCTATTCTATTGAGAACTTCCTCACCGCCCGCCGCCTGATGTACTGGCAAGTCTATCTGCACAAAACCTCCGTTGCCTACGAGAAAATGCTGATTAGCACCCTGCTCCGCGCCAAGGAACTGGCAAGCCGCGGCATAGACCTCTTTGCCTCACCCGCCTTGAAATTCTTTCTATACAACGACATCAGCCGGGAGGCATTCTACAACAATCCCGAATGTTTGGAGAATTTCATTCAGTTGGACGATAATGACATCTGGACTGCCCTCAAGGTATGGAGCCGCCATTCGGACAAGGTTTTGTCCACCCTGAGCGCCGGCATGATTAACCGAAACATCTTCAAAGTCGAGATTTCTACCGAACCTATTAGTGAGGAACGGAAAAAAGAACTAACTTTGCAAATCAGTGAACAACTGAACATCCCTCTCTCCGAAGCGAGATATTTCATCTCTACCCCCAGCATCGAGAAGAATATGTACGACGAGGCAGATGACAGTATTGACATCCTCTACAACGACGGCAGCATCAAGAATATTGCCGAAGCATCGGATATGCTCAATATCTCTCTTCTGTCCAAGAAAGTAAAAAAGTACTACTTATGCTACCAACGTTTGCATAGATAAGTATAAAATATTCACCTCAGGACAAGGAAATATAAAAAAAAAGTCCGTTATTTGCGTTTTGAAACCATCTAACAAGAATAAGACATGGAGTTCTCTGCTAAACAAATTGCAACATTTATCCAAGGAGAAATTGTTGGAGACGAGAATGCTACCGTTCACACCTTTGCGAAAATCGAAGAGGGAATACCGGGAGCCATCTCCTTTCTATCCAACCCCAAATATACCCCCTACATATACGAAACCCAATCAAGCATTGTTCTGGTAAACAAGGACTTTGTTCCGGAACAAGAAGTGAAAGCCACCCTGATTAAAGTGGACAATGCGTATGAAAGTCTTGCTAAATTGCTAAATCTTTATGAGCAAAGCAAGCCAAAGCGGGTGGGAATTGACTCTCTGGCCTTTGTTGCCGAGACAGCTAAAATTGGCAAGGATGTTTACATTGCGCCTTTTGCCTGCATTGGCGAATACGCAGAGGTGGGAGACAATACGGTCATTCATCCGCACGTCACGATTGGCAGCGGTGCCAAAGTGGGCAATGACTGTATTATTTACGCTAACTCCACCATCTACCACGATTGCCGGGTAGGAAACCACTGCATCCTGCACTCCGGTTGCGTTATCGGTGCAGACGGTTTCGGCTTCGCCCCCACTTCCGAGGGCTATGAAAAAATACCGCAAATAGGTATCACTATCCTGGAAGACCATGTGGAAATCGGTGCCAACACGTGTGTGGACCGTGCTACTATGGGAGCCACCATCGTACATAGCGGTGTGAAACTGGATAATTTGATTCAGGTGGCACACAATGATGAAATAGGCTCCCACACCGTAATGGCGGCGCAAGTAGGTGTAGCAGGTTCTACCAAGATAGGAGAATGGTGCATGTTCGGCGGGCAGGTAGGCATTGCAGGTCATATTCATATTGGCAACAAAGTGAACCTTGGCGCACAGTCTGGTGTTCCCAGTAGCATAAAGGACGGTAGCCAACTTATCGGTACCCCTCCTATGGAGCTGAAACAATATTTCAAGGCATCCATCGCACAAAGAAGTTTGCCGGAAATGCAAGTGGAACTGCGCCAGCTCCGCAAAGAATTGAATGAACTTAAACAACTATTAAATAAGTAACCAATGTTAAAACAAAAGACTCTAAAAGATAGCTTTTCGCTTAGTGGAAAAGGTCTTCATACGGGACTTGACCTAACCGTTACTTTCAATCCTGCTCCGGATAACCATGGATACAAAATCCAACGTATCGACTTGGAAGGACAGCCTACCTTCGATGCCGTTGCAGACAACGTATCCGAAACTACCCGTGGAACTGTAATCTCCAAAAACGGAGTAAAGGTGAGCACAGTGGAGCATGGTATGGCAGCCCTCTATGCATTGGGTATCGATAACTGCTTGATACAGGTAAACGGACCGGAATTTCCCATTCTGGACGGAAGCGCCCAATATTATGTCAACGAAATAGAGCGCGTAGGCACTGTAGAACAAAATGCCGTAAAAGATTTCTATATCATCAAGTCCAAAATTGAATTCCGTGACGAAACAACCGGCTCTTCCATCATCGTGTTGCCGGACGAGAACTTCAGCTTGAATGTATTGGTATCATACGATTCCAACATCCTCCCCAACCAGTTTGCAACGCTGGAGGACATGACGAAGTTCAAGGATGAAATCGCCGCAAGCCGTACTTTCGTGTTTGTACGCGAAATTGAGCCGTTGCTGCAAGCCGGTCTTATCAAGGGCGGCGACCTTGACAATGCGATTGTTATTTACGAACGCGAAATGTCCCAGGAGAACTATGACAAGCTGGCCGACGTGATGGGTGTTCCTCATATGGACGCCAAACAATTGGGATATATCAACCACAAACCTTTGGTGTGGCCCAATGAATGCGCCCGCCACAAGTTACTTGATGTCATCGGTGACCTGGCCTTGATAGGCAAGCCCATCAAGGGCCGTATCATCGCTACCCGCCCGGGACACACTATCAACAATAAGTTCGCCCGCCAGATGCGCAAGGAAATCCGTTTGCACGAAATACAAGCCCCTACCTACGACTGCAACCGCGAACCGATTATGGATGTAAACCGCATCCGCGAACTTCTGCCTCACCGTTACCCGATGCAATTGGTGGACAAAGTCATAGAAATAGGTGCCAACTACATTGTAGGTGTCAAGAACGTAACTTCCAACGAACCTTTCTTTCAGGGACACTTCCCGCAGGAACCCGTAATGCCCGGTGTGTTGCAGATAGAGGCAATGGCACAGACGGGAGGTTTGCTTGTTCTGAATTCAGTGGATGAACCGGAACGTTACTCCACCTACTTCATGAAGATTGACGGTGTGAAATTCCGCCAGAAAGTGGTACCTGGAGATACCCTCATCTTCCGTGTAGAGCTGATGGCCCCCATACGCCGCGGCATCTCTACCATGAAAGGCTATGTGTTTGTAGGCGAAAAAGTTGTCTGCGAAGCAGAGTTTATGGCGCAAATAGTTAAGAACAAATAATAAAATTTACGATTAGACTATTTACGATTTACGATTCAAATTATTCGTGAGAATTATCACATTCGGATAAAATCGTATATACAGTAAATCGCAAGTATTCTCAATCGTAAATCGTAAATAGCTAAATCGTAAATAATATGATAAGTCCCTTAGCGTATATTCATCCCGAAGCCAAAATCGGGGAAAACGTAGAGATTGCTCCTTTTGTTTTCATTGACAAGAATGTGGTAATCGGTGATAACAACAAGATTATGGCAAATGTCAACATTCTGTACGGTGCACGCATCGGCAATGGAAACACCATTTTCCCGGGAGCCGTTATCGGTGCTATTCCCCAGGATTTAAAGTTCAGAGGGGAGGAAAGCACTGCTGAAATCGGAGACAACAATATCATACGTGAAAACGTAACTGTCAACCGCGGTACAGCTGCCAAAGGCAGAACCATCGTCGGTAACAACAATCTCCTGATGGAAAGTGTACACGTGGCCCACGATGCTCTGATAGGCAACAGCTGTATCATTGGCAACTCTACAAAAATGGCGGGTGAAATTGTCATCGACGATTATTCCATCATCAGCGCCAATGTACTGATGCACCAATTCTGCCATGTGGGCGGTTATGGAATGATACAAGGCGGCTGCCGTTTCAGCAAGGACATCCCGCCGTACATCATTGCCGGACGCGAGCCTATCTGCTATGCGGGAATCAATGTGGTAGGGTTACGCCGCCGTGGCTTCTCCAACGAGACCATTGAGAAAATCCATGATGCCTATCGTATTATCTATCAAGGCGGTCTGAACAATACGGATGCCTTGAAGAAAATCGAGGATGAAATGGAAATGACACCGGAAATAAGCTATATTGTAAACTTTATACGTGAATCAGCCCGCGGCATTATCCCCGCAGGAAAATGAAAAACGTATGATTTACACAAAGTCAGAAATCATAAATTATAAATCATCATGATCTACAGATTTACAATCATCTCTGATGAGGTGGACGATTTTGTCAGAGAAATACAGATAGACCCGGAAGCTACCTTTTATGACTTCCATGAAGCGATTCTAAAGTCGGCAGGCTACACTAACGACCAAATGACGTCTTTCTTCATTTGCGATGATGACTGGGAGAAAGAGAAAGAAATTACGCTGGAAGAAATGGATGACAATCCGGAAATGGACAGTTGGGTGATGAAAGAGACCCAGCTGAGCGAACTGGTTGAAGACGAGAAGCAGAAACTTCTCTATGTATTCGATTATATGACTGAGCGCTGCTTCTTCATCGAGCTTTCTGAAATCATTACCGGAAAGGAAATGAAAGGAGCCAAATGCACCAAGAAAGCAGGTGAAGCTCCCAAGCAGACCATTGATTTTGAAGAGATGGCAGCTGCTGGCGGTTCCCTTGATTTGGACGAAAACTTTTACGGCGACCAGGACTTCGATATGGAAGATTTCGACAAAGAGGGTTTCGGCGGGTTGGACGAAGCCGGAAACTCCTTTGAAGAAGAGAAATATTAAACAGACATACCATACAGATTTCTTTTAGGCACGGATTACACGGAAACACACGGTTGTTATTGAATATTCCGTGTAATCCGCGTAATCCGTGCCTATTTTTTTACCCGCATGCACACCCTAATCGTACTTATCGGTCCCACCGGAGTAGGCAAAACAGAGCTCAGCCTCCGATTGGCAGAACATTTCCATACTTGTATCGTCTCGGCCGATTCGAGACAACTCTATGCAGATTTAAAGATAGGCACGGCTGCCCCTACACCGGAGCAACTGCAACGGGTACAGCATCACTTCGTCGGTACCCTGAAGCTGACAGACTATTACAGTGCCGCCCAATACGAAGCGGAAGTGATGAAGCTGCTGGAAGACCTGTTTACAAAGCATAACACCGTACTGCTGACCGGAGGCTCAATGATGTATGTAGATGCAGTCTGTAAAGGAATTGACGACATTCCGACCGTAGATGCCGATACACGCCAGCTCATGCTGCACAAATACGAAACAGAAGGTCTGGAAAGACTTTGTGCGGAACTTAAGCTGTTGGATCCGGAATATTACAAAATAGTAGATTTGAAGAATCCCAAACGCGTAGTCCATGCTTTGGAAATCTGCTACATGACGGGAAAGGCCTACACTTCCTTCCGCACTCAACAAAAGAAAGAACGCCCCTTCCGTATCATCAAAATAGGATTAACACGTAACCGGGAAGAGCTTTATGAACGCATCAACTGCCGGGTGGACCAAATGGTGGAAGAGGGTTTAGTGGAAGAAGCGCGCATGGTCTACCCGCATAAAAGTCTAAATTCCCTAAATACAGTAGGCTACAAAGAAATATTCAAGTACCTGGATGGTGAATGGACATTACCCTTTGCCATCGAAAAGATAAAGCAGAACTCACGCATCTATTCCCGTAAGCAAATGACCTGGTTCAAACGAGACGAGGAAATCCACTGGTTCCACCCGGAGCAGGAAGGGGAAATACTGGAATACTGTCATTGTTCCATCAAAGGCGTATAAGCCTTTCGGACAAGTGCTTCCACATCTTGATAAAGCTTCTGCATTTCTTGAGAATCAATGCTTCCTTGCTGTCTCCAGCTGTCCAACAATAGGCATGTACGGCGAAACACCTCTGCCTCTACCGTAACAAGCTGCTGCATATAGCCATTATTCTCCATATTGTACAGTTTTTCCCAATTCAGATAACGATTGGTTCCCATCCCCTGATTATAACAAAAGACATTGTTGGAAAGCCGGAGTGACCAATCACTGAGCGGAGCGGCGGCACACGCCTTGTCCCAACATACCATCGGAGGCAGAAGTCTATCCGCATCCTTCACCCAAAGCGGCACGGCAATACCCGTAGGAGGATATCCCAGCATTGTCCACATCGTAGTAAGTTCCACCTTCTCACCCGGTTTTACGCCCTGCACCACAATGGAACAAGAAGTACTGTTACGGGGAATAAAATCCTGGTCGACAAACCAACCGGAACCTTGCGGGCGATTAAATTTCCCGTTCTTCAAATCAATATCAAGCATGCCATTGCGAAACGAACGTGAAAGATCATTGAATATACCCTGCGGTGTGATCCCTCCCGTTGCAGAAGCCCTCATCAGTACCCTGTCTGCCTCCATATAGCGTACATAACCTGCCCCCCGATTTGCTTCACCGGCAAAAGAGAAGTTGGTACGGGCAATGTAGCCGTAAGGAGCATCTTTGGGATTATTGGCATCATACATCGTATATTTATAATAATCCACCTCAAACATGGCGGCAGCGCCTTGAGCGTCGATTACGCCAAAATTGGCCTCTATCAAGCTGGGCTTGGAAATGGTATCGAGGAAATGGCAGAAATCCTCCACCGTGGCACAAACCTCCAAGGCACGGTAGATAATCCTCCCGTTGGCTGCCCCCCGTTCTTCCCCATCTTTCACTTCCACCAGATTGTAGGATTGGGTGTTCATCAAGGCAAAACCAACGGAGTTTGTACCCATCCATGCCTCTTTCAAGGCAGGAAAGTTAGCACTATTCACATCGGCAATGAAGTTATACTTCTCCCCTTTTATATAAGCAACATGATTTCGCAGATAGTCCGTATCACGGTTTTTCCATAGCAACGGACGGCCGTCAGGAGTAACCTTTCCAGAAACGACGGCAGATGTACAAGCCAGAACCGGCTCAGCAGTGAGTGCCGCAAGCAGTCCCCATATTAAAAAAAGATGTTTTATCATAACCTTGCCTTCCTTAGATTTATATTCGCAAAGGTATGATAATCTGTGAAAGGGCAAAAGAAATCCTCTGAAATCCTTATCCCCTATTCATCAGGAAAGAATTATTCGCTGACAAGTTTCTGCAACTTATCCTGCATATACCGAAGTTTCGCAGTTCCAGTACCTTGTTCTATATGACGGATAATGCCTTTCTTATCCACCAGTATAGTGACCGGCATACCACTCACATGAAAGGTCTCGAAGAAAAACAAGTCATCGGCTATCTGGGTAAAGAGGAAAGGACGGCTCTCTACAATTTTCTTTATTTGTGCAGCACTGTCAAAAGTCGTAGCAAGATAGGTTACATCAGGATAGACTTCTATCCATTTGTTCAGCTCCGGCATTTCACGGATACAAGGACCACAGCCGGTATACCAGAAGTTCAAGACCATAGGACGTCCCGTCACATCGGCCTTGCTCCACTCCTGTCCTTCTATGTCTTTCACTTTGAATTCCGGAAAAGCCTTTCCTATCCATTCTTCCTTCTTCAAAGTCTGTACGGCACCGCCTATCGGCAACTTCTTCCCCGTTCCTCCACGGTAACTCATCAAGAAAGCTTCCGCACCAGGCACCTCGTCGGCAGGAGTAGCATATTCTCTCACCTCCTCAGACAGCACAATGCCCTTGCGCAAGCGGAGTTCCGTAACCTCGTGTCTCGCGCCGTCCTCATGTATTATGAAAGCCGCCACGTTGTCCGAACCCACACCAGGCGGCATGCCTTCGAAGAAAAGCCCGCCCACCAAATAATATTTCTTACCGGCTGTCTGGGCAGAGCAAAGCCCTGCCCCCACAGCTACCAGAATCAGAAACAAAGAGAGAATTTTCCTTATCATAATTGTTAGAGACTATTCACTTTTCAGCGTAATCGTAAGCTTGGGCTGCACCTTCACTTTGCCGGTAGCCATACCTATATACGAAACAACCAATACAGCATCCTTAGAAGGTACAGAAAGGACAAAATTGCCATTGACATCGGTAACGCTTCCCGTAGTGGTACCTTCTATCAGAACAGCCGCACCGATAACAGGCTCACCCTGCTCATCCACCACTTTGCCTTCCACTTTCATATTGCCTTTGGCAATGGTCTTTTCTACAGCTTTAGTTTTTTTAGTAGTGATGTAAATCTCACCTTTTCCACCTGCCTCTTTCTTCACCTCAATACCCTCAATATTCTCGGCAGGTATTAAATCATCGATAGTTTTAGTACCCAAGTCAACCTTTTCTCCATCAATATAGACAGTCTTTATTAAATCAAGACTACTCTTATGCTGTACTTTAGCATTCTCTGCCACCTCATTACCCCGGCGGATAACCATACCCGGAGTTCCTTGTTTCAGGGTTATCAGAACAACGCCATTCTGTCCCTCTTCTCCATATAAATCCGTGGCAGATTTATCTTTCAAAACCGTTACACGTTCTATCTTATCAGGATTCAATGCACTCATGACAGATGGCGTCACCTCTTTTCCATCCACAATATACAATGGCTCTTTCCCATTACCTGCATATCCTTCAACTGTAATACCATTGGCAGAAGAAGTTTTTTCAAGTTTGTCGTCGTCCAGCCTGAACATCACCGGCACCGTAAATTTCACAGCCACCGGCTGCCCCTTCTGTCTCCCCGGCTTCCACTTCGGCATAGTGTTTATCAATCGCAGCGCCTCGGCATCCATATCCTTATCCACAGAACGGAGCACCTTGGAGTCCTTGATGCTTCCATCTTCATCCACCACAAACTGGACAGTGACCCGTCCCTGCGTACCGTTCTCTTTGGCAGATGCCGGATAACGCATATTCGTCTTGATATAATCCATGAAAGCACTCATTCCGCCGCCGGGAAATTCCGGCATCTCCTCTGCCACCTCGAAGACCAGAGTTCCCTTCAACCGCTTGCGGACTTCCGCCGGTACATACTTCACATCGGCAGGCTT
>ENA-OPBO01000620-OPBO01000620.1-human-gut-metagenome-genome-assembly--contig:-NODE-620-length-29356-cov-8.501553_pt1 | contig 29356 bp, 20 predicted proteins | sample MGYA00241071_ERZ501458 | MGnify/ENA primary metagenome ERZ501458 (study PRJEB25962, sample SAMEA2042509) | human gut metagenome | biome: human gut; feature: human-associated habitat; material: faeces... | reverse complement strand
CTGGCGGTAGACACTTTCACCGCCGATGATGTAGACCTCTTCGTCGGAGCTGCAATGTTTGAGGGCTTCCTCCAGACTGGTGAATACCTCGGCGCCGGGGCAGGTGGCATGGACGTTGGACGAGAGGACGATGTTGCGTCGGTTGGGCAGTGCGCCTTTGGGCAATGACTCGAAAGTCTTGCGGCCCATAATGATGGTATGACCCGTAGTCAGTGCCTTGAATCGTTTCAGGTCGTTGGGCAGCCAGAAGAGCAGTTCGTTCTGGTAGCCGATGGCCATGCGGCGGTCTACGGCGGCTATGATGCTGATCATGTCTTTTTTCGTTTTTGGGGTGTTAAACGGATACTTTGCCTGCGATGTGTGGATGCGGATCGTAGTTCACCAGCTCGAAGTCCTCGTACTGGAAGTCGAAGATATTCTTCACATCCGGATTGATTTTCATCTGCGGCAGGGGGCGCGGTTCGCGCGTCAGTTGCAGTTTCACCTGCTCCAGGTGGTTCAGGTAGATGTGTGCATCGCCCAGCGTATGGATGAAATCACCTGCTTTCAGGCCCGTCACCTGCGCCATCATCTGCAGCAGCAGGGCATACGATGCGATGTTGAACGGTACCCCCAGGAAGGTGTCCGCGCTGCGCTGGTACAATTGCAGGCTCAGGCGCCCGTCGGCCACGTAGAACTGGAAGAAGGCGTGGCAGGTCGGCAGGTTCATGTTGTTCAGGTCGCCCACGTTCCAGGCACTCACGATGATGCGGCGTGAGTCGGGATTGTGCTTGATGGTTTCCACCGCTTCGCTGATCTGGTCGATAAATCCGCCCTGATAGTCAGGCCACGAACGCCACTGATAACCGTAGATATGTCCCAGGTCACCGTCGGCATCGGCCCATTCGTTCCAGATACGTACACCATGTTCCTGCAGGTATTTCACGTTGGTGTCGCCCTTGAGGAACCAGAGCAGTTCGTAGATGATGGACTTCAGGTGCAGCTTTTTGGTAGTGAGGCAGGGGAAACCGTCGTCCAGGTTGAAGCGCATCTGGTGGCCGAACACGCTGATGGTGCCCGTACCGGTTCGGTCACTTTTCTCGACACCCTCGGTCAGGATGCGGTTGAGCAAGTCTAAATATTGTTTCATGAGTAGGTTGCTTTATTGTTCATCGTTATGTGATTCTGCTTCGTCGCCTTGGTCGGAGCAGGGCTCCAGCTCGAAGTAGATGTAGTCTTTTATGTGAAACTTTTTATACCATTCGGAAGGATGGCTCTTGGAAAAACGGACACCGCAGTAATCAATCAGTGTCCCCTCCTGACCGCTCCATGTGATGGTGCGCTTGTGCCCTGTGGTATAGGCAATGAGCGGTATCCGGTCCTTGGCCGTATAGGTGTGGGTCGGTAAGGTTTCCATCAGGATACAGCCTTCGGTAGGTACAGGCAGGTAGAGGCTCATGCCGATGGGGCTTTGGATGGCAATGTGTGCGGTGTCAGGCGACTGTGCCTTGGCAAAGAACTGGAAATTGGTCTGGCCGTTTATGTCCAGCGGCCGGACTTTGTTCAGCGCCTTCCGTGTACTGGTACCGTTCGTACATTGCACCATGTAGAGGATATAGGAAACCTTCAGGTCCGTCTTGACCTGTACATTGAATCCGTAGATGCCCTGGAACTCCATGAGGCCTTGTACAAAATTGTCCTGCGGAGTTTCGTAAAAGACGGATATGGTATCGGTCGCATGACTGGTTTGTGCCGTCAGGCTGCAGAAAGCCGTTGTCATGAATAGGGTCAGAAGCAGAAAATGCCTTTTCATAAGTTCATTCTTTAAATCAGGTTGAAAAAGGAGGCTGTGTCAGTCCGGATAATCTTGTAGTGAATGTTCGTTTTGACATAAGCCCCGCAAAGGTAGGCTTTTCTGTTGAATTGTGCAAACGTCAGAGGAACGGGGTAAGCAGATTGCCGAACCATCCCACAAACTTCTTCCATGCCGAGCGCTCTTTCCAGACTTCGGGTGTCAGCAAGGTGCTGCGTTGCTTGTCGCGCTCGAACATCTCCGTCAGTTGGGACGTCGTTTCGGGGTCGAAGATGAAGGCATTGGTCTCGTAGTCGTAGCGCAGGCTGCGGCTGTTCAGGTTGGCCGTACCTACGGTACAGAAGCTGTCGTCCACCATCATAACTTTGGAGTGATGGAAACCGCCGTTGAACAGATATACTTTGGCACCCCGCTTCATCAGTTTGTGCAGGATGTAGAAGGCCGCTTCGGGCGTAAACGGCACATCGGATACTTTGGGTACCATAATCTCGACCTGTGTTCCTTTCTTCAGAGCGTATTTGAGGGCTTCACGAATGGATTTGGTGGGTACGAAGTAAGGATTTACAATCCGGATCAGGCTGTCGGCCGCACGTATGGAAGTGGCGTACGCTCGGCTGATGGAGCGCGGTGTTTCACGCGGCGTACGGTCTACAATCATGATTTCTTCGGCAATGCTGTCCGGCAGCTGGGGCGTGTCCGGAAAGTATTCCGGTCCGCCGATGTGTTGTCCGGTTTCGCGGTTCCACATGGTCAGGAAGATGCCCTGCAGGTAGCGGACTGCATCGCCGTCGATGCGTGCATGTATGTCGTGCCATTCGCCTATCTTGGGTAAACCTTTGATGTAATAGTCGGCTATGTTCATGCCTCCCGTGTAGCCAATCTTCCCATCGATCACTACGATTTTCCGATGGTCGCGGTGGGCGGCATGATTGAACCAAGGGAAGGTGATGGGGTCGAATTTTACGATTTCAATGCCCCGTTTGCGGATGGATTCCAGATGCTTTTTTTTCAGCGGGCTGCTGTTCGACCAGTTACCAAAAGCATCGAACAGGGCACGCACTTCCACGCCTTCGGCCGCTTTCTGGGCCAACAGGTCGAACAGGGCGTTGGCGATGGAGTCGTTGCGGAAGTTGAAATATTCCAGATGGATGTGATGTCGGGCGCCGCGAATGGCTTCGAACAGGTCGGTGAACTTGTCGTGACCATTCATCAGCAATTCCACTTTGTTGTTATAGGTCAATGGGGCTCCCATTTGTTTCAGCCGGTTCATGACGATGCTGTCGCTGGTGCTTTGTGCATGCACATACCCTGCAAACAGAAGCAGGAACATAGTCAGGCTGACGGTGATATGTATTAAAACTTTCTTTGCCATTTTAGTTTTTTAAGTGGGCAAAGATATAACATATCATCGATAAAAATGTTTTTCCTTTACGAAAAAACGTTTATTCAAGCCAGCGAAGCTATTTTGCGGTACATCAGGAACAAAAGAACGCCCAAGGCTATCGCTATCGAACGTGGGTCGGCCTGTTCCATGCCGTTGGCTACGGTTGTGGTGAATGTTTCGCGCAAAGTGTCCCATACCAATTGCAGACCATCCATCAGGACAAACAGTACGGCAGCCAGCGTAAATCCGCCAGCCGTCCACAAGCGTGCCAGACGGCTGTTTCGGTTGGGCAGGCGGTGCATCACTCGTCTGCTGAAGCCGTTGTCGGCTACTTCCTGCCGGTTTTCGGCGAAGAAGTTTTCCAGTAGTTTATCATTATTTTCCGTCATAACCATTTTGCTTTAAGTAAGTTGCCATCTTTTCCTTGGCCCTCGAAAGGTGGCTTTTTACGGTTCCCGTGGGGCATCCGGTGATTCCTGCTATCTTTTCGATACTCTGGTCCTCCAGGTAGAACAGGGTGATGCAGGTACGTTCTATGTCTTTCAGTGTAGCGAGTGCGCGGTGCAGGTCTGTCTTCAAGCCAGTGTCCGGCTGTCGGGTGCTGCATTGGGCATCTACCCGCATGGTGTCCAGGTCGTCTGTCTCTTTCCGACTGCGAAGATAGTCATAATATTGGTTGTAAGCAATACGGTAGAGCCAGGTAGAGAAGCTGGACAGGTTGCGGAACGAAGCCAGATTGGTGTAGGCCCGTATGAAGGTTTCCTGTGCCAGGTCGTCGCTCAATTCGCTGTCGCCGCAAGTCTGGTTCAGAAAAAAACGCCGGACGGCCGACTGGTATTTCCTGACCAACTGGTCGAAGGCCCTGTTATTATGAAACACTACGACCTGCGCAATCAGCGATAAGTCGTTGAGTTGGTTCATCGTTGTGTTTCGTTTTGGGCGTCAGAATCATTTTCTTTTTTGGTATATTCCCCTTCGCGTTCCATTCGGCTGAAAGGGGCACCGTTGTTACGTTCGGGTTGGGTATAGTAGATGACTACCTGCCCGAAACCAGTAAACATGATAAGCAAACCGATGCAGCCCAGGCCGAATTCGCCTGTCAGAGCCCACAGGAAGATGAACAGTCCGATGCCGAGGAAGATGTTTTTGATGCCACGGCTGCGCAAATCACGATTTTCAACCTCTTTGAAGAAATCGGGAGGTAGTTGTTGCCCGCTGGCCAGTGCCTGTTCGGCCAGGCGGTATTTGGCTTTCCGATTCTTGTAGCGGAAATAGAAGATGATGAAAATGAGCAGTGCCGGCAGGCCGAACACGAAGATAATGGCAGTCATGGCAATGATAGTTTCGGGCGCTTCGTCGCCGAAGTTAAAGCCTACCCATTGCAGGCCGCTGCTACTGTTATGGTGTTGGTAAGGTTCGTCGTCGCTGTAGGTGCTGCTACCTTCATAGATGGTGATACTCAGTGTGTCGGTAGTCCGTTTTCCGTTTATCATGGTGTCCGTCAGTTCGATGACGCGTTTCTTTCCGTTTACGCTATCGGTCACGGTGCGGTTTTCAGCTTGTATTCCTAAGCAAATGGCGGCCATCAGGCCCAGAAGTAAAAGGATGCGTTTCATATTCGTTTGTTTTTAGTTTCTTTGGTTCTTTGTTTGTTTAGACGGAACATCCCCCCGGCAAGGTTGCAAAGAAACGATTTTTTTTTAGGAATTTGTTTTATGTATTGCGTGGTTAGGATGTAGAGGTACAAAAATAGGAGATTCATGCGAGAACGAGGGTGGAATTGGAGAATATTTGGGAATGCCTATATATAGTTATTCCTGAAGTTTGTTTACTAGCATAAATAGCCTTATCTTTGCGCCTTCAAATTTAATCATATAAATCTTCTTTGGAGAAGTTGCGTCGCATCATGAAGTTCTTTCTTCCCCTGTTGTTCTTGATGTATTGGGGAGGAATCACACTGTTCAACCACTCGCATGTGGTGAACGGGGTTATCATTGTGCACTCGCATCCCTTCCAAGCCAATCATCAGCATACGCCGGATCAGGCCGAGACGATATTTTTTCTGGGCCATTATACCGCTTCTTCGCTTCCGTCGTTGCTGACTGCCGTTTCCTGTTTCTTGATTTTGCTGAACGTATTGGCGGTGCCCCGTGTGGTACGGCTTTGTCTGTCGCGACAGGAAAACGGCCTTCGTTTGCGTGCCCCTCCCGTTTGTGTCTTCTGACTGACGCGATTTATATTTGTATGACAGGTAGATGTGTCATGGATTCACCATGGATTATTTGGAAACATCTACCCTTTTCCTCATTTTATTAATTTATAGAAAGAAGACACATGAAAACGTATATTTTTCTTGTGGTGGCGGTGCTTTATGCACTGTTGCCAGCCACAACCTTTGCCGAAGATTTGAACAAATCGGATGCCAACATTGTGGGGCATGTACTTGAGAAACACTCCAAAGAACACCTTTCCTATATATCTGTTTCGCTGAAAGGTACCACTATCGGTACGCTAACCGACGGAACAGGACATTACTTCCTGAAGAATCTGCCCGAAGGCGAGTTCGTACTGCAGGTCAGTGCCGTGGGATATAAAACTTTGACACGTAACGTTGTGCTGAAGAAAGGCGTTACGCTGGAAGAGAACTTCGAACTGGAAGAAGACCTCGTGGCATTGGACGGGGTAGTGGTGACTGCTAACCGCAGCGAAACAACCCGTCGTCTGGCTCCTACGCTAGTCAATGTCATGGACTTCAAACTGTTCGAGCAGACCAATTCAACCACACTGGCACAGGGACTGAACTTCCAGCCGGGTGTGCGGGTAGAGAACAACTGCCAGAACTGTGGCTTCCAGCAAGTACGCATCAATGGCCTTGACGGTCCTTATACGCAGATTCTGATAGACTCGCGCCCCGTGTTCAGTGCTTTGGCAGGAGTGTACGGACTGGAACAGATACCGGCCAACATGATAGAGAGAGTGGAGGTGATGCGTGGAGGAGGTTCGGCACTGTTTGGCGCATCGGCCATTGCGGGAACCATCAACATCATTACCAAAGAACCGTTGCGCAACTCTGCCCAGCTGGGACATACCATTATGGGCGTGGGCGGCCTTTCGGTGTTCGACAATAATACGACTATGAACGCTTCGTTGGTGACCGATGACCATAAGGCAGGTATTTACGTCTTTGGACAGAACCGTCAGCGCAGTGGCTTCGATTACGACGGCGACGGCTTTACTGAGCTGCCCCAGTTGCGTAACCAGACAGTTGGTTTCCGTTCGTATCTCAAGACGAGTACTTACTCCAAACTGACCTTTGAATACCATCATCTGCAGGAATTCCGCCGTGGTGGCAATTTGCTCGACCGTCCGCCTCACGAGACCGACATCACCGAGCAGACCCAGCATAGCATCAACAGCGGAAGTGTGAAGTTCGATTACTTTTCGCCCAACGAGAAGCACCGTATGAACGTTTATGCCTCTGTGCAGCACATCGATCGCGACAGCTACTACGGTGGCGACCATTCGCTCGACGCTTACGGTGCTACTACCGACCTGACGTGGGTAGTTGGTTCGCAATACGTTTATCACTTTGACCGTTGTCTCTTCCTGCCTGCCGACCTGACGGGTGGGGTAGAGTATAATCAGGATGCCATGCACGACAACATGTGGGGCTACAACCGCCGCATCGACCAGACGGTACGCATCGCCGGTGCTTTCTTGCAGAACGAATGGAAAAACGACCGCTGGAGCTTCCTCGTGGGAGGACGTCTGGACAAGCACAACCTGATAGACCATGTCATTTTCAGTCCGCGCGTTAATCTGCGCTACAACCCGACAAAGGATATTAACTTCCGTGCCGCTTACTCCGTAGGTTTCCGTGCTCCGCAGGCTTTCGACGAGGATTTGCATGTGGAGAATGTAGGTGGCAACGTGTCCATGATTCAGCTGGCCAAGGACTTGCGTGAAGAAAAGTCGCGCAGTTTCAGCCTTTCGGCCGATATGTATCACCGCTGGGGAGCTTGGCAGGGTAACCTGTTGCTCGAAGCTTTCTATACCGACTTGTCCGACGTATTTGCTTTGCGCGAGATTGGTACCGAGAACGGTATTCTGAAGAACGAGCGTTACAACGAAAAGGGAGCCCGCGTTTACGGCATGACGCTCGAAGGCAAACTGGCTTGGCTCAGTGTGCTTCAGCTTCAGGCAGGCGTTACCTTACAGAAAGCCGAGTACAAGGAAGCCCGCCAGTGGAGCGACGATGAGACTGTTCCTCTGGAGAAACGTATTTTCCGCACGCCCGATACCTATGGATATATGACGCTGACTTATAGTCCGGTGAAGCCGTTGAGCATTGCCCTGTCAGGTACGTATACAGGTAGCATGCTGGTAGAGCACCGTGCTGGCTACATCGAGAAAGACCGCGCCGAAACTACTCCCGACTTTTGGGAAATGAATCTGAAAGCTGCGTACGACTTCACGCTCTACAACAACATCACCCTTCAGGTAAATGCCGGCGTGCAGAATCTTTTCAACGCCTATCAGAAAGACTTCGACCAAGGCAAACTGCGCGACTCGGGTTACATCTACGGTCCCGGCCTGCCGCGTTCCTACTTTGCGGGAGTGAAGATCAGTTACTGATGTAGGGACTGAATGAGGAAGCTTCTTTTCAGAGGCGCATGATGCGGAATGTATAGAATTCAATCGGATATACATTACTCGTATGCGGCATCTGGGAAGAAGCTTTTTTGTTGCCTGCCTGAGAAACTGCAATTCCCTAACTAGGGAACGAGAATTTCTTAACTAGGGAATGGAAATTCCCTAACTGGGAAACTTGGAACGAAGAACTTTTTTAGAAAACCCTGTTTTCATTTGCCGCTGCAACTACCTTTTCGTATATTTGCTGCATCTGGTAAGAAACTCCAGAAAATAAAGACTCAATAACTCAAAGACTTATAAACTCAAAACCTCTTCCTCATGATGCAAGATAAATACATCCGATTCGATTGGGCCATGAAGCGTATGTTGCGAGATAAGGCCAATTTTGTAGTACTCGAAGGCTTGCTTACCGTGTTGCTGGAACGGAAAATCACCATTCTGGAAATACTCGAAAGCGAAGCCAACCAGACGAACTATGATGATAAGTTCAATCGTGTGGACATCAAGGCAAAAGAGGAGAACGGGGACATCATCATTGTTGAAATACAGAATACGCGAGAACTGTACTATCTGGAGAGAGTACTATATGGCGTTTCGAAAGCCATTACGGAGCACATCTCTTTGGGGAATTCGTATGCAGAGGTGAAAAAGGTATATTCCATCAGTATTCTCTACTTCGACATCGGTAAAGGCAGCGACTACCTGTATCACGGAGTAACAAACTTTATCGGGGTGCATACCGGCGACGAATTGAGCATTTCGGCCAAGCAGGAAGGAGCAATCATCCGCAAGATGCCGCGCGAGGTGTTCCCCGAATACTACCTGATTAGGGTGAACGAGTTCAATAAGGTAGCAAAGACACCGCTGGAGGAATGGATCTCGTATCTGAAAAGTGGCGAAATCAGTTCTGATACCACGGCACCGGGATTGGCCGAGGCAAGGGAAAAACTGAAGTATTACAATATGTCGCCCAAGGAACGTCATGTGTACGACGAGCATATCAATGCCGTGATGATACAGAATGATGTGCTGGATACTGCCAAGTTGGAAGGCCGTGCAGAAGGCCGTGCGGAGGGGCGTGCAGAAGGTCGTGCAGAAGGTCGTGCAGAAGGGCTTGCGGAAGGCCGTGCGGAAGGATTTGCAGAAGGCCGTGCGGAAGAGAAGAAGGCATTGGCACGCAAGTTTAAGGAAGCCGGTGTTTCTATTGAACTTATTGCTCAAAGTACAGGATTGAGCATGGAAGAAATTGCTGCATTATAAGAAATTTGAGAAGATAGAAGATTATCATGCAATTACCTCCTTTATTTACTGAATATACCCGCGCTTTGTTGGGCGAGGAAGAATATAACAGTCTGGCTACCGCTCTGCTGGAGGCGGAACAGCTGGTCAGCATACGTGTGAATGCCCAAAAGTGTACAGATTCTTCTTCTGTCATTTCTCATTCTTCATTGAACAAAGTGCCTTGGGCGGAATGCGGATTCTATTTGAACCAGCGTCCGGCATTTACTTTCGATCCGTTGTTTCATGCCGGTTGTTACTACGTGCAGGAAGCGTCGTCAATGTTTGTGGAACAGGCGTTGAAGCGTTATCTGCCGGGCAGACCGTTGGCTGCGCTTGACCTTTGTGCCGCTCCGGGCGGAAAGTCTACCCATGTACGTAGCCTGTTGCCCGACGGCAGTCTGCTGGTAGCCAACGAAGTGATACGCAACCGTGCCCAGATACTGGCCGAGAATCTGACCAAGTGGGGGCATCCTGATGTGGTGGTGACGAATAGCGATCCTTCCGATTTCACACCTTTGGAACACCTTTTCGACTTTATTCTGACCGATGTTCCCTGTTCGGGCGAGGGCATGTTCCGTAAGGACGAGACTGCCATAAGCGAGTGGAGTGCGGAGAATGTCGAAATCTGCTGGCAGCGTCAGCGGCGCATTCTGACAGACATCTGGCCTTGCCTGAATCCGGGTGGACTGTTGGTATATAGTACATGTACCTATAATACGAAAGAGAACGAAGAAAATGTGCGTTGGTTGTGTCGGGAGTTGGGAGCCGAAGTGCTGCCGCTCGACGTGCCAGCTGAATGGGGGATCACTGGCAATCTGCTGGCTGGAGAAGATTTCCCAGTCTATCGCTTCTTGCCACATAAGACGCAGGGAGAAGGATTCTTCCTAGCTGTATTGCGTAAGGTTGGTGAGGCAGAAGAAACAGCAAGCGAAGATATATCGATGATGCAAACGGGACGGATGAACGCGGATAAGCAGTCGGCTGGCAAACAGCGCGGGAAGAAAGGAAATGTCGGAAAGGCTTCTTCGGGATCGGCTTTCGGAAAGGAACAGCTGGCAATGGTGCAAGGCTGGCTGCGTGATGCGGAAGGTTACACCTTGATGCCCGAAGGACAGACGCTGGCGGCTTTCCCTACGGCATGGCTACCTTTGTTGACTGCTTTGAAGCAGCATGTCAAAGTGATGCAGGCAGGTGTAGAACTGGCTGGAGTGAAAGGGAAAGACTGTATTCCCGCCCATGCGCTGGCCATGAGTAGCCTGCTTCGGCAAGATGCTTTTGCCTGCGAAGAGGTGGATTATCCTACTGCTATTGCCTATTTGCGCAAAGAGGCTGTAGTCCTTTCGGACACAGCCCCTCGCGGTTTTGTACTTCTTACGTACCGTGGTTTCCCTCTTGGATTTGTGAAGAACATCGGCAATCGTGCCAATAATCTTTATCCACAGGAGTGGCGCATCCGGAGCAGTTATGTACCGGAGCAACCGGAAACCTTGGGAAATGAAGAATGAAGAATTTTTTCTTTTTCCATTCTTCATTCTTCATTTTCCATTCTTCATTATTTAAAGCTTGCTCTTGTATATTCTGGCCATTACTTTCTGGTACTGGTTCTCCAGTTGTAGCAAGTTGGTCTGGCTTTGGTAGACTACGGATACTTCTACGAAATACTCTATCATGCTGATTTGTCCGCCTTCGAGTGCCTGGCGTAACAGGCGCAAGTCTTGCTGACGGCCGAAAGTCTCGGTATACTCATGTATGGAGGCTTGCAGGTTGGAAGCTTCTTCGTAGAGCTGCCATAAGGCGGTGGAAGCACTCAGTCGAGCATTCTCCTTTTGGTAATCGATGCTTTGCAGTTGCGAGCGTGCCATTTTTACCTTTCCGTGATTCTGGAAGATGGGAAAGGAGAAACCTACTACCACTCCGTTGAGCGGATGTCCGCTTTCGGTATTGCGCCGATATCCCAGTTCTAGATCGGGCAACCAGCCTTGACGGCTGACAGACAGTTGGCGGCGTGCAGCTTCACCATCGTTCTGCAAGGCAAGCAGGGTAGGGTCGGAAGCCAGCAGCTCGTCGCATAAAGGACCGAAGTCGGCAGGCAGGGGAACATCGGGATAATCGGTCAGTCCGAGGTTGAGTGCATGAGGCGTAGCAGCTCCTTCGGCCAAAGGACGGCCGGGTACGAGCGACTGGTTACCGTTAAGGGCGGTCAGTTCGCGCAGCTTGTTTTCTAGGGCTGTACGGTTCATGCGGGCTTCGGTACGTACATTCAGCAGTTCCAGATTGATTTTGTTGGTTTCCAGCGAACTGGCGTCACCGGTTTCCAGTCGTTTCTTGTAGAAAGCTGCCAGCTCTTCGGCGTTCTTCAGGCGTTCGTCGAGGAGAGACTGCTGACGGGTCAGCATGATGATGTCGAGGCAGGCTTCCTGTGCTTGCAGCAGAATATTCTGGCGCAGGGCAAGGGCCTGGGCATCGAGCGACTGAGCCTTGTAGCGGTTCATGCGGGCGCGGGTGATGTAGAGCGACGGGAAGTCGAAACTTTGTGCAATGACCATTTCGCCCACGGTGATGTTCTTGTCGTCCGAATCCCACAGATGGGCGTACGACAGGGTTGGATTGGCCAGGTTATTGGCTGTCCGGTTTTCCAGTTTCTGGGCATTCACATTCTGGGCATTGGCTTGCAACTGCCGGTTGTTCTGCTCTATCTGGGTGAGGATGGCTTCAATGCTGTTTTGGGCGTGTAGCCCTGCCGCCAGGGCAAGGCATACACAAATGATTACTATTTTCTTCATTCTTTCTTGGTGTGTATTAGCAGATAAACTATCGGGATGATGAATCCGTTGAGGAACGTCGAGGTCAGCAGACCGCCCAGGATGACTTTGGCCATCGGGCTTTGTATTTCGTTGCCGGGCAGGTCGCCGCCCAAAGCCAGCGGAATAAGGGCTAAAGCACTACTGAGGGCTGTCATTAGAATCGGGTTCAGACGGTCGAGCGAACCACGCAGAACGCTGTCGTAGATGCCATAGCCTTCTTCGCGTTGCAAGTGGTTGTAATGGCTGATGAGCAGCATGCCGTTTCGGGTAGCAATGCCGAACAACGAGATGAAACCGATGATGGCAGGGATGCTCACTTCGCCTGTAGTCAGCAACAGGGCAAACACACCACCGATCAGTGCCAGTGGCAGGTTGATAAGGATGATGGCACTCTCCTTCGTACTGCGGAACTCGTGGTAGAGCAACAGGAAGATAACAACGATAGACATGAACGACGTCAGCATCAGCGTGCGGCTGGCTGCCTGTTCGCTTTCAAACTGTCCGCCGTACTCTACGTGGTAGCCTTCGGGCAGTTGGATTTGGGTGTCGATACGTTCCTGAATATCGTTCACTACGGAGCGCAGATCGCGGTCGGCAACATTGGCCGAGATGACTATCTTACGCTTTACGTTCTCGCGGCTGATGGTGTTCGGTCCCATGGTCGAGCGGATGTCGGCCACGTAGTTGAGCGGCACTTGCAATCCGTTACCCGTATCAATCATCAGGTTTCCTATCTTCTGTGCTTGGTCGCGCAAGTCATCGCGCATGCGTACGGTCAGGTTGAACGACTTGCCCTGTTCGTAGACTTGCGAAACGGCTTCACCCGCCAGACAGGCGTTGACGTATTCGGCAAACTGCGGCAGGGTGATGCCATAGCGTGCCAGCATCTCGCGGCGGGGCGTGATGGTGAGCTGCGGACGTTCGATTTGCTGCTCTACTGTCAGGTCGGCCACGCCCTCAACGTCTTGTATCTTGTCCTTTATCTCGTTGCCCAAGGCGAACATGCGGTTCAGGTCGTCGCCGAAGAGCTTGATGGCGATGTTGGCTTTCGTACCCGACAGCATGGCGTCGATACGGTGGCTGATGGGCTGTCCTATCTCAATGTTGGCGCCGACGATGCTGCCCAACTTTTCGCGAACTTCCGCCACGACTTCGCTGCGCGGCCGGTCTTTCAGTTCGAAGGGAGCTTCAATCTCCGAAGTATTCACGCCTAAGGCGTGCTCATCCAGTTCGGCGCGTCCGGTTTTGCGCGCTACGGTCTGTATCTCGGAGATGGTAAGCAGCAGTTCTTCGGCACGGCGTCCGATAGCATCGCTTTCTTCGAGCGAGATGCCTGGCAGTGAAGAGACGTTGATGGTGAACGAGCCTTCGTTGAACGGCGGCAGGAATGAGCGACCCAGCGTGAAGAACAGTCCTAAGGCGACGGCAAAGAGGGCAATGGTACAGCCCAGTACGGCACGTTTGTGATGCAAAGCCTTTTCGAGCAGTGAGCCGTAGGCTTTCTTCAGCGTGCGGGCCACGGCAGAGTCGCCCGAATTGGCCCCATTGGTATTTCTGGATGGGGATGCAGGTGACTCTGAGGAGTCTTTAGCGGTGACTTCAGGAAGTTCTTGAATTTTTTCAGAATGTTTGTCTTCTTTATTACGCAGCAGGTACGAACAGAGCACAGGTGTCAGTGTCAATGCCACTACCGTTGAGGCGGCCAGGGCTGTGATGAAAGCGATGCCCAGCGGCACCAGCATGCGTCCTTCCATACCGCTCAGGAAGAACAGGGGCACGAAACTGACCACGATGATGAGCGTGGAGTTGAGGATAGGCATACGTACCTCGCGCGAAGCGTTGAATACCACCTGCAGGATGGGCAGGCGACGTTCGGGCGGCAGGAGGCGATTCTCGTGCAAGCGGCGGTAGACATTCTCCACATCGACGATGGCGTCATCGACCAGCGAACCGATGGCAATAGCCATACCACCCAAGCTCATGGTGTTGATGGTTAGTCCCATGTAGTGCAGTACCAGTATGGAAACGACAAGTGACAGGGGCAGGGTGACCAACGAGATAATGGTAGTACGTACGTTGGCCAGGAAGAGGAACAGCACGATGACCACGAAGATACCACCTTCGATGAGCGACTTCTGCACGTTGCCAATCGAACTCTCGATAAAGCGGCTCTGGCGGAAGATGTCGGTCGAAACTTTCACGTCGGGGGGCAGGTTCTTCTGCAAGTCTTTCAGTGAGGCTTCCAGTTTGGCGGTCAGTTCCAGGGTGCTGGTAGCGGGCTGCTTCGTCACGGTGAGCAGTACGGCAGGTTTGCCGCGTTCCGAAGCCAGACCTAACTTGGGCGTCTGTGCACCGATGCGTACGTCGGCCACGTCTTCCAATAGAATTGGAAGTGACGGGTTGCTGCCACTACCACTTGTAGCTTGTAGCTCATCACTCGTAGCTTTAACCACGGTTTTTCCCAGCAACTCCGTATTCGTCGTGGCAGTCAGTCCGCGGACGATGTATTCGTTGCCGTATTCGTAGATGACACCACCGTTGGCGTTGAGGTTCATGCCGCGGGTAGCTTCCAGTATTTGTCCCAGCGTGACGCCGTAGTGGCGCATCCGTTCGGGGTCGAGCTGTATCTGGTATTCCTTGATGTCACCGCCCAGCACGGCTACCTGTGCCACGCCACCCGTAGAAAGCAGGCGCGGACGGATGGTCCAGTCGGCCAGCGTACGGAGGTCGAGCATGGAAGTAGAGTCGGCTGTAAGGCCGATAATCATCATCTCGCCCAGGATGGACGACTGCGGTCCCAGTGTAGGTTTGCCCACACCTTCGGGCAGTTCTTCGGCTACAAGCGAAAGCTTTTCGCTGACAATCTGCCGGGCCAGGTAGATGTCCGTGTCCCAGTCGAATTCGACCCAGACTACGGAGAAACTGTGAGTAGACGAGGAGCGTACACGGCGTACGTGTGTGGCTCCGTTGACAGCGGTCTCGATAGGGAAGGTGACGAGTTGTTCCACCTCTTCGGCTGCCATGCCGTTGGCTTCGGTCATCACCACTACGGTGGGTGCCGTCAGGTCGGGGAACACGTCTACTTCCGTATGTACGGCGGTGTAAGTACCGCCAATCAGCAACAGCACTGACGCTACGAGCACCAGAATGCGGTTCTGAAGGGAGAAGTGTATGATTTTGTTGAGCATAACTTGTTAAATGAAGAATTAAGAATGAAGAACGAAGAATTCTTGTGTATGGAAAATTCTTCATTAGGAAGCGCAGCTTCCATTCTTCATTTTTCGTTTAATTAGTGTTCATGGCTGTGTGCCGGTATCGCATTCGTAGCTCCTGCCAGCTTCACTTGGTAGGCGCCTTTGGTCACCAGACGGTCGCCGGCGTGCAGGCCGGTGAGTACCTGTACCCGTTCGCCGTCATCGGCACCCAGGGTGACAAGCTGCTTCTGGTAGCATTCTTCATCCAGTTGCAGGTAGACGAAGTAGCTGCCCTGCTCTTCGGTGAGGGCAGAGCGGGGTACGCTGATGACACCTTCCATCGGCGTGGTAAGCAGATAGATTTCGACAAAGGAACCGGGGACAACGTCGCCCTTGTTGTCGAACTCGAAAGTGACAGGTACGTAATAACTGCCTTCGCCCGAAGCTTTGCCGTAAGACAGCAGACGTCCGCCCAGCTCTTTCAATGCATATACCTTATTATTATAGGGCGTGCAGAAGTTAGCCGAGGCTACGGAAGGCAGTGCGTTGTAGTATTTCTCGGAAACATCGGCACGGAGGAAGAGGCGACGGTTCTGCGTGATGCTGACCAGTGGCTGACCTACGGTGACGTAATCGCCCTCCTTTACCAACAGGCTCTTGACGTAACCGCCGATGGGCGAAACAACCGTCTGTCCCTGCGGGGTATGGTTGCGGGCTACGGCTTCGTAGCTGATGCGGGCATTCTCGTATGCCTGTTCGGCTTGGGCAAATTCCTTTTCGGAAACAATCTTGCTGGCTACCAGTGCCTTCATACGTTCGTATTCTTTCTTGCTGACTTCGTAGGCGACACGGGCTTTCTGTACGGGGTCACCTTCGGCCATGTTCTGCGATGAGAGGGTAAGCAGCGGAGTGCCTTTGCCTACCTGCATTCCTTCGACTACCTTGTTGCGGAACGATACGACACCAGCTACGGTGGCAACGGCTACGCTTTCGTCGCCCTGTGCGGCCAATACCTGTCCGCTGGTCTTGATGACCTGGTGAAAGGCGCCCGCTTCTACGGTGCTGACCTCAACACCTGCTGCCTGGGCTTTGGCTGGTGGCAGGACTATTTCACCGCTGCCGGCACTGTGCCCTTCTTCGGCTTCGTGGGCGTCGGCTTCGTGGTTATGACCGTCGTGGTCGTGTCCTTCGTGAAGTTCGGCCTCATGGTCGTGGTTCTCGGTCTCGTGATTGTGTCCGTCGTGATCGTGGGCGGACTTGTTCTGACAGGAGCCTAGTGACAATGCAACGAGGACTCCCAGAAATATCAGTTTCTTCATTGATATAAATGGATTAAGTTCTTGCAAAATAATGTGAGTATGATTTCCGGCTGCAAAGGTACTGACCAAAGAGTGCAACCGGGTTGCAATGTGCGGGGCACACTGCACCTATTATGCAAGAAGGCTGGGAGGAGCCCTTAATCCCGAGGCACGGGCGATGTAGACACCGTGCAGTGACTCGATGTAGGGTGAGTATGAAACAGGTTGGCAAGGTTCGCCAAAGGCGTACAATTGCCTGAGGAATGTGCTGAGTACAGCAGGTAGCAGGACGGGTTTCAGTACGGGAGCCTGACGCTCGGTGCGTGGGGTGCGCTGAACGAAGTGGCTGGCGATGCAACCCTTGTCGTGACAGCAGTTAGGGTGTCCTGCGGGGTGATGGTGATGAGGTGTGTGGCAGCAGCTGGGCTCTACATCGTTCTTCATACAGATGAGGCCGTCGGCATGGTGATGATGGGGAAAGACGGGTACAGCCAGCATGATGATGCTGACTAAAAAAAGCAAGTATACAATGTACTTTTTCTCTTTCTCCATGCCTTTTTGCTTCTGATGGTTGCAAAGATAAAAGTAAATCGTATACTTGCCAAGAACTAAGATAATAAATTAGTCGATTAGTAAGTGTATTTCAACTTCTTCACCGCCTGACTGGCTCCTGCTCCGGGTATCAGGGTGAATCCCCAGGTGTATTCGCGGTCGGCAGGAAGGGTGTATTCGGGTTCGGGACGCGAGTACCAGCTGTCGTAACCGGCCAGTCCCTGTTGCTTCAGGTCGAGGCAGACTTCAACAAAGTCGCGCGGGGTGATGTCGTTGATGTGTGTCTGACGAGGTTTGTCGTAAGCACCTATCTCGGGACGGTTGGCTATCTCCTGCGGAGTGAAGTTGTTCCACTGGTAGGGGCGGTTGATGGCCTTTCCGGCGTCAAAGTCCTCAACGGAGTTGCGCAGGGCGTTGAACTCCATCAGGCTGTCGGCTACAATCAGCAGACTCTTTCCGCGTCCGTTCAGCGAGAGCCAGCGTGTGTCGCAGTGGTGACCGTTCTCCTGCGGGCGTACGTAGGGGAAGTATTCGTCGTCGGCCGTGCTGTTGTACAGTCCTATCGGGCTGCCGGCTTTACGGTCCCAGTAGTTTTCCTGCGGTCCGCGGCCAAGGTAGGCCAGCTGGTTCATCGTGGCAGGCAGACGGAAGCGGACACCGATGCGGGGAACTACCATCTTGTCGCGTGCGCTGACGCTTTGGGCATCGCGTCCGGGCGAGAAGGTGGCCGTGGCGGTAGCTTCGGAGATGTCTATCTTCACGCCGTCCAGGTGGGCAGGAGTGAAACGGGTAGACACATTCATCACGCCGTCGGGATATATCTTATAGGTAATGAAGAACTCGTTTCCGGCAGGCAGCTTGTAGACAATGTTCACCAGTGCATTGCGACCCGACATTTCGGCCGTGGCGCTTGATACCTGGAAGTTGCGGCTCGATACTTCCCATATCTCCAGTCGTTTTGGGTTTCCGCTTCCGTAGTCGTTGTCGTTGGGAGCACGCCAGAAGTTGGGCTGGATGCCGAATCCGCCGTTGAAGTACTCGGTGCCGTTCACACGGTAGGACGTAAGGATGCCCGACTGCTTATTGAACGTGAAATTGACTTTCGAGGAGGTAACCTTCAGTTCGTTGCCCTCGTTGTCGATGCTGAGTGCGGGACCACCGGCCTGATAAGCGTCCTTGTCGGTTGGCACTTGCGGCAGGACGAACTGGTCGTGCGCAATGACGTGTCCGGCGGGGATGCAGCCTTCGGCCCGTGTGGTGGTTACTTCAAAGTCTATCAGGTAGTCGGTGCCTGTCTGGGGTTTGAGTCCTGCCACGGGTACGCTAATCTCTTGCGAAGCTTGCGGTGCGAGGTCGAGTGTGAGGCGGCCGTCGCGCAGCGTCTTGCCGTTGGCACGGATGGCATAGCGGATGGCGTAGTCCTTCAGACCGGTGAAGTAGAAGCGGTTGGTTACTTTAATCTTGCCTTTGGCCAGGTCCGTAGCTTCGAAACCTACATTCTGGTGGGCGTATTTCACTTCCGCCATGGCTGGATGAGGTGTACGGTCGGGTCCTACGATACCGTTGCACAGGAAGTTACCGTCGCTCGGCATGTCTTTACCAAAGTCGCCACCGTAGGCGTAATAGGGTGTACCGTTCTCGTCCTTGACGAGCAAGCCTTGGTCAACCCAGTCCCAGATGTATCCACCTTGCAGATTGGGGTATTTATAGATGGCTTGCCACTGGTCCCAAAGGTTACCGTTGGAGTTACCCATGGCGTGCGAATACTCCGAAGGCACTACGGGACGGTCGCTGCCCGTTTTTCCTACTTCTTCCAGCCACTTGGCACTGGGGTACTGAGGTACGTACATATCAGAGTTCCACTCCCATTGGGCGCGCTCGTAGTTGACGGGGCGGTTCATTTCTTCCTTTTCCTTCAGATAGAGGTAGGTCTGGTAGAAGTTATATCCGTTTCCGGCTTCGTTGCCCAGCGACCAGAAGGTGACCGAAGGATGGTTCTTATTGCGTTCGTACATGTTGGCGGTGCGCTCCATGTGGGGCTTCAGCCATTCGGGATTGTTGCCTAGGGTGCCACCTTTGCGCAGGTTATAGTACATGCCGTGCGACTCGATGTTGGCCTCGTCGTAAACGTAGAGTCCGTATTCGTCGCACAGTTCGTAGAAGCGGCGGTCCTGCGGATAGTGGCACAGGCGGACGGTGTTGATGTTGTTCAGTTTCATCAGCTCGAAGTCCTTGCGCATCAGTTCTTCGGTCACGTAGTGGCCTGTCTCAGGATTGTGCTCGTGGATGTTGACACCTTTCAGCTTGATAGGCTGTCCGTTGAACAGGAGCACGGTGTAAGGTTGTCCGTTGCCTGCTATCTGGTCGATGGGTTTGATTTCGATGCGGCGGAAACCTACGTTTTGCGGGATGACTTCGGTCACCCGGCCGTCTTCCTTGACGGTGAGCAGCAACTTGTAGAGGTTGGGATGCTCGGCACTCCAGGTGCTGACGTTTTCCAGTTCTTTCTGGAAGGTGGCTGTGGTGGGGCCGTCGGCTTTCAGCGTCAGGGTTTGTTCGGATGCGGCGGCTGTACGGCCTGCGGCATCGAGCAGTTCGTAACCGATGCTGACGGATTTGGCCTGTCCGCTGTGGTTCTTCAGGTCAATGGCCAGGCGGAAGAGACCGTTGCGGTAGGTGTCGTCGAGGGTAGAAACGATGCGGTAGTCCTGCACGGCGATGCGGGGCTGCGACCACAGGAAGACGTCGCGCTCAATACCGCTCATGCGCCAGAAGTCCTGACACTCCAGATAGGAACCGGTGCTCCAGCGGAAGATTTTAAGCGTCAGCACGTTCTTGCCGGATTGCAGGTAAGGGTTGATGAGGAACTCGGCAGGATTCTTTGAGTCTTCGTTGTAGCCCACTTCGCGGCCGTTGACGTAGACGTACACGCCCGACTTGGCTCCGGCAATGTGCAGATAGATGTCGCGTCCGTCCCAGCCGTCGGGGATGGTGAAGTCGCGGCGGTAGACACCTACGGGAGTTGCTTCGGGCAACAGCGGCGGTTGCGGGTTACGTGGTTTGAATTCGTAACCGTGGTTGGTGTAGATGGCGGTGCCGAAGCCTTGCACTTCCCAGTTGCCGGGCACGGTGATGTCGGCCCAGTTCGAAGTGTCGGTCGACGGGTCAGTGATGCCGGCAGGAAGCTGGCGGTAAGAATCGACAAAATAGAACTTCCACGTGCCGTTCAGCAGCTGGTAGTAGGGACTGTTTTCGTAACGGGCGGTGAGGGCCGTAGCTCGGTCGCCGTAGGTCATGAACGAGGAGCGGGGAGCTTCCTTGTTCACCGAAATCACTTGAATGTCTTGCCAGTAAGGCTTTTCCGGTTGCCCGGCGGTGTCGTTTGCCAGTGCGCTGGTCAGGCACAGGCAGCTCAGGAGAACCAGGAGCAGACTGTTTTTTAAGAGATGTACCATGAATAGGAATATTAAGGTTATATGTTGACAAAGATAACGCTAAAAATCAAGTCTCGCAAATGCGGAGGAAAACGGTTTGACAGAATGTCATTTTGAATTTCCGAAGCGGTGAGAATCCGTTATTTCTGCCCGTTGCCTGGGGTGTGCGCAATTTTGCGGACAGATTTCTGTATCTTTCTTATAGATAGACGGATAGCGAAATGTTTACAGTTGAAATAGAATGGAAACGACGGGAAATGAAGCCAAAATAACTGTTTCTTCCACCAGAAAGCCATGTTTCCGAGGCACACAAGCGTTGTTCGCGAGCCGCACAAGCAATGTTCGCGAGCCGTACAAGCATTCTTCCGACTCCGCACAAGCGTTGCGGAAGTGGAAAACAAGCATTTTCGGGAGTGTTTTTGTGCATATCTATGCACTTTTGCGAGTGTTTTATGCTGTTCGGGCTTCTGTTTTGCGGAAAACAGATAAAGAGGCGGTAAGCAAAACAACCGTTTGCCTGTCACGAAGACGGGGAAACGGCTGTCTTGGTATGCAAAAAGATTTTTCAGGAAACCTTGTTTCTCTCCAGTTCGCTGAGCGATTCCATTTTCTTCTTTTCCAGAAATTCGTAGACGCCGCAAAGGTGTTCGCGGACGCGCTGGTGGCCGAACTCGTACACCTTGCTTACCAGTCCGTCGAGGAAGTCACGGTCGTGGCTGACAACAATCAGTGTGCCGTCGAAGTCCATCAGTGCCTGCTTCAGGATGTCTTTGGTCTTCAGGTCCAGATGGTTGGTAGGCTCGTCCAGGATGAGCAGGTTGACCGGTTCGAGCAGCAGTTTGATCATCGCCAGTCGGGTACGTTCGCCGCCGGAGAGCACCTTTACCTTCTTCATCGAGGCTTCGGGGCTGCCGAACATAAAGGCACCCAGCAGGTCGCGTATCTTGTTGCGTATCTCGCCTTTGGCCACGTCGTCGATGGTCTGGAACACCGTCAGGTTTTCGTCCAGCAGCGAAGCCTGGTTCTGTGCGAAGTAGCCTATCTGTACGTTGTGGCCCAGCGTCAGGGTTCCTTCGTGCTCAATCTCGCCCATGATGCACTTCACCAGTGTAGACTTTCCTTCGCCGTTTCGGCCTACGAAAGCCACCTTGTCGCCGCGTTCGATGGTGAGCGTCGCATTGCGGAACACCACGTGATCGCCGTACGTCTTGCCTACGCCGTCCATGATGACGGGATAGTTGCCCGAGCGGGGCGACGGAGGGAACTTCAGTCGCAGGGCCGAGGTATCTTCCTCGTCCACTTCGAGCAGTTCCAGTTTCTCCAGCATCTTCACGCGGCTCTGCACTTGCAAGGTTTTCGAGTAAGTCCCCTTGAAGCGTTCGATGAACTCTTTGGTTTCGGCAATGAACTTCTGCTGTTCGTCGTAGGCTTTCTGTTGCTGTTCGCGGCGTTCCTTGCGCAGCTCCAGGTATTTGGAATAGTTCACCTTGTAGTCGTAGATGCGTCCCATAGTCACTTCGATGGTGCGGGTGGTGATGTTGTCTACAAACTTACGGTCGTGACTGATGACTACCACCGCCTTGCCGTTGCTGATGAGGAAGTCTTCGAGCCACTGAATGGACTCGATGTCCAGGTGGTTGGTAGGCTCGTCCAGCAACAGGACGTCGGGCTTCTGCAACAGCAGTTTGGCCAGCTCGATACGCATGCGCCATCCGCCGCTGAAGTCGCTGGTGGGGCGGCCGAAGTCGCTCCGCTCGAAGCCAAGTCCCAGCAAGGTCTTTTCCACGTCTTCCTCGTAGTTGGTGGCATCGATGGCGTAGAACTTCTCGCTCAGGGCCGACACTTGTTCGATGAGTTGCATGTAGCTGTCGCTCTCGTAGTCGGTGCGCGTCTCCAGTTCCTTGTTCAGGCGTTCAATCTCGGCCTCCATCTCGTGCAGGTGGGCAAAGGCCTGGGCAGTTTCCTCGAACACGGTGCGTCCGTCTTCCGTCATCAGGTGTTGCGGCAGGTAGGCCACAACGCAGTCTTTGGGCACCGATACCTTTCCCCGTGTGGGCTGCCGGATGCCTGCAAGGATCTTCAGCAGGGTGCTTTTTCCGGCTCCGTTCTTTCCCATGAGGGCGATGCGGTCCTTTTCGTTAATCACAAAAGAAATGTCGCTAAATAAAGTAGTGCCGCCAAATTCTACGGCCAGTCCGTCTATTGAAATCATAAGTCCGTTTTAAATGAGGTGCAAAGATAGTGCATTTGTATGTAATTCTTTTTATCTTTGCTTCCCTTAATCGAAAACTGTGTCATGAATCTGGTTATAAACTGTACGAAAATAGAAGAACTGGATGAAACCCTCCAGAAAGTATTGTGCTTTTACGTATATTGCTCCGATTTTGTTCCTACCAAGACCTTGGAAGCGCTGTGGAAAACTTTGCCGACCATGCCCCATGGCATGAAGAAAGCGCTGGACTTGCTGACGTCGAAGGGAATGTTGTCAATCTTCAACTACGACTGGACTTCCAAAATGTATGTGTATTGCGTTTCGTATAAATACTATTTCCCGGTTCTTTATTTTCTGAAAACACGCCATCCGGAGTGGGAAGACGACTATCGCCGGTGTGTGGGTTACGATTATAACAAGAATGAGATGTTTCTCGAACTGGAAGAAGCTTTTATGGCGGTGCTCGAACATCGGGAAGCCGATTTGCTACCGTTGCGTATTCCGGTTTTAATGTACTCTTACCTGTTTCCTGTAGCTTTTGATCCCTGCATCAGTCCTTTGTTCCTGAAACTGGACGATGACTTGTTTGCAGAGGCTTTCTCGGAATTGCTGGTCTATATTCAGGATAACGACTATCTTGACGACCAGAATCACCTGCAACAATGGTTGGAAACAAAATCCTTGCCGGCAGCGATGCGATCCCGGTTGCGTTCCATGCTGGCCCTTTACCGTTACTATTCGCACGGCGAGTACAAACCCTTGCAGGATTCGTCCGACGACGTATTCTTCTGGATACTGAATGCCGTATATGCCCTGCATAGAGAAAGGTACGCAGATGCTGTGGCATTGTTCGACAAGGCTTTGAAGATAAGAAACAAGATAGCCCACGAAAAGAACATTTTCGAGAATCCCCTGACCTGCTATTTCCTCATAATGGCCTACGTGCACGATGATTCGCCCGCAAGCATCAAGAGACTGGACCAGTTCAGAAATAAAAGAGGAGTGAAAGAACAGCTGAACCTGTTGCCGGCTTATATTGTAGCCAGTGCTTTCAGAAACGAAGAACGAAAAGCCAGTTTGGGACTGGTACAGCAACTCTTTGATTCATTCTTCCATCCGTCTGTCTTATATTCGTACTTGGGTTTTCTGTTTAACCGTTACTTTGAATTGACAGATCCCTTGCAGGACAAAGGCTTCTACGAACTGCATCCGCAACAGGCCGTATTAAAGCACGAACTGTCCGCTTACATTGATCTGACTGAGGAGGAACGTGCCCGGCTTACCCGAATTTACGGTACGTCGCCCGCCCTGACTTCCATACGCCGGAAGCAGGCATGGGAGTTGCTGATAGAAGACTTGTTGAAGAACGAAAGCCAGACAGGCAGCGTGCAGAAGGAAGAAAAGGATGCACGACTGATGTACCTCATCAAGTATAACTATATAGAAGTGCGCGAACAGACCCGCCTGAAGTCGGGGAAGTGGAGCAGCGGAAAACCTATTTCGAATATACGTTACTTTCAGGAAGGTTCGGCGTTGATGGACGAATTTGACAGGCAGATCTGGAATAAATACCGGCAGGGCAACTATGATTCGATGTATTTGAGTGTGATGCTGCCTATGATGGTAGGCTGCGACCGTCTGTATACCGGCTATTACGCTCCTTTCGAACAAGTGAAGGTAGACGAGGAGAAACCTTATCTGTCGGTGGAGAAAGTGGGGAACCGGTTCAACATAACCTCCAACATCCCCCTGTCGGCACTGCTTGATACGCCCGATAGTCATATTGTACTGAAGAAGTCTGATACTTATTATACCGTGATTCCTATCACGCCGAAGCAGTGGGATTATTACCGTCGTCTGCTCATGGTAGGATATTTTCCTTTGGAAGCCGAGGCGCAACTGAAGGACTTCCTGCCCCGCATCAGCGATACGGTAGAAGTGCATTCGTCGCTGCTGGAGAACGGCTCTACGCTGGAAACGGTAGAAGGGAGTGCTGAGATAGCTTTGCAAGTCCGTCCGCAAGGCAGGCAGTTCGAGGTAAAGACCTATGTCAAGCCTTTACCGAAGGGCAAGGGAGCTTTTCTGCCCGGCGAAGGAAACGCACTGGTGTTCGACGAGGCAGATGGCAAGCGGGTGCAGGTGAAGCGCCACCTCGGCAAGGAACGCAGGAATTACGAAGTGCTGAACAACTTCATGGAAGACAGTTTCGGCCGTTCGCTCGAAAGGCAGAGCATCAGCCTGTTGCCCGAAGAGTTGCTTTCGCTTATCGACTTTGTGCGCCAGTCTTCCGACACTTATTACATCGAGTGGCCCGAAGGCGAAAAGCTGCGTCTGAAGCTTCCCGTTTCGACCGAGAACATGCACGTGCGTCTGGAGACAAAGGGCGATTGGTTCGACATCGAAGGAGAGGTGCAGATTGACGACCACACCGTGCTCAGCATGACACAGTTGCTCGACCTGCTGGGACAGAGCCATGGAAACTTTATCCGTCTGAACGAAACCGATTACCTGAAACTGAACGAAAGTCTGCTGAAACAGCTGCGTAAGCTGGAGGCGCTTACCGTGAAGGAACATGGGCAGATGCACATTTCGCGCTTCAACGTGCCTTTGCTGGACGACGCCATGACGGGTGAACTGGAAGTACAAGGCAACCGTTTGCTGGACGACTTGCGTGCGTCGATCAGGCGCAGCATGAAGGTCGAAGCCGGTGTGCCCAATACTTTGCAGGCTACGTTGCGCGGTTACCAGCTCGAAGGATTCCGCTGGATGGTGCGTTTGTCCGGTTGGGGAGCCGGTGCCTGCCTGGCCGACGACATGGGTTTGGGAAAGACGGTACAGACCATTGCTTTCTTGTTGTACAGAGCAGCCGAAGGAGCTTCGCTGGTAGTGGCTCCGGCTTCGGTGGTTCCCAACTGGAAGAACGAACTGCAACGCTTTGCCCCTACGCTGAACGTACATGTACTGAACGGGGCAGACGACCGCAAGGCACTTATCGACGGTGCGGGCGAATACGATGTGGTGTTGTCGACTTACGGCCTGCTGGTCAATGCGGAAGAGCCGCTGGTGGGCAAGCAGTGGAATGTGGTGTGTCTGGACGAGGCACATACCATAAAGAATCGTGATACGAAGACGTCGAGAGTAGCTATGCAACTGCAGGCATCGGCACGCCTCATCCTGACGGGTACTCCCATACAAAACCATCTCAGCGAGTTGTGGAATCTGTTCCGTTTCATCACTCCCGGCCTGTTGGGCAGTTACGAACAGTTCCGCCTGAAGTTCATTGTTCCCATCGAAGAAGGCGATAAGGAGAAACAACGTCAGCTGAAGCGCATTGTCCAGCCTTTCATGCTGCGACGCACCAAGTCCGAGGTAGTGGAAGAACTGCCCGAGAAGATGGAAATCACCTTGCCGGTCGAGCTGTCGGAAGAAGAAATGGCGGTGTACGAAGTGATTCGCCGTCGTGCCAAGGCGATGCTCGAAGAAAGTAATGCCGTAAGCATGAGTACACTGGCCGAAATCACCCGATTGCGTCAGGCAGCCTGTTCCATAGCCCTGACAGACAGCCGCTGGAAAGGCGAGACGACGAAGATACAGATGTTGCTCGACCTGATAGCCGAAATAAAGGAGGGTAACAACCGGGTACTGGTCTTCAGCCAGTTTACGTCTTTCCTGGAGTTGGTTCGGAAGCGCCTTGACGAGCAGGGCGAACCTTATTTCTATCTGGACGGTTCGGTAACCATGAAGCAGCGCGAGGAACTGGTACGGAAGTTCCAGCAGGGCGAGTGCCCCATCTTCCTCATCAGTCTGAAGGCTGGCGGACTGGGGCTGAATCTGACGGGAGCCAATTACGTCATCCATCTGGACCCGTGGTGGAATCCGGCCATCGAACAACAGGCCACCGACCGTGCCTATCGCATCGGGCAACAGAATCGTGTGACCGTTTATCACCTGATAGCCCAGCACACCATCGAAGAGAAAATACTGCGCCTTCACCGCACCAAGCGCGCCTTGGCCGACTCATTGCTCGAAGGCGCCAATGCCGGTTACAAACTGACCGACAAGGAACTGCTGGAGATGCTGACGGAACAGGACGGATAAGTCTACTCCTCCGTGCGGGGTTGCGCCAGCTTATGCTTGACGAACTCCAACTTCCGGTTGGCTTCTTCGATGTTCTGTTTGATTTCGGTGATGGCAGCCAGCACTTGGGCCAGTTCGTAGATGCCGGCAGCAGCCTGGCGGTCGGTAGCAGTCATGGTGGTCGAGTAGGAACGCTCGCCCTGATAGTTCACCTTGAGGTTCTTGTCGCGGTTCATGCAGATGAATCCGATGACGTTGCCGTCTTCGCCCAGTTTGTAGTCGGCTTTTTCAATCTTTTCGCCCAGGTCGGTCGTTTCGTAACTGTCTTTCGAGGCAGGGGTTTCGGCAAAGCTGCCGTCGGGGGCTGTCACTTTCACGGCGATGTGGTGGATGTTGCTTGCTCCGCAGTAGATGGAGGTCATGCTCATTTTACCCGTTTCGTCTACCTGGAAGCGCAGGAACGAGCGGTGCAGGTTCTTCTCAATCACCTGTGACGGATGCAGGTAGAGCCCGACTTGCTGGTAGGCAGTGTCTTTTTCAAGTACGAATTTCCCTTTCAGCGCATCCAGTTCCTTCTGTTTTCCGTTGAGGGTGCTGTCCAGATAAGCAAGAGTCTTTTCCTGTTCCTTCAGTTCCACTTCAAGCATCAGCTTCTGGCCTTCGCGCCGTGTGTCGAATGCTTTCGGGTAGAGTATCTTGATACTGTCTATCCGCAGTTTGGCTTCGTTGTAGTCGCCGTTTTCGTAGGCGGTACGTGCTGCCTGCAGCTGTACGGCAGCTTTCTTTTCGATGTTTTCGCAGGCTACGAGCAGGCCGCAAAGGCAGGCCAGGAGTAATTCTTTCTTCATGGGTGTTCCGTTCTTTGTTTTTTGAGTCTGTAAGTTTATAAGTTATTGTTTTACTTCAACTTAAAAACTCAAAAACTTATAAACTTATAAACTCGTCTACTTAGGTAAGCGTATTTTGAAGCAAAAATAGAAATAATATCCGTATCTTTGCGTTTCCTTAAACGATAAAATATGATAGAGTTGACAGCTGAAGAACTGAAACAGCGTTTCAGTGACAATATATTCAAGCAAATATCCGCGACGGCAGACGAGCTTGGGCTGGAATGCTACGTGGTAGGCGGATACGTTCGCGACATTTTTCTGCAACGTCCTTCCAAGGATATCGATGTGGTTGTGGTGGGCAGCGGCATTGCTATGGCCGAGGCGTTGGGTCGTCGGTTGGGTAAGGGTGCGCATGTGTCTGTCTTCAAGAACTTCGGTACGGCCCAGTTGAAGTTCCGCGGTACGGAAGTGGAGTTTGTCGGTGCCCGCAAGGAGTCCTACACGCACGACTCCCGCAAGCCCGTTGTGGAAGACGGTACGCTGGAAGACGACCAGAACCGTCGCGACTTCACCATTAACGCTCTGGCTGTCTGCCTGAACGAAGCTCGCTACGGCGAACTGGTAGACCCCTTTGGTGGCATGGACGATATGAAAGAACGTACCATCCGCACGCCGCTCGACCCCGACGTGACGTTCAGCGACGACCCCTTGCGCATGATGCGCTGCATCCGCTTTGCTACCCAGCTGAACTTCTACATCGACGATGAGACGTTCGATTCGCTTTGCCGCAACAAGGAGCGCATTTCCATCATTTCGAAAGAACGTATTGCCGACGAGCTGAACAAAATCATGCTGTCGCCCGTACCTTCGAAAGGTTTTGTCGACCTGGATCGTTGCGGCCTTCTGGCGCTGATTTTCCCGGAACTGGTGGCCCTGCAGGGAGTGGAGACGCGCAACGGACGCGCCCACAAGGACAATTTCTACCACACCCTCGAAGTGCTCGACAACATCAGCAAGAAGACCGACAACCTCTGGCTGCGCTGGGCGGCGTTGCTGCACGACATAGCCAAGCCTGCTACCAAGCGCTGGGAGCCCCGTTTGGGCTGGACTTTCCACAATCATAACTTCATTGGCGAGAAGATGATACCCAACATCTTCCGTAAGATGAAGCTGCCGATGAACGAGAAGATGAAATATGTGCAGAAGCTCGTCGGATTGCACATGCGCCCCATCGTGATAGCCGATGAAGAAGTGACCGATTCGGCCGTCCGTCGTCTGCTGTTCGAGGCGGGCGATGATATCGACGACCTGATGACGCTTTGCGAAGCCGACATCACCTCGAAGAACATGGACAAGAAACAGCGCTTCCTGAACAACTTCCAACTGGTGCGCCAGAAGCTGAAAGACCTGGAAGAGCGCGACCGCATCCGCAACTTCCAGCCGCCAGTCAGCGGAGAGGAGATAATGGAAACATTCGGTCTGCCTCCCTGCCAGCAGGTAGGCGCACTGAAGAGCGCCATCAAGGATGCCATACTGGACGGTGTCATTCCCAACGAGTACGAAGCGGCCCGTCAGTTCATGCTGGAGCGTGCCCAGAAGATGGGATTGAAAAAGGTATCGGACCAATAGAGCTTTCCAAGTTAACTGAAGTTCCGTATTTACCCGAGGCATTAGCGATAATAACCCGGTTGGAGAAGTTTATTCTCATAGGCATGAGAACAACATTCTCATAGTTATGAGAAAACGATTCTCACAATTATGAGAAGGGCGTTCTCACAGGCATGAGAATATTGTTCTCAAGCTTGGAGAATAAATGAGAATCAGTAGGACGGGAGAAGAAACGTG
>ENA-OPBO01000619-OPBO01000619.1-human-gut-metagenome-genome-assembly--contig:-NODE-619-length-29362-cov-4.452759_pt1 | contig 29362 bp, 27 predicted proteins | sample MGYA00241071_ERZ501458 | MGnify/ENA primary metagenome ERZ501458 (study PRJEB25962, sample SAMEA2042509) | human gut metagenome | biome: human gut; feature: human-associated habitat; material: faeces... | reverse complement strand
CTGTGCTGTATTCTGTCCATACGCTGGAAGACCTTACAAAGATAAATTTACATTATTCTGGAGTGAAGAAGATTTCACAAACAGCGAAAATGAAGGATTCTACTGTGAAGAAAACGGAGAAATCCATCTTCGTCTTGATGATAAAGTAGAAAAAACGGACATCAATGGCATCCGTACTATTTCCGCAGATGCAGCAGCGGTCATCGAGACAATTCAGAAGGATTATTCCTATCTGATGAAATAGTCAGGCGAGTATTATGGCTGTTAGAAGAAAGAAAGTTGCCGTAATCCATTGTAACGGCAGACCAACCAGAAAAGAAGGATTTGAACAGGTTACTGTCACAGGTAACTGTCAGGAAATATTAACACAGTATTCAGAAGGTATTAACATATGCTCTTATGGATGCCTCGGTGGAGGAAGCTGTGTGGAAGCGTGTCGGTTACACGCAGTGTCAATCGGTGAAAGAGGAATTGCGAAGATTGATGAGGAAAAATGTGTGGGATGTGGAAAATGTGCGGAAAGTTGTCCGGCTCATGTGATCAAAATAGAAAACCGCAAGGCAAAATTTCGCAGAAAGGGCTGTATTTCCTGTTTCTGCTGTCAGGAAATGTGTCCTATGAAGGCTATCAGTGTAAAGAAAGCCCTGTAATTTCCTGCTCTTTGCTATTATTGTTCTAATTGCATACAAAATTTTTACAAAAATATCAAAAAACGTGTTGACAAAGTGTGACTCACATTGTATACTGAACAAGTCGATTGCGAGAGCAATGAAATGGAATCTTAGCTCAGCTGGGAGAGCATCTGCCTTACAAGCAGAGGGTCATAGGTTCGAGCCCTATAGGCCCCATATAACCTGGATGGATTCCCGAGTGGCCAAAGGGGGCAGACTGTAAATCTGTTGCAAATTGCTTCGGTGGTTCGAATCCACCTCCATCCATTAAAGCTGATAGTAATATCTCGCGCCGATGTGGCTCAATTGGCAGAGCAGCTGATTTGTAATCAGCAGGTTATCGGTTCGAGTCCGATCATCGGCTTTATCCCTTACAAGGGAACTTAATTTCATATCGCGGGGTGGAGCAGTCTGGAAGCTCGTCGGGCTCATAACCCGAAGGTCGTAGGTTCAAATCCTGCCCCCGCAATCTGCCCAGATAGCTCAGTCGGTAGAGCAGAGGACTGAAAATCCTCGTGTCGCTGGTTCGATTCCGGCTCTGGGCATTTTATTTACCAATTATAGAATATGGGCGTGTAGCTCAGGTGGTAGAGCACTTGACTTTTAATCAAGTTGTCCGGGGTTCGAATCCCCGCACGCTCATGGAATGAGAGTGGCGGAAACTTTGCAGATGCGAGTTTCCGCTGTTTTTTTGTTTTTCTTGCTTATCCTGCCAAGATGCGAGCGACTACTTTTTTCGTTTATTGTAATGTAAAAGACCCCGCATTGCTGCGAGGTCTGCTTTTAAGATTATGTTATCAATTTTACTGACAGGTGTTTGGTATTATAAAAGATAAGTTATTCAGCCGGGTGGCACTCCGGCATCTCTTTAAGACCACTTGGGCGTGATAGCTGCCTGTTCTATCCTTGAATAACTTATCTTTATAAATAGAATACTCAATTTTGTGTTTTTATATTATAACAGAAACGGGTATTTGTCAAATCGTTTAGACTTTCCAAGCTCTTCCTTGTGATATGTAATTGTTTAATTGCGAATCCCTTAACGGGTACATGGTTCGATAAGCCAGGCGGCCATCTGCAGACAGTCGCACTGCGACAGAAACATTATCCGTAAATTTGCAGATAAATGAAATACTGTCTTTGTTTGGGTGAATGCTGATGTAATCGGGATGTCTGATAATCCAGGGAATTCGTTCAAAGCAAAATTCATATTCCTCCTCAGAGGAAAAATCTTTTCGATGTCGTTCTGTGTGTTTAACGCGGTCGCGCCAAAACAAAATTTCCTTATCAGGCGAAAGAATGTCGGTAAATTCCGGATATTTCCCGAGAATAGAGTTTATGATATCTTTTCGTATTCGTCCAATAGAAACATAGCTTATTTCATCAGAAAATAAGTCCGTACTTAATAAATCAACATGTTTTATCACAAATCACCTTCTTCCATTTTTGCACAGCGCTACCCCAGTGTTATCGCACCAGAATGGTTGACTTTTAAAGTGTACTTGCTATAATATACTTAACAGGACAGCCGGAAGGTGAGTGCAGGTCACCCGACCCGGCGAATAAGTTTCAAACTATCAGAGATAGACGTTCACTTTTCTCAGGAGCAGGACGTCTATTTCTTATGCGTAAAATTCAGAATAGATACTAGTGAGAACACGTCCCCCGGCTGCCCGGGTAAGTATATTAGGCTGAATGGTGTAGCTGTTTAGTTCGGGATAATTATAAGTAGAATATTAGAAAAGCTGATTGCTGAAATGAGAGATGGTAAGGACTCATTTAGAAAAGCAATTAAATATATAAAAGTTATAGCAAATCATTTTTCAAAAAGCAAGAGGGATTATAACATCCCTCTGACGATTTTCGGGCCGGATCGGAAATAAATTTGGAAATTTTTGTTGACAAGCCCCGGAAATTCGTTTATTGTAGTTAAAGATAAAAGGGAGTAACTTGCATCAGTATTTATCCTGATGTTTACGACGTCGTCAGTACGATAAGCAATTGTCCGGGTCGTAATGAAATAGTGAGACTTTTATTGCACACACTAAGTATGCAATAGAGGTCTCTTTTTTTGAGTCTATTGCAGGAAAGAGAGGAATTCATATGTTGACAAGTGAACAGGCCAGACAGAATCAAGAGAAGTATGGATTTAATGAGCTGGTGGAGGGCAAGAAGAAGAGTACCCTGCAGATCTTCCTGGAGCAGTACAAGGATTTCCTGGTGATCATCCTGATCTTCGCCGCCATTATCTCCGGTTTCCTGGGAGATGCGGAAAGTGCGCTGGTTATCTTCGTGGTGATCACCATGAACGCCATCCTGGGAACGGTGCAGACCGTGAAGGCGGAGCAGTCTTTGAACAGCTTGAAGCAGCTGTCCGCGCCGGAGGCCAAGGTTGTCCGGGACGGCGAGACCATCCAGATCCCGTCCAGAGAGGTTACGATTGGAGATGAAGTGATCGTGGAGGCAGGCGACTGCATTCCGGCAGACGGAAAGCTCCTTACCTGCGCCAGCCTGAAGGTGGATGAGAGCGCCCTGACCGGCGAAAGTCTTTCCGTGGAGAAGTCTCTGGATGAAGTGCCGGAAGGAGCGGCTCTGGGCGACCAGACCAACCGGGTATTCTCCGGAAGCTTTGCAACATACGGAAGGGCTACATTTGAAGTAACACAGATCGGAATGGGCACAGAGGTGGGTAAGATCGCCAGCCTTCTGAAGAGTACCTCTGAGAAGCGTACCCCGCTTCAGATCAACCTGGATGATTTTGGCCGGAAGCTGTCCATCATCATCCTGGTATTCTGCGGAATCCTGTTTGGGATTAATGTGATCCAGGGCGGTTCCGTGGTAGACGCGTTCCTTTTCGCGGTAGCTCTTGCGGTAGCCGCGATCCCGGAGGCGCTGAGCTCTATCGTTACCATCGTGCTTTCCTTCGGTACTCAGAAGATGGCCAGAGAACACGCCATCATCCGCAAGCTTCAGGCAGTAGAAGGCCTGGGAAGCGTGTCTATTATCTGTTCGGATAAAACGGGAACGCTGACCCAGAATAAGATGACCGTGGAAGATTACTACGTAGATGAGAAGCGGATTCCGGTGGATCAGATCAATTTCCAGGAAGAGAACCAGGAGCTTCTGTTCCGCTGCAGCGTTCTGTGTAACGATTCTACCGTCACAGAAGAGCAGGAGATTGGAGATCCCACAGAGACTGCGCTGGTAAATGTAGGTAACCGTCACGACCGGAATGTCTCCCAGATCCGGGACGACTATCCCCGGCTGTCGGAGGTTCCTTTTGACAGTGACCGGAAGCTGATGTCCACGGCTCACGGATTTGACGGAAAATACACGGTTGTCGTAAAGGGCGCTGTGGATGTGCTGCTGGGACGTATGAAGAGTATCCGCATCGGGGATACTGTAAGAGAGATCATAGAAGAAGATCGAATGAAGATTGAAAAACAGAATATGGAGTTCTCCCGAGATGGTCTTCGGGTGCTTGCTTTCTGTTATAAAGAAATGGATGAAAAGCGGGAGCTTACAGTGGAAGATGAGAATGATCTTACCTTCCTTGGCCTGATCGCCATGATGGATCCGCCGAGAGAGGAATCCAAAGCGGCGGTAGCAGAATGTATCAGCGCGGGGATCAAGCCCATTATGATCACTGGCGACCACAAGGTGACTGCGGCAGCCATTGCCAAGCGGATCGGAATCCTGAAAGAGGAGTCCGAGGCCTGCGAGGGTGCGGTGATCGAAAATATGTCGGACGAAGAGCTGCAGGATTTCGTAGAAGGCATCTCCGTGTACGCGCGGGTATCGCCGGAGCACAAGATCCGGATCGTGCGGGCATGGCAGGATAAGGGAAATATCGTTGCCATGACCGGTGACGGCGTCAACGACGCCCCGGCTCTCAAGCAGGCCAATATCGGCGTCGCCATGGGAATCACAGGAAGTGAGGTTTCCAAGGACGCGGCGGCGATGGTGCTGACTGACGATAACTTTGCCACCATTGTAAAAGCGGTGGAAAACGGACGGAACATTTACCAGAATATCAAGAATTCCATTCAGTTCCTGCTGTCTGGTAACTTCGGCGCGATCCTGGCAGTGCTTTATGCCTCTATCGCGGCCCTTCCGGTGCCGTTCGCTCCGGTACACCTTTTGTTCATCAACCTTCTGACGGACAGCCTTCCGGCCATCGCGCTGGGACTGGAGCCCCATACCACTGAGGTGATGAAGGAGAAGCCCCGTCCGATGAACGAGTCCATCCTGACGAAGAATTACCTTCTGAGTATCGGGACCGAGGGTCTGGTGATCGGGATCATGACGATGACAGCTTTCCTGATCGGATACCGGACCGGCGGAGCCGCCCTTGCCAGCACCATGGCCTTTGGAACCTTGTGTACCAGCCGTCTGGTTCATGGATTTAACTGTAAGTCCAATCATCCGGTGATCTTTACACGGCGGTTCTTCAACAATATTTTCCTGATCGGAGCATTCCTCCTTGGTCTGTTCCTGATCACTTCCGTATTGATGATCCCGGCGCTTCACAACCTGTTCAAGGTGGTTCCGCTGAGCATGGAGCAGCTGTTTACCGTATACGGGCTGGCGCTTTTGAACCTTCCGGTCATCCAGATCCTGAAATGGATCCGCACCCGTCTCCAGAAATAGCGGGAAGAACTCCGGGAGGAGTTTATGGAATTCAACCGGGAGACCATGAAGAAAATAAGGAGTCTGATCCTTTTCGCGGCATTCATCCTTGTCTGCCTGTGGAAATATCAGATGATCTTCCACGTCTTATTCCCCTTCGCCCTGGGCGGAGCCATTGCCCTGATCCTGAACGTCCCCATGGACTTTGTGGAAAGGCACTTGTTCCGCCAAGCGGGGAAGGTAAGAGGGAGATTTGCAAGAAAAGCAGCAAGACCGGTGAGTCTGCTGCTTGTTCTTTTGTTGGCGGCGGCAGTGGCCGCCGTGGTTTCTTTCCTGCTGGTTCCTCAGCTGGGGAGGACTTTCGAGGAACTTAAGGGAAATATCCGGGCGTATACGCCCAGACTGCTGGAGTTGCAGAAAGAAGTGGACTGGAAGGGGATCGCGGTCACTGCGGCAAGAAGTGTGGTCAGCAAGGTGGCGGCCTTCCTGATCGCATTTGCCTTTGCGCTCTATATCCTTCTGCAGAAGGAAAAGCTGGGACGGCAGGTGCGGACTGTGCTTTTCGCCTTTGTCCGGAGAGGCCGGGCGGAGGCGGCGCTTGAAGTGTGCGCATTTACCTACCGGACGTTCGCCGGATTTCTGGCCGGACAGTGCGTAGAGGCGCTGATCCTGGGAGGGCTGTTTGTGGTGTCTATGCTGATCCTGAAGATCCCTTACGCCCTGCTGATGGGGGTGGTGATCAGTGTTACTGCGCTGGTGCCGGTCTTCGGGGCTTTCGTGGGCTGCGGGGCCGGGGTAATCTTAATTTTCCTGGAAGACCCGGTGAAGGCCCTGGTGTTCCTGATCCTGTTCCTGGTACTCCAGGAGATCGAGGGAGACCTTATCTATCCCCATGTGGTGGGAAATTCCGTAGGCCTGCCGCCGATCTGGGTACTGGCGGCGGTGAGTGTAGGGGGAAGTCTTATGGGAGTGACGGGAATGCTGGTCTCGATCCCGCTGGCGGCAGTGATCTATGCCCTGTTCCGGGAGATCGTGTACCTGAAACTGAGACAGAAAAAAATAGATCCGGGGAACCTGTGAAGGTTCCCCGGATCTGTTGAAAAGGAGATCTTAGTAGTTCTCTACTTTTCTCTCAAAGTGTGCTCTTGGATGTGCGCAGGCGGGACATACTTCCGGAGCTTCCTCTCCGATGTAAATGTATCCGCAGTTGTTGCACTTCCAGCCAAGAGGAGCGTCACCCTTGAAGGTGGTTCCTGCTTTGTAGCTTTCCAGAAGCTTGTTGTAGCGTTTCTCGTGAGCGGCCTCTACCTCTGCCACGCGCTCGAATTTAACAGCCAGCTCTTCGAAGCCTTCTTCTCTGGCTTCTTCTGCCATGCGCTTGTACATGTCGGTCCACTCGTAGTTCTCGCCAGCTGCGGCATCTGCCAGGTTCTCAGCTACATCGCCGATGCCGTGGAATTCTTTGAACCACAGTTTGGCGTGCTCTTTCTCCTGGTTTGCGGTCTCTTCAAAAATGTTGGCCATCTGAACATAGCCTGCTTTTCTTGCGGCGGAAGCGTAGTAGGTGTATTTGTTGCGCGCCTGGGATTCGCCTGCGAAAGCGTCCATAAGGTTTTTCTCGGTTTTGGTTCCTGCGTATTTAGACATAATGGTTCCTCCTTTTTGGAAAATGGAATGGTGACGGGGTAACAAGCCAAGCCAGCTCGAACGCAAGGCTTGGTTGTTGCCAAGCCAAGCCAGCTCGAAAGCAAGGCTTTCTCGCTGTCGGCTGTCGCCGAATACTAAATTATATAATCAACACCTGTTACAAGTAAACTTGCACAGGTGCCGATTATAAATTTAGTGCTTGGCTTGTGGCTTAACCAAAGTATCTCTTGAGTAATCCTTCGAAGGCTTTGCCGTGGCGAGCCTCGTCTCTTGCCATCTCGTGTACGGTGTCGTGGATGGCGTCCAGGTTAGCGGCTTTCGCGCGTTTTGCAAGGTCGAACTTGCCGGCGGTTGCGCCGTTCTCTGCGTCAACTCTCATCTCCAGGTTCTTCTTGGTGCTGTCGGTTACAACTTCGCCCAGGAGCTCTGCGAACTTCGCAGCGTGCTCAGCTTCTTCGTAAGCGGCTTTCTCCCAGTACAGTCCGATCTCCGGATAGCCTTCTCTGTGAGCAACTCTTGCCATCGCCAGGTACATACCAACCTCGGAGCACTCGCCCTCGAAGTTTGCTCTCAGGTCTGCAAGGATATCCTCGCTGACGCCCTGTGCAACGCCTACAACGTGCTCAGCAGCCCACTCTCTGTCGCCGGTCTGCTCTTTGAACTTCTCGGCCGGAGCGTGACATACCGGACATTCTGCCGGAGCGGCGTCTCCCTCGTGAACGTAACCACATACAGTACATACAAATTTTTTCATAGCTGATCTCTCCTTTTCTTTTTGTGTTTGATTGTTATTATCAATTTTAATATTAGTAATTATTACTGATATTAAAATAGCATACTTAAGTGAAAATGTCAATCGTTGATCTGGATTTTTTTCTCTTTTTTGTTCTCCATGCAGTCCTTGCAGGTTCCGTAGAAGAGTGTGGTGTGGGAATCGATCTTCCCGTCAAAATGTTCATTGGCGATCTTATTGATCTCGTCCATATGTGTATCCGTAAGCTTCAGATCAAAAACCTTGCCGCAGGAAGTGCATACAACGTGATAATGAGGATCGGTACGTCCGTCAAAGCGGTCGCCGCTGTTTGGCGTGGTGATCTTCACTGCCTCCCCCATATCTGCCAGCAGATTCAGGTTGCGATATACGGTTCCAAGACTGATGCGTGGAAATTCTTCTCGTACATGGAGATATACGGTATCGGCAGTAGGGTGATCCACAGTGCTCATCAGATACTCTTTAATAGAAGCGCGCTGACGACTGTATTTCAGAGAGCCCATAGGTAACCTCCTTTCGATAATAATAATTGTTACTATAATCAGTATAATCAGAAGGATCGCTTCTGTCAACAGGAAAGGCCAAAATGTAACAATTTGTAATAATTTAACAAGAAAACGGGGAGAATATGACGAGAAAAACATGGGCAGAAGACCTTGACATTGAATAAACCAATGATATAATAAATCCGTAACATATGTAACAATTCTGTAATATTTACAAAAGATAAGAAAACATAAAGGAGGGAGTTTATGGGTTCTATTCTTAGAAAGGGATTGTTCCTGGTTACTTTCTCAGGGGCTGCTCTGGCTCTCCCGGCCACGGCACAGGCCTCTGACACAGCCGCTGACCCGGTGATGCCAAGTGTGGGGATCGAGGAAGTATTAAGCGACTGTTATTCTTCCGGCCAGGAGATAGACGCTTCCGACTATCTGGTGCCGACAGAGAAGGGTGAGTATTTGGATATGGCCTTTGCTGATGTGGACACATTTCTGTATATCAGAAGTGAGCCCACGAAGCAGAGCGCCTGGGTTGGCAAGCTGTACCCGGATTACGCGGCGAAGATCACCGGTCCTGTGGATGAGTGGACGAAGATCCAGTCCGGTTCTGTGGAAGGGTATGTGTATTCCGACTACATTATAATAGGAAACAACGCCGAACAAAAAGCCCAGGAGATCATAGAGGAAGCGCAGGAAGAAGATCCGAAGGAAGAGCCGGAGGAAGCGTTTACCTACGCTGAATCCAAGGAGGAGGAAGAAGCCCGTCTTGCCAGAGAAGCGGAGGAAGCTCGCAGGAAGGCGGAAGAAGAAGCGAAAGAAAAGGCGGGGACCGGACAGGCAGTGGTGGATTACGCCTGTCAGTTTATCGGAAATCCATATGTGTGGGGTGGGACAAGCCTGACCAACGGGGCGGACTGCTCCGGATTTGTCCAGTCGGTGTACGCCCACTTTGGGGTCAGTCTTCCCCGGACGTCCGCTGAGATGCGGGGATCCGGACGGGCGGTGAGCTACAGCGAGGCGATTCCGGGAGATATTATCTGTTATGACGGACATGTGGGAATCTACATGGGAGACGGACAGATTGTGAACGCTATCAACAGCGCCCGGGGAATCGGGATCATCTCCGCGACCTATACGGATATTATTACCGTCAGACGATTACTGTGAAAATATCCCGGGTGAAATCCCGGGATATTTTTGGTAAAAAAACGGTAAAATTAAAACTTATACATTTTGTACAAATTTGTAAAAAAGAAAATGAAAATGTAAATTTTTGCCATTAAAACTTATCCAAGTTATCCACACCAAAACTCCCGAAAAAGGTGGAAAAAGTGTTGATTTCACATTTTTATCCACATTATCCACATAAAAACGGAGGAAATTGGTGGATTATTCAAGGGAAATAAAAGAACAGACGTTTTGTGGAGTTATAATAAATTTGATGGATTGTCGAAAAAAACCGAAAAAGATATTGACATTTGAGAAGTCAAATATTACGAAGAAATTGTTTGAAAATGTTTACACAATGATAAAAAGCGATTATAATGGAACCACTGGAAAGAAAGGAGGAATTAAGATGGCACAGGTTACGAAAGAGATGACCATTGGAGAACTCTTAAACATGAATCCTAACGTGGCGCCGATCCTGATGGAGATCGGAATGCACTGCCTGGGCTGCCCGGCTTCTCAAGGCGAGTCACTGGCGGAGGCTGCGATGGTACATGGAATAGATGCAGATTTGCTGGTAGAGAAGATCAACGCGTTTCTGAATGCGTAATGTCAATAAAAAAGTTCTGTCCATTTGGACAGAACTTTTTTATTGCAGATCCGGTTAAATAGATGCCAGTTTTTCAACGGCATTGGAAGAAACCAGTACTTCACAGTGTTCTTCCAGAAATGCTAGGGTTGCGCCGCTTGCTTTCTCCAGGGTTCCGTATTCGGTCAGCATATTGCAGATCCGGTTGAAATCCCTGGTCTCATAATCCGCCTGAGTAAGCGCCAGAATATAAACGTCTTCTTCGTGGTCCTTATACAGGGTATTGGAGCCCTTGTACATCTGGCTGAGAAGATGTACTGCCCGGAGGACGCTGTCCATTGTTGGAAACGAGAACAGGCGGAGAGCCGCCTTGCGTTCTTCCGGGGAATCCTTTTCCATGGAGTTATTAGCTGTATCAGCAGCGTTTATCTTTTCCTTTACTTTGCCCAGCAGATTCAGAAGGGTTTCAGCGCCCTCCAGTTTCTGAAGGGCATCTTTCTTTCGCTGGTCACTGTCGCCGCCTGGAGAGGGGGCGAATTTCGAGAACCGGGTGTCAAGTTCCTCCGGATCCTCAACCTTGGTAATTATCAGAACAATCGAATCAGAGGAAGCAGGGATCGCCTCAATCATCAGAGGGATGTCCTCCGCTTCGAATCCAAATTCGAAAGCTGCCTGTTGCATCATATCATGGAAAAGTGATTTTGCCTTCTCGGTTCCGTAAGCCAGTTCGCTCAACTGGAGCTGACGCTCGGCCAGATCGGCGCGGGTAAGAGTACAGCGGATCTGATTCTCGTTGAGTTTCTCAATCTTCATATTCATCACTTCCTTCTAGTTCAGTATAGCATAGAAAATAAGGGATGTTAAATAAAATAAATATAAAATGAAAAAGTGCTTGCACCAGTCTGGGGTATCGGATATAATGACGTTACTAGAAGATAGCTTTCCCTGATGACTACGTTCTTAGAACAAAGGAGGGCGGCTTTTTCAGATATTTTCTCAATGTAAGTTCTATTTTTCATAAACTGTCTTAATAGAAAATCAGAAGTACCGATTCCGGTACAAAGATCAACCAAAAGAAACAACCATAACAATGCAGACTATCTTTTAGTATCGTCCGTGTGAGAGGAGACTTTGTATCACGCATCTTTTTTTCTGGTCTTTCCCTGCGCGCGGGTCATAACGTAGTTATCAGTGTCCAGGCACTGCGAGGAGAAGGGGGATGCGCTATGAATGGACACCAAGAAAAAGAAGCACAAACGCTCTTCAATGAATTGACCAGTTATGAGAGAAAGGGGGTGGGGATCATCCTGGAAGGCCGGCCGGCAAGTCCTATGCAGGTAGTGAGAGCATATATGGTCAGGGAGGATGCTGACTATATGCGTGATTACGTGATGGATGAAAAAGGAGATGTCAAAGAACTGTATTTTCATGATGTAAAAGAAAAAAGGAGATTGTAGATACCCCTCAAAGAATGTCAAAAAATTAATGACGTGGCATATAATTGTTGGTATAATAAGGTCTAGTAGGAGGTGCAGCATGGAAGAAAAAGATAAGAGAAGCCGCACAACTTCTGACCGGACCATCAGAAACCGGACAACCGAAAGAGATCTGGGACAAGGTTCCGGGCGGAGGCCGAGATCTGCGGGAGAACGTCCGACGAGGGAACGTCCGACGGGAGAGCGCAGGGAGCGACCCACAAGGGAGCGTCCTGCGGGAGAACGCCAGGCAAGAGAGCGCCAGACGGGAGAGCGCAGGGAGCGCCGGACCGCAACGGACCGGGCTGCCAGGAGACCGGCGGCCAGAAAGCCACAGTCGAGACGGAGAAGGAAAAGAAATCTTACGATCAAGATCATATTGTTGGTCGTTCTTATAGCAGCAGCAGTGGTGGGCGCGTTTTTATGGAAGAGATACAGCCCGTCGAAAGAGCAGGCGAACCTGCAGGAATATTATGGAATCCAACAAGAAGGACAGCTGGCTGTTATTGTCAACGACCAGATCACGGAGCCCCAGGGAATGATATCCGACGGGAAAGCCTATCTGCAGTATGAGATTGTAAGGGATTACGTCAATGAACGTTTCTACTGGGATCCCAATGAGAATATCCTGCTGTATACGCTGCCTACCGACATGGTTTCTGTGGAAGTGGGGAGCACGGATTACAGCGTGTCCAGAGATAAGAACAGTGAAGACTACGTCATTTTGAAAACCGAAGGAAGTACAGCTTATATCGCTCTTGATTTTATCCAGAAGTACACCAATATGGAATATGAAGTGTATGATAATCCGCAGCGGATCGTGATCCAGAGCGACTGGGGCGAAAAGACCGTGGCGGAAGTGAAGCGCGACACGGCCGTGCGCTACCGGGGAGGAGTAAAGAGCCCGGTGCTGACGGAAGTTGCGAAGAACGACCAGGTGACTATCCTGGAGAATGAAGAGAACTGGAGAAAAGTTCTTACCAGCGACGGATTTATCGGCTATGTGAAGAAAGGAGCCTTAAGGAAAGAAGAGACAAAAGAGATCACCAGGGAATTTGACGAACCGGAGTTTACCAATATCTCCAAAGATTACACTATCAACCTGGCCTGGCACAACGTGACCAATCGCGACGCGAATAATACGGTGCTGCAGAGGATTGCAGAGACAAAGGGTCTTACGACAATTGCGCCAACCTGGTATCACGTGGGAGATACGTCGGGAACCCTGGAATCTATCTCATCTTCCGATTATGTGAATTACGCCCACCAGGCTAATATCGAAGTCTGGGCGGCGGTGAGAGATTTTGACGGCGGGATCGATTCCTATGAGGAGTCTCTGGAGTTTTTAAGTTCTACATCTAGCAGGGAGAAACTGATCAATCAGCTGATCGCGGACGCCCTGGAGACAGGGATTGACGGGATCAACGTAGACTTTGAGAGGATCTCTGAGGAATGTGGGGAGCACTATATCCAGTTTATCCGCGAACTGTCTGTGCGCTGCAGGCAGAACAGCCTGGTCCTTTCTGTGGACAATTATGTGCCGATGGGACATAATATGCAGTATAACAGAAAAGAGCAGGGGATCGTGGCGGACTATGTGATCATCATGGGATATGATGAGCATTACGCTGGGTCTCCGGAGGCAGGCTCGGTATCCTCATATAATTATGTAAAAGATGGAATCGAGGCCACGCTGGAAGAAGTGCCCAAAGAGAAAGTGATCAGCGGAATTCCGTTCTTCACACGACTATGGCAGGAGACGCCCAAGACAGAAGCAGAACTTGCCGAGCAGGCCGGAACAGATGCAGCGGAATATCCGATGAATGTGACCAGTGAAGCGCTGGGAATGTCCGCAGCCAAAGCCGCGGTGGATGAAGCCGGCGCGGAACTTGTCTGGAACGAAGAGACCCGGCAGAATTATGCGGAGTGGACCGTAGAGAATACTACGTATAAGATCTGGCTGGAAGATGAACAGTCCCTGGAAGCAAAACTACAGCTTATGAAAGACAACGGGCTGGCAGGAACTGCGGAATGGGCGCTGGGACAGGAAGATTCTGCAGTCTGGGATCTGATCCTGAAATATATTAACTAAATAAAACCCCTCCGGCAGACATATACTGGGTAATAAAGACTGACTGCCGGAGGGATTTTTTTGGGAAAAAAGGCAGAATTGTTCCTGTTGCTTCTTCTGATCGCAGGCCTTCTTATGGCCGGGAAGAATCTGCAGAAATACGTGGCTTCTGATCGGGTGGAGACAGAAGAAAAGACGGTGGTCCTGGATGCGGGGCACGGGGGAAGGGATCCTGGAAAGATTGGCGTGGGAGAGGTTCAGGAAAAAGATATCAATCTCGAGATCGCGAAAAAAATCCGGGAAAAACTGGAAGAACGGGGGATTCGGGCAGTCATGACCCGGGAGAAGGACGAGACGCTGGCCCCGGCGGGGAGCGCCAACCGACAGGTGGAGGACATTAAGAAGCGGGTGGAGCGGATCGATGGAGAGAATGCGCTTCTTGCAGTGAGCATCCATCAGAACAGTTATCAGGATCCAAAGGTGCGGGGAGCCCAGGTGTTCTACTATCAACATTCCACAGAAGGGAAAGAGGCGGCGGCCATCCTGCAGGAGGCGCTGATCCGTATGGATCCGGAACACCAGCGGGAGGCCAAGGCCAACGATACCTACTATCTGCTGCGGCGGACCAGGACGCCCACGGTCATTGTGGAATGCGGGTTTTTAAGCAATCCCGAGGAAGCGGAACTTCTCGTAAGCGGGGAGTATCAGGAGAAGATTGCGGAGGCGGTGGCGGAGGGAATCGAAACTTGTCTCCAAGATTAGACTGTAGTATAATGATTCCCATGAAGACAATTATCAAAAAGATAGACGACGTACAATCAGATAGAGACATTATTGAAGAGGCGGGCCAGATCCTGAAGAAGGGAGGACTTGTTGCCTTCCCCACGGAGACGGTCTACGGACTGGGGGCGGACGCCCTGAATGAACAGGCGGCGGAGAAGATCTACGCAGCGAAGGGAAGACCATCGGACAATCCGCTGATCGTCCACATCGCCGGGATGGAAGATCTTCCCAGGATCGCGGAGATCATCCCGGAAGAAGCGAAGATCGTGGCGGAGAAGTTCTGGCCCGGTCCGCTTACCATGATCTTTGACAAGACCGGGATCGTGCCCTATGAGACCACCGGCGGGTTGAATACGGTGGCGGTACGGATGCCGGCAAGCGACATTGCCCGGGAGCTGATCCGGGCAGGGGGCGGCTTTATTGCCGCGCCCAGCGCCAATACGTCAGGCAGGCCAAGCCCTACCATGGCGCAGCATGTGGAGGAAGATCTTGATGGAAAGATCGATATGATCCTGGATGGCGGAACCGTAGAGATCGGCGTGGAATCCACCATTCTGGACATGACGGTGTCCCCGCCTATGCTGCTGCGTCCGGGAGCGGTGACAAAAGAGATGCTGGAGGAACTGATCGGCCCCATTGCCGTGGATGCGGCCAGCATTTCCGCAGACAGCAGTAAGCCTCCCAAGGCGCCGGGAATGAAATACCGGCACTATGCGCCCAAGGCGGACTTAAGCATTGTGGAAGGCCCGGTGGAACTGGTGATCGAGGCCATCAACGGGATGGCGGCGGAGCGGATCGCCCAGGGCTACAAGGTGGGGATCATTGGAACGGAGGAATCCAGAGACCGCTACCGCCAGGGGATTGTGAAATCCATCGGAACCAGGGAGGACGAGGCCACTATTGCCAGCCATCTCTACGCTATCCTGCGGGAATTCGACCATGAAGAGGTGGACTATATCTACAGCGAATCATTTGCCAGAGGCGGCATTGGGAACGCCATTATGAACCGGCTTCTGAAAGCGGCCGGTCATCATGTGATAAACATTTAAGGAGGAAGAAGGATGTCAAAGGTACAGATTATGGATCACCCCCTGATCCAGCACAAGATCACGTATATCCGCAGAGAGGAAGTGGGGTCGAAGGAATTCCGGGAGATCGTGGGAGAGATCGCGGCGCTGATGTGCTACGAGGCCACACGGGACCTGAAGGTGGAGGACGTGAAGATCAAGACACCCATCTGCGAGATGGTGGGAAAGGAATTGAGCGGCAAGAAGCTGGCGGTAGTTCCCATTCTCCGGGCTGGCATCGGTATGGTGGACGGGATCCTGAACATGATCCCTGCGGCGAAGGTGGGCCATATTGGTCTGTACCGCGACCCGGATACCTTTGAGCCGGTGGAATATTTCTGTAAGCTGCCGGCGGACTGCGACGAGCGGGAGGTATTTGTGGTGGATCCCATGCTGGCCACAGGAGGATCCAGTGTGGCGGCCATCCAGATGCTGAAGGACAAGGGCGTGAAGCACATCCGTTTCTTATGCATCATCGCCGCTCCGGAAGGGGTAGAGCGGATGACCCGGGAGCATCCGGATGTGGATCTCTACATAGGGGCGCTGGACGACCATCTGAACGAGCATAAATATATTGTGCCGGGACTGGGCGACGCCGGGGACCGGATCTTTGGAACGAAGTAAGGAAGATAAAGGAGGGACATGTATGGGAAGCAAGAGAAGAGATTATATCAGTTGGGATGAGTATTTTATGGGCGTAGCCATCCTGTCGGGCATGCGGTCCAAGGACCCCAACACCCAGGTGGGCTGCTGTATCGTAAGCCAGGACAATAAGATCCTGTCCATGGGATATAACGGACTTCCCATCGGATGTTCCGATGATGAGTTTCCCTGGGTGCGGGAAGGCGAAGATCCGCTGGAGACCAAGTATGTGTATACGGTCCACAGCGAGCTGAACGCCATCCTCAACTACAGGGGAGGCAGTCTGGAGGGAGCCAAGCTCTATGTATCCCTGTTCCCCTGTAATGAGTGCGCCAAGGCCATTATCCAGAGCGGGATCAAGGAAGTGATCTACGACTGCAACAAGTATGAGGACACCCCGTCGGTGCAGGCGTCCATGCGGATGTTTGACTCCGCGGGAGTGCGGTATCATCAGTATCACCGGACAGACCGGGAGATTACCATTCAGTTATAAAATGTGTTAAAGCAAGAGCGCCGGTTCTTGGAACCGGCGCTCTCAGACTGTAGACAAAGTTGGTGGTGCTGGAGCTTAACTCCAGCACCATGCTTTTTGTAAAATTGAAAATCGCCAGTCCTTTTCAAAAAAGAAAGAACTACATTTTGCTTTATTGTCTTGACGTTCTCTTCCATCCAGGATCTTTGCCAGTTTTTTCAGATTCATGCACGCAAAGGTTAACCCGACTTTCATATCCATCCGGGCTTTCCCAATATATTGTGTGTATCGAAATCCATGCTGTTCTTTCGCGCTGCCGAATAATCTCTCGATCGTTTCCTTACGCAGCATATAGATTTCTTTATTTCCAAGGGTATGGCGGATGTCCTCGCTGGTTTCCAGATAATCTTCCCAGATATGCCGCTTGATTACTTTCTCATGTTCTTTGCTCTCTGTACATTGGGAAAGATAAGGACAATTCTTGCAATAGTTCTTATTGCTTTTATATTCCCTATACCCCTCCTTATTTGTTGCCCGATATGTAAGAACCTGGTCTGCCGGGCAGATATAGCAGTCATAGTATTCATTATAGACATATTCATATTTCTTAAAAAATCCTTCTTTGGTCATGGGACATTTATACGGAAACAGAGGCTGTATCCTTTCTTTCAGTAGTTCCCTGGCAATCGGCGGAGTTTTGTACCCGGCATCTAATACCATCATCTCCATATCCAGATCTTTTACTTTGTCATACAGTGGCTTCCATGTCCTGCTGTCATGTTCATTCCCCGGATGCACCGTATAGCACCGTATAGCCTAAGATCTACCCGTACCTGTCACATGCTGTCTCTATGCTGTATGCAAAAACGTGCTTATGTTCTCCTTTTTGGAACCAGCCGCTTTCTGGATCTGAAGTACTGCATTTTTGCGTCTTGGCTCCTTCTGGGATTTCATCTGAAAGACCATCTTTGCCAGAAGTGCCCCCGCTCGACGATGGTGGTGTATTCGAATCATCTTTTTTCTCTTTTAAAGGTTTCTTCCCATGATTTTTACGATCTTCATTGATTTCTTTTTTTAACTCTTCCTCATACCATAGAGCCTCTTGATTTGCAATCCTTTTTCTCATTTTTTTGCTGTTAGCACAGGCTTTTACATGGGTGGCATCTACAAACACAGTAGAGGTATCTACCAGATGGAATTTCATGCATTGTTCCAGGATATGGGAAAAAATCTGTTCAAACAGATCCGTATCCTTAAAACGGCGGGTATAGTTCTTTCCAAAAGTAGAAAAGTGAGGAACCGGGTCCAGCATGTCCAGACCAAGGAACCAACGGTAAGCTACGTTTACTTCGATTTCCTTTATGGTCTGTCTCATGCTTCTGATTCCATAAAGATACTGGATAAAGGGAATTTTGATCAGCATTACTGGATCCATGCTGGGTCTTCCGTTATCGGCGCAATACTTGTCTTCTACAAGATCGTAAATGAAGCTCCAATTAATTGCCCGATCAATCTTCCGAAGCATGTGATCTTTAGGTACCATGTCATCCATACTGAACATCATCATCTGTTCTCTCTTTTTATCGGCATCTTTTGTCATCATAAGCGGAACCTCCTGATAAGATAATTATACCATGTGGAAGGAGAATACCGCTTAACTTTTGCGTTGATAAGAAGAACATTTTTCTTGATAAAAACAGAAAAGATATAGGAAAAGTGGATAACTAGAAAAGAAAAGCCCCGGCGTATGCCGGGGACTTTGTCTACAGTCTGAGGAGGTCTTTTAGACCTCCGAATCGATTTCTCCCTTTTTGTAATTTTCTACCGCGGCCAGGATCCGTTCGTGGGGATCCAGAATGCTGCTGATGGAGCCGTCATGGTTCAGCGTGTCGATCAAAAGAGCCATGTACTTGCTCATATCGCAGTTCACATAATAGGGCCGGGCCAGAAGCTCCGGCGTCTGATAGATCAGGTTGGTGGTAAGGATGGCGTCGATGATCCCTTCCTCGTAGGCCTGGTCGAACTTCTCCAGACCGTTGGTGAAAAGTCCGAAGGTGGCTGCCGCGAAGATCCGGCGGGCGTTCCGCCGTTTTAACTGCCGGGCCACGTCCAGGATACTGTCCCCGGAGGAGATCATGTCGTCCAGGATGATCACGTCCTTGCCCTCTACGGAGGAGCCCAGGAACTCGTGGGCCACAATGGGGTTCCGTCCGTTGACTACCCGGGTGTAATCCCGCCGCTTATAGAACATACCCATATCCAGGTTCAGGATGTTGGCCAGATAGACCGCGCGCTCGGTGGCGCCTTCGTCCGGGCTGATGGCCATCATGTGGTCGCTGTCGATCTGAAGATCGTTATAGGTGAGCAGAAGTCCCTTTACAAACTGATAGGTGGGACGGATGGTCTCAAATCCGCTTAAAGGAATGGCATTCTGGACTCTGGGGTCGTGGGCGTCAAAGGTGATGATATTGTCCACGCCCATCCGCACCAGCTCCTGCAGGGCAATGGCGCAGTCCAGGGATTCCCGGCGGCTTCTCTTGTGCTGGCGGCTTTCGTACAGGAAGGGCATGATCACGTTGATCCGGCGGGCCTTTCCTCCCACCGCAGCGATCACCCGCTTCAGGTTCTGGAAGTGGTCGTCCGGGGACATGCGGTTGACATTTCCCGTCAGGGAGTAGGTCAGGCTGTAGTTGCACACATCCACCATAATGTAAATGTCCTTGCCGCGGACGGATTCTCCCAGGATTCCTTTGGCTTCGCCGGAACCAAAACGGGGCACTTTGGCGTTGATCAGGTAGTTGTCCCGCTCATAGCCGCTGAATGCCACGTCGTCCTTGTGGGCATGTCCTTCCTCCCTGCGCCATTTTACGATATAATCGTTTACCTTGTCTCCCATCTCCTGGATGCCGTCCAGGGCTACAATGCCAAGGGCTCCTACAGGGATATTGTCCAGGTTGCGTTCATTACGACGTAACATCTTTTGTACCTCCAAGGTTTAATAGTTTTTTCTGGATCCGGATATCGTCCCCGGTGAGCCGCAGCATGGTGTAGGAGCTGCTGAGCCGGGAGAAGATCCGCTCCGAGTATATGGATTTGATATCGTCAAGCGCCAGGTTGGTGGAAATGATGGTTGCCTTCCGGCGCAGGATCCGCTCGTTGATACAGGCGAAAAGCTGGGACGCGGTAAATGTGTTGGTGAGCTCCGTGCCCAGGTCGTCGATGATCAGAAGATCGCATTCATAGATGGGCGCAAGCCCGTCGGAGTGTTCCTCTCGCTTCCCGCCAAAAGTATTTTCCGCGAAATGCTCAAAGAGCTGGACAGCGGAAAAGTAGATGACCGAGTAGGAAGCGTCGATCAGTTCTTTGGCGATGCAGTGGGAGAGAAAGGTCTTCCCTACCCCGGTGTCGCCGTATAACAGAAGATTGTGGAATTCACTGGAGAAGTTGTCCACGAAGGAGCGGCAGGTCTTCAGCGCCGTTTTTACAGCCTCCAGGGAAGAGCGGCCCGTAAGCGGGTCAATGTGGTTGCTGGAGTAATATTCCAGGCGGAAGGTGGAGAAATTCTCCTCCTCCAGGATCCCCTGCAGGTTGGACTGCTGGTAGATGAGGTCAATGATGGCCTTCTTGAAGCAGTGGCACTTCTCTGTACCGATGTAGCCGGTGTCCCGGCAGTCGGGGCAGGTATAATGAGGTTCCAGATAATCTTCTGGAAACCCTGCGTCAAGAAGAAGCTGCCTCTTGCGGGCGAAAAGCCCGGCCAGCGTTTCTTTGGCAGAAGCAAGGGCGGTTTCATCCCCGTCCAGAAGGTTCTTTGCCTTGGCTACGCTGACAGAGGAGATCTCTTCCTCCGTCCGGCGAAGCTTTGGGATGCGCTCGTAGGCTTCCTTGCGCCGCCTGCGAAGCCGCTGCTCGTCTTCCAGCTGCCGCTGTTCATAGATACGCATAAGTAAATCGTATTGAGAATTGGAAAGAGCCATAAAAATCTCCTTACAATAGTTATTGCTGGACCAGTTTCCGTTCCAGATCGTTCATATCGTAGGAACGGCTGTCGAAATTATTGAATTTGTTGGAGGAAGCTTTGGCCGCAGGCCGTTTTTTGCGTTCCTTCTCTTTATAGTAGGCCGTGTCCAGAGCTTCTACATCCTTCAGGCTGCGGACGTTCTGGGCCAGCCAGCTTTTTAAGATCGAGTCGGTGTACTCAAAGCTGGGCTGGTGGATCTTGTTCATGGTCCGGGCACAGGCCTCCAGGATGATCTCCAGGGCAAAGCCGTATTCCTCGTTCCACTTCCGGATATAGGCGATCTCGGAAGCGGCAGGGGAACGGCCCTTGATGCCGTAGGCGTTCAGCACGGAGTAACAGTTGCGGTTGTAGGCCTGGGTGCCTGCCTTGGCTTCCTCTACGGTGTGGAACTCCTGCTCATGCCAGGAGAGGGCCACCTTCTGAATATAATGAATGCTCTTGTGGCCGTTTTCTACACAGTATTCGATGAGATATTCGATCAGGTCCGCGGACATGTGAAGGGTCTCATAGAAATAAGTGATGGCCTCAATGTCTGTGGCGGAAAGGGTCTTGCCCAGATACTGCTCGGCCACAAACAGAAGTTCTTTAAACTCCTTGCGGCTGCGGTACTGCCGGATGTCCGGAACATCCGAAGGCAGAGAAGACGAAGCGGGTCCGCTCTCAGGAGCGGACTCGTATTCCAAAAGACCCTGCTTCTTCCAGTAATTCAAAGCCCGGACCACATCCTTTTCCGTGATCTCCAGAAGATCTGCGATCCTGGAGACGGTGAGGGTGCCGGAGGGCTCGGTCAGATGACGGAGCAGAAGAAGGTACACCTTTACATATTCGCCGTTGGCTTTGGCCATATAATTGTCGATAAATTCATTCTCCAGCACAGTGGTATTGCTCTGCGCGTGGTTGGTAAGCGTTAATTTCCTCATGGTGTACATTCCTTCCATAACTGTCTGATCCCCGAGGGGTATCTGGTGTCTCGTAGGGATATTATAGCACCGGTCGGTCAGGCAAAAAAGAAATTTTTGAGCAAAAAAACGGCTTTTTTGTGGATAAAATTCTGTGGAAAATGTGGAAAACTACTGGCCCAGAAGAGCTTCTCCAATATTTACAACGTTTCCGGCGCCCATAGTTATCAACAGGTCCCCTTCCCGGCAATTGGTCCGGCAGAAATCTTCGATCTCCTCAAAGGTGGGGAAGTAGTAAACATCAGTTCCCTTCTCCCGGAGGGCGTCTGCCAGATCTTCCGAGGAGATCCCCAGAGTGTCGGTCTCCCGGGCTGCGTAGATATCGGCCAGGATCACATGCTCCGCGTGTGAGAGCGCCTCTGCGAATTCCGGGAACAAAGCCTTGGTCCGGGTATAGGTGTGAGGCTGGAACACACACCAGAGCTGCCGGTGTGGATAATGGGCGGCCGCCTCCAGGGTTGCCTTTATCTCTGTGGGATGATGGGCGTAGTCGTCGATCACCGTCACGCCCTGGAATTCCCCTTTGTGCTGGAAGCGCCGGTCTGTGCCCTTAAAGTCTTTTAGTCCCTGCTTGGAGACCTCCAGGGGCAGATGCAAAAGATCTGCCACGGCAAGGGATGCCAGCGCGTTCTGGACATTGTGCTCCCCGTTGACGGAGAGGCTGATCCGGTCCACAAAGATCCCTTCCTTTATAAAGTCAAAGGACACTGCCCCGTCAGTCCCGTAGGAGAGATTGACGGCGGCGTAGTCAAAGGAGCTGTCCATGCCGTAAGAGATGACCCGGCAGGGAAGCCCTTCTGTAAATCCTTCAAGGTCCGGGATGTTCCCGTTGATGATCAGCGCGCCGTCGGATGGCAGCAGCTGGGCAAACCTGCGGAAGGAGGAACGGATATCGTCAAGGTCCTTGAAGAAGTCCAGATGGTCAGCGTCAATATTTAAGATAATGCTGATCTTGGGCAGGAAATGAAGGAAGCTGTTGGTGTATTCACAAGCCTCCGTCACAAACAGGTCGGAATCGCCCACCCGGATATTTCCTCCGATGGAAGGAAGGATCCCGCCTACGGAGATGGTGGGGTCCAGGTCGCCTGCCAGCAGGATCTGGGAAAGCATAGAGGTTGTAGTGGTCTTTCCGTGAGTGCCGGCAACGGCGATAGGGATCTTGTAGTTGGCCATCAGCTGTCCCAGAAGCTCCGCCCGGCTTAAGAGGGGAAGCCCCTTTTGCACGGCGGCCTGGTATTCTTCGTTGTCCTCATGGATGGCGGCGGTGTAGACCACCACGTCGATGCCCTCTATGATATTGGAGGCTTTCTGCCCGTAGAAGATCCGGGCGCCCTTCTCTTCCAGCTGCCTGGTGAGAGGCGTCTCCTTGTTGTCAGAGCCGGACACGGTGAAATGTTCCTTGAGAAGGATCTGAGCCAGTCCGCTCATGCTGATCCCGCCGATCCCGATAAAATGTACATGTATAGGTTTGTCAAACTGAATATGATACATAGATTCTCTCCCCTTTTTTGTAAGCCTGATCGCAGTTTCTGCAATGCGATCAGAATTCTATCTTATTATTATATACATATATTGGGAAAAAACCAAGTCGAAATTTTTGGTATAATTATATAAAAAGAATGCAGAAAGTGAACATTATTTGTGAATTTTTATTCACGAAAATGAATTTCTGTGTTATAATAGATGAAATCAACTACGCGCAAAGGGGTGATGACATGATAAAAAAAGAAATGATAGCGATGCTGCTTGCAGGGGGACAGGGCAGCAGGCTTGGTGTTCTTACGGCGAAAGTGGCAAAGCCGGCGGTTGCGTTTGGAGGAAAGTACCGGATCATTGACTTCCCGCTCAGCAACTGTATCAATTCTGGAATCGATACCGTGGGTGTGCTGACCCAATATCAGCCCCTGCGTCTGAACAGCCATATCGGAATCGGGATTCCCTGGGATCTGGACCGGAATATCGGAGGCGTGACGATCCTGCCGCCGTATGAGAAGAGCAGCAACAGTGAGTGGTACACAGGCACGGCCAACGCCATTTACCAGAATCTGGACTATATGGAGTCCTTCCATCCGGATTATGTGCTGATCCTCTCCGGCGACCATATCTATAAGATGGATTATGAAGTGATGCTGGATTATCACAAGGAACATAAGGCGGACGTGACCATCGCGGCCATGCCGGTGCCCATTGAGGAGGCCAGCCGGTTCGGGATCGTGATCACAGACGAGGACGGACAGATTACGGAATTCCAGGAGAAACCGCCCCAGCCCAAGAGCAACCTGGCGTCCATGGGGATCTATATCTTCAGCTGGCCGGCGCTCAAAGAAGCCCTGGTAGCGCTGAAGAACGAGCCGGGATGTGACTTTGGAAAACATATCATTCCCTACTGCCACGAGAAGGGAGAGCGGCTGTTCGCTTACGAATACAATGGCTACTGGAAAGATGTGGGGACCTTGGGTTCCTACTGGGAAGCCAACATGGAACTGATCGACATTATTCCGGAATTCAACCTTTACGAGGAGTTCTGGAAGATCTATACCAACAGCGATATCATCCCGCCCCAGTACATTTCCGGGCAGGCGGTGATCAACCGGAGCATTATCGGCGATGGCGCGGAGATCTACGGCGAGGTGGACAACTGTGTGATCGGTCCCGGTGTTACCATCGGGGAGGGGACCATCGTCAGGGACTCCATCATTATGAAGGATGTGTCCGTGGGCGAGGGATGTGTGATCGACAAGGCGATCATCGCCGAGAGCGTGGAAGTAGGCAGCCACGTGACGCTGGGCATCGGCGCGGACGTGCCCAATCAGCGCAAACCTGATATCTACGCGTTTGGTCTTGTGACCATCGGCGAGAACTCTGTCATTCCGGAGGGAGTGCAAGTTGGAAAGAATACCGCCATCAGCGGCGTCACCACGAAGGAGGATTATCCGGGCGGCGTGCTGGGAAGCGGAGAGACTTTGATAAAGGCAGGTGAGCGTTCATGAGAGCAGTAGGACTTATTTTAGCAGGCGGAAACAGTAATAAAATGAGGGAGCTGACTCAGAAGCGCGCAGTGGCGGCGATGCCGGTGGCCGGAAGCTACAGGGCCATTGATTTCGCGCTGAGCAATATGTCTAATTCCCATATCCAGAAGGTGGCGGTGCTGACCCAGTACAACGCCCGCTCTCTGAATGAACATCTGAATTCCTCCAAATGGTGGGATTTCGGAAGAAAGCAGGGGGGACTGTATGTATTTACCCCCACCATTACCGCGGATAACGGTTACTGGTACCGGGGAACTGCGGACGCCATCCACCAGAATCTGGATTTCTTAAAGAAATGCCACGAGCCATATGTGATCATCGCGTCTGGGGATGCGGTGTACAAGATGGATTATAATAAAGTCCTGGAATACCACATTGCGAAAAAGGCGGACATCACGGTGGTGTGCAAGGAACTTCCGCCGGGCGAGGACGCCAGCCGGTTCGGTACGATCAAGATGAACGATACCATGCGGATCGAGGAGTTTGAGGAGAAGCCAATGGTGGCCAATTCCAATACCATTTCCACAGGGATCTATGTGATCCGCAGAAGACAGCTGATCGACCTGATCGAGCACTGCGCGGAGGAAGAGAGACACGATTTTGTAACCGATATCTTGATCAGATATAAGAATCTGAAAAAGATCTGCGGTTATAAAATAAAAGATTACTGGAGCAACATATCGACGGTGGATGCTTATTACAGGACGAATATGGATTTCCTGAAGCCGGAAGTAAGAAATTACTTCTTCAAGCAGCACCCGGATGTGTATTCGAAGGTGAGCGACCTGCCGCCGGCGAAATACAACCCGGGAGCAGCCGTGAAGAACAGCCTTATCGCAAGCGGCTGTATCATTAACGGCACGGTGGAGAACTCCATTCTGTTCAAGAAAGTATTTGTCGGTAACAATTGTGTCATCAAGAATTCAATCATTCTTAACGATGTCTACCTCGGAGATAACACTTACATTGAAAACTGCATTGTAGAGAGTCGTGATACAATCAGGGCAAACACACGTCATATTGGGGAAAATGGTGTGAAAGTAGTTGTTGAAAAGAACGAGAGGTATGCACTCTAGTGCAGTGCCGAGGAAGAAAGGGGCAAAAGGAAGATGAAGATCACAGATGTACGCATGAGGAAGGTGGCAAAAGAAGGAAAATTAAAAGCAATCGTGTCCATTACGCTGGATGATGAATTTGCCGTTCATGACATTAAGATCATCGAGGGAGACAGAGGGCTGTTCATTGCAATGCCAAGCAAGAAAGTACTGGACGGAGAATATAGGGACATTGCACATCCGATCAATTCTGAGGTGAGGGAGAGAGTTCAAAGCGAGATCCTCCGGAAATATCAGGAGATGTTGGATAGCGAAGAAGCTGAGACGGAGGCAGAAGAGGGGGCTTATTAAGCCCCCTCTTCTTCTTTGGCCAGCTGAAAACAAAGCTTCTTGCGGGTGACGGGGTGGAGAAACTCCAGCCGGTAAGCGCAGAGCATAAGCGGCGGGCGTACCGCCGGATCCGGTGAGCCCGGGCCGTATTTGAAATCCCCGATGATGGGGCAGCCCATGGCGGCCAGCTGGACGCGGATCTGGTGGTGGCGCCCCGTGTCCAGATGAATGTCAAGCTCAGTTGGAAGCTCAGTTGGGGACGTGGTATTTTCGAAAATACCACGTCCCAGATTGAAAAAACCCTGTCCCTTTTTGACGATTGCATAATGCAGACGGGCAGATTTTGCCCCGGGAGTGTCTTTTGCGCACACCCGGGAGGTATTGCTGCGGGAATCTTTTACCAGGTAATTTTCCAGGGTGCCTTCGTCTTTTGGCGGCTGTCCAAAGACCAGGGCCCGGTAATATTTTCCAAATTGATGGCTGGTCAGCTGCTGGTTCAGGGTTTTGGCGGCGGCAGGCGTCCGGGCGAATACCAGGATGCCGGCTACCGGCTGATCCAGCCGGTGGATCAGGGCGAGATAGGGCGGCTGTCCGGAGGGGCACTGTCCGGCCAGATGATTTTTCAGAAGGCTTACCATGTCGGGTAAGCCGATTTTTTTGGTCTGAGTGGGAATACCCGCCGGTTTTACGCACACAATAATCTGGGGATCTTCATATAATATTTTCAGAGAAGTATGATCCATGGAAGTCAGGCTCCTTTCGCGTTCTCTTGTCAGACAGTTATCATTAAAGCACAGAAACCGGCAGGATGCAATCCGGACAGGGGAGAAAAAAGGGAAGATTGCAAGGGTTTTCCTTGACAAATAAAAGGGCTTGGCTTAAAATTACGTTTAACTCGATAGTTTTGGGCGATGAAGAGGAATAGTACATGTAAGCGGACATAAAGAGAGGAGATCATCTGGTGAAAGATTTCCGTCCTGAACTGCATGGAAACCCGCCTTGGAGCCTCTGCGTGAAAGCGCAGCGCAGGCCGGCGTTAAGGGCAAATGAAGCGAACTGCAGACGGTCTGCAGTTAACGAGGGTGGTACCGCCGAGCTTTTCGGTCCCTTTTGGGGAGCGAAAAACCCGGCGTTTTCTTTTGCCGGAAGCTCCCGTTAGATCATCATGCGGGGCAAGGGGCCCCGGGGAAAAGAAAAGGAGAAAAGAGTATGGCAAAGGAAAAAATGGTCAAAAACATCACATCCCGCGAGGAAAATTTTGCGCAGTGGTACACAGACGTTGTGCGGGAGGCGGAGCTGTGTGATTATTCAAGTGTTAAAGGCTGTCTGAACTATCTTCCCAACGGCTACGCCATCTGGGAGCTGATCCAGGCAGATCTGGACCGCCGGTTTAAAGAGACTGGCGTGGAAAATGTATGTCTTCCGATGTTGATCCCGGAGAGCCTTCTGGAGAAGGAAGCCGATCACGTGGAAGGTTTTGCGCCGGAGGTTGCGTGGGTAACTCACGGCGGAATGGAGAGACTGCAGGAGCGGTTCTGTATCCGTCCTACTTCCGAGACTCTGTTCTGCGACCTGTGGGCCAAGAGCGTGCGCTCTTACCGTGATCTGCCGAAGGTATGGAACCAGTGGAACTCCGTGCTGCGCTGGGAGAAGACTACCCGGCCTTTCCTTCGTTCCAGAGAGTTCCTGTGGCAGGAGGGACATACCCTTCACGCTACCTATGAGGAAGCGGAAGAGCGGACCATCCAGATGTTCCACGTATATGAGGACTGTTACCGCGAGACCCTGGCGATCCCGTTTGTATCCGGAAGAAAAGCAGAGCACGAGAAATTTGCCGGAGCTCAGGATACCTATACCATTGAGGCGCTGATGCACGATGGAAAAGCACTGCAGTCCGCCACCAGCCATTTCTTCGGAAGCGGCTTCCCGGATGCATTTGGCATTAAGTATGTAGATAAGAATAATCAGCTTCAGAGCGCTTACGAGACTTCCTGGGGATGGTCCACCAGAAGCATCGGAGCCCTTATCATGGTACACGGCGATGACGACGGACTGGTGCTGCCGCCTCATGTAGCGCCGGTAGAATGCCGGATCATTCCGATCGCACAGCATAAAGAAGGCGTTCTTGACCGGGCATTCGCACTGCTGGATGAACTGAAGAAAGCCGGATATCGTGTGAAAATCGACGATTCCGACAAGAGCACCGGCTGGAAATTCGCTGAGCAGGAGATGCTGGGAATCCCGACCCGTATCGAGATCGGCCCGAAAGATCTGGAGAAGAACCAGGTAGTCGTAGTACGCCGGGATAACCGTGAAAAGACGGTAGTATCTCTGGATGAGATCGCAGTAAAACTTCGCGAGATCCTGGAGCAGGAGCAGCAGGATATGTACGATAAGGCAAATGAATTCCTGCAGAACCATATCGATACCGCAACCACCATGGACGAGATGGAAGAGAAATTCAAAGCCAACCGTGGCTTTGTAAAAGCCTGCTGGTGCGGAGATCCGGAATGCGAAGGAGAGGTAAAATACGTGACCGGCGGCGCGGCAACCAGATGTCTGATCGAAGATGAAGAAATGATCTCCGATAAATGTATCTGGTGCGGAAAGCCTGCGAAACACATGGCATATTGGGGAAAATCTTATTAATTTATTTTAATTGGGGACGTGGTATTTTTGAAAATACCACGTCCCAGATTGAAAAAACCCTGTCCCTTTTTGAAAGGAGGGTATAAATGCCGAGAAAAGCGAGGCAGGAAAGCGGGACGGGATTTTATCATGTTATAGCCAGGTGTCCGTTTACGCTTATTGTCTGATGTCAAATCACATTCATCTGCTTGTCAAGGCAGATCTAAAAAACTTATCATTATTCATGGCTAAAATCTTAGCCAAGTATGCCCATTATTATAATTACAAACATCATCGGACCGGATATGTATTCCAGGGGCGATTCCGAAGCCAGTGTATCGAGAGCGAGGCGTATTTCTGGAATTGTCTGCGTTATGTTCATTTGAATCCTGTGAAGGCAAAGCTTTGTAAACGACCTGCAAGTTATCCTTACAGCAGTATGGCTGAATATATGGATGTGAAGAAGCAATTGCTGTTAGATACAAAGAGTCGTGAAATGTTCCGCAGCAGGTTTTATCGCTGGAAGGAATTTGAGGAGTTCCACCGGGCAAGCTGCGGAGATTTTTTTATAGATATACGGGAAGAAGAATTTGCTCAGAGAAAAGCGATCGCGGAAGAAATTTTGCGGCAGCTGCAGGAAGAAAAAGGACTGTCTGCAGAAGAAATCCTTGACCAGGTGGAAATGCGGGATTTCTTTGAAAAAACATTGCGGGAAAGATTTGGGGTTTCAAAAGACAAAATCAGAAAGATCCGGGAAACAATTGAACGGGAGCTCGTTCGGAAGGAGAAATAAGCGGAACGGGGACAGGGTATTTTCAATCTGGGACGTGGTATTTTTAAAAATACCACGTCCCC
>ENA-OPBO01000615-OPBO01000615.1-human-gut-metagenome-genome-assembly--contig:-NODE-615-length-29506-cov-6.691250_pt1 | contig 29506 bp, 19 predicted proteins | sample MGYA00241071_ERZ501458 | MGnify/ENA primary metagenome ERZ501458 (study PRJEB25962, sample SAMEA2042509) | human gut metagenome | biome: human gut; feature: human-associated habitat; material: faeces... | reverse complement strand
CTTTCGCAGGTTCCGGTGGAGGAACCGTAAAATATACCAATCTTTTTCATGAAGTAAATATTTTAATTGTTTACGGTGCAAAAATATACCGTCTTTTTCTTTTTTGAAATACCTAAAAATAGGGCTTTTTGCTATTATCGTATTGGCCCTGATGAGCATAATAGTATTTTTTTATCCTAAAATCCGCAAGCAATCTCAATGGCAATCTCAATTGCAGTAAAGAGCTTGAACACTATGCATCATGATAGTATGAGCGTGAATTTTGTCCGATTTGTGCATACCTTCCCCTTACCCCACAATGCGACTTGAGGCAATACGCAGATTAAAACCATAAGGAACGGACTTTATCCGAATCCAGTTTTGAAAGGTCTTGCATAAGCCCGGTTTTCAGTATAGATATTCAGCACGTATTGCCTTGCTGTCATGATCCACTTGGCAGGTACGGAGATGAAGCTGAAGACAAAAGCCTTTATGCGACTCGTTTCCTTGAGCCCGAAAGCCTTGGTGTCAAGCTTGCTAATGATGGTCTTATAGAAATTGTGTATCAATGCCGTAAGCAGAAGGAATACAGTGTTCTCTGACATGAACGACTTGGGGAGCCTGTTCCAGCCGAATCCGTTGTTCATATCATCGAATATACGCTCTTTGCCCCCACGCTTGTTGTAAAATTCGACGATGTCTCTTGTTGATGAGTCATAATCGTTGGTAAGAATGGATCTGTAGGTGTATTCACCTTCCCACAAGTCAAGCTCTCCATCCATGCGCTTTTGTCTCTGAATGACAAGACGATAGCACTTGCCTTCCCATTTCTCAACAAGAATGGAATTGAGTTCAAACTGGATGCCGTTGATTTCCTCCGTCTTCCATCCCCTCAGTGAAAACAAGTCATCGTAGAGCGAACTGCATCTGTTGGCGCGGATGTAGAAGTGCGTGCAATGCTTCTCTATCTCACTGACAATTTCCTTCGAGCACGAACCACAGTCGGCTCTGAAGCGATTCACACGGATGCTGTTGGCTTCCAGTAGGGCAAAGAATCTCTTGTGGGTCTCAGCCTGATAAAAGCGCACATTTGTGTTGCCATCGCTGTTCTCGACATAGACAATCATGTCACCGATGACATATACGCCAGGTCTGTAGCCGAGGAACTTCTTGTATGTCGGTTTTGCATCATACTTCTCTGTTTCAAGGAACTGATGGTCGAAATCAACATCGTAGGTTTCCACCTCATTCAGTTCACCAGTGGAAACCAAGGCTTTTATAAGCAAGGCGTTGAGCTTGTCTGCCGTATTGAAATCATAGGTCTTGCCCTTATCGGAAGTATATGAGATGTTTTCCTGTGTCAGTTCCTTGATGGCTCTGAGGATGGTATCAGAGCTGCATGTGCGCAAGGTCGGATGATACGAGAGATGACGCATCAGATGCGATGTTACATCCTCCACGCATGAACCGCCACAGAAGTATACGCTCATCAGAGAACGAATAATTTCGCTGTACTGGTATCCGATGATACTGCGGCATCTCTGACCAAGTGTCTGGTCGATAATAGGTGAAAGCATGGAGTCAAATTGCTCCATGATTGAAAAAATTCCTCCAAAAGGTGTGAGTTTTTCAGATTTTATTTGTACCTTTGCCATGTCTTGTTACGATTTACGCTTGTTTTGATTTGCAACACTAAGATAAGTGAAAAATCTGACATGGCAAAATCCTGAGCAACTTTTTGTTGCTCAGGAACTTATAAATAAAGTTAAATCAAAGTGCTGCGGAATTAAGGTATAACTGTATTTTCATTCGCACGCAGATGGTACAAAGATAAGGTTTACAACCTAAAAAGAAAAAGGAACAGCCGAATTAATTCCATCTCAAAACTCCGATAATTAGTCAAACATTTGACTAATTAAGAAAAAACCATTACCTTTGCAGCCCGAAAAAACAAGCGAGTTTATGACATCAAGAGACTGCATCCTGCAACTGATACGTACCCGAATGGCTTCACGACAAGCCATGCAACGCCTGCTGAAAAACAGCGGAGCCGGTATAACCTTCGAAATGCTCCAAGTGATGAGCTGCCTTTGGAGCGAACAGGGCATCAGCCAGCAAACCCTGGCTGAACGGACTTCCAAAGACAAGGCCTGTCTGACAAGCCTGATGGGAAATCTGGAACGGAAAGGATATGTATGCCGACGCGAAGATCCGAATGACCGACGTAACAAACTGGTGTATCTGACCGAAGAAGGAGAAGCCTTCCACCAATGGATTGCACCCACACTGGCCGCTTATTACGATCGGTTGGAAAATATACTGGGGAAAGAACAACTCCTGCAAACCGAAAAATTGCTAAAAGATCTGCAACATGCTATCGAGACATATTAACCTGATTATCATATTTTTTATCTGCCTCATCCAGTCTTCAGGCCTGTATGCCACACTCGCAGAGACCGATACGCTGTACCTCAGCGTAGAACAACTGTTCAGCCAGGCCTCGCAACAGCATCTGCAACTGGCAGCCGACCGCCTGAAAGAACAGATGGCCGACGAACGTGCCCGAACCGCACGTACCTCGCGCTTGCCTGACATTAACGTAGGGCTACGTGGAGGCTTTCTGGGACAACCCATTGTCTGGCAAACGGGACTGAGCAATCCTACCCATCCTGAGTCGCCCGACTGGCAACAGAACTATGCCATCGACTTCAGCCAACCGCTTTATCAGGGGGGCAGAATACGATATACCATCCGTCAGGCCGATTTGCAACAGGAACTGGCACATCTGCAAACCTCTGCCGACGAGGCCGACATCAAAATGACCCTGCTGACACAATATCTCAACCTGTTCAGTCTTTACAAACAGCGACTGGTATTGAACCGCAATATCGAAGAATCGGAACGCCGGCTGAAGGACATCCGACGCATGAAGTCGGAAGGCATCATCACCAACAACGACGTACTGCGCAGCGAAATGCAACTGACCGAGGACAGGCTGGCCGTAACAGAAACCGAAAACAATATCCGCATTGTGTCGCAACAGCTGGACATCCTGCTGGGATTGGACGAGCACTTGTTACTGATGCCCGACACAACGATACTCACCCAAGACTATGTAACGGCATCCTACACCGACTATGTAGACCGTGCCCTGATTTCCGACCCTTCAGTACTTCTGTTACGTAAACAGACAGAACTGGCTGAAAACAATGTACGCCTTACCCGTGCTGGACAACTGCCCCAGTTGTCACTCACTGCATCGAACACACTGGCACGCCCCGTATCACGCACGCTGGCCGACATGTACAACAACAGCTGGAATATCGGAGTGTCCTTCACCTATTCGCTGTCGTCGCTCTACTCCAACCGACACCGGCTGAAAGAGGCCCGACAGAACGTACTACTGACCCGCAATGCCGAGGAACAGAAACAACAGCATATCCGTATGAATGTACAGACCGCCCTGCTCAAACATCAGGAAGCCTGCGATCGGGTGGAAACCCTGAAGCTGTCGGTGAAACAAGCTGAAGAAAATTACCGCATCATGCGAAACCGATACATGAACCAGCTGGCCATTCTCACCGACCTGCTCGACGCCGACAACCTGCGCCTCAATGCCGAACTGCAACTGACCACAGCCCGTACACAAGTAATATATACCTATTATGAACTGCAACGGGCTTCGGGCGCATTGTAACCCACATATTGACCATTAACCATTAAAACCTTACTTTCAATGTCCGCATTACACTTGAAATACCGTCGGTTGAAACGTCAGAAACGCCGCAACATATTCCTCAACATCGTGTGCATCCTGATTGCCGGATCGGGACTCACCTGGACAGCGCATTACTTCTGGCGATACATCAGCTACGAAATCACCAACGATGCCTTCGTCGACCAATATATCGCTCCGGTCAACGTTCGGGTAGCCGGCTACATTCAGGAAGTACGTTTCAAGGAACATCAGTATGTCAATGCCGGCGACACACTCGTTGTACTTGACAACCGCGAATACCTCATCCGACAAAAGGAAGCCCAAGCCGCACTGCTCGATGCCCGAGGCTCACGCGACGTACTGACTTCGGGCATACGTACTTCGCACACCCGCATCGCCGAACAAGATGCCAACCTGGCCGAAGCTAAAGTCAAACTGTGGCAAGCGGAACAAGATTTCCATCGCTACGAACGGCTGCTGAAGGAAGAATCCGTTCCCGAACAGCAGTTCGACCAGGCCAAGGCCAACTATGAAGCAGCCCGCGCCCGCTATGAGGCCCTGCTCCGCCAGAAGGAAGCCGCCCACTCGCAATACGACGAAGCCAACAAGAAACAAGTGAACGCAGAAGCAAGTATCCTACGCGCCGAGGCTGCCCTCGACCTGGCCGACCTGAACCTGTCGTACACCGTAGTAACCGCTCCCTACAGCGGATACATGGGCCGGCGTACCCTGGAAGCAGGACAATACGTCGGTGCCGGGCAGACCCTGTCATACATAGTCCGCCAGTCGGGCAAATGGATTACAGCCAACTACCGCGAGACTCAGATTGCCAACATCTACATCGGCCAGCCCGTACGGATCAAAGTTGACGGCCTGCCGGGGCGTGTGCTCCACGGACATGTAACAACCATTTCCGAAGCAACCGGTTCCAAGTATTCGCTCGTGCCTACCGACAACTCTGCCGGCAATTTCGTGAAGGTACAGCAACGCATCCCCGTCCGTATCGACCTGGATGACGTGGACGAGGCAAGCATGGGGCTGCTGCGTGCAGGCATGATGGTAGAAACCGAAGCGCTGAAGAAGAAATGAAAACAGCCCGCGAACTTGAAATTCCAGCCCGGCCATGGGTTCCCGACCGCGTGGCTATTGCTACCGTCTTCCTCATCATGCTGCCCATTGCCATGCTGAACGGTACGTATACGGGCAGCATGGTGGAAGTATCGAACACACTGGGCGTCTATACCGAAGACATCACCATCGGCTACTATGCCGCAGCAGCAGGTATGGCCGTATCCTATCCCATCGTACCCAAGATACTGGGAGCTCTTTCAGGCAAATCATTGTTACTCACCGACCTTACACTACAATTCTTCCTCAGCTGGTTCTGTGCCCGCCAGTCAGATATCGAACTGGTCATCGCTGCCAGTTTCATCATCGGCTTCCTGAAAGGCTTCCTCATGCTGTGGATTATCCGCCGCATCAAGTTCATCTTCAGTCCCAAGGACATCCGCAGCGAGTTTTATGCCTACTTCTATCCGCTGGTATTCGGAGGCGGACAACTCTCGATGGTCATCACTGCCCTGCTGGCCGATCATTACGACTGGAAGTATATGTACTACTTCATGATGCTGCTACTGCTGGCTGCCATACTGGGCGTCATCGTCTTTTTCCGTCACGACCGCCCCTCACGGCCCATTCCCTGGAAAGAACTGCACGCACGCGAAATGCTCATCATCGCTACCGGCGTGCTGATGCTCATCTATGTCATCACTTACGGCAAGACCCTCGACTGGATGGCCTCCACACGTATCCGCCTCTATATCGTCGTTGCCCCGCTGCTGGTAGCCATCTTCCTGTGGGAACAGTTCCATTCACCACGCCCCTACGTCAGCCTGAAGCCGCTTTTCCAATGGAAAGCCATCGTAGGCTACTTCTATATGATGATGGTAATGTTTTTCAGCACATCCACCAGCCTGCTCACCAGCTACCTTACTACCATCCTGCGCGTGGACAACATGCACACCTACACACTCTACGTCTGGCTGCTGCCGGGCTATCTGCTGGGAGCCTTCATCTGCTTCTGGTGGTTCCGCTGGCAACGGTGGCGCTTCCGTTTCCTTATAGCCGGAGGGATGATGTGTTTCGTCCTGTTCTTCGGCATGCTCTACTTCGGCATTTCGCCGGACAGCACGTACGAAATGCTCTACTTGCCCATGTTCTTCCGCGGGCTGGGTATGCTGACGCTGATTATCGCCTTCGCCCTCTTTGCCGTCGAAGACCTGCCACCCAAGTACCTGCTTTCCAATGCTTTCTTCCTCATTACCTTCCGTTCGGTGCTGACACCTGTCATCGCCTCGGCCTTCTACAGCAACGCACTCTACCGCCTGCAGCAGAAATATATGGTGGAACTATCCGAAACCCTGACCGCCACCGATCCTCTGGCCGCTGCACGCTGGCAGTCGGCCCTGAGCAACAGTCTGGCCCAAGGGCACGGCATGGACGAAGCCACGCAACTGGCCACCAACACGCTCTACAACGTGCTGCAACAACAAAGCACGCTGCTGGCCCTGAAGCACATCCTGGGGTGGCTTTTCCTGGTGACACTGGTCATTGCCATCGTTTCGCGCTTCATTCCGTTCCATAAGACCGTACGTGTACCTGTCATCCGTATGGGTGAGGACATGGTATAACCATACAAAAAAAGGACCTGCTCCAAACCACAGGTAAAATATTATTGTTACCTTTACATTCAATTACAAAGTTGACAATAATATGAACAAGAAAGCCAAGAAAGTATTGAAGATAACAGGCATCAGCCTAGGCAGCCTTCTCCTCATAGTGACGGTTGCCATCACGCTGGCCATCCATTTCGTATTTACACCCGAAAAGCTGACACCCGTCGTCGTGCAGACGGCCAACAGCAGTCTGAATGCCCGCGTAAATCTGGGTAGTGTAGACCTGACGTTCTTCTCTACCTTCCCGCGTTTCGGACTGAGGATGGAAGATGGTACACTGGTCTCGAAAGCGCTGCGCGACACCTTGTGGCAACGCCGCGACACGCTGATGTCTTTCAAAAAGGCTGTACTGGTAGTCAACCCCATCGACTATCTGACACAAAAGAAAATAACCGTCTATCGCCTGACGGTGGACAGCGCACGGGTATACGCCCACATCGACAAGGAAGGCCGTGCCAACTGGGACATTATGCCCGACAGCACCACGACCGAAACGGCCGACACGACTACAACCGACACCACACGGCTGGTCCCCGGCGGAATAGACATCAGGCGTGTGGCCTTACGCCATGCCACCGTGACCTTTGACGACCGTCAGGCACGTGTATTCGCCAACCTTTGGGATGCCAACCTCGCCCTGCAAGCCCGCCTGCAACGGGAACACTCCATGCTGAAAGTGGACTTCAACAACCGCAACGTCCTCTTCTGGCAGGAAGGAGAACTGCTCGTGAACCGCGTATCCACCCGCCTGCAGGCCGACCTGGAGCTGAACCGCCAACAACGCACCCTAAGCCTGAACAACGCCCTGCTGGACGTCAACGGGCTGGAACTTGACCTGAAAGGGACCCTGCGCCGCGACACGGTAGAGCGGGCTGCCAACGTAGACATGCAGTACAGCCTGCATGCCCCTTCACTGGAAACGGTCATCGGCCTTATTCCTCAAAGTATACTCAAGAAAGAAACCCTCGACGCCAAAGGAGAAGTCATCGTTAACGGCACGCTGAAGGGACTTTACGGAAAGGGACACATGCCGCTGGCCACACTGACGGTGAACATCAACCAGGCCTCGGCCCATTACGAAGGAATGCCCTACGGTATCGACGAGATAACTGCCGACTTCTTCGGACAAGTGGACCTGACGAAACGGCAATCCTCGTATGCCGACCTGAAGATTTTCCACTTCAAGGGTGCCCATACAGATATACTGGCTGATGCCCGCGTGGACGACCTCCTGGGCGACCCCGACATCAGCTTCCATACCCGCTCTACCGTCGACCTGACTGCACTGGCACAAGCCTTCCCCTTGCAGAAAGGCATCAGCATACAGGGCAAGATGGATGCCGACGTACGCTTGCGCTGCCGCCTGTCATCGTTGAAGAACAAAGATTTGGGACGCATCAAGATAGGCGGAAAGCTCTCGACCGACGGACTGATACTGAAAGACAGCCTCCGCAACTTCGAGTTTACCAGCAACGCCTCGCTGGCCTTTATGGGAAACGACAAGCTGGGAGCACGTATCCAGATAAAAGACATGAACCTGCGCGCCCCCGGCCTGGAGTCGGCCCTCGACAACCTGACCGCTACCGTGACCAGTACCAACCCACAGGACACCACCCGCATAGCCAACGTGGAGTGCAAGCTGGAGATGAACCGGCTGAAAGCACGGTTGGCCGACTCGCTGGGCGTCTTCTGCGGACGCTCTACCGGTACGGTCAAGCTACAGCCGGGCGAACGTAATCCGGCCCGTCCCAAGGTAGGACTGGCCCTGCAGGCCGACACCCTGTTCTGCCGCATGGGCGACACCAAGCTGGGAATGGACAAGGCAGGTATCGGCGTTACGGCCGAACAGGTGCGCGACTCCTTCTGGGTACCCAAAGGTATCGTAGGCTTCAACCGCATGAAAGTATCCACACCAATGTGTGCCCTGCCCATCCGCCTGCTGAAAACTTCGCTCACTGTGGGTAACCGCACCATCAGCCTGCGCAACGCCACCATGCGCATCGGCCGTTCGGACCTGACAGCTACGGGAGCCGTCTACGACCTCTACGGCGCCATGCACCACCACAAGCCCCTGCGAGCCAAGTTGGAGCTGACGTCGAACAATCTGAACTGCAACCAGCTGATCCGTTCGCTTTCCTTCCCCACCGACACCTTGCAGGCCGAGGCAGACACAACCGCCACCAACCTCGAGCTGTTCGTCGTGCCCAAGAACGTGGACTTCGAGCTGACCACCCGCCTGCGCCGCGTGCGCTACGGCAAGATGGTATTCGAGGACGTGCGCGGCGACATAGACGTACGCAACCAGGCCGTGCACCTCAAGGAGCTGTCCATGCGGGGAATGGATGCTGAAATGCGCACCACCCTCATCTATCAGGCTCGCCAGCGCAAGCGCGGATATGCCGGCTTCGACTTCCGCCTGCACAACATCGACATCTCCAAGCTGGTAGACTTTGCCCCCTCGCTGGACAGCATCGTGCCCATGCTCCGCTCTTTCCAGGGGACGGTAGACTTCGACGTGGCGGCAGAAACGCGTCTCGACTCCTGCCTCAACATCAAAATACCGTCGTTACGGTCGGCCATCCACATCAAAGGCGACAGCCTCGTACTGATGGACGGCGAAACTTTTGCCGAAATCTCCAAGAAATTCCTCTTCAAGAACAAGGAGAAGAACATGATAGACAGCATCTCGGTGAACATCAGCGTGAAGGACGGCAACGTCACCGTCTATCCTTTCGTCATCGAGATGGATCGTTATCGTGCGGCTGTGGGCGGCACACAGGACCTCGACATGAACTTCGACTACCACATCTCCATCCTGAAGTCGCCCATCCCCTTCAAACTGGGGCTGAACATACGGGGTAATCTGGACAAGATGAAGTTCGGCATGGGCAAAGCAAAGTACAAGGACGCCGTCACGCCAGTCGAGATACGCAAGGTAGACAGCACCATCGTCAACATGGGCGAGCAGATAGTGAAGGACTTCCGGCGGGTGATGCAACGAAAGTAATCCTCCGGCGGGGCAGGGAGAATGCTGTTTCCACACGGACAGAATGACAGCATTCTCCCTGTTCTACTTACCAAACACACTGAAAGCGACCGTCTCTACTTACACCTCCTTCTATCAAAAACCGCCAAACAGCGCCGATTACCCGCCGTAACATCCTATCTTGTGGAAGAAAACATTGCTTTTTCCACCCCAAAACATTGCTTTCTTGCATCAAAAAGTAGGAATGTGACGGACAAAAAGCAGGCATCTTACCGCCAAAAATTGGGAATTCGGCCGACAGGAAGTGCAATTTCTCCCGATTCTCCTTCGTATTTTACCCGAAAAGCATCCGAAGAGCGTGTCTTTCCTCCCCGTTTTCTTCTGTTTCAAATGTAAGGATTTCGCTATCAATCTATCTATGAGCGGATTGCAGAAAATCGTTCCGTTCTTTCCAACCATGCCCACCTTCGGTCCGAAAGAAGCGATTCTCGGGCAACAGAAAATACAAAGTGTCAAAATGACAAACGCGACATGGAGTGTTCAGATACACTCCAGCTCCATGCCGCAACGGTAGCCTTCGTCGTAAAGCGCCGTCAGCTTGCGCACATCGCGCTCGATGCGGTCCACCTGCACGGGCTGTTGGGGACGGATGACGACCGCCTGCCCCGCCGTTTCGAGCCGCTCCACCAGGTCCAGCTGCTCGTTGTAGACCACACTACGGCGGTTGATGGCCTGCTGGAGGAGCGGGTATTTCTTATATATAAAGGAAGGGACGCGCGTACCCTGAATCTTCTTGCGATATCCCGCGTTGCGGGTCAGCACCACGACGGCCTTCGTGCAGCCGTCGGCCAGCGCATGGGCCAGCGGAATGCTGTCCACTATGCCGCCGTCGAGCATCGGTATACCGTCCACCCGCACAATGGGGCACACAAAAGGCAGGCTGCTTGATGCACGGACGATGTCTATCACCCGCTCCTTCCGCCGCTTCTCCTCCAGGTAGTTGGCCTCGCCCGTCAGGCAGTTGGTCGTCACCATGACGTAGCGGGCCGGGTTGTTGAAATAGGCCTCGTAGTCGTAAGGCAGAATCTGTTCGGGGAAATCATGGAAGAGCAGGTCGAAATCCATGATGTTGCGCTTCTTCCACAAATACTTCAGGCCTATATAATGATATTTCTGCAGCAGGTCGATGTTGCTGAACTTGGCCCTCCCGCGCTGTCCCGACATGTAGGACAGGCCGTTGCAGGCTCCGGCACTCACCCCGATGACGTAAGGGAAGCGGATGGCGCGGGCCATAAAGCAGTCCAGCACGCCGCAGGTGAACACGCCCCGCATGCCACCTCCCTCGAGCACGAGGGACGTCTGAGGATCTATCTGTATCTTTTTCTCCATATTCCACCTCGATTTGATGCCCAAAGATAGCTTTTCTTCCCCATATTCCCACTATCTTTTCAGCAGACAGGATGCGGTTCGGAAGAAAAACACTATCTTTGCCACCAGCAATAGAATATTCTTAATAATTTAATCATGATGAAAAAAACTATCCTCATCGCCGCATTGGCCCTGCTGGCCTTCGACATGTCGGCCAAGAAGAAGACCGAACCCAAGGAAGAGGGTTTCGTGTTTACTACCGTTAAGGAGAACCCCATCACCAGTATCAAGAACCAGAACCGCTCGAGCACGTGCTGGAGCTTCTCCAGCCTCGGCTTCCTCGAAAGCGAACTGCTGCGTCTGGGCAAAGGCACTTACGACCTGTCCGAGATGTTCGTCGTACACCACACGATGGTAGACCGTGCCGTCAACTACGTGCGCTACCATGGCGACGCTTCCTTCTCGCCGGGCGGAAGCTTCTACGACATCATGTACTGCATGAAGCACTACGGTCTCGTACCGCAGGAAGCCATGCCGGGCATCATGTACGGCGACACGCTGCCTGTACACAACGAACTGGATGCCGTGGCCGGCGCCTATGTAAGAGCCATCGGCAAGGGCGGATTCAGCAAGCTGACTCCCGTATGGAAGAACGGCATCAGCGCCATCTATGACACCTATCTGGGCAAATGTCCCGAGAAGTTCACTTACGAGGGTACAGAGTACACTCCGAAGAGCTTTGCAGCCAGTCTGGGCATCAACCCCGACGACTATGTTTCACTGACTTCGTACACGCACCATCCGTTCTACACCCAGTTCTCCATCGAGATTCAGGACAACTGGCGTAACGGTCTGTCCTACAACCTGCCCATCGACGAGCTGATGGCCGTGATGGACAACGCCATCCGCACCGGCTACACCTTCGCATGGGGCAGTGACGTGAGCGAGCAGGGCTTTACACGCGACGGTATTGCCGTGATGCCCGACTCAGCCCGCGGTGCCGAACTGACAGGCAGCGACATGGCCCGCTGGACAGGCATGACCGCTACGGACAAGCGCAAGGAACTGACTTCACGCCCCTTGCCCGAAGTGGAAGTGACGCAGGAAATGCGCCAGACGGCTTTCGACAACTGGGAGACGACCGACGACCACGGCATGGTGATCTACGGTATCGCCAAAGACCAGACGGGCAAGGAATACTTCATGGTGAAGAACTCCTGGGGCCTGAGCGGCAAGTACAAAGGCATCTGGTATGCATCGAAAGCTTTCGTTGCTTACAAGACGATGAACATCCTGGTACACAAGGATGCCGTGCCTGCTGAAATCAAGGCCAAGCTGGGCATCAAATAAGGACAAACACCATCCGCAGGATAAAGGGCATCAAAAAAGATTTGATGCCCTTTACTTTTATTACAACGTTTTTTCACTACATTTGCCTTTCGTAAAAATGCATCTATGGAAGAGACATTCATCAAAAGACAGCTGAAGAAGGGGGACGAAAAGGCTTTCAGACACCTTTACGAGCAGCATTATGCACTGCTATGCCGCTTCGCCACCCAACTGACCAACGATGCTTCCCTTGCCGAAGAAATGGTGGACGATGTCATCTTCTACTTGTGGGAACACCACGCCGAGATCGAAATAACAGGGCCATTGCGCAATTATCTGTTGCGTGCTGTCCGCAACCGTTGCCTGAATGAACTGAACTCGCTGGCCCATCGGATGGAACAAAACTGTTCGTCCTATCTGCTCCCCGAAAACATGCAACTCATCGAAAACCTGTTCCCTTCCGACGAGTACCCTCTGGAACATCTGCTTACCCAAGAACTGGAAGCTCAATTGCGGCAAAGCATCGAAGAATTGCCGGATGCCTGCCGGACGGTTTTCAAGAAAAGCAGGTTCGAAGAAAAAAAGTACGAAGAAATAGCTTCTGAACTCAACATTTCGGTAAACACCGTCAAGTATCACATTAAGAACGCTTTAGACTATTTGCAAAAGCGAATGGCTCCCTATCTGGAAGTTCTCCTGCTCTATTTTTTCACCAAAATCTGAAAAAAAACGCAGATGTCACTACCCTCGACACTCAAATATTTGTCTTCACTATAGAAACACTTGAAAAACGGATGCCAAACAAAGAATCACATATAGAGATAGACCGCCTGATAGACCAATACATTTCAGGCCAAGCCGACAAAGACTGCATCGAACAATTGAAGCGATGGAGCCTCGAATCGGACACATACCGCATCTATATACGCAACCGGATTGAATTGTGGTACGCCTCAGGTACCTTATACGGCCCCAAACAACCCGATGCCGAACTGGCATTCCTCCGATTCAAAAAACGAATCAAGGAACAGACGTCAGAAAACCACCCGCAAAAACAGAAACCGCTCATTCCATACTTCTGGCGCATTGCAGCCGCCATCCTGATTCTGGTTCTGCCGCTGGCCGGCTATTGGGGCGGAAAACAGAACATGCAAAACGCATTCGCCGACATTGTCATCGAAGCTCCCGTTGGCGCACGTACCTGCATGTATTTACCCGACGGTACGCAGGTGTGGCTCAATGCCTGCTCCCGCCTGACCTATTCCCAAGGTTTCGGCATCAACAACCGCCATCTGAAATTGGAAGGAGAAGGCTACTTTGAAGTATCACACAACGAAGAGTTACCTTTCACCATCCACACACAGGAAGTCGATGTGACAGTACTGGGTACCCAGTTCAACTTCAAGAACTACACGGACGACTCCGAAGCCAGTGTATCACTCCTCGAAGGCAAGGTAAAACTGAGCAACCACCTCAGGCAGGAAGAAACGTTATACCTGCAGCCCAATGAGAAAATGACATTGAACAAACTGACCGGCGAAATGACGACCACACAGACGCAAGTACAGAACTCCAAGATGTGGACTCAGGACGAACTCTTCTTCGACGAAGAGTTACTGGCAGACATTGCAAAAAAACTGATGCGTAACTTCGACGTAAAGATACAGGTAGCCGATTCTCTACGTAACCGCCGATTCTATGGCAGTTTCAAAATAACAGGAAATACCATTGAAGAGGTATTAGAAACCATCGCCTCTACCGACCGGATGAGATATAAAAAGGAAAAAGGAATATATATTCTATACTAACCCGATGTAAAACCTTAGAAAAAAAGAAAACGCCATGACACAATCCCTTTCCGGATAGAATCCGAGCAACAGAAAGGCTTGCATAAAAAAGGAGGATGCGGCCACATCCCCCCTTGAAAATTCCCCAAGCCACAGCGAAACCTCACTTGCATTTGGAGAAGCATGCAAAAATACACAAAACTCCCCAAATCGGGTGACCTGAATCTAGTAATAATCATTAAATCAAAGAGAATTTTATGAATTGCATCCAAAAGGCTATTTTAATAGCCGGGGCGGCATTTTGCCTCAACCTGACGGCATACGCCCAAGACATCACATTGAAAAACAGAAATATAACCGTTAAGGAGGCAATGGAAGAACTGAAAAAAGCCTCTGGTTATTCCTTCGTATTCTCATCAAAAGATGTGAACACAGGAAAGAAAATTTCCCTGTCTGCCGAAAAGGCTTCCATCGAAGAAGTTGTCAACCAGATTCTGCAAGGACAGGACAATCTGACGTATGAAATACGCGACAAGAAAATCATTGTACGCAAAGCTGTCCAAAATACAGCTCCAGCCCAAGCAGGTAAAGTAAAAGGTACAATTGTTGATGCTACCGGCATGCCTGTCATAGGTGCCGCTGTCAAAGAAAAAGGAACCAGCAATGGAGTTGTATCGGACATAGATGGTAATTTTGCTTTGGAAGTAGGCGACAATGCTACTCTTGAAATCTCTTACATTGGTTACAAGACGCTCGAAGTAAAAGCCTCTCAAAAACCGATGAACATCACGATGGTGGAAGATGCAGAAATGCTGGACGAAGTGGTAGTAGTTGGCTATGGTTCCCAACGTAAATCCGACCTGACAGGTGGTATCACCTCTGTCAATGCTGAGCAGTTGGAGATGGTGACCAGCAATAACCTGTTGGACAAACTGGCCGGACAAGTACCGGGATTAAGCATCACGACTTCCAATGCCCGTCCGGGTGAAGAACAATCGCTTCGTGTACGCGGTATAAACTCATTGACTGCCAGCAATACGCCTCTTATCGTATTGGACGGTATTCCTTACAACGGTTCGCTGGGTGATATAGACCCTGAAACCATTGAAAGCCTTTCTGTACTGAAGGACGCTTCTTCAGCCGCCATCTATGGTTCTCGCGGTTCGAACGGTGTCATCCTGATTCAGACGAAAAAAGGAAAACAAGGCAAGCCGCAAGTAACGTATAAAGGACAGATAGGTCTGGAGCAGACTCAAAGTCGATTGAACTTAATGGATGGACCCGAATATCTTCAAATGCGACAAGAATACAATCGCGAGAAATTGGGATGGGAAGGTGATCAACTGGCTCCTGAAAACATTTTGCACCCTATAGAACTCGAAGCTTACAACGCAGGTATTAGCACAGACTGGCAGGACTTAGTGTTCCGCAACGCTTTGACCAATCGTCACACAGTAAGTGTCACTGGTGGAACGGAGGCTACTCAATATTCAGCCACCATTTCCAATCTGAAGCAAGAGGGTGTAATGAAAAACACAGGTATTCGTCGTACCAATCTGTCGTTGAATGTGGTACAGGATTTCAATGCTTGGTTAAAAATAGGTATCGGTACGCAATTTGTCGACAAAGACGTAGACAAGAACCAACCCAGTCTGGAAGCAGCTCTGAAAATGAGTCCTTATGGAAAGTTCTTGGATGAGTCTGGCAACTATGTTGACTATCCGATGCAAGAAACATTATTTTCTAATCCGATGGCTAACATTAATGCAACAACTGATAATCGCTATCGTAATCTGTTTCTGTCAGCGTTTGCAGAAATCAAGTTGCCGGTTAAAGGACTAAGTTATCGTACAAATTTCGGTTATAACTATCGTAATTCCTTCGAAGGTTCTTATTACGGCCGCAACACATTGAGTGGAAAGAATTCCGAAGGTAGTGCTTCTATCTACAACAGACAATATTCCGACTATACTTGGGAAAACTTGGTGAATTATAACAACCAGTTTGGTAAGCATAAAATAAACAGATAACTAAAAAGTAAATCAGAGAAAAACGTAGCGAACAGGCTGACAAAGCGTTCGTTACGCTATATTTGTCTATGGCAACGTAGCCAGTGGATAACCATAACGAAGCCATACAGCGCAAGAGTTCAGTTACCACATCATTACCGAGTGATTGAAGAAGATTTTTGGCTAAAAGGCTATTTTTCTGCGATTTGCGTAATTCTGCGTAGCTGTCGGTAACTCACAGTAAACTAATTTTGTAACCAAAAAAATGTGAGTTATGCGAAGTACATTCAAGGTATTATTCTATGTGAAGAAAGGCAGTGCAAAGCCCAACGGCAACCTGCCACTGATGTGCCGCCTTACGGTGGACGGAGAGATTAAGCAGTTCAGCTGCAAGATGGACGTTTCCCCACACTTGTGGGACGTGAAGAACAACCGTGCTTCAGGCAAAAGTGCTGAAGCGCAGAGAATCAACCGTGCGGTTGACAAGATTCGGATGGAGGTAAACCGCCGATACCAAGAACTGATGCAGACAGACGGATATGTAACCGCTGCCAAACTGAAAGATGCCTATCTCGGTATCGGTATCAAGCAGGAAACCTTGCTGAAACTCTTTGAGCAGCACAATTCCGAATTTGCGAAGAAAGTCGGGCACAGCCGAGCCAAAGGAACATTCCAGCGGTACATAACCGTCTGCAAGCATATTCGGGAGTTCCTGCCACATACCTACAAACGTGAGGATATTCCTCTAAAAGAGTTGAACCTCACGTTCATCAACGACTTCGAGTATTTCCTGCGAACCGTGAAGAAGTGCCGCACCAATACCATTTGGGGCTACATGATTGTGTTGAAGCACATCATTTCCATAGCGAGAAATGACGGACGTCTGCCGTTCAATCCCTTTGCAGGGTATATCAACTCCCCCGAAAGTGTGGACAGAGGATATGTCACGAAAGAGGAGATACACACCATAATGAACACCGAGATGCCCGACAAGACCCACGAGCTTGTGAGGGACTTGTTCCTGTTTTCGGTGTTCACGGGTCTGGCGTATTCTGATGTGAAGAATCTCACCACCGACAACCTGCAAACTTTCTTTGACGGTAATCTGTGGATTATCACCCGAAGAAAGAAAACCAACACGGAATCGAATATCCGCCTGTTAGATGTTCCCAAGAAGATTATTGAGAAGTACGAGGGTATGGCAAAAGATAACAAGGTCTTCCCTATGCCAAGTAATACTACTTGCAATAAAATACTGAAAGCCATAGCCGAATTGTGCGGTATAAAAACACACTTGACCTATCATGTCGCCCGCCATTCGGCAGCGACTACCATATTGTTATCCAACGGAGTGCCTATCGAAACCGTCAGCCGTCTGTTGGGGCATACCAATATAAAAACCACTCAAATCTACGCGAAGATAACCGCCCAAAAGATTAGTCAGGACTTGGAACTGTTGTCCGACAAATTGGGAGATATGGAGAAAAGCATTTGCAGTGCCATTTGATAACCCATAAAGAAGAATACAGATGAAAGAGAAACGAAGCATCATCACGATGGACGGACGGGGTAACATAGCCCTGCCGACCGATACAGACTCCATTGCCATGACCGAGTGGGAACTCTGTGAGTTGTTCGGGGTTATCGCCCCTACAATCCGTGCAGGGATAAAGGTACTCTGCAAAAGCGGAGTTTTGAAGGAACACGAGATAAAACGCACCATCAGCCTGTCGGATAAACGCTGTATGGAGGTTTACAATATCGAAACCGTTGTTGCCCTTGCTTTCCGTATCAATTCGTTCGGGGCAGAGCAGGTTCGCAGAGCCGTCCTTGAAAGACTGTACTTGCGAAAAGAAAAAACAAGCGTATTCTTTTCGCTGAACATTCCCGATATGTCAAGCCCTAAACACTTCGCATAGGCATATTGCCATTCACACATACTCACGCACCCGAAGAAGCACCTGTTTTCAGCCCTGCTTCTTCGGGATTTTCTGTTTTTACAGCCCCAAACCGCACACTTTTCTGTAGTAAGGTATTTTTTGCTGCGTTCTGCTATGACTTGCGTATCAAGTTATCCGACAGCAGATTATACTTTTGCAGCTGACATTTTTTCAAACTAAAATCATTGGAATATGGAAGCAAACAAAGTAAATGACAGCCACCGACCACCAACGGATAACGGCATGGCAAGAGAAGAGTTTATCCGTGTCGGCACAACGCTCTACAAGATTGTGGAGCAGCCAAGACTGAACGGAGGGTATGTAAGGAAACGCATCGCATGGAACAACGAGACCCTGCGCCAAGACTACGGCAAGGACTACATCGGCAGTGTACCCAAGTATGACGGCTTCTGCACCGTACCCGAACACGTCAACTATCAGCCTGTAATCGGCAAGTTCCTCAATCTCTACGAGCCGATAGACCACCAACCGAAAGAAGGTGATTTCCCCTCTATACGCTCATTGGTGGAACACATCTTCGGAGAGCAATACGAGTTGGGGATGGATTATCTGCAACTGCTCTACCTGCAACCCATACAGAAGCTGCCCATCCTGCTGTTGGTATCGGAGGAACGCAACACAGGCAAAAGTACGTTCTTGAACTTCTTGAAAGCCCTGTTTCAGAACAACGTGACATTCAACACTAACGAGGATTTCCGCAGCCAGTTCAATTCCGACTGGGCAGGAAAACTCCTTATCGTGGTGGACGAGGTATTGCTTAGCCGCAGGGAGGACAGCGAGCGGTTGAAGAACCTAAGCACGGCATTATCCTACAAGGTGGAAGCTAAAGGCAAAGACCGTGACGAGATAGCATTCTTCGCCAAGTTCGTGCTGTGCTCCAACAACGAGTACCTGCCTGTCATCATTGATGCAGGTGAAACCCGTTATTGGGTGCGTAAGATAGACCGCTTGCAGTCGGATGATACCGACTTCCTGCAAAAGCTGAAAGCGGAGATACCTGCTTTTCTCCACCATTTACAGCACAGGCAGCTATCCACCGAAAAGAAAAGCCGTATGTGGTTCACACCCTCACTGCTGCATACTGAAGCCTTGCAACGCATCATCCGCAGCAACCGTAACAGATTGGAGATAGAGATGCACGAGCTCATCCTTGACATCATGGAGAGTGTAGGCACGGACACTTTCTCTTTTGACTGCAACGATATTTTTCATCTATTACGGTATTCACAGGCAAAAGTGGAGAAACACCAAGTCCGCAAGGTATTGAAAGAGTGCTGGAAACTTAATCCTGCACCCAATACGCTTACCTATACCACCTATCAAGTGGACTATACCCGTGACTGCCACTATTCGCCCATGCGGAAGACAGGACGGTTCTACACCGTGACAAAAGCGTTTTTGGAAACACTATGATTATTTTGATGAAATGATGAAGTAAGTATATAGATATATTGAAATATAGACATTTACATTCTCATCAAACATTCATCAAAAATATCTTACTGATGAAAAGAGAAAACAGGACGGACAGACCATACCCGACACCACAAATGATGAATTTCTCTTTTCGTGAGTGGTTTGATGAATAATTGATGAGAGGATATATAAGTATAAATCAATGTGTTGAACCACTCATTCATCAAATCATCGCATTATCAACCATCATCAAATCCGTAGGAATATACATTATGACCATACAAGAAGCAAAACAAATCAGAATAGCAGACTATCTGCAAACGTTGGGTTATCTGCCCGTGAAGCGACAGGGCAACAGCCTTTGGTACAAGTCACCGTTGAGAGAGGAAGCCGAAGCCTCGTTCAAGGTAAACACCGAACTCAACCAATGGTACGACTTCGGTATCGGCAAGGGCGGCAACATCATCGCTTTGGCTTCGGAACTCTACCGTTCCGACAATATGCCGTATCTGTTGGAGTGCATTGCCAAACAGACACCGCATTTGCACACCGCCAATCATACACCGTTCTCTTTTGGTCGGCAATCCGTTTCAGAACCGATGTACCGACATCTGCAAGTTTCGGAGTTATCCTTTCCTGCACTATTATCCTATTTACAGGAGCGAGGAATAAGCCCCGAACTCGCCAAGAGGGAATGCAGGGAACTCAGTTTTGAGAACAAGGGCAGACCATACTTCGCCATCGGCTTCCCGAACATGACAGGTGGCTATGAGGTACGCAACCGATATTTCAAAGGTTGTGTCGCTCCAAAGGACATCACCCATATCCGACAAAGTGGAGAACAGCCGACAACCTGTTATCTTTTCGAGGGCTTCATGGATTACCTCTCGTTCCTTTCCATCCGTGTGAGGAACAATCCGCAATGCCCCCGATTGAACACGCAGGACTATATTGTACTGAACTCCGTTTCCAATCTCGCAAAGGCGGAGGGCATATTGGCTGAATATTCCAAAATCGGCTGTTTCCTTGACAACGACACGGCAGGGCAGACAGCCGTTGAGCATCTAAAAGCAAGGTTCGGGGAACGCCTTTCCGACAAGTCCATATACTATCGTGGTTACAAGGATTTGAACGATTACCTGTGCGATAAGCCCTTGTCCCAATCGGCAGAGCCGATGAAGCAGGAGGGGCAAGTCCAATCCGCAAGGCGGATGATGCAGCCACCGAAAAAACGGGGGCTGAAGATATAGGGAGAGGGAACGCTTGCAGCCGTGCGGATATTTGCCAACGGAAAATACCATAGCTTATTAGGGAATTTTCCGAGTCGCAATACTCCGTACCGCTGAAAATTCCCCAATAAGCCAAAGAGGTTGCACCTCTCTGGACTCTCCAAAACCAACGGCAAGAGCCGTACAGAAGAATAAACCAACCATTGTTTCACAAGCTAAAAAAGAAAGGAAAAATATATGGGATTTGTAGTATTGCACATGGAAAAGGCGCACGGTTCCGACAGCGGAACGACCGCCCACATCGAGCGTTTCATCATACCTAAGAACGCCGACCCCACACGCACACACCTTAACCGAAAACTCATCGGTTACCCCGACGGAGTGAAAGACCGAACAGCCGCCATCCAACACCGTTTGGAAAACGCAGGGCTGACACGCAAAATCGGCAACAACCAAGTACAGGCAATCCGCATTATCGTGTCGGGAACGCATGAGGACATGGAGCGCATCGAAAGGGAAGGTAGATTGAACGAGTGGTGTGCCGACAATATGAAATACTTTGCCGACCTGTTCGGCAAGGAGAACATCGTGGCAGCACACCTTCATCGGGACGAGGAAACTCCGCACATACATATAACGCTTGTTCCCATCGTAAAGGGAGAGCGCAAGCGCAGGAAACGTGAGGAACAGGCGAAGAAACGCTACCGCAAGAAGCCAACCGACAATGTAAGGCTGTGTGCCGATGATATTATGACACGGCTGAAATTGAAGTCTTACCAAGACACCTATGCCATTGCGATGGCGAAGTACGGATTGCAGCGTGGTATTGACGGCTCAACGGCACGACACAAGTCCACGCAGCAGTATTATCGGGACACACAGAGACTTGTCGATAGCCTAAAAGCGGAAGTGGTGGATTTGCAGGAGCGGAAAGAAACGGCACAGCAGGAACTCAAACAAGCCAAGAAAGAGGTGCAGACCGAGAAACTGAAAGGCGCAGCCACGACCGCAGCGACCAACATAGCCGAAAGTGTCGGTTCTCTTTTCGGCAGTAACAAGGTCAAGACATTGGAAAAGGAGAACAGGAATTTGCATGAGCGTGTATCGGAACTTGAAGAAGAAGCCCGACAAAGGGAGCTGCAACACACGAAACACATAGAGGAGATAACGGATGCCTACGAAAAGCGACACCGAAAAATATCAGAGTTCACTGATTTTGTCAAACGCTACTTTCCGTATGTGGTTAAGTTGATGCCGATGATAAACTTCTTGCGTGAACGCTTGGGCTTCAACGATGGTATTATCCAACGGTTATGCGCATTCAAGGATGTTCCCATAACAGGCAAACTCCATTCTACGGAGTTCAACCAAAGTTTTGAAGCCAAGCGTTCTGTCTGCTCCATCAAGGAAGACAAAGACGGAAAGTTCGATTTCACGATTGACGGGGTATCACACGTTAGTTGGTTCAGACGCAAGAGGGACGAGTCTAGAGAAGCTATCGGAATACCGAAGCCGAGGCAAAATCGTGGCATAAAATACTAATTAGAAAGACGGATGGTTATGCTGTCCGTCTTGTTTTTGACTAAGATGCAGAGAGTTTTTTTGCGTCTAAATGTTTAATTGTGTATGTGTTATCAAAATATTGGGCAACAATCATTTTCAATCGAATTAAAATGAGTACCTTTGTACTTTGGATATGTTGTACGTTATCCCAAAGTCAAAAATCACCAATGGACCATTTGACAAAGGAACAACGCCATAAAAATATGGCTGCAAACAAAGGCAAAGGAACCAAACTTGAAATAATGTTTGGAAAATTCCTATGGAACGCTGGAATAAGGTATCGCAAAAATGATAAGTCGGTATTTGGCAAACCCGATTTTGTCATTAGAGGGTCTAAAATTGCGATATTTTGTGACGGTGAGTTTTGGCATGGTAGAAATTGGAATATTAGAAAGAATGACCATAAAAGTAATTGTAAATTTTGGCACTCTAAAATCGAGCGAAATATAGAACGCGATAAAGAAGTCAATGAAGAATTGCGCAAACAAGGTTGGAAAGTCTTTCGATTTTGGGAGACAGAAATAACAGCGAATCCTGATGTATGTTTAAATGAGGTTTTGAATTATATGAATAGAAAATCAATAACTGACGATAAAATAGCCATCACAAAAATGTGTGGCGGAGGAAAAGTTTCGATGCAAATGTACGGACCTCACTCGCTAAATGAGGATGGGAGTATAATTGCATTTGAAGAACAAATGGCGATTGTGTCTCACTACCTACACAATCAAGGTTACAAATACGCTAAGCCATATGAGGTAAAAGCAGAAGGTCTGATAGAGGATATATATAACATTCATCAAAAGAAGTCTGACGCACAATGTGTGTCAGATATCAGTGTGCAGTATTCATTGTTCTCTGATTTGTTTGCCGTCCCATTCTTACCGATAGAAAAGCCCCAATTTACATTCATTGATTTATTTGCAGGTATCGGTGGATTTAGAATGGCAATGCAAAACCTTGGTGGCAAGTGTGTGTTTTCTTCTGAATGGGATGCACAGGCGCAAAAAACCTATCTGTTGAATTATGGTGAAGTTCCGTTTGGGGATATTACCAAAGAATCCACGAAGTCATTTATACCCGATGATTTTGATATTCTTTGTGCAGGATTTCCCTGTCAGGCGTTTTCATTAGCCGGAAAGCGTCTTGGATTTGAGGAAACCAGAGGAACATTGTTTTTTGATGTGGCAGAAATCATACGTCGCAAACGTCCTAAAGCATTCTTTTTGGAGAATGTCAAAGGTTTGCTTATCCATGATAAAGGGAAAACAATTCAAACCATTTTAAAAGTATTAAGAGAAGACTTGGATTATTATGTTCCAGAGCCGCAAATTGTCAATGCAATGAATTTTGGAGTACCACAGCATCGTGAAAGAGTATACATTGTTGGCTTTAGAAAAGACCAAAATGTCAATGAATTTACATATCCGGCTCCAACTGACACAACTAAAAAGTTTGCAGATATAAAGGAAGAAAATACAGTTTCTGCAAAGTACTATTTATCTACTCAATATGTGAAGACGCTTATTGCTCACAAAGAAAGACACGCTGCAAAAGGCAATGGTTTCGGATATGAAGTAATACCGGATGATGGTGTCGCAAATGCTATTGTTGTGGGTGGTATGGGACGAGAACGCAATCTTGTAATCGATAATCGTCTTGAAGATTTTACACCTGTTACCAACATTAGGGGAGAGATAAATCGTGATGGCTTGCGCAGGATGACTCCACGAGAATGGGCTCGTTTGCAGGGCTTCCCGGATAATTTCATAATCGGAGTAGCAGATGCGTCTGCTTACAAGCAATTTGGAAATTCTGTTGCAGTGCCTGCGATTCAAGCAACTGCACAAGAAATCATTAAAAGAATCAACTTTTCAAAATCCAAGAAATATGGCACTGACAGGAAATAAAGGAGAATGGAGTGAAATATACACCTTGCTCAAATTGTTAGGAGAAGGGAAAGTTTATGCAGGAGACCAGAACCTGAATAAGATTCAAGATCTGTTTTACCCTATCATAATGATTCTTCGTCAAGAAAAAGACGGAAGTTTCAACTATAAACTACATGATAAAGATGTTGTTATTCAAACTCCTGAAGGAAATGAGTTATTGAGAATCCAGGCATCAGTATTCTTAGTGGAAGCCGAAAATTTATTGAAAGCCATCAATGAACGAGATGGAGCATTTTCCGTTCCACAAATTGAATCTTTCATGAATCGAATTTATTGCCATTCTTTGAAGGCTAAATCATCGGATAAAACAGACATACGGATTATTTTGCACGACCGCAGAACCAAGATAAACTCCGAAATGGGATTCAGTATAAAATCCCAACTTGGAGGTGATTCGACATTGTTGAATGCAAGCAAAGCTACAAACTTTAATTTTAAGATTCATGGTACAGTTCTCTCTGATGAAGATATTACTTATATTAATTCGCTGAATCCCAGACGAAACAAGGTTATAGATAGGGTTAATGCAATTAAAAAGAAAGGTTGCAAATTGGTATTTGATAAAGTTGACAATCAGACATTTCGCAATAATCTTGTTTTACTTGATGGAGACCTACCATCTATAATTGCCAATTTGCTTTTAGAGCAATTGAATAGTGGCATATCCACATTGAAAGAATTGGCAGAACAGATTACAGAAACCAATCCTTTAGGGTACGATACAAAACAAACATCACCTTTTTATGCTTACAAAATCAAACATCTTTTGACTTCAGCTGCATTAGGAATGATGCCTGCAACTGCATGGAGCGGAGAGTTTGATGCCAACGGGGGATATTTAGTGGTAAAGAGAGATGGCGAAATTCTTTGTTATCATTTCTATGACCGTAACAGATTTGAAGATTATCTGTTCTCCAATGCATATTTGGAGCGTTCAAGCACTTCGCGCCACGAGTACGCTTCAATAATTAAAGAAAACGATGGAACTCTCTCATTCAAACTTAATTTTCAAGTTAGATTAAAGTAATGCCATGAAATTAAAGACGATATATTTAAAAAATTTTAGATGCTATAAAGATGAAGTTAGCATTGAATTTGACGATTTGACAACTTTTGTTGGTAAAAACGATATTGGTAAGTCTACTGTATTAGAAGGCTTAGAAATATTTTTCAACAATGACTTGGTTAAAATTGAACAATCTGACGCTAATATTCATGGAGATAAGAATGTTGTTATCACGTGTGATTTTTGCGATTTACCTTCAGAATTGGTATTAGACTCTGGAGAAAAAACAAACTTGGCTGATGAATACCTTACCATTGCAAATGACATCTTACGTATAAAAAAAGTTTATGATTGCAGTAAATCCAAGGTTTCTTCAACTGTATACATCGTTGCTAATCATCCGAATGCTGTTGACGTTGAAAATTTATTATCTTTAAAAGAAAAGGATTTGCAAAAAATCATCAAGGATAAAGAATTAGATGTTCCATTGAAGGGTAATCCGCTGATGAGAAAAGCCATTTGGGCTTCTATTGCCGATTTAAATCTAAAAGAAACTGAAATCGAAGTATCTAAGGCAAAAGAAGATGGAAAGGAAATATGGACAAAATTAGATGCATATTTGCCTAATTACGCATTATTTCAAAGTGATAGAAGTAGTCAAGATTCAGATGGAGAAGTTCAAAATCCGATGAAAATGGCAATACAAGAAGCTATTTCTGAAGTGCAAGAAGAAATTAATGTAATCCAAAAGAAAGTACAAGATAAAGCAATGGCTATAGCTCAGCAGACACAAGAGGCTTTAAAGTATATTGACAGTAATCTTGCCAATCAATTAACCCCCAAATTTACACCACCTGCATCAGCTAAATGGAATGGTTTGTTTTCAATAGCAATGGATACAGATGAAGGAATTGCTTTGAACAAGCGAGGAAGTGGTGTCCGTCGTATGATATTAGTAGGCTTTTTTAAAGCAGAAGCTGAGCGGAAATTAAAATCGTCTGGTAGTAAAAAGAAAAATATCATATATGCTATTGAAGAACCAGAAACGGCACAACACCCAAACAATCAACGAATTTTGATTAATTCTTTTAAGGAGTTGTCAAAGTCCGAAAAATGTCAAGTGATATTAACGACACATAGTCCTGGGCTTGCACAAGAATTACCAATTGAAAGTTTGCGTTTCATTGACCGCAATGAGCATGGATGTCCTATTGTTAAATCAGGAACAAATATACTGCCTTCGATTGTTGAAACACTGGGTATATTTCCAGATTCAAATAAAAATGTCCAGCTTCTTTTATGCCTTGAAGGTCCGACTGATGTTGTTGCATTTAAGGCTTTTAGTCGTTGTCTGAGAGAAAAATATAATGAAGTAGTAGATTTGGAGAATGATAAACGTGTTCTTGTTGTTCCTCTCGGTGGTAGTATATTAAAATATTGGGTTGAAAAACAATACTTTAAGAATCTTGGTTGTCCTGAAGTGCATATCTATGACAATGATGTTAATACATATCAAAAAAGTATTGATGAAATCAATGCAAGGGAAGATACTTCATGGGGAACTTTGACTGAAAAATTTGAGATTGAAAACTATCTTCACCCCGATGCAATAAAAACGATCTATGATATAGATGTAGATACAACTCAAAATGATGTTCCTAAATTGTTTGGTATATCATATTCTGATAAGAATGGCTTAGATGGTGTGATGAAAGGCAAAACTGCCAAAAACTATTTAAGTAAAGTTTTTCAAGAAGGTATGAATATGAAATATCTTGAAGAAATTGACCCTAATGGAGAGGTAAAAGGATGGTTTGATAGAATAGCATCTATGCTACATTAAAAAGGCAGGAAAATTCTTTGTATACAAGAAGAGTTTTCCTATCTTTGCATAAAGAGTTATTTGACAGCATAGCACCGCAAAACGCTGAAAATCGCACGGTTGCCAAATCGTTACCACTATTTCTCAAATACTCAGTTAAATGTTTATTCTTCAAATGGTTATATCAAACCGTTGAAAATCTAAAATAATATATATAGCGTTTCATAACTAAATGTATCTAATGTATTATAGAACAATCAATTTTTACCTATAGTAAGCTCCACTCCAAAGGTGAATGATCTCAACTGTGGATAATATGCTCCTCCCGAAGGACCCTCCGGATCCACATACGGATAAGAAGTCAAAGTGAACAAGTTATTGGCAGATATACTAAACCGAACCTTCTCAAAACATATTTTTCTCGTCCAATTTTTAGGAAGGGTGTATCCCAACTGTAAATTTTTCAATCGTAAATAAGCTGCGCTTTTTACATAGAAATCAGATATCTCGTAATTATTTTGTTGCCCGTTTACATATCGAGGTAATTTTGCATGAGCCAAATTTTCTTGTACCGATCGCTCTGGGTTCCAGCGATCCTCCAATAAGCTCTTTGAAGTAGGATTTAATACAATACCCCCATAAATAAACTCATCTCGTTTACCTACCCCTTGAAAAAATACTCTGAAATCAAATCCCTTGTACTCTCCTGAGAAATCCAGTCCAAACATATATCTCGGAGCACTCCAACCTATATCGGTTTTATCATAACTATCAATTTTTCCATCAGGAACTCCATTAGGCCCAGACAAATCGGCATACTTCAAATCGCCAACTTTTATTTGAGAGGCGTACCCCTCGGGCTTCGGACTGTTTTGTATCTCTTCTTCCGAGGTGAAAAAACCTAAGCATTTATATCCATACAGAGTATTCAAAGGTTTGCCCTCCGCTATTACCGTACGATCATATATATGAGGTCCGGTTCCTTTCAAATCCAAAACCTCATTCATTTGATCCGAAAAAGATAGAGTGACCCCATAATTAAACTCATTAACTTTATCCCTCCACGTTAACTGTAACTCATGCCCCCAACTTGCCATAACACCGGCATTTTGGACAGAAATCGGAATACCGATAACACCAGACACAGGCAAATCCAACAATATGCCATCGGTCTTCTTTCGATACCAGTCATAAGCACCGATCAGCCTATTATTGAACAAATTAAAATCTACCCCTATATCGAGCATAGTAGAAGTCTCCCACCCCAAATCGTAATTCGGTAAAATATTTAAATAAGAACCCGGGACCCATTGATGTCCGAACATATATTCTTTCGGATTATTAGCCATTACATTTGCATACTGATAAAGGCTTATGGTTTGATTTCCCAATTGTCCGTAAGATGCCCTAAGTTTCAAATTATCTACCACAGTTCTTATCGGCTCCATAAATTTTTCTTCCGATATTCTCCAACCTATTGACCCCGAAGGGAAAAGTGTATATTGATGTCCTGGCGCCAAACGTGACGAGCCATCGTACCGAAGATTAAACTCTAAAAAATAACGACTATCAAAATCATAGTTGGCCCGGCCAAAATAGGAATACATTCTCCACTCGTCAGAATTTCCCCAATTATCTTTCAAATCGCCAGTACCGGTCGCACCATCTATTTCCTCCAAATTATTATCAGGAATATTCTTCCTATTAGCTCCTACCCAATGGCTTTTATAATGTTCATCTGTAAAACCCGCTAGTACTTTAAAAAAATGATTTTGTATTTTTTTCTCATATTCAAGTGTGGTCTGTAAAGTAGTCTGGCTTCTTTCTGTCATTGAACGACTCACACTATTCGGATCATTACTATATTTATGGCTACCATCTTCATTAACAAACGTAATAGTTTTGTAAATACTAGAACTACCTACCTCCCATAAATTCCACGAAAACTGAGCCTTAGCACGAAGTCCGGGAATAATCTCCCAATTCGCCATACCATTCATAAGAAGATTATTATCATAACTTTTGGTATGTCCTCCCTCTGTAATCCAAGCAACCGGGTTCGTATCTTCATTGTTTAAATGTCCCCAATCTCCATTCGCCCGCTTAACTGGTAAATAAGGAGGCATATTTAAAACAGCTTCAAAAAAATCGCTATAATGATCAGGCTCTTTACTATTGCTTCTGTAATAGGATACACCAGCCATAACGTCAAAATTATCCACAATCTGAGTACTTACATTGGCTCTGGCATTATATTTGGAAAAATCGGTAAACTGAACCAACCCTTGTTGTGAAGTATAACCGCCAGAAATCATATAAGCAGATTTTGCAGTTCCACCACTTACCCGCACATTAGCTTGATGCATACTGTCATTGGACTTTACTGCCGATTTCCACCAATTCGTATTAGCATAATAATCCGGGTTACTGCCATCTCGCATCATTTGTATTTCTTCATCGGTATATAAAGGATTTCCACCAGCCTGAACGTAAGACTCATTAACCAACATAGCATAATTCCACGAATTATTTAACTCAGGGACTTTTGTCGGAGTCTGCATTGAGGCTGTATATGAAATATCTACCGTCGGATTTTTATCCTTATTACCCTTCTTTGTTGTTACCAATAAAACGCCATTGGATGCT
>ENA-OPBO01000601-OPBO01000601.1-human-gut-metagenome-genome-assembly--contig:-NODE-601-length-29866-cov-5.989970_pt1 | contig 29866 bp, 21 predicted proteins | sample MGYA00241071_ERZ501458 | MGnify/ENA primary metagenome ERZ501458 (study PRJEB25962, sample SAMEA2042509) | human gut metagenome | biome: human gut; feature: human-associated habitat; material: faeces... | reverse complement strand
CCGGAGGGCGGGCCTAGGGGGCTGTCGGAAAGTGCGCAAGAATCTTGACGGTACGACTCAGTAATGCAGCGCGTGACCGCTCGCCCATCGCTGAGCAACGCACAACCTCCCGTACACTTTGACGGCGAGATAGCGTCCGGAAGGAAGGCGCGACCGCCAGAGGAGGATCAGGACCAACAGCGACATGTAGAGGCGAGCTATGAAATCCGCAGGCACGCGCGCGTAGTCGGGACCTTTCCCGATGGCAAGCCCACCCCCACGCTCGTAACGGCGAGGCTGAAGTGTACCACCGAGAGCAAGTAGGGCTCTCGTCGCTACCCGGACGTAACGCCGCTGTGGGAATAGCAGCACCGGACGGTGGACCTATCGACCCATCGGAAAGTACACAAGAATCCTGAGGGTACCGAGCGTTAACGCGGCTCTTGCGCTCCACGCATAACGTGATTCACAAACTCAAAAAGACCCTGACAAAAGGCTCGGTTCTCATTGTGTTCCAAATGAGAACCGAGCCATCCCTCATTTATTTGGACGAGCCTAACGTCTTCCGCGCAGCGTTCTTCCTATTGCCTTTGCAATCTCGCGCCGGTTAGAGCCCGTAGGCAAAAGTGGATCGATTACTTTACGCAACGGATTGGACTCCCCCATAGCTCGCGAGGGCATACGAGCCGCAACCTCAGCTTGAATCTCGCCTCGCATCTCCTCCTTCGCGCGTTCCTTCATTTCGTAAGACGCTCCCTCACTCACAAACTCCGCCATCTTGGAAACGAGCTTCTCATAGAACGGCGTGTGTCGAGCGTATGACCAATACAGCTCACTTCGATCGCAGCGCGCCATAAGCCAAGGCTTCTCATATCCGGCATAGTGAACAATCTTTTCGTGTAGCCGAGAATCCATAAAGGCGGCAAGGGAATCGGCCGGAGCAAAGGAAAAGACGCGCTCAATACGATAGTCACAGTTAATCATGACATTCCACTCATAGTCCAAGAAGATGACTCGTCCCTCACACTCCGCATTAAGGACGTCTTGGTCGTTGTAGATATAGTCGGGATTCGAGGCCAAACTAAGCCACGTATCTATATCGTGAAGGCGTCGCATCTCTGCCGTGTTAAGGACGAGGACGCCCGCCTGGAAGTAATCGTAGGGATCCTTCATGCCAAGCATCTCGCGCGAGTACTTTATCCGATCGCCGCCGGGCATGTTGAGGTTGCCAAGATAGTCGATATCATGTGCGGCAGCTAGGAGATTGTCTCCCAGCTCAACCCCAAACAATTCAGCAACATCCCCTCGCACAATCAAATCGGAGTCGAGATACAGCACCTTATCATAGAAGGGCATGACCTCCTGAATAAGGAATCGGTAGTAGGTTTCAATGCTGATGTGTGGATTACTTGTGGTAAGGGGATACTTCTCTATGAGGTTAGCAACATCATAGAAAGTTAGTCGAATGTTCGAGAAGGTCGCGAGAAATCCCCGCATCAGCTCTTGATTCTCCCACGTGATGTTTTTGTTCAAAACAACAATGTCGTAGAAGTAGCCGGGTGACGCATTCTCAAGCATCGAGAACATGGTCGTGCACAGCATGGGAACGTAGTTATCATCCGAGGCAAACACGACGGGGATAACAGGGCCCTCATACTCAAGCTCGCTCAATGGCTGGAGCTCATTCATTCGATCAGGATGCTCGAAATGCACACACTGGAGCTGTCTTGTCTTCCACGTGCCGTCAACCCGCATATGATGATGATAGTAGATGTTAAAGAGGCGTTCAGAGAGATGGCCTGGCGTTCTCATTGCCTCGCGACTATAGCGAGACATATCTGTCGTCTTGGTGAACTCCTCAAGAATAGGGAACAGCCACTCGCAGTACGCCTGAAAAATATCTCGGCGCATTATAAACATGTTGCAGAAGCATGACACATGCCCATCTAAAAAGGCGTCGGCATCCTCGGCATAATCGGGATGATTTGCCTTGAGAATGGCGATGACACGGTCAAGGTCATTCACGTGAAGGTGGGGGGCAGCCTCGTAATGCGCCCTAATCGTTTCATTCCCGCTCGGAAAGTCCCGGATGTCCTTGAATTCAGTCGTTATGACGTCATAACCCTCGATAACGCTTCTCATGGATGCGTCATCGAGTCCGTACTTCTTCTGAGTCGCTTCGTTGATGTATCCATCCATTATCTCGCCCCAGTCGTTCTCCCCGTGGCGTACGGAGGCAAAGTCAAAGTAACGACGATAGTGGCAGAAACCGTAGTAGTCAGCGTCAACATTCTTCCAAGCCCAGTACTGAGTCGTGAGCTCGCAGTACTGGGGATTAAGCTCGGCGATGTTGTCACCCTCGTCATCCTGATAATAGCCGCTCAGGCGACAGTTCTTCGGACCTACCTGAACCGGCTGGAGGATAGCGCTTTCAAAGAGCTCCACGGGCTTATGCGCCGTGACAAATATCTTGATGTCACTGGAACGACGGCCCTCAATCAACTTGGCCAGCTCATGCTCCTCATTTCGACGGACAATCTCGCGAAGATGCAAGAGAGCTTCCGACTGCATCTCCTTCATCCGAGAATACGCCTCGGACGAGGCGTCAACACCTTTTGCGTGGATCACGAGCGCCGCCGTGACACGCCATTCCAATAGAATCGCACAGAGTCCCGAATCGTCTTTTCCGCTTACCCAGGCATCATATGCCCTGTCCCTGAGAAGTCGATACAGCTCGCGGCTTGCCTTCTCGGGACCAAGCACGTCGCTCATGAACACAGCCGCAGCACGCTTTTCCGATTCGTCTATACGAACTGCCCAGTCGTTCGCAAGGAGCTCGGTCGCCTTCTGCTCAAAGCCTCGGGCACAATCCCTCAGCAGCAGAGATTCACGCGACCCGGCATAGGCATACGCCGCGTCAAAGTTATCCTTGAACTGGCTACAGTGCTGGCCGAACTCCGCAGCGTCCAGCCGACTGGTTCCGGTTATGCCGCGTCCATAGTAGTAGATATATCCATCGACTTCTTTGCACGAGCGGTAGGTGTTTGCAAGGGATGCCGTTACCAAATACTCATAACCATCCTCGGTGCGTGTCAGGCGACGATTTGGCATAAGAGAGAAGGCCCTCTTGATTAGGGCAGCATCATACACCCTTTGAGTGAAACGCCAATCTACGCAAAAGCCCCTGCTCGGATCAAACGAACTGCGGACAATTTCATCCCCTTTCATGACGGGGATAGGCCGATTGTTGTACTCCCTGAAGGAGTTAAGCTCGCTCTGAAGGATACCGTTCGCCCCGACAACAGTAATGCCGAAATGGAGCATGTCGACCGGATCTGAATCAAGTTGGGCAAGAAGCGACTCGCACATGTCGGGGGCGAGCGCGTCATCTCCATCTAGGAAGAGGATATACTCACCTCGCGCCGCCGAAACTCCAGACATCCTTGCTACATGCTGTCCCTCATTTTCCGCATGCTCAACGAGAGTGATACGGCTATCCGACGCCGCAAATCCACGGATAACCTCACGCGTACGGTCCGTGCTTGCGTCATCAACGACAATCGCCTCGATGTCTTTACAGGTCTGTTGACAAATGCTGTTCAGACATTCCTCAATATACGGCTCAACGTTATACGCGGGAACAACGATAGACAGTCTTGGCATGGCATCTCCTGATACGTCAGACTAGTTTCTGTCGATTCTACTTGAGGCGAGGATAGTGAGCGGCACTCGTTCGTCCCACTCTCATCGTACGCTTCTCCTCGGCGAGCTCTATGCAACTTAGTAACGCAAGGAGAAATGGCGCTAAGCATACGATTTGAAGCAGATATCTAGTTGGCTCTCCGCCCGTTCCAGAGACAGGCGTAAGTGCCAAAGTCATCGCAGACAGGAGCACGGGCATGATTATTACTATCCGCGTCAGCACGCCGGTCCTCCGTTTCATAGCATAGTAAAGTAAGAAAGTCGGGATTACGCTTGCCCAAGTCGAGCGATAAAACAGGACGTTCACAACTGGTATGGATTGGATGGAGTCATACAAAGCTCGAGCGAACTCACTCATTTGATCTGGTTGAGGCCAATCCACATATTGCAGGACAGGGTCGTAATACCAAGATGATTCAGTACATACAATCATATATGAAGGGGTGGCGTCAGCATTTCTGAAGCCGAACCAACCGTGAGTTAGGCCAAGCCAAGCTTCGAAATGGCCTAAAGGATCTTGCAGAGTCTTTTTACACCATAAAGTAACAAAGTCCCAGAATCTCGACTCATTATTGAGCTGTCTTCCCTTAATTTCATCAACAATTTCAAAATTGTATTTTTCTGGGATATCCTGATAGTCAATTAAAAGGAAGTCATCGACTATCTCTTTCTCGGAGTCATTCATATCCGCACCATCAAAGACAACGTCATGCGCAACCTGCTGTATTAATGTTGCGATTGCCTCCTGTTTACCGCCCGGCGCGGCACCGAGAGTAGGCAGCAGGAACTTTGGTACGGCCACAAAACAGATTAACGCAGCGACGACGGCAACGCATGCAATAGCGATTCTCGAAGCTCTTACATTGCCTCTCAAGAAAACTAGCGAAATTGTCGCGGGTATAACAATGTAGGGCATCGTTTTCTTCGTAAGCGCAGTTAAAACTATGCTTAACAAGAAGACAACGATTTGCCATTTTTTTAATTGAATAAAATTATTTATATTTATTATTTTTAAATATAGTATCGAGAAAACTAAGAATGGAATTGCCGATAAAGTATCCTTCACTATTGAAACGAACATAACTGGGAAGAAGGGGAACAGTGCAACGAAGGCCAGCATTGCCATTCCGCACTTTGCCGAAACGCCCATATCACAAAGCTGAATAATAAGCGCAGCAAAAAGAGCCGAGGCGCAGACGACCTGCATCACTGATAGCAAGAAGAGCCCCGCCGACTGACTTCCAAACACTTTGGAGCCTATATCCGAAAACCATCCGTAAATCAATGTGCATAAAACTGGATGATGGTCAGTCAGCGCTTCGCCACCATAGTATTGGATTAACTCCGTTGACGTATCCGACCAGTAGACACCAGGCGACAGCATGATTAACCACGGAATCCAACATAGCATGATACAAATAAAACTGATTATAAATGATTTTCGAGTATAGGTAAAGTTATCGAAAACTTCATAAATAAGTTTATCGAATTTTGATTTGGGAATTCTACTTCCTTTTTTAATATACGAAGGCCATGTTTTTGAAAGCAGGCTGTCAAGAAGAACAAACAGGATGATGAAGAGCGTAGAAAAAAGCAGACATTTCGCATATAGCGCTGGATCGGAGAGAGATAGTCTGCCCGCATTAATACTTACTTCATCGGAAGCAGCGGTGAGAACGCCCAGAGCTATGGGGAGTATAAGCCGGGGGCGAAACAGTCGTCGCACCCTTCCCCTTTCGTAAGACACAACTTCACCCATCACTGGAACACACTCCATCTTTTGAGAATATACTTCGTATTTGGACGGCAACTATTGGGAGGCGGCATTGCAAAAACAGGATAATGCACTCGCGGTCAAAGAAGGAACACCAATTCCATCGACAAAAGCAGCTCGTCATCATGTGTACATATACTATTATGACATACTTAATATATTTGCTTGCCTGTCTGTCCTTGTTCTTCACTTTAATGGATTGTCTCACGCTTACTCTCAAACTGCCGCATATTACCAGGCCTTAGGTGCCGAATGTCTGTTCTTTTGGGCAGTCCCGGTGTTTTTAATGTTGACCGGAGCAACCCTAATTGACTATAGACATCGATACAGTACACGCGCTTTCTTTAAAAAGCGGATAACAAAAACTTTTGTTCCCTTTATTGCGTGGAGCTTCCTCGCGCTAGCTTGGAAGGTCCTGACCAATCAAATGGAGGGCCCCGTTGGACCGAGATCTCTGATTGATCTTATATTTAATACGAAGATTATAGATGTTTATTGGTTCTTCATCCCACTTTTTTCAATATATTTAATGATTCCAATTCTTAGCCTTTTTGTTAAAAATGAGAATTTTATTCAGTTAAAGTATATAGTATGTGTGTACATAATGCTAAATTCTATCCTACCGCTCCTATTTGAGTTGATTGGCATTCCCTTCAATGGCAATCTCAATATATCTCTCATGGGTGGCTATCTTATATTTCCAGTCTTAGGCTATTACTTGGCGAATACACAAATGAGCTCTCGCCATCGACAAATCTTGTATATTCTCGCTATCGTTGCCACCGTATTACGCTACCTCATCATAGTTGAGTATGAGGGTGCTCCCGGCTCCCTTGCATGGAGTTACTTGTCACCAGCCGGTATATTACAGGGTGCTGCAGTTTTTGTATTTATAAAGCAGGTTGACTGGCCTCGTCTTCTCTCAAATACAAAGGGGGAGCAAGCTATCAGAAGGCTTTCTTCGTGCAGCTTTGGAATTTACCTAATACATATGATTGTGTTTTACTACGGTCTTGCGCTCACCCATCTTGATGGAAGTTCGCTGATATGGCGCACCCTAGGTCCCCTCGTGGCATATCTAGTTTGCTTAGCCATTGTTCTCGTTGGAAAGAGTATCCCACTCGTTCGTAGGCTTTTCCCGTAGTGATTCTCGCGTGGAGCACAATGGAAACTATTTTCATCCTCGGCACCGGCATCTACCAGGTGCCCCTCATCAAAAGGGTCAAGCAGCGAGGCTTTCGCTCCATTGCCCTCAGCATTCCTGGCGACTACCCCGGCATCGCCCTCGCCGACGAGTTTCTCCCCGTCAACACCACGGACGAGGCGGGTGTTGTCGAGGCCGCCAGGAGCCAGGGCGCAAGCGCGATCATAACCACCGGGACCGACGTTGCGATGAGGTCCCTCGGGGCGGTCTGCGACGCGCTCGGCCTTCCGGGGCCCACCTACGAGAGCGCACGCAGGGCGACGAACAAGCTCGACATGAAGCGCGCCTTTGCAGAGGGGGGCGTCCGGACCGCGCGTTTTGCCCTGGCGAGAAGCGCCGAGGAGGCGGTGAGCGCCTGGCACGAGCTTGCTGCGAACTCCCCCAGCCACGCGGTCATGGTCAAGTGCCCCGACCGCTCCGGCAGCAGGGGCATCTCCATCGCGCGCAGCTCCGAAGAGGTCGCAGATGCCTTCATCTCTGCCGTTGAGGCGTCCATCTGCGGATACGCCATCGTAGAGGACTTCATTTTCGGACATGAGATTGGAGTCGACGGATACGTCGACAGATACGGCGAGGTCGCCTTCCTCGCCCCTCATGACAAGCGCGTGCTCAGCAACGGGCACACGGACGTGCCCGTCGGGCACCTCATGAACGCTGCGCTCGCCTCGGGGCTCCTGTCGAGGACCGACATCGAGGAGCAGGTGGGTCTCACCGCGCGCGCCCTCGCCATGCGTGGGTGCTTCTTCAACATGGACGTGATGCTCGATGACGAGGGGAGGGCCTGGGTCATCGAGGCCGGCGTGCGGGCGGGAGCCACTTGCATCCCCGAGGTCATTGGCGGCTACTACGGCTTCGACTACTACGACGCCATGCTCGACGCCTCGCTCGGAACCGACCCCGCGTTCCCGACGAGCCCTTCCGCGGGCGCCTCGGAGGGAAGGCTTCTCGTCACATCCCGCAGCTCGGTCGCCGCAGAGACTGACGCAGAGCGCATCCTCGCGCCCATCGAGGGCCGCTATGGCGCGGCTCTGACGGCCAGCTTCGACCATGCCCCCGGCGAGCCTCTCCCCCGCTTCCAGAACGGGACGAGTCGCATCGGCCAGGTCTTCGGGACGGCCGATGACCCCGACGCCCTCGCTGCGGCACTCGACGAGGCGCAGGCACGGCTGCTCAACGCCTATGCCCGGTAGAACTCCCTGACGGCGGAGACCACGGACTTGAGGTCCTCCGGCCTGAGGCCGTAGTACATGGGCAGCCTGACCAGTCGGTTGGAGATGTCGGTGGTGTGCTCGTCCTCGCCCGAGAAGGTGCCATATCGCAGGCCGGCGGGAGACGAGTGCAGCGGCACGTAGTGGAAGACCGCGAGAATCCCACGGCGCTTGAGGTGGGAGATGAGGTCGGTGCGCTCCTCGAGGCTCCCGCAGACCACGTAGAACATGTGGGCGTTGTGCACGCAGCCCTCGGGGACAAACGGAAGCTGCAGCAGCCCCGCCTCGGAAAGCGGCATCAGCCCCTCAAAGTAGGCGTTCCAGGATGCCAGCCTGTTATCGTTGATCTGGTCCGCCCTCTCGAGCTGCGCCCAGAGGTAGGCCGCGTTCATGTCGCTCGGAAGGTAGCTCGAGCCATACTGCTCCCACGTGTACTTGTCCACCTGGCCCCGGAGGAAGCGCTGGCGGTTGGTGCCCTTCTCGCGGATGATTTCCGCCTGCTCGTTGTACTTCCCCTCGTTGATGATGAGGGCACCACCCTCACCCATCGAGTAGTTCTTGGTCTCGTGGAACGAGTAGCAGCCGAACGCGCCGATGGTACCGAGGGCCGCGCCCTTGTACGTGCTCATGACCCCCTGGGCCGCATCCTCGACGACCAGGAGCCCATGACGGCGGGCGATGTCCATGATCGCATCCATCTCGCACGATACGCCGGCGTAATGGACCGCCACTATCACGCGCGTGCGATCCGTGATGGCAGCCTCAATCTTGGTCTCGTCGATGTTCATCGTGTCGGGGCGTATGTCCACAAAGACGAGCTTCGCGCCCGCAAGGACAAACGCTGTCGCCGTGGAGGAGAAGGTGAAGCTCGGCAGGATGACCTCGTCACCGGGCTGGAGGTCGCAGAGGAGCGCGGCCATCTCGAGCGCCGTGGTGCCGGAGGTGGTGAGGAGCGCCTTCTGGGCACAGAACCTGTCCTCGAGCCACTCGTGGCAGCGCATCGTGAATGGCCCGTCTCCGGAGATCTTGTGATTCACCTCGCAGGCCTCGCGGACGTACTCAAGCTCCGGGCCAACAAACGGCGGGACATTGAAGGAAATAGCCATGTCAGTCTCCCCCACAGGTCGGATTGCCCCAGTCGTCGGGCCTTCCCTCGACGCCCATTGTACTACCGGTCAATCTCGTAGAGCCGCATGTCTCCCTCAGAGAGCAACAGGGTGAACCCCGGAGTGTCGTCACGAATGCCGTTGATGCCGACCCACTCCCTCTTCTCGTAGCCAAGATCATAGACGGTTCCCGCAGGGTTCATCCCCGTGGGGCCGGAGCCCTGGTCGAGCTGGAGCACGTATCGGATGTCAAGCCGCTCGACTGCATCTCGCACCCTCGCGTCTGACTCGACCCTGTCCAGACCCGACATGACGAGCCGCTCGTCCTCGTCAGTCGAGGGGCCGAAGGCGGAGAAGAGCACGTGAACGTCATTGCACGCATAGCTGAAGACGCTGCCGTCGTAGGGCTGGTTCGCCACACGGGCATCCCCCACGATCTCTTTCACGCGGTTCGCGAACGCCTCCTCATCCGCTCGGTAGTAATGGTTGCCCTCGTTGGTGTAGCTCTCGCGAATCTCATATGCAACGGCATCGAATCCCCAGGAAGCAAAACGCGGTATATCAAAAAGGGGAAAATAGTTGAAGCCAATAACGAGGAACACCGCCACCGTAGACGCCACGATCACCGGAGCAGGGCTGGCCGGCCTACCCGTCCGCGTCCTCACTTTCGCAGAGATTGCCTCGATGCCCGATATGATGGCATCCAAGCCTGTCGCGACAAGCGGGATGACAAACACGCAGACCGCAGCAGCTGTCCGATAGTAATCGTTGTAGCAGAATCCCGAGATATACCCTCTCAGCGGCCCGCTCGCGCTGATGGAGACCACGTAAACTGCCCCCAGCACGGCATAGGATGCTACGAACCAACGTGCCTTGTCTTTGACGAGCAAGACGAGAGCGCCAAGCATGCTAATGGCGAAGAGGAGGTACTGGGGACGCCAGATGACAAACTGGAACGTAAGCAACCTATTAATCGCCTTGGCAATGCCAACGGGGGTCGCCCTCTCATACGCTACCAAAGGCTCCAGGTATGGCGTAGAGAGCACGATGACCCATGCGATGACGAACAGGGCAAGGAAAGCCACTTCGAGTGTAACGCCAACCCAAGGCCGCCCCTCCCCAAGATGGCTGCGCGAGGTCGCCACACGAATGCGATGCATGCAATAAGGCACGAGGCATAGCGCCGCAAAGAATACGGTGTTGGGCTGGCTCAACGTGAGCGCAATCCCGCCTGTCACAAAGAGACCGGCACAAAGCACGCGACCCTCTCCGCACCCTCGCGGCCAAAGGAGCCGAATGAAGAGCGCCGCCACAGCGGGCATGAGCGAGAACGAGGCGATGTTGGGGTAAAGCGGACCAAACAGCATGATGCGCCACGGAAAGAATGCGACGCAAAGGCAGAACAGCGAACCGAGAAAGACACGACGGGGCCTATCCGGAAACAGCGTGGCGAGGAGATAGCATGTCCCCATCGGGTATGCGATGACTATAAATGCAAGAATCGAGGCAAGAACCACCGAGGGTATGGAGCAGCCCGTAATGGAGCAGACCATGGCCGCGACGCAATGCCAGGCGGACGGGTAGAACCCACCGGAGAGAGACGAGTAGTTTCCACCGTCCACGAACTCACGAACTCGAGAAAGATGAAAGGCTATGTCATAGTTGTTGAGGAAGGAATCCGGGCTCCCCACGTTAACGAGAAGAACAAAGAAAGAAACCGTAAGCGCCGCGACGACCGAAACAACGAGAGAAGCGGTCGACCAACTAATTGGAACTCGAGGGGAAATCCTGGTATCGGCCCGCTCCGAGGTATCCAGCAAGCGAAGTCGCCTTCCGCTTTTCCTCCAGTCTTGAAGCAGCAGCGCAAGGAGAATTCCCACGATGACGGGGGGCAGGAGAAGAGAGGCTGGAGAGGCGCTGACGCCCATCATGCCGTAGATGATTGCAAGAACTCCGTAGAACGCAACAGAGACAACCGGAGCAATCGGAAGTGCGACGGACGCCCTGAGGCCAAAGGCCCTCGCAAACAGTGTCCCAGGAATAGCCAGCAGCACAGCGGCTGCCATGAACGAGAGCGCGAAAGTGAGCCAGACCACGCCAAACCCCTTCGAAGGATAGCGACTTTCATGAATGGGGTGCATCAAAAAAAGAGGGGCACCGAAATCATGGTACCCCTCTTTCCCATTTAATGCCTTATCCGACTACCGCTGGTCAACTTGGAAGCTCCCGTTGTACGAGGGAAGTACTGCCACCATCGTATACGTGGGAAGATCGTAAATCATCTTCGCGTACTGCTCGAGCATGCGGATGCAGCCGTGAGAGATTCGCTTGCCAACCTGGCTCGGATCGCTGTAGTTGCCGCACGTCGAATGGAAGCCGTAATCCATGTAGATGCTTCTGAACCACTTAAGCTGATCGGCGGAGTCATACTCCCTGCGCCCATTGGAGTCCGTATAGCCCGTCGTCGTGGAGCCCAGCTTGAAGTAGCCGCGCAGGGAACCCCAGGGGTTTCCGCCCTCACCCGTGACGCCATAGCCATCGGTGTCCGTGGAAGCGAGATACGGGTCGCCCGTGCCGGCGAGCGCGTCAAAGACGAGCTCCCAGTTGCCCGCGCTGCCCTGGAAGAGAACGACGTGACACTGAACGGCATCCACGGCGATGAGGTAGTTGGTATCGCTGTACTGGTCCTTAATCTGCTGGTAGAGGTTATAGGCAACGATGGAGTCCGTCAGCATGTTGCCATTGCGATCGTAGTACTTCCACGTGCCGCTCTCCTGGACCCAACCGTACGGAATCGTCGTCGGAGTGAGCCTCCAGACCTGCGAAGCATTTCCGCTATAGTCGTAAAGCCAAACATTAGCGCCCGCAGAGGCATTTGCCCACTGGACATCAAGGGCCTTCTCAGTGATGCCTTCAGCTTCCCTGCCTATCGTAAGAAGGTTTTTGAAAATAATGCCGCCGCCGTCAGCTATTTCCGCGACCCAGGTCTGACCAACCGAACCGTTCTTCTCATAAAGACGGACATTTGAGCCGTTGTCAGTAAGTCCCCATTCAACCTCGACCGCGTAATTAGAAGCGCCCGCAGTAATGACGTATCCCTTGTTTTGATCATTCCACGATATATAGAACTTTTGAGCATTTGAGTTGTTCTGGGAGTATATCTGGACATTCGATCCGCTGGTAAGGGCGCCATTCGCAACATCCAAGGTAAGATTCGAGCCAAGAGCAGAACCGACTTCATAGTACCCGTCAGCGATTAGAGGGGTGTTTGAGAAGATAAGTCGCTGCGAATCCTTATCAGCCAGAATATCCATGAGCAGGAGGGAGTTGCCAGATATATTCAGAACCTGATTCCAGGCGCCGTTCACTCCACTAGCAAGTGAGAGGAACCCCTTGTTCCAAACCACTTTCCAAGTGTTGCTTTGGTTGGGCAGCGTCTGAGAATCCCCACTCTGGACGACAGCGCCGTTAATCACGGTAAGCCAACCACCAGACGCGGCAGTGCGAATCCTGAATTCATCAGTTTTGCCCTCAACACGCACAATCTCGAAGCGCTGGGCAAGCGTATTGTTCGAGTAGTAAACCTGCGCGCTGGCACCTGACTGAGAAGACGCATTCTGGATATCGAAAACCATATTGGGGTCAGATGCTGACGAGATAGTATAGAAACCGTCCTCGAGGAAGTTCACCCATTCCGGCGACCAAAGCTGAGCCCCGGATCGATCGAATGTATAGCCCCAAACATTTGAATAATTAGCATAGTTTGCGTACTGAACATCTAGGGCAAGACCCGTCAGCTTGTTAACCAAGAAGTACCCGAGCAAATTCCCCGAGCTATCCCTTGATGCGATGAGCGCCCACTTCTGCGCATCATTGCTAAGGTCAAAGGATGCCTCATACTGCTGTACGTTAGTCCCCGGAGTAATGTTCCCCCACTGGAGATCAAGGGCCTTCCCCGAGTTCATATTAGTTATAGTATAAAATCCTTCACCATCACTCTTAAAGTAAAACTTCTGCGCAAGACTGTCATTCGATTCATAGAGTTGAATGTTTCCGTAGTTATCCGTAGAGGCCGCGTTAACGTCAAGCACATAATTACCAGTGGGTGCATTGGGGGCCCCTATGACGTACACTCCGTCGCCATGCTCAAGCTCAACCCTGTCACTCAAATCGGGGTAATACTCCATGAATCTAAACTTCTGGGAATCGCTTCCATTTCCGGAGTAAATCCAGACATTGTTACCATTAGCAGTTCCCGCATACTGCACATCAAGGTAGAGATTACTGCCCAGCTGGGAGAGAATCGAGAAGAAATCACCGTTTTTAATAATGGACCAGCGCTGTGCAAGAGAGCCGTCAAACTCATAGAGCCAGACGTTTGCGCCGTCTTTTGCCTCACCCCACTGGACGTCTAATACTTTGTTAGTTCCTTTAAGGAAGATGGCATAGTACCCCTCCTCGTCAGGACTCGACCCTTCGTACCACTTCACCTCCCATTGCTGGGCATCAGTCATATTGCTCTGATAAATCTGAACATTTGCTTGATCGTCTTTTGATCCATTGGCTACATCAAGAACAACGTTATTGTCGAGCGCAGACCCAATTGCAAAGGTATTATCCTCTCCAAACCCATTTGGATCGGTCTTAACAGAATCGTCGGACCCGGCAATGTTCGTCGCATTATCAAGACCCGAGACGGCACCATCCTCAGAATCCGAAGTCAACGCCCCATTGGCAGGACGCCCATCAGCTTCACCAACATTTTCGCTGTCGCTAGCGTCCTCAGCGGTATTTAGCGCATCCTCAGTGTTTCCACCGTCAGAAGAATCAATTGCCCCGGAGGGGTCGCCGCTCTCCGCTCCGCCTCCAATGACAGAATCGCCGTCCTCGGCAGACGCACCATCCTCGGGAGCTCCCTGATTGGAGCCGTCCTGCTCGATCATATCCTCGCTTGGGCCGGTCGGGGCCTCAACTACGCCCTCGCCGAAGCCATCAGTCACTGAACTAGAACTCGAGTCTTCATTGCTCCCGGAGGCGCCACCCACATCCGTGATGCCACCGTCAGCGACAGGCACAGAGATTGCGACGGACGAATCTGAGGCAACACCCGCGTCCGCCGTACCAATTACCTGCTCACGCTTAATCGACTCGCCGTCCGTCTGAGCGGCGGTCTCGTCAGCAAGGGCAACCTTGGGGACCGTGCTGAGGGCAATGGCAACCGCGGCAGAGGAAATCACCGCTGCGGGGCGCCACCAGGCCCTCTCGATCTTGATCTGCGGCATTCGAAGTACCTCCGAATCAGCTGAAATGCACCTGCAAACATCGATAGTTTATCATGCGGAGCCTATGCCCCTCATGCGGACATGCAACTCGTGCCTTATTGCCACATTGCCGTAAACATGTCGCAACGCACTCGCGCATGCTACACTCATCAGCGTAGTTTGAGCCTATGCGAAGGGCGTTCGCATGAAAGTACTCGCCGTCATCCCGGCTTACAACGAGGAAGATTGCATAGAGGGCACCATCCGGATGCTGCGTGACACATGTCCGGACGTTGACTACCTCGTCATCAATGACGGCTCGAAGGACCGCACGCGGTCCATCTGCGAGTCGCGGGGCATCAACGTCGTCAACCTCCCCATCAACACGGGGCTCGCCTCCGGATTCCGCGCAGGCATGAAGTACGCCTATCGTCACGGATTTGATGCGGCTGTCCAGTTTGACGCCGACGGTCAGCACCTCCCCGAGTACATACCCCAAATGGCGCGCGCCATGTCGGAGACAGGCGCGAGCATCGTCATCGCCTCCCGCTGCGTTGACGGCTCGAGGCTCATCTCTTCCCTCATCAAAATCACGACGGGCACCGTCATAACCGATCCCACGAGCGGCATGCGCATGTTCGACCGATCGATGATTGAGCACTTTGCCAAGGACTTCGACATCTCCCCCGAGCCGGACACAGTCGCCCTCATGGCGCGGAAGGGGAAGAGGATCGTAGAGATTCCCGCTCGCATGCAGGAGCGCCAGGGCGGGGAGAGCTATCTCGACCTTCCCCACATCCTCAGCTACATGGCGCGTACCTGCGCCTCCATCATCCTGTTCCAGTGGTTTAGGTAGGAGTCGCCCATGTCTCTCACCCTTCGCGTTCTCCTCATCGTCGGCGCCATCCTCGCCGCCTGCTTCATCGCGCACCGCATCAAGAGGTCCATGATTCTCATGGGTGACGCCATCTTCTGGGTCGCCGCCTCGCTGCTTCTGATCATCATCGCGATCTTCCCGGACATCACGTACTTCTTTGCCGATCTCTTCGGCTTCATGTCACCGAGCAACTTCGTTTTTCTTCTCATGCTCGTGCTGCTCATGGCCAAGATGTTCGCCAACTCGTCAGAAATCTCCATGCTCAAGCACCGCGTGAACGAGCTCGCCCAGGAAAACGCGCTCCTCGAGAAGCGCGTCCGGGACAAGCACGGTCGCGAGGGCGCGGGGGAATAGGCGCGTGTGACCGCGTGACGCGGGGCGCCCTCCCTACCTGCCCGAGCGGCCAAGCGTCATGAAGACGAGCAGAGTCCCCGCATTGCGCAGAAGCCCGCGTCGCCAGACGCCCGCCTTCGTGAGGAGGGCGGGACGGACGACGGGGGGCGCCGCAGGGACCTTGAGGTAGGCATCGAGCTGGGACAGCCTCCGCTCGTCCAAATCCTTGGCGAAGACCCTCCTGAACTCGCCCGCCTGTGCGATAGCCGCCCGCTCCGTCGCCCGCTTGTCTTCGAGCGCCGCCAGCGCACGGCGGACCGTGAAGCGATCGGCCCCCACCGAGTTGTCCCCGTGCTGACGGTATGCGATAGTCGCCCGGTCGAGGTGAATCACCTCGCCGAACGCGGCGGCGATGAGAGACGCCCACCAGTCGTGCATGATGACACTCTCGTCACGCGCGGGGCGCTGCAGCAGTCCCAGCAGATGGCGGTTCACCATCATGGTGCAGCCCGTCACCAGGCACGACGCGAGGAAGTAGCCAAAGCTGGGAGTGCTCGCGTCCATGCCGGAATACGCCAGGAACGAGGGGGAGATCTCACGGAGCGCCCCGTCGACCACGCGAAGGTCCGTGCACACGAGCAGGGGCCTCTCCCCCTTCCCTTCCTCGGCATCCCTCATGGCCCGGAGGGTGACCTCGATCTTATCCGGGTCCCACACGTCATCCTGGTCGCAGGTCATCACGTAGGGCGCGTCCGCCAGGCGCAGAAGCGCCATGAAGTGACGCTTGGCCGAGCCGTAATGCTCGCCTTCCAGGACAACGTGGATGCGCTCGTCCCGACGGGCATACTCTTGCAGGATGGCAAGAGACCCATCCGATGAGGCATCGTCGGAGACGAGGAGCTCCCAGTCCCCGAACGTCTGCGAGAGAAGGGAGTCGACCTGCTCGCACAGGTACTCCTCTCCGTTGTAGACGGCCATGAGAATCTGCACCATGGGGCGTCGTCCGCTCATCGCTCCCCCATCGCTCGATAGATGCCAAGAGCCAGAGAGAAGAGCCTCGGGTGCCGGGCGAAGAGCCAGACGGCGAGGCGGTTGGCGAGGGCGTCCCCCGTGGGGTGCCCAGGACGGGCGAAGGGCTCGCGCCGCCAGTCTCCGATGTTCCGGTCGAGCCAAGAGACGTAGTGCCCAAGATTTCGCTCGGACACGACCCGCCCGTCGCCTCTGCACGTGTACAGCAGAAACCACGCGACGAGTCGCACGAAGTAGTGCCGCAGAATCTCCGTCATGGGGATGTCGCGCTCGCGCATCATCGCCAAGATGGCGTCGAGCGTCTCCTCGAAGAGGAGTCCCTCGGATGATCGCTGGCTGGTGTTTGACACGCTTCTCGTGTTAAAGAACCAGTTGTAGCCCGCGATGGGAATCACTTCCACGCGCTCGGCGAGCTCGATGGCCGGAAGCGAGAAGTACAGGTCCTCGTCTATGTTCGTGTTCAGGAACGTGAGACCGTGACGCCGCACGTGGTCCGTCCGATAGAGCTTTGCCCACGCGGCCTCGACCACATAGCGACCCCATTCATCCGAGGGGCGAGGCCGAGCCTCAAGAAGGACCCTCCCCTCGGCATTGGGCCGGCGATACCCGCAGCAGACAACCTCGGCGCTCGAGGAGAGGGCGGCCTCCACCATCAGCTGGATGAAGTCGGGGTCAAGCCAGTCGTCGTTGTCGATGAAGGTGAGGTAGTCCCCGGAGCAAAGCTCGATCCCCCGATTGCGCGCCGCCGCCGCGCCGCCGTTGGGACGGTGCTCGACGACCACTCGTCCCGGATGTCGCGCGACGTAGGCGTCGAGCAGCGCGGGAGACCCGTCCGATGAGCCGTCGTCAACGGCCACGACCTCAACGTTCTCGTACGTCTGAGAAAGAACGCTGTCCAGGCAACGAGGGAGGTACTCCTCGGCGTTGTACACCGGGAGCACCACGGAGACCTTGGGGGATGCCTCCGCCGTTGACGTGCGCGCATCAGAGCTCATTGCTCTTTGTCCCCCTCGAGTAGACCCTCTCGATGAGGCCCGCCACGGGCCTCGGCCAGAAGCGCTCAAGCATGGCAAGGTCCTCCACGTCGCGCTCACGGCTGGCGATGAGCTCCGAGGTGGCGGAGTCAGAGTGGATGCGATGATACATGAGCACGTCATCGGCATCGTAGAGGAAGCTCCCCTCGCGGCGGGAGAGCGACTCCCAGGTCGCCCAGTCCAAGTTGGACTTCATGCCCACGATGAAGGGGGGGTTGGGGCAGTTGGCAACGTTGAACGTCACCGAGGGGCAGCAGATGGCCGAGCCAAAGCGCAGCGCCGCCCTCTTGGCCCAGCGCTTCGACGCGTTCGATCGCTTCCTGAGAGGAGACAGCAGCCGTCGCTTCACGCGGAGCAGCTCGTTGTCATCGACCCGTTCCCCGTGACGCAGCTCTCCGTAGTTGGTGAAGTAGATGAGCGAACGGACGTCCGACTCCAGCGCGCGGACGGCGTGGACGGCGTACTCCGGGCAGTAGACGTCATCCTGGTGCGCGATGGTCACGAAGGGCGCCCGAGCGTGCGAGTAGGCGAAGTTCCAATCCTGCCCGATGCCAGCCTCCCCCTCATTGACGTACAGGGGCACGCCATATGACTCCGCGACCTGGCTCAGCCAGGGACTCGGCGTGGAGGTGGCGATGAAGACCTCGCTCCCCACGCCCCCGGACTGGGCCACCAGCGAGTCGAGGCACTCGGTCAGATACGGGCTCCTCCCGTATGCGCACACGGCGAAGGCGTGCTGGGGCGCCCCGTTCCGCTCCATCACGCCGACACCAGCTCCTCGAGGTACTCGGCAAGCTCTTCCTCCCAGTCGCGGGGAACGAAGCCCGTGGAGGCAAGCTTGTCGAGGGACAGGGCGGAGTTGTGCGGCCGCGGGGCAACGGGACCCGCGGCATTGCGGTAGTACTCCTCCGTCGTCACCGGCACGACGGCGTCACCGTTGCCGTTTGCGGCGTCGAAGGTGGCACGAGCTATGTCCGCCCAGCTCCTCACGTTACCGCTGCCGGTCATGTTGTAGGTCCCGTAAGGCGCCTGGCCGTCGAGCAGGTGAAAGACTGCCTGCGCCATCTGGTCGGTGAACGTGAGGCGCCCCCTTTGGTCCGAGACCACGGTGACGCGCTCCAAGCCGTCCACGGGATTCGCGCAGCGGTCCGAGAGCGCCTTCATGGTCTTCACGAAGTTCTTGCCCCTGCCGACGACCCACGAGCTGCGCAGGACGTAGAACCTGGGGCAGCAGCCCACGGCAAGGTCCCCCGCGGCCTTGGACTGGCCGTAGACGGAGAGGGGCGAGAGGGGCTCGTCCTCGTCGTGCTCCTCAGCGGTGCCGTCAAAGACGTAGTCCGAGCTTACGTGGACGAGCGTGATGCCGTGCTCGGAGCACGTCCTCGAGAGCAGCGCCGGCCCCGCCGCATTTGCCCTCCAGCAGGAGACGCGGCCCTCGGGGGTCTCCGCCGCATCCACGGCAGTGAACGCCCCGCAGTTGATCACCGTGTCATAGAGGCCCCAGTCGTACTGCCCGTAGGCTCCGGGGTCCCCCATGTCGAAGGTGTCGATGTCGCAGAAGTCAAAGCTCTTGGCGGCGCGCTCGCGCTCGACGAGCTCGCGCACCGCGGTGCCCAGCTGACCATTGCAGCCCGTGACGAGAGTACGCATCCCCACGCTCCCCTACTGGCCCTGCTTGGCGTACTTGGCCTCGGTGGCCGCCTTGGCCGGTCGCCACCATCCCTCGTGCTCACGGTACCACGCGATGGTGGCCATAAGGCCGCTCTCGAAGTCGGTGTGCCTGGGCTCCCAGCCGAGCTCGGTCCTGAGCTTGGTGGAGTCGATCGCATAGCGGCGGTCGTGGCCGGGACGGTCGGTCACATAGGTGATGAGGCTTTCGGGCTTTTTCAGCTCATGTAGAATGGCGCGCACCACGTCGATATTGGCCCGTTCGTTGTGACCGCCCACGTTGTAGATCTCACCCTCACGGCCCAGTCGCATCACCAGGTCGATGGCGGCACAGTGGTCCTCCACGTAAAGCCAGTCGCGCACGTTTTCCCCCTTGCCGTAGACGGGCAGGGACTGATCCGCCAGGGCGCGGGAGATCATCAGGGGGATCAGCTTTTCGGGGAAGTGGTAGGGGCCATAGTTGTTGGAGCAGCGGGTGATGCTTACCGGCAGGCCAAACGTACGGGCATAGGCCAGCACCAGCAGATCGGCTCCGGCCTTGCTGGCCGAATAGGGCGAGGAAGTGTGCAGCGGCGTTTCCTCGGTGAAAAACAGGTCCGGCCGATCCAGAGGCAGATCGCCGTATACCTCGTCGGTGGATACCTGGTGGAAGCGCCGCACACCGTATTTGCGGCAACTTTCCATCAGCACCTGCGTGCCCATCACATTGGTGCGCACAAAGATGCAGGGGTCGGTGATGGAGCGGTCCACGTGGCTTTCAGCGGCAAAGTTGACCACGATGTCCGGCTTTTCCTCCTCAAAGAGGCGGTCGACCGCCTCCGCATCGGCGATATCCGCGCGAACGAAGCGAAAGCGCGGATCGTCCATGACGGGCGCAAGGGTTTCCAGATTGCCGGCATAGGTCAGCTTGTCCAGACAGATGACACGGTCCTCCGGGTGATGTCCGAGCAGGTAGAAAATAAAGTTGGCGCCGATAAAGCCTGCTCCACCGGTAACGATGATGTTCATGACGCTTCGCTCCTTTAATCGGTGGTATTGCTGTCGTAGAGAATGCGGCCCTCGGCCACGCGCTTGAGATGCTCGCCGTAGGGGGATTTGCCGTAGCGCCCGGCACTTTGCAACAGTGTGTCACGATCAATCCATCCGCGGTTGTAGGCGATTTCCTCCAGCGCGGCAATTTTGATGCTCTGACGTTTTTCGATGAGCTGCACAAAGTTGGCCGCATCCATCAGGCTGTCCATGGTGCCGGTATCCAGCCAGGCAAAGCCGCGGCCCATCACCTTGGCGCGCAGGGACCCATCCTTGAGATACAGGTCGTTAAGGCTGGTGATTTCCAGCTCCCCACGGGCACTGGGCTTGACACGCCTGGCGAACTCCGTCACCCGTCCGTCATAGAAATACAGCCCGGTGATGCAGTAATTGCTCTTGGGATGCGCGGGCTTTTCCTCCACGGACAGCACGCGGCCGTGCTTGTCAAACTCCACGATGCCGAAGCGTTCGGGGTCGTTGACATAGTAGCCGAAGATGGTGGCCAGGCCGTTTCTGGCGTTGGTCACGGCCTCGCGCAGCATGCCGGAAAAGCCGTTGCCGTAGAAGATGTTGTCGCCCAGGATCATGGCGCACGGCTCACCGGCGATGAAGTCCTCGCCGATCAGAAACGCTTGGGCCAGCCCGTCGGGTGAGGGCTGTACCGCATAGGACAGCGACAGGCCGAACTGACTCCCATCGCCCAGGAGAGCCTCAAAGCGGGGGGTATCCACCGGGGTGGAGATAATCAGAATATCGCGGATGCCGGCCAGCATGAGCGTGGAGAGCGGGTAGTAGACCATCGGCTTGTCGTAGACCGGCAGCAGCTGCTTGCTCGTGACCGTGGTGAGCGGGTAGAGGCGCGTGCCCGAGCCCCCCGCGAGGATGATGCCCTTCATGGCTTCCCTCCGTACTCAGGATGGAACGTGGGCACCATGATACGACAGGTTCCCTATTTGGCCTCGAGCCAGCGCTTCCTGCTCCAAAAGTTCCAGAGTGCCACGACAACCGTGGCCACGACCTTTGTTGCGGTGACGGCGATGGCTCCGTCCCCGAGGGCCTGTGTCCCCGCCCAGATGCAAACGGAGTTGATGCCGAGACCGATGACCGAGAGTATCACGAAGATGGCAAACTCGCGCCTACGAGAGAGGTCTTCTCGACGTGTAAAGACATAGCGCATGGACACGAAATAGTTGAAGACCACCGACACCGTAAAGGATACGGCCGAGGACGGCACCGGATCCCATCCAACCACCTGAGACAGCAGCATGAGAATGCCGTAGTCAATGACAAAGGCGATGGCACCTACAACGCCAAATTTGAGGAACTGCTCGATGAGAGACTTGAGATTCATGTACGTCCTTCTCGCAAATCACCCTATGCGGCGGGTATGTCGCGCAAAAAAGAGGGGCCCGCCGAAGTGGGCCCCTCCCAAGTCGCCTAAGACTTTATTAGAGCTTGCGAACGTTGGAAGCCTGGAGCTTGCCGTTCTGTCCGGTCGTGACGTCGAACTCGACAGCCTGGCCCTCGTCCAGCGTCTTGAAGCCGTCCATCTGGATCTCGGAGTAGTGAACGAACAGGTCGTCCCCATCCTCACGGGAGATGAAGCCGTAGCCCTTGTCCGGATTGAACCACTTGACAGTACCCTGAGCCATGTCGTGCCTTTCTTTCTCTGCCCCGCAGGGCAAAAGCTGCGCTTGCGCGCGATACCCGTGACCATTTGGCCACGGGGGATATCTTACCCCGAATCCAGCGCATCAGACTCGACAATCCACTGGGAAGCAATAACGAGCCGTTGGGCGAAGGTAACCGCATGCACTCCATGCGCACCCGCGCGGACATCATTCCACGTCGTGACTGAAGGCACCACCTAGCGCCAAGAAGCCACCTCCCAAGGAAGAAATCGTCCACTGAGCACTTTCGCGCTCCCTCGGTGAACGACTTTACATATGCTATCTCCAGATAGGGTCACGTAACACCTCTGGCAATTGAACGGAATTAAGAGGTGACGATGCTCGTTCACATTTCGAAAGGAGTCTCACCGTGGCAACACTACGTCGTAAAGCAATAGGCTTGCTATCGATGCCTCTGTTTTTTATGCTTTGCATCACCTTCGTGTTATATCCCGTGGATAGAGCACACGCGGAGCAATCCTCCCCGATCTCTAACCCGAGCATCTTGGATGAAGTGCAGACCGACACACCAGATCAGCCCGTGCTAGACGATTCTACGATATGGACTGTCGAATTTAATCCGGAGATAAATACCACCTTGGTAGATATCACCATACCGCACTCAAACGAGCTGCTTAGCAACCATCTTGCAGACACCATTGTTGTCACTGCGACCATGAGCTATCAGGGTGTGATTACACGCACGGTCGAATCAAGCTTTGCCCTTGATGATAGCTCAAACTCCACCTATGAGATGGACTTCTCCGACTACGGCAAGTTCACCGCCTCGGTTTCCTACCTTCTGGATGGCAATGCTGTCAAGACTATTGATAATCAGACGGTCGGCGTCTCAGCAGATGAATACAACATCGCCCCCATCAGCGCTACTTTGCCGACGACTTTCTTCTCGTTGAATCTGTGGGGCGAAAATAGCATTCGCCAGACTGGTCCCACGATTCTTATGATGGAGCGACCAAATGCGTATAACTGGGACAACTTACCCCAGTCCTCAGAATCGCTTTACGGCGTCTTTCCCTTGCCGCTTATCGATAGGGATGAGATTTCCTATCAGCCCGGCGACTTTGACGCAGCATCGAATCTCTTCAGAACCAGATCCGACGCTATGGCCGCATACGTACGCGATCTCGTCGAAATCAATCCCTCGTCCCGATTCAACCTCTACTGCGTTGACTTCTACGCGGGGCTCGTTCAGAGGATACTGTACGCAAACAGGATTCCTGAAGAGAACTACTCCATCACGCTGATGTCAGATGGATCGTGGTCATATAACATGTTCAGCAACATGTACAACGCTCAGGATGCGTTCTCCCAAAACGTGCGCCTCGAGGAGGAATGGAAGGCCGCGAAGTCCCGCGCCTATGAAAACGGAGTCGTTGACTCCGCGATGCTCGACTGGAATTATGCAAACCAATACTGCTGGGCAATGATTAACACCGAGCCAAACGCAGAGTGGTGGGTTGCCAGAAAGGACTTGCTCGTCTCAGCAAACGACGGGAACGCATTTGGTCAGTCCGTGCAGAACAACCAGAAAGTAATTCAGGTTAATATTGCAAATCTTCTTACAAGCAACATCCAGTCCAGCGAGCAGAACATGCAGGAGTTCAAGTCCCTGTATAATTTCAACGACAGCTACTTCAGTGAGGCAGAAGCTAACAACAAACAGGTGATGCTCTTTCTGGGAACTCGTGTCACGAGCGAGATTGCATTCTCCGACTATGCGCGTTTCGCCATGTCATATTACGGGGATGACTATCAGTACTACTACAAGGGACATCCTGGCACCCCCACCGAGCTCTATCCCAATAAGGTCAGTCAGCTCGCAAACTTGGGAATCACCGACGTCGACTCTTCCGTCGCGGCTGAACTGATCCTCTTCTTCAACCCATCCATTTTCCTCTCAGGCTATAGCTCGAGCACGTACGCAAGCGTTCCGGAAGGAATGGCCAAGGGCATGTTTGAGATGAGCAAGGAGCAAGGCCTTGCCAACCCCCAGTATTCCAATATGGACTATTGGTCAACTCGCATTATGGAAACGAGCGATAAGGCCCTGCTAGATCTCTGCACGTCCGGCCACAGCAGCTATCTTGTGGAATTTTCTGATGTCATATCCTCGTCCAAGGGATATGACATTGCAATCTGGGATGCAACAGACTCATCTATCACGTTCTACAAATCCGGCGAGGAGGGCTACGTCAAGGTCGGTGAGTCCCAGGGCATCACGAACGACTCCGCCGTCGAAGAGGGCGAATATGTAATTCTTTCTTCCCTAGGAAACGGGATGGTCCTTGATGTTGCCAATGGTTCTACGTCAGACGGCGCAAACGTGCAGCTATATTCGTACAATGGCAGCAATGCGCAAAGATGGCGCGTCACTCTAGACGAGAGTGGGGCTGCAACGATTGTCAATTCTGGAAGCGGAAAAGCGCTGGATATCCAGTACGGCAACATTGCGGCGGGCGCGAATATCTGGCAGTACGCTCCCAATGGGAGCAACGCCCAAAAATGGAACCTCATACAAAACGATGACGGAACGATAAAGATTGCATCCTCTCTTGCAAGCGATTCCGTCCTCGATGTGGCCAACGGAATTGCTGCCAACGGAAGCAACGTCCAACTGTACTCTTCCAATAATTCTGCTGCGCAAAAATTTGTATTCCTTCCGACCAATCCCAGCGTGTCTCCTGACGGGCAAGCTGTGCTTGAGGACGGCTACTACACGATTAGAACTGCCGTTGACACGCAGAAATCTCTTGACATTAAGGACTGGAGCAAGTCAAACGGAAGCGGAATCCAGGTTTGGGAATCAACTGACCAAGAGAATCAAACATTCAAGATTACAGCTCTTGACGACGGCTTCTATAGGATTGAAAACGCCTGGTCGGGACTCTCGCTGGATATGACCGACGGCAACTTGCTGCCGGGCACACCCGTTCAGCAGTATGAGACATCGACCTATAACCTGAATCAGGAGTGGGCCATCTACGAACAGACGGGCGGGTCGTATACCATTCAAAACGTTGCAACCGGACTCATGCTTGATCTGTCCGGTGGAGACGCGTCAAACGGCCAACCCGTTGTCGGATATACCCCAAACGGCACCGAAGCCCAGCGCTGGCTTATATCTACAACCCTTGACCCAAAGCTCAGCATGGATGACTGGGCCGCGCAAAACGCTGGAGTCATCCCCGATGGAAAGTATGTCATTACAAGCAATCTTGGAAACGGCCTTGTGCTTGACGTCGTAAGCGCGTCGCAAGCGAATGGGGCAAACGTTCAGCTCTATAATGCCAACTTCACCCCAGCTCAAATTTGGAGTGTCACACACGATGAGAAGGGCTACGTAACGTTCACCAACGCCTCCAGCAATAAGGTGCTTGACGTTACGGGAGGACAAAAGGCCCCCGGCGTTGTCATCCAGCAATATGATGCCAATGACTCACTCGCACAAAAGTGGATTGTCGACAGGCAGTCCGACGGCTCAATGACAATTGTTTCCGCCCTGTCCTCCACCCTGTGCCTCGACGTGCAGTATGGCCAAGACGTAGCTGGAACAAGCCTGCAGACTTACGTAAGAAACGGTACGTCATCTCAAAAGTTTAGTTTCTATCGTCTGATTGAGTAACGTCTGTCAAAAGCAGGTTATGCCTTGCGGGCTGGCAGATATCTGCCAGCCCGCAAGGCTTTTGTTATAGCCGAAGCGTCTATTGAATTAAGTCGACAGCCGCCAACTATGAAGAAGTCCTGAGGGCGGCCTCCGTTTTTGGCATTTGCGTAAAGCATAAATATAGAAACTGACTACCCCTCTTATCAGCATCAGCTAGCCGGGCACGGCAATATAATGGGCTCGCTCTCCGCACGCCAAGAACGCCAGAAATTCCGAGGGTTTTCACCGGAGGCGAAAATCAGCTACGCCTTTGAGCGCTCCTCGGGAAACAGCGCCCGCTTAACCTTGGCCACGAGCTCGATGGGACCCTCGTCACGCAGCGTATAGCCCGCCTGTTCGATGAGATGACGTCGCCACGGCGCACGAGAGAACTTCGGCATGGGGAGTCCCATAAGGTCATAGAAGAACTCCTTGCGATGCGGGGCAAGATTGGGGATGTCCGCGACGAGCTCGGGCCTCATCAGTGAGAAGACCTTCCGCGCACCCTCCTGAACAAGTGGGTTGTCCCAACCGTCATCGTATATGGCACCAAAGGTGTAATTGAAGCCACGCAGATAGTGGGCCTTGAGGATGCGCTCGTCGGTGATGTTCAAACGCTCGATAATCCTCATCATGTCTATCCAGCGGTCAAAGGGGCGCGTAACAGCATCCGCAGTCTTGTGGTTCTTCGTGGAGCCTGGAAGGTCGCTTCGATAGTTGTAGTACGCATTGTCAAGATAGACAATCGCCTCGGCCTGACACATGGTCTCAATGAGGAAGGGGTTATCTGCCCAGCCGGCTCCGGGGTACTCGGGGAAGCGAATCCCCCGTTCCTCTAGGAAGCCGCGCCTATAGAGCGCCGACCAGATTGAGGGGTGCATCTCTATGAGCGTAGTCTCCTCAGCGATGGTGAAGGGGTGAGACGAGGTCTTGACGTGCCCCTGCATGGTGCTTGGGCGGAGCTTTTGCTTGGCGGGGTCGTTCCAATAACGGACGTCAGTCCACGGCGTCTTGATGATGTCGATCCGCTCATCAAACGACGCGGCAAAGGAGAGCATGTCCTCATACATGGTGGAATCAATCCAGTCGTCGGGCTCGATGATGGAGACCCACTCTCCCCTAGCGAGACCGAGACCAAGGTTGCAGCCCTGACCGTAGCCGCCGTTCTCCTTGTCAATCACACGGACGCGAGAGTCCCTCTTCGCATGGGACGCCATGATGTCGCGCGAGCTGTCCGTACTCCCGTCATTGATGCAGAGCACCTCGATGTTCTTATATGTTTGCGCCTCAATGCTCTTTAGGCACTGGTCGAGGTACTTCTCGGTGTTGTAGGTGGGAACAATAACAGAAACGAGTGATGTGGGTTCAGTTTGCATGTGAGCCTTGCTCCTAGGTTGACGTCAGTTCAGTCCAGAGAGACCGCAGCAGCCGCCCCGACCGTTCAAACAATACCATTTGCTTTGCCCCATAGACATCCACTACTGCGTTGAAAAAAGGCTCCAAGACCCAAGGCAACCGCCGCGCTCGTTATTTGATGGAGTCATATGTCTCAATGACCCTCAGCTCCCAGTCCCTGCGGTGGCCCTTTACGACGGTGTCGAGAATCAACCCGCAGACCAAGAACAGCGCTGCAAGCCCACAGAACGCAACGGCCAAGATTGCGGTTGGAAGACGGGGAACAAGCCCCGTCGACATGAACTCAAATATGACAGGAAATCCGAAGCACAGGCCGATCAGAAGGCAGAGCAGGGCAAGAATCGAAAAGAAGCCGAGTGGCTTATAGTCCTTAAACAGCGTAAAAATCATTCTCAGAACCTTGATTCCGTCAGAGAAGGTATTGAGTTTTGACTCGGACCCCTCGGGGCGATCACGGTAATCAATGGGAACCTGCGCGATGCGCCAGCGCTTATCGACGGCGTGAATGGAGAGCTCGGTCTCAATCTCAAAGCCTGGCGAGAGGACGGGCAGGGTCTTTGCAAACGCCCTGTTGAAGGCACGGTAGCCCGTCATCACATCATGGAAATCAAAGCCGTAGAGAACCTTGATGAGCCAGCGGACGAGATCGTTGCCAAAGCCATGGAAGGCACGCTTGTTTTCTTCCCCATACGTGCCGTTGGAGAGACGGTCTCCCACCACGTGGTCGGCCCCCCCATCAAAGAGCGGCTGAAGCAGATTCTTTACCTGATCCGCAGGATACGTGTCATCCCCATCAATCATGACGTAATACTCAGCATCGATGTCACGAAGCATCTGACGGACGACGTTTCCCTTGCCCTGTCGCGGCTCGAGGCGAACTATGGCTCCGTGAGAGCGTGCGATGTCACCCGTCCCGTCGGAGGAGTTATTGTCGTAGACATAGATGGATGCCTCGGGTAGCTCCTCCTTGAAGTCGTCGACGACTTTGGCGATGGTCAGTGCCTCGTTATAGCAGGGAATGAGCACCGCGATATCTGGGGAATGCATATCCACCAAGACCTCCTCAGCGTTATCTAAACCATTGGAGTTTAGCAGACAGTAATACGCCTGGGCTTCTGACAGGCGGGCAATCGATAGCCAAACGCGACGACCCCGTTGCCGTCCCATGGCCTACAAAACATAACGCGTGTAGATTGTCGCCCAGAATCCTGCCTGCATACAAGCAGGGGCCGGGGAATCGCTCCCCGGCCCCGTGGCGGCCCGTCCTTCTCGCCTTGTCGTGCGGCGCTAGGCCCCGAGCTCCTCCACCGCGGCGCGGAGCTCCTCCACGCGGTCCGTGCGCTCCCAGGTGAACTCGGGGAGCTCCCGGCCGAAGTGGCCGTAGGCGGCGGTCTTCTCGTAGATGGGGCGGCGCAGGTCGAGGTCGCGGATGATGGCGCCCGGTCGCAGGTCGAAGACCCTCTCCACGGCGGCCTCGATCACGGCGTCGTCGACCTCCCCCGTGCCGAAGGTGTCCACCATCACGGAAAGCGGGTGGGAGACGCCGATGGCGTAGGCCAGCTCGATCTCGCAGCGGTGCGCGAGACCCGCGGCCACCACGTTCTTGGCCACCCAGCGCGCCGCGTAGGCGGCCGAGCGGTCCACCTTGGTGCAGTCCTTTCCGGAGAAGCACCCGCCGCCGTGGCGTCCCATGCCTCCGTAGGTGTCCACGATGATCTTGCGCCCGGTGAGGCCGGTGTCGCCCATGGGGCCGCCCACCACGAAGCGGCCGGTGGGGTTCACGTAGACGTCGGCGTTGTGCCACTCGATGCCCACGGTGTCCATCACGGGCGCGATCACGTAGTCGACCATGTCCGCCTTGACGGTGGACATATCCTCGATGGCGGCGTCGTGCTGGGTGGAGACCACGATGGCCGTGACCTCCGCGGGACGGTCGTCCTCGTAGCGGACGGTCACCTGGGTCTTGCCGTCCGGGCGCAGGTACGGCACCTGGCCGTTCCTGCGGACCTCCGTGAGGCGCTCCGCCATGCGGCTCGCGAGGTAGTGCGGCATGGGCATGAGGACGTCGGTCTCGTCCGTGGCGTAGCCGAACATCATGCCCTGGTCGCCCGCGCCCACGAGGTCGATGGGGTCGGTGGTGCGGCCGGCCTGGGCATCGAAGGACTCGTCGACGCCGGCGGCGATGTCGGGGCTCTGCTCGTGGATGAGGTTGAGGACGCCGCAGGTGTCGGCGTCGAAGCCGAACTTGGCGCGCGTGTAGCCGATGCGGCGGATGACGTCGCGGGCGATCTTCTGCACGTCGAGGTAGGCCTCGGTGCGAATCTCGCCGGCGATGATCACGGTGCCCGTGGTCACGAAGGTCTCGCACGCGCAGCGGACGTTGTCCACGTTGGCCGCCACGCCCGAGGGCGAGACGTAGCCGGCCGCCTGGAGCTCTGCCTCCTTGGCGAGAAGCGCGTCGAGGATGGCGTCTGAGACCTGGTCGCAGATCTTGTCCGGGTGGCCCTCCGTCACGCTCTCCGAGGTGAAGAGGTAGCTGCGGGACGAGGTGGAACGATGGGGTGAAGACATGTCGGTCCTTCTTTCGCTTTCGGGGCGGCCGTTGCCATTCCGCTCCTCCCGATACAAATGCCTAGTGATGATACCCAAATGCCGCGGCGCCGACGCCGCGCCCGCACGTCAGCACGGCAACCACACGTTCCGGCGCGGGCAGGAGGGTGGCGGGCTCTTCTCGCCGGTTCTTCTCGCCATGCGGAACCGCGCGCGGAGGCATGCTCGGCAGGCGCGAGAGGCGAGAAGCGGGCGCCCTCCTCGCCTTCGAGCATGCCGTATGTACCAGCATGCCCATATGCACGGAATCGGTCCCTGAAGACGAGAAGCCGTGCGCGGAGGCATGCTCGCCGGGATCGCGC
>ENA-OPBO01000582-OPBO01000582.1-human-gut-metagenome-genome-assembly--contig:-NODE-582-length-30442-cov-3.778622_pt1 | contig 30442 bp, 18 predicted proteins | sample MGYA00241071_ERZ501458 | MGnify/ENA primary metagenome ERZ501458 (study PRJEB25962, sample SAMEA2042509) | human gut metagenome | biome: human gut; feature: human-associated habitat; material: faeces... | reverse complement strand
GTTCCACTACCGAACTTAAATCTGTAAAACCTACGTCAAGATGGGTTTTAAATACTACATATACTTTAGAAACATCTTGATTGGCCCTAACATATCCTGTCAACAGGAAACAGCAACAAAACAGAAGTAGAAGTTTCTTCAAAATCTCATTCATAAAATGATTCAGAATAAATTTCATCATATGATCACTAATATTAATATTTCTCCAACCGTATTTTATGCCCAGCACTTAATCCCTCAGAAAACGCTCTTAAAACTAATGATCTACGCATATCAGTCTTTACCAAGAAAGAGGCGACACCTGCTTCAGCCTTAATACGTGACGGACCTGATATCCTACCACCATCCAAAACCTCAAGACTGACTTCGCGCATATTCTCACCAAAACAAATGGTCCCGTTTTCATCCTCCAACCTTACGTATACTATGAGCAAATCATGGTTTGAAGCAGGCTTTCCACTCTCAAAATAATCAATCTTCAGATTACATACCTCACCAGGAGTACGTACTACATGTTCAGCAACAGCCTTACCATTTTTGTAGCCTACAGCCTTCAATTCACCTTTTTCCCATTTTACATTAAAAAAAGTAAAGGGAGGGCGATTGATATTCTCAGCATTACCGCCATCCGGACGAGATACATATTCCTTGGCCGAAGGCCCATTATCTGGATATTGACGCGCAACAGACCGCCCGTTCAATAACAATTCCACTTCATCCACATTACCATATACTACCACCGTATCCGAAGATTCCTCCAGCCAATGACTATTAATGAATACCTCATAAGGCATAGGACCAACTGGAGTAAAACTTCCGGCAGGTATTTGTGAGCGGAAATAGGACAAGCTAAACTTCGGTAATCGGAACAAATCAGCCAAACCACTATAACATATATTATCGCAACATCCTCGATTATAGTCATACATACTCCATATAGCACCTCCAATAGTCCAAGGATAATATGCACGATAACGATTATGACTCCATTGAGCATTCCATGCATTCTGTACCAAAGCACGATCTCCATCTTTTCTGCTTATTCGAGTAGTACTGTAATGCCCTCCAAACTCATAATCATAATATTCACGTATAAATCCAGGTTTCTTTGTTTTGTTGGGACGATTAAATCCTTCCTCCCAATCGTTATAACATACATCAAAACCATCATAGCCATAACTGTCTCCTGAGGTAAAGCATTGATTACCGGGATATTCTTCATGAGCAATACGTACTGCTCCATCTTTCCATTCCTTGGGGGGCCAGGACTCATTCAATGTCGTTTCCCACATAACAACAGAGGGATGATTGCGATCGCGACGTATCAAATCACGAATGTCCTGATACGTATGGTCGATAAAAGTCTGATTCTTATTATAAAACTGCCAACCAGGAATAGGTTCAATAACAAGTAAGCCTAACTCATCACAAGCATCAAGTACAGAAGGATCTTGAGGATAATGTCCCAACCGCACAATGTTAAAACCGTTCATTCGTATCTGATACATATCTCTATACTGAGCCTGGTCAGACAAAGCATTTCCCACATAAGGATATTCCATATGCCGATTAGTTCCTTCTAATTTCAGTGGTTTACAATTAATCACAAATCCCTCCTCACGAGACATCTCTATACGCCGAATTCCAATACGCGTATCTTCACAATCCATCACCTTCTTTCCATCCATTACTTCAGTTCGCAATACATACAATGAGGGCGAGTCAGGAAACCATAGTTTTGGTTTATCGACCATAAGATGCTGTATCTGATGCTGTGAAACTCCAGCCTGCAAGCCCAACAACGCCTCAACTGAAACGACTTTCTTACGACATCCTTTCTTTTTACTCCATTCATATAAAGTATGCCGAACCGTAAGCTGCTTAAACAGATTGGAGTTATTTACAACATGTGCCTTAACCTCTATTTCAGCTTTTTGATCTGACACTTCCGGATAACTCACAAAAATGCCTCCACCAGCCACTTCATCAGCCATCATGGGATGAGTAATATGTATCGGTTCATTAACTATCAGATTCACATCGCGATACAATCCCCCATAATAGCAAAAGTCAAGTGTATTTTGAGGTTTCCCAGGAGGAATTAAAGAATTATTCCTATTATCTAATCTGACCAAAATCTCATTATCGGCCAGACGCAACATCCCCGTGAGCTTCAACACGAACGGAGTATATCCACCTGCATGCTGTACTACATGCTGTCCGTTCACCCATACATCGGCCAAATGCATTGCACCCTCAAACTCCAACCACAATTCTTTGTCAACCCAGTCAGAGGATATATCAAATTTCTTGCGATAATAACATATCCCCTGCCAAGGGTTCCGCACAACAAGGGGTTCCACAAAAGAAGTGTGAGGCAAACGCACGTTTTCCCACTGCCCATCCGACAATTTGCCAAATTCCATACGCAAAGTATCCGGATCTATTGCAAGAATTCCATTCCGCTCCTCTATATGTTGAATATTGAATTGCGAACTCCAATCGGAGCCTTGATTCTTAATTTCAACACCATGTTGCTTCTCACTCAAACGTTGGAATTGCCAGTTCTCATTCATAGATACCGACATTTGCGCCGACAAAGTCAATGAAAGCCAGGCACACCAAACAAATAATATAAAACGAATTCGACCCATAAATATATTTAGTTAGATTATTATTTTCTCAATTTATTTCTTTCCCATTGATAACAAGTTCCCTTTACTAACTGCACCTGATACCGTTTTCCATCACATTTTATCACCAATTTCTCATCGGCTACCGCATGAATTTTCAAAGATTCCAATTTTGCTTCTTTCCATGTCAAGTCCAATGTATGCCCACCATATATACGCATCCCCTTCAAACTTCCATCCGGATAAACAGCCGGCCATGCTGGCATTATCTCCAGATATCCTTTCTTCGTAAAGGCTAGCATTTCCATGAGCAGACGTGGGAAACTCAAAATCGCATCCAAATTATATATTTGATGATTCGGCTCATGAGACGTCACCAGACTACCATATAAATATCCGCGTCTACTGAAACGGTCAATATTTGCCAGTACAATATCCAAACGTCTCAAGCGAGCAGCCTGAAGAGCCAAATGAATTAGTCCGTGGGCCGAAGTTGTATCAAAAGCAAAACGTTTATCCAGCGCAATACCAGCAGCTTTCTGTAATTCCACATCAGCATTTTCACCTACAAGTTCAAAACCTGGGAATACGGGATATAAGTGTGAATTATGACGATGATTATAAATATCAGAATAATTATCATCTATCCATTCTGCTAAGGCCCCATCCGAATTAACACGATAATCAGGTAATTTCTCCAAATATATTTGCCATTTCTTCATTTCCATAGGCGTAGCCCCACAAACTTCCCCCATTTCACCCAGCAGGTAAAAGACTTCTTTTGCTATCGCCACATCCATCGTTGCATCTTTACTCAACCAAGTATTACTACCAACTGGAGTATTCTCTGGAGAAATACTTGGACTTATATGGAACATACCATCTGCCTCCATACGTAAATAATCCTCATAGAAAGTAGCCATTTCCTTGTATAATGGAAAAACCCGTTCTTTTAAGAAGTTTTCATTACCCATCAACATTGCATACTCATACAAAGGACGTATATTCCATCCAGCTCCCCCTGACCAAAACATCCAAGGAAAACCATGACCGAAATGGGTCAAATATCCGTTAATCGGATCATTATAATGAGCGACAATAAATCCTCTGCATCCCAAATAGTTTTCAGCATTCAGTCGCCATCCAGGCAACAAATGTTCTATATAAGCTGCGTACGATTCAGCGCATTCCTGCAAATTACTCATAGAGGCAGCAGAAATGGCCAAATTTAGATTTGAGTCCCATACAAATCCACCAATCCAGGCCGGTTTCCAAGTTCCTCCCCAAATGCCTTGTAACGGGGGCGGGTATTTTCCACAAGAAGAAATTAACAAATAGCGCCCCATAGCTGCAACTTGTTCCAAAAAGACTGGACTTATTCCGTTTTCACGTACAGACCGTAATATTTCTTCTACAGAACTCTTTTTCCATTCTTTTGCACCACCTAAATCAAACTGCATCCTACGAAACATTTCCCCTTGTTCTTCTGCATGAGTTTCTAACAACGGCCGATAATCCGAGGGCAGTTCTGACAAATCCTTTTTTATTGAATTTATATCAGATAAGTTCTCTTTCTCCCAAGGAACTATTCTAATCAAAACCAGAACTTCTTTTGCATCCTCTATTTGTAAAGCAGAACCTTTTTGCGACATACGCCCTCCTCGAAGTATCACCCGGGCCACTCCATCATATCCTCCAGAATCTTGGCTATAAGCCGCATGATAGGTCAACCAACCCCAATCGACCTCTTTTTTTATATCTTTAAAAGCATTTGCCAAATCATGTTCAAAATGCATTCCATCACGCCCTGGAGTTTCTTTTAAAGACAAAAGCAGATTCAGGCGTTTCCCATTCTCACCTTTAAAACGTACTACATTCACATGATGAGTCCGAGAAGAGAAATAGGATTCTTCCAAAGAACCATCCGTATATTGCCAACGGTTCTTCCCTTCTCCAATTTCCAGATCAAGCTGTCGCCGAAAAGCATTCCGCTCCTTTCCTTCCCAATCCACACAAAGGTCAAAAGCCGGATGTGGTATCAATGGCCAACGTTGAAGAGCCCCCATCTCCCGCAGCTGACGATCAGCCTCCCCTGTCAACAATTCATCCGCTTCATCCGTTTTTCTCATTTCCATTAAATGACGAACTTGAGGAAGCAAATGTGCCGTTTTAGGGACGGCAACTTTGTGACGATCCCAACCGCGAATAAACAATTCTTCATGGGTGCATATAAAACGTTCACTTGCAGAATCATTCACAGCCATCATTCCCTGAACACCATTCCCTACTACGAAGGCATCTTCCCATGCAGAAGCTGCATTCGAAGACCAAACAATCCATCGTCCAGAAGACAAACTATCAGCATAAACAATACTATAATCCATCATAAATAGGATGAACAACAGATACATCCGACACTTAGCAGCTCTCATATTTTTCTATTTACAAAAAACTTTAACTTTTAAACCATTTTCTCCATTTAGTTCCAATGCTCCTGGACAATTCCCTTGACGTTTACGTTTGTTTCCTAAATAATCATGGGAAAAGGTCTTTGCATTCATGGGCAAAATGATCTTTTGCTGTGGTATTAAAGCCATAGGCAGGTCATCAATGGATACTAATTGACACACACGTTTAGATTTCCAATCCAAAGGAAGAGACATAGTCAAATACCACCCATCCTTTTCTTCTTCAACATTAAAACGAATTTGTTTATCCAACAAATTACCTTTTATTACCACTGGTAACGAAGAATCTTCATAATCTTTCAAATCTTCACGAACAAAAAGATTGTTCAAATAACTCACATTGCCACAAGGGCAATCATGGTAACCTGCAATACGAGTATCATGCGGATAAAGATAAGGCGTTTCACGTTCATCTACTTTACCCGTAGGCCATATTTCCCAAGCTATCAGATTATGAACAAATGCCACACCTTGAGACAACTTCACTTGTGCCAGTTCCGATGACAAAAATAAATTATTATCTACCAATACCGGACCATGATTCACCTCCAAAGAAAAATCCTGAACTTTATTATCATGAAGCAAGTTACGAGTAACCCTTGTTCCTTGTGCCATCCAATCCAGCCAAATGCCACCTTCTGTACGGTAAATATGATTATGTTCAATCAGCACATCAATAGCGGCATGAATCTTTATACCTGCCAATTCATATCCCCAAAATGTTTTTTGTTGGCCTATATCATGAATAATATTGTCATTAATCTGACTAAAAATAGCACCCAAGCTACCTGCGATTCCGGCTTGCCCACAATATGAAACCCGATTATTTCGTACGATATGACTCCCAATGAAATCACGATGCCATTTATTATGAAGTGCCCTTTTCGTCGTACCTATGTAACCTTCAACACTTTCTGCTCTATTATCCCACTCATCACCATATTTTCCTAACGTAATTCCCACACACTTAGAATGAGTTATTACATTATCTTCTATTACCCAACCCTTACTCCAATGTGTACCAATAGCTCCCGGTTGTTCGGCAGTAGGAGGAGCCCATGGAGTAGCAGCCTGACTAATATATAATCCCCTAACCGTTATATAATTCACAAAAGGTTTATTCGGATAAAAAACAGTACGCCGAACATTTATCTCCACCAACTCTTTATTAGGATCCGCCCCGCGAAAATCAGCCCATATCCAGGTCGAATCCTTTGCTACCCGAGTATACCATAAAGAAGATTCCTCAGCATTCAGCAATACATCTTCCAAATGAGGAGTTTCAGTCAAAGCTTTATCATTTAAATAAACCTCACCAGTATGTGCCCATTGTCCCCTGGCCAGCCAATCCCCATGAAGGGTATCTGAATAAGGATTGAAATCTCCAAATAAACTATTAGGTATAGCAACTTGCCAAACCGTTCCGGTAATATTTATCCAATCTTTTATAACCTCTGACCCTTTAATCATTACTTTTTCTCCCTCTGCTGCCTGATAAATAATAGGCTTCCCTTCTTCTCCACTTCGGGCTGGGGTTATACTTTCACGATAAATTCCTTCATGAATAATAATCTTATCGCCAGGTTGCGCTTTATCCGCTGCACATTGAATATGCCTTAACGGCGACACCAATGTTCCACTATCATTATCATTACCCGAAACTGATACATGCCATTCCCGTGAAGTCGCCCAAATTGTATTAAAAATTGATACGGCCCAAGACAATGCAAGAAATACTATTATTCTCTTCTCAAAAAAATGTTTCATACATTCCAAATTATTTACCCGTAAAACGGAACCAATTAAAATCTGCATACCCATTTACACCTTCGGCTGTTCTACTAAAATTGAACAATGCAAAACGATTGGCAGTCCAAGGCAGACCCAATCCCATTTCCAATGTATTACCTATTCGCTTATAATGTACTCCATCAAGACTATAATAAAACAATGCACGAAAATCCTTATCCATTACTCTGGCGCGTATCCACAACCGGTTGCTATTAAAATCATTGATTGACTCCACAACCTTTCCATCATTACACATTACAATACGCCGCTTATTGCCCTCCTGTTCAACAGCGACATAAGCATAAGGGAACTCAAATATTCCAAAACCTGCTACATTGCCATCTTCCAACCCTGCAACATCTATTTCTACAGTTCCTTCAGAAGTGGGCCCTTGTACACGTTGAGTCAAAGTATTCCTTGCCTCTTTCAAGGTTTTGGCCTCTGATGCCCTTAAGCGCATATATCCTTTACGTTCTTTCAAGGTCCATTGGGTATTATCCGGATTATGATTCCATTGCCATTGCAATCCCAACTTAGGTTTATTGAACTCATCCGATGTAGCTGGACTTTTAGATTTAGAACGTTTCCCGACACTGGGTTTAGGATAAGTTATCAAATCTTTTCCGCCATCTCCCAACATAGGCCAACCATCAACCCACGTTACAGGCACCAAACAAGGTACTCGACCTATCGGTCCACGATCCTGCATGATCATAAACCACCAATCACCATTTTTTAACTGCACCATTCCTCCCTGATGAAGGCCATTCTTTGGATATGAAGAATCATCATGCATGATGAGTTTATGTTCATACGGACCATAAATATTATCCGAACGCAAGCAGATTTGCCACCCTTCTGTTCCACCTGCTGGACAAGTTATATAATACTTTCCATTAATTTTATACATGTGAGCACCTTCCATGCCAAAACCGCCACCCAGTTCATAAGCATTCTTAAAGCCTCCCTCCCAAATCTTAACTGGACGACCCTTTACAGAACGAACGTCCTCATTCAGTTCTGTCAAATAAAGCGTACCCTGACCATGAACGACATAAACTTTGCCATTATCATCAAAGAACAATCCCGGATCGTACATATATTCAGGGAAAATCACCCGTTCCCAAGGACCTTCTACCTTGTCAGCGATACAAATAGAAAAGTTACCCTTTTCACGTCCCCATCCATAAGGCGTACAGAATCCCACATAAAATTTACCATCTTTATGCCGTATAGTAGCCGCCCATGACCCATTCAAATAAAGATTTCCACCCTGCATGTCATAACGTGGATCCTCATCATATCTCTCTACGGCATAACCTGCCATCTCCCAATTTATTAAATCTTCTGAAACAGCAATAGGACAACCGGGGACATAGTGCATACTTGTTGAAACAAAATAAAACTTATCATCCACACGAATGATATCCGGATCAGGCCAGTCTCCCCAAAAAATAGGATTGGTAAAAGTACCATTACCGTTATCTGGATTCCATACATTATTTTTTTGTGCAAAAACATTACACAAACCAAAACAAACCAATAATACAACTACAAAAATAAATCTACTGATTCTCATAATAATTACAATTTTATTCTACCAATCTAAATTTTCCGACCAAACGAATATCATCGAAAGAACGTCCAATTTTCACTCTAAAAGTTCCTGGTTCTACTACATACTTCATATCGCTATTCCATACACCCAACTGTTCAAAAGGAACATTCATTGCAACAACTCTTTCTTCACCAGGTTTCAATGTAATCTTATCAAATCCCTTTAACATTGCAACAGGAGTAACAACACTGGACACTTCATCACCTATAAACAGCAATGGAACCTCCTTTCCTTCACGTTGTCCTACATTCTTTACCCGGAAAGACAATTCCACATTTTCTCCGGGAGCAAGAAGTGTATCCATACGCAGATCTGAATATTCAAAAGTTGTATAGCTAAGTCCATATCCAAAACAATAAGCAGGAGCATCATCTGCACGAGAAGAACCGAGTCCGTAACCAGTCGTATAACGAGTTTTTTTCTGATAATAATACATTGGGACCTGTCCTGCATGTTTCGGTATCGTTATAGGAAGTTTCCCTGACGGATTCACCTTTCCTAATAGTACCTCGGCTAATGCCTGTCCTCCACACATCCCCGGTTCCCAAACGTCAACTATGGTTGAGACATGCTGAGTCGTCCATTCGTTATTCAAAGGCTTCCCATTAACTATTACAACTATTACAGGTATTCCTGTTTCATAAACGGCTCGAATCAACTCTTCCTGACGACCATAAAAATCAATGGAAGGCCTGTCAGCAGACTCACCATAAGTACGCAAACCCCAATCCCAACGTAGTCCGTAGCCCCCTACAGCGATAACTGCCAAATCACATTGTTTGGTCTTTTTCACGACCTCCGCAATGCTGAAATCGGAAATCTCCCCCCCTTCTTTCAGAACACGGGCCTGCGTAATCGGATCTGTTGTCGTAACCTTATCTTGAGAAACATTCCCACGTATACGCCCACTATTACAATATATAATTTCAGCTTCTCCATTTACTTCATTACAAAGGCCCTCCAAAATTGTAACAACATTTTCATCTGGTTGTGGATTGGCCCAGTCACCTAATATCGCCTGATTATCTGCATTAGGCCCTGTTACTAAAATACGTTTATATTTCTTCAAGTCTATTGGAAGTAGATTGGCCTCATTCTTCAATAAAACGATATTTTCACGTGCTCCTTCCAAAGCCAAAGTACGATGCTCAGCCGGCACACATACATCATTCGCCGGGTTCACATACCTATTTTCAAAAAGGCCCAGTTCAAACTTTACCTTTAAAATACGGCGAACTGCATCATCTATACGTTTTTCCGAGACCTTTCCTTCCCTTACCAATTCCTCCAACAATGGGCGCATCAATGTAGAGCTATCACCATCAAAGTACATATGCATATCCAAACCAGCATTAAAGGCCCGTTCAACAGCTTCTTTCTGATTGGAAGCCACATCATGGATCCGACGAAGATTCTCTACATCACCCATATCACTGATATAGAAACCATCGAAAGCCATTTCTCCTTTCACAACATCTGTCAACAACCATTTAGAGGCATGGGCCGGTATACCTGCAACATCATTATGCCCGGGCATAATTGTCATTCCTCCAGCTTGAATTGCCGCTTGGAAAGGAGGAAGAAAATAAGATCGCACCGATCGTTCTGACAATTCAGCAGAAGCATGATTACACCCTCCCACGGATGCACCACCTCCTAATAAATGTTTCATACAAGCTGCCACACGATGTTGGGGATTTTGATGATTCTGCAAACCGATTACAGCATTCCGTACCATTTCGGAAGTCAAATATGGGTCTTCTCCATAAGTTTCACCTGTACGCCCCCATCGGGCATCCTGCACAATATCAATACAGGGTGCAAAAGTCCATTGATTACCTACAGACCGAATTTCAACAGCTGAAGCAGCATATATATCTTTTACCAAGTCACGATTAAATGTCGCCGCCATACTAATAGCGGAAGGGAAAACAGTTTTTCCAGACAAAACGCCGTAACCGTGGGCAGCATCAACTCCAATCAGATAAGGTATTTTCAAACGAGTCCGTTCAGACATTATTTGCACTTCATTCATAATTTCTGGACCTGCATCACCAATCCAGGCTCCAAAACCAAAATCTCCCCGCTTTATGATTTTATCTCTGTCCCATATAGCTACCATGTCCATTTGACCTATTTTTTCCGACAAGGTCATTTGGGACAACAACGCATCAACTCTTTTCTCTACAGGCTGTGAAGTATCCAAATATATAGAGGTATCTACTTTAGTCCCGTTTAAGGTACAACTACTAATTATACCAACCATCGCTATTATTATAATCCAAGTTTTCATTTCATTCAATAAAACATTAGTGTCCAATAAAAATGGACGAATTAAAAAATTAATCAAATAGTCCTTCAAAAGGGGAATAATCAAATTATTTAACATTATTGAAATTAGTCTTATCAAACAGGTCGCGTACATTAGTTTTGTCCGTCAGAAAGACACTTAGAATCTGCAAAACTTCATTAGTTGAGCGTTCCGATTACATATCGTGTTGGACAGCAGCTACGAAATAGCAAGTGATGACGTCACATTGATGTGAATGCAGATAGCGTTTTCCGTTGTACCCCATTTTTTTTATTTTAAGGTGCTGCTTTAACCATTTAAAGAGCAACTCAGCCAATCATCTTTTCTTACAAAGTTACCAATATCCAATACAGAAATATGTGTTGCGCTCGTCAGGAAAGTGAACTCAAGGCCATCCTCTTCATCGTAGTAACGAACGAGTCGGAATGGCTCGGGATATTTCTTCTCTGAGAGATATTCCGTCAGTTTCACTTCAGCATCTGCCAGTATATACTTAGGCATCCTACGCTTCCATTTAACCATTGTGTATTTCAAGTTCGTCTAGCTCTAACAACGAAAAAGGAACCTGTCAGGTGTATCCTATATAGTTCCTTAAAAGAGTCATAAGCCCTGTCGAATATATAATAAGCATTTAGTTCATAATGGATTGAACACATCGTAGTAGAGTCATGCTTCAATGCTGTGGTTACAGTATAGAAGGTAGAAACTTGTGCTTCAATGTCATATAAGACATGAGCTTTGACGCCTCCTTTCATCTTTCGGAACTTCACCCATGGAAATGTGGATAGACACAACGGAATGGTCGTTGAATCAAAAACGTACTTATTTCCTAGAATTTCCAAGATATTGGTCGCTCGCTTTTCGCAAGCTTCCTTCATTATATAGAACGCGAAGTCTTCAAAGATTTTGTAATCACGATTCTGATTAGCATAAGCGAGAGTGGCCTTGGCTATTGGATTTCGTCCCAGACCAAGATGATATTGCTCGGCCCGATGCGCTTCAAAAGCTACAATTAGGTCGCGAAGACTCTCACGATTGCTCAGTTGCCGAACATCATAGCAAGTAACTGATTCCAGCAGGTGAATTGCTTCACGTATCGATTACCACCATACTTGCAAACGAAGCTATTGAACTGGGTTCTGTTCATAAAAGCGGTAAGTTGAGCGAATACGTATTTATCTTGATTCATAAGCGGCTTTCAATTTGACCACTAAGCAATGAATTCAAATCCGTTTCATTCTAAAATACTGCTTAAAAGACTGTATTTCAACAATTTCAAAGATCGATTAGCCAACTTTTATTGTACAGTAGTGAAACAAGTACTAAATTAATTATAATTCATTTGCGGTTACGAAACAAAAAGAATTGCGAACGTCCATACAACCGAAATTCTTTAATACGACCAGCAGCCTGTGAATCACGTAACTTTATACGTATTCCTCCGATCACTTGTATTTCTCCTAAATCTATAATCAACTGATGAGGGAAATGAGAAACAACGCCTTGCCATTGAGAATGCCAATAAGAACGTACGTCACCATCTATCAACTGGTCAGCATACCCTTCGCCTTTCTGTTCCGTGCTGGTATATAATATTTTCCAATAATCTTTCGAAAGGCTCTTTCCTTCTCCGTCCAGCAATTCGATTTCGTTAATACAAGAATATTTTCCATCGTAAGACGACAAGACTTCTAAGCACAAATGCCTCAAGGTTTTTTTCCCATTAAACATAAATGTCTGCCAGTCTGCATTTTTCTCCATCTGTCCTTCATAAATTTGGTCTCCTCTGTCCAATATGGGTTCTTGCTCATCATATTTTGTTTCGCACTCTGGTGCATTTTTATCTTTTCTAACATCGTCTAATATTGGCTTGTCCAATCCACATACAGTACGACATCCTTGATCTTCCATTTCGAATATTACGATTTCATTTTCACCTTCTTTAAGCCAAGGTCCCGGCACATATAAGGTCTGTTGAGGTCCTATATACCAAAATTTACCCAAAGAATGCCCATTAATCCATGCCGCTCCTTTTCCCCATCCACGTACGTCCAGGAAGGTATCGCCAATCTTATCCAAATGGAACGTACCTTTAAAGAAGGCTGGAGATCCTTTGACCGAAGCGTCATTCCAGTTGAATTTTCTCACATCAGCCTGATAAAGCGGAAGGGGACTGACTATCCACTCTTCTACTTCTTTACCATTCAACAATACTTTATCCGTAATACCTTTTAAGTTATTCTGAATATCTTCCCCATAATTCACACGTCCAACATTCTCTACAAGAATTTCAAGCCGTGCCGGAATTTCATCAACAGAAATCCGCAATTTATTCTGCCGATGTCTTCTATCCAAACTTCCTACATATTTGCCGTTCAACAAAACAACAGCATAGTCGCGCAGATTATTTAGTACCAGAATACCGTCTTTAATCTGTTCAGTCAACTCTGTTTCATAATGAATGTATCCAAAATCCTGATGGACAGCTTCCATTGTTAAAGGAACACGAGTTCTGATTCGTTTCGTAAATGCGGCAGACAATGGAGCGGACTGTGCCAATTTCACAGCCGGAAAGGATATGATTGGATTTTCTTCTGGTACGTCAGGAAGCTTTTCTCCTTCAGGTAGATATTTCTGAATAACTTCACGAAAAGCATAATACTTCGGAGTAGCATTTCCATACTCTCCTAAAGGCGCATCATAATCATAACTGGTAGGTTGAGGAGCATACCCATAAGCTGTATTGGCTCCATTGGTATAATCAAAATTGGTACCTCCATGGAACATATACATACTGACCGATATACCATGTTGCAACATCCAATCCAGCTGCTTGGCCGGTTTTTCATAATTACGTACAGAATGAGGTTGCCCCCAAACATCAAACCAAGCCGGATAAAATTCTGCCACGAAATAAGGACCACCGGGAACATAATTATCCAAAGTCTGCATAATATCCTCGCCTGTAGCACCATTGATTGTCGGCCAAACGCCTTCTACAGAACCAGCTGCTATTTGTCCACCACCATCACAAGTTATGAACGGGACATTAAATCCAGCATTCCGCAACATATCCCGCAATTTACTTAAATATTCCTTATCATTACCATAAGATCCATATTCATTTTCTACCTGCACCATCAATATAGGGCCTCCATTAGAAATAGTAAGACCACCTACTTCTTTTCCCAATCTGTTAATATACCGTTCGCAAGCATTCAGAAACTTTGGATTCCGGCTTCTATATACCATGTCTTCATTCTGTTGAAGCCATGCCGGATAACCGCCAAAGTCCCATTCAGCACAAACATAGGGTCCCGGACGTAATATAACATACAGACCTTCTTCTTGGGCAATTTTTACAAATTTACCCAAATCAGCTTGTCCCTCGAAATCGAATACTCCAGGCTGACGTTCATGTATATTCCAAAACACATAAGTAGAAATTGTATTTATACCCATCGCTTTGGCACGCCTAATCCGGTCACGCCAATATTCTCGCGGAACACGCGGGTAATGCATTTCGCCACAAATGAGTTGCACCGATTTTCCGTTCAGATAAAAAGCATGGTCTCTGATTTGGAAATTTCCTTTTTCTTTATCACATGCTCCACCCAAAAGAGCAATGATAGCCAAAAGCAGATATTTGTATGTTATTTTTTTCATGTATTTTATTGTTCCTATTTCTTTTTTGTTTATAAATAGAAATTCAGTCATGCGCTTGTTAAAGGCCAAAATGTTCATTCGGATTTTCATAAACATCCGCTTTCCGGTCACTTTCTCCGGCATAGTTCCATTCTATATGGTCGCGGTACACTTGTCCATCGGGAGCTGTTACGATGGTTTCCACCACATTCCTTCCCATGTCCAACGTAGCATCAAACACGTAATGTATTTGAGTGTATCCCTGATACATGGTGGTCAGTTCCTTACCATTCAAATAGACTTTGGGAATTCCTACGTTGGAATATACAGTCACATGTGTATTTTTTCGTTCGCGGTTTATATAACGACGTTCAGTCAGATAGACTACAGGATCTCGACTCCAGTTAGCTTTGTAAAAATAATAAGCATCTTTCTTTATTTTTCGATCGAAAGTCACTAAACCTTTCATATTACGCGCAGGGATACATCCACCGACTCTTGTAGGAACAGCAAAATCGAACATATTCCAAAAATAGGAAGCGATGATGTAGGGATGCTCAGCTATTACACTCCACTGGTATTCATGTAGCTTTGTTTCAAAAGTTTCAGGATAAAACTGTCCCCAAGGATTTCCAGACTCGGCCAATTGCTCGGTTTGATGTGTCACGACCCCACCAGCCCCATATTCAGTCAGCATCAGTATCTGCTCAGGATATTTCTTTTCCAGTTCCTCCACCCAAGGTTTGATATCTTGTATTTTCTTTTCATACCAACCGAAATAACGATTCATCCCCTGAATATCGGAATTAAAGTTCACAGGATGTTCCGCATGGCCATAACCGTTGACAGCAGCAGTATAACGGTCGGGATCTTCTGTCTTGGCCAGTTCGTGCAGTTCCCTCGTCAACATTGCCGTATATTCATGCGGTTCATACACTTCGTTGTGCAGCCCCCATGCATAGATAGATGGATGATTGAAGCTCTGACGAATCAGTTCGCGCAACTGAGAATGCGCATTTTCCCTTTCTTGCCCAGTCACACGATTTACAAAAGGTATTTCTGCCCAAATGATGAGTCCTAAGCTGTCACATTTCGAGTAGATATAATCCGACTGCTGATAGTGGGCAAAACGCACGGTAGTAGCACCAATGTCCATAATCATGGCAAGATCGGTGTCGTGCTCCTTATTACTGAGAGCACTACCCAACCCCCACCAATCCTGATGACGAGTCACACCATGCATGGGATATTTTTCGCCGTTCAGGAAAAAGCCTTTTCCAGCCACGATTTCATAGTGTCGCAAGCCGAGTGGTTGTACCATTTCGTCGACGACCCTGTCATCCTGTATCAGACGAGTCACGACCTTGTAAAGATAGGGATCTTTACGTCCTTGCCACAGGTGGGGTTTCTTCATAGCAAACTCTGACACATAGTCTTTGATACCTTGAGGTGAAAGACGAATAACCTGTACATCCGAACAAACTTTTTTCCCCTCCCTAGTATAGATAGTGTTCTCCAGTTTCACTTGCGAGGGTTGCAAAGTACCATTGTCCAGTTTCACTTTTATCTTCACACCTGCACTTTTGGAAGAGACATTATTTTGAGTGATATAGACGCCAGACGAAGCATAATCAGACAAAGTAATACTACAAGGTTCAGTAACAATCAACCAGACAGGGCGGTAAATACCTCCATAAACGCCGAATAAGCTATGATTGACGGGAATAACATCCGGACGGGACGCATTGCTCACTTTAACCACAATCTGGTTTCTTTCGCCATACTTTAAGGTATTGCCCATTTCACAAACGAAAGCCCCATAAGCACCTTTGTGGCTACCTACCAACTTACCATTCACGTAAACTTCAGCGCAACTTCCCACGCCTTCAAATTTCAAATAGAGACGTTTTCCTTTCAATTCGGCAGGACAGAGGTATTCTTTTCGATAGTAGGCTTCGCCTTCGTAGAAGTTCCGTTCGATTTCCTGCATATCACGAGCATTCCAAGTGTGAGGCAAGGTAACAGGAGTCCATTTCCGCTTCCATTGGTTTTGGGCGGACACGATGTTGTTTGCAAAGGGGCCTTTAATAAACTGCCATCCTTCGTTGAAACAGGCAATCTTACGTGCCTGTGCCACAGGACAAAATAGCACTGTGACGAAAAGTAAAGTAAACAGGTATTTTATTTTCATAGGAATTTATCTGTCGGATTAGTTGAATACAGGTTTGTCAGTCAGTTTCATGGAACGCTTGCCGTTATTCTTCAAATCAAATACGATCAGCGTATTTTCACCATTTTTCAGCATCGAAGCGGGAACGGGCAATGACTGTTGGGCATTCTGTTCCCAGTATGTGCCCAAATATTCACCATTGAGCCATACTTCACCCATGCCCCACCCTCTGGTGTCCAAATGCCATTCTCCACCAGTCGGGGCAGTGAATGTTCCTCGGTAGAAGCAAGGACGATGAGTTTCCTCCATCGGTCCGAAGTTCAGCTGGTCCACCCCGTCACAGGCATGAATAGCCAACGGAGTGACTATCCAACCTGTCAACGGTTCAGCATCCAGCGTGGCTGTGCCGAACAAGCCTTTCGAATTGTCCAATATTTCGGGGCCGTAGGTGATACGGCCGATGTTTTCAGCATAGAGTTGCAACGTATGAGTTCCGTCTGTTGCCTGAAATATCAGGCTACGGGAATCATTATCCAATTCACCCACGGTTTCCCCATCCAGGCAAACTACCGCATAGTCGCGCACATTTTCTATTTCCAGCGTGGCCTTACCTCCGCTGACGGTCACTTGGCTTTCATAGAGCGCATATCCACCTGCATCCATGCCCAAGTCATTCATAGAAGGCAGTTCCTCCCATTCCTGGCTTTCCTCTCTCATTTGTTCCAGCGAAGCAGCCTCTTTGAAAAGAATTTCCTGTGCTGTCACCTCGCTTGCAGGAACAAGCCCGACAAGCATCAAAATGGCTGTCAATAATTGTTTCTTCATCATTTCTTGAAGGTCTGTTTAGTGGTAAGGAATGAATCGATGAAAGCGGTGTCCAATTCCACCTGCGGATTGAACTTCTTACTTTTCACATAGCGGTCAATGCTTTCCAGTAACTGACAGGTAGCAGGACGTTTATCCATGTCTTTTTGCGTGTCCAGCGCCAGCACTAACAGCTTACCTCCGCCTACCCGTGCCTCAAAACCGATACCCAATTTGCGGTTGCTATCATAGGAGTCGATAGTTTGGATAAAAGGACGCAGAGCTTGTGGAGTATCTTGCAGTTCGATAACCTTGGCATAGTTCAGTATGTCCCACCACTGCCAATCGGGATGTTTCTCGGTGACAAAATGGGCGAACACGGGACTGTCGTTATGGATAAGCCACCCTAACGTCATGGGTGCCCACTTAAACATAATGGGGTTCCAGAAGTGATTGTGGAACGAAGAACGACGCCCTTTCACGTGTTTCGGATTAGGTAATAAGACAACTTTCTTCCCAGCCTGTAGCTCCTGCTTGGCCACAGCGTCGAAAGTTGTGGTGTAGAGCACATCAGCGGTGGATTGCATCAGCTGCCCAGCCTTGGGATAAACCCAAATGCTCCAACTGTTAACATAATCCTTACCTACGAGCAGCTGTACAGTCAGCTTCTGTGGTTCTGATCCTTCAGGTAGCATACAGCTGAACGAACCAGCTTGTATTACGGTATCACACAAAATAGTCTGCGTCTTCAGCTTGCCTTGCCGCAGCGTCTTACCCTGTTCGTCCAGCAGTTGCCAAGACACTTTGGAGTTCTTCAAAGAGCGACCGCTAAAGTTATAGACTTCTGCTACGGCTTCAAAAGTCTCTCCACCATTCCAAACACGTTTCTCAAAACGGAGCAGAGGTACGGTGGGCGAACAAAAGTGGCGGAACTCTTCAGGGGTAATCAACCTTTGGAATCCCAAAAGGGATCAAGAATGCCCACCGGCGCATAACCTTGTTCAGGCAAGTCGTTGATAGAAAGCAACTGGAAGCCGGCTGAAGTAGAAGTGCGAAGCTGTGCCTCAATGACATCCTTGTACTCGAAGACAGTCTGCGCACCCGAAGCACGAAAGAAATCATCAGCCTGATCACCCATACCATTAGCTTCCAACTGACTACGGAACTTTTCCAAGTTGCGCGCCTCTACGGGACCGTCAAACTTAGCGATGATGCTATAGTCCGGATAAACGCAACGTTGGCCGGTTTCATGCGAAATGACAGGTACGTCAATGTTTGTTCCCTTGCAGATGTCCCAGTCGGTATAGGGACGGCCTTCATAGACGGTAGCGCCACCACTTGTAGTCTGATGAGTGGTATAGAACTGGTCGGAAGCCACACGCTTGCGGGCAGTGGATCCGCTGAAGAGACGACGACTGTCATGCTCCCGACCGTAGCGGGTCAACTCTTCGATAAAGTCAAAATCTCCACTTATCTCATTACCATTACAATAAAGTATGAAAGAGGGATGATTACCATATTCTTTCAGAATAGCCTTCTGTTCACGACGGAAGAAGTCACAACGGGCAGGTTCGCCCGGTTCTCCGTCTTTCCCCCACATGGGCAGTTCCACTTGTAGGTATACTCCCAGCTTATCCGCCATGCGGAAGGCTGCTGCTGGAGGGCACCAAGAGTGGAAACGCATGTGATTCATACCATAATCTTTGAGGATACGGAAAATACGTTTCCACGACGCGTCGTCCACCGGAGCATACCCCGTCTTGGGGAAGACCGCATTCTCCACCGTACCGCGTAAGTGTATGGAATGGCCATTGACGAGAACATGATTCTTGCCCTGTGCCACTTCACGCATACCGAAGGTAACCTCCTTCTCATGCTCATAATTGTTTTCTCCAACACTGGTCAGGAGTTCACACTCCACACGGTATAGATTGGGATGAAACTCGTCCCACAACTGAATGTCCTTACCCAAGGCAATTTTACCTTCAAAGCTGACAAGACTGTCCTTGCCGTTCACAGGCAGTTCACTGGTCAAATTGTATCCGTCATCCCCCGTTATATGGAAACGAGCAGTGCCTTCAAAAGGCTTACCGGTGCAGTTGCGTATTTGTAAGTGAGCAGTGACAGTTTTTTCCGTCACATCGGGATAGAGTTGCATATCATCGACATAAACAGGATCAACAGCAATAAGTTTCATTTCACCCAAGATACCGTTCCAGTTGATTTGGGTGAACTCAGTGTGTGCGTGATTCCACTTGTGCGTATCATACTGATACCGATTGTCAATACACAAAGTGATGAGATGCGTTTTTCCGGGCTTCACGAAGTCTGTCAGCTCATGGCAATGAGGGACACTTATGTAATCCAACTTGCTAACCTCCTTCGTATCCACGAAGATAGAGCTAAGCCAATGAGTACGCTCGAAGTACATGAAAATACGCTTACCCGCCCATTCCTTTGGGAAAGCGATTTCACGCTGGTACCAGGCCGGCCCCATGTATTCATACTTACGTGTTAAGCGATCAATGTGACAGTAAGGTGATTTCCATCCTATTTGGTAATCATCCGTAATAGCAGGCAAGACGATAGAATCCTGCAGACGATGCATGTAACGTACATCGAGTGAACCACGACGGAAATCCATGAAATCGGTCTGGAAGCCCCATGTACCGGAAAGATCTACCTCCTGTGTTTGGGCATTAAGTCCACTTGCTGTCATGAATAAAGTCGCGGACAATAAAGTGTGTAACAATCCTTTTTTCATAAGTTTGGTTGTTTAAAATTTGGTTTTCATAATGTGCTTAATCAAGGGTTGTATGTCTGTCGTTCCCAAGCTTACCGTCCCAGCTGCAGTAGACGAAGGTTTCGGCAAAGGTGGTTGCAACCGGTGAGCGGGCATTGTAGACGATATGGCCTCGGCCAATAGAAGTGAACATGCCTTCAGCCCCTTTCCATTCTTTCTGTTCGAGAATGACAAAAGGCTTACTTCCCTGTGCATCAACCAGGATATGAACACACGAAAACAAAAGTGTAACCAATAATTTAAACATAAATCTCTTCAACTATAAATTAAGTACATTTAATATGAGGCGCATAGCCTAAGCCATACAAAAAATTGATTATTTTCCCCAATCATAATTAGGAGTATTACCTAAAGTCAATACAAGCTCACCTCCCTTTACTACATCAAAAAAAGACAGTTTTGCCTTTTTCAAAGGTTTACCATTCAATGTTGCAGACTGAATATAAATATTCTTCGAATTATTAATCGTCTTTATCACAAACGGGACTCCATTGTTATATCTCTTGTCCACATAAATAGTAATCTTATCAAAAAGAGGAGAAGACAAATCAAACTCCGGATTGGAAGTAACTCCGCCACCCATCTCGAAAAGCCCCATGGAAGCTATCACAAACCAGCCTCCCATCTGCCCTTCATCTTCATCGCCTCCCCAACCATCATAAGGAGTGTCTCCATAAAAGCTATCTAAAATAGCCCTCGTGTATTTTTGAGTTAGCCACGGTTTTCCAGAATAATTAAACATAAAACTGGCCTGCATATTGGCTTCATTACCATGATTTAAAAAATATTCATAAACCTGAGGCTGATATCGATCAAAAGCGTGAGCTGCAAACCGGTGTTTGTAAGATTTCTCAAATCCCTCTACCAATCTTTGGTTAAATAAATCTTTTCCTATTGTATGTATTAGTTCCGGTACATCGTGAGGGACATATAGTGTATATTGCCAACCATTTCCTTCCGTCCAATACTCACCTGAGAATGGACTGTAATCCTCTTTCCATTTGCCTTGGGAATCTTTAGGTACCTGATATTTCCATTCGGGATGTAACTGATTTTTCCAGTTAGCAGAACGAGCCAACAATTTCTTATAGTTTTTCTTATCTCCCATTGCCTTAGCCAATTGGGCAGCACAAAAATCTGTATATGCATAATCCAGCGTTCTAGATGAAGGATTCAAATCATATGGTACATATCCCAATGAATCATATACATTCAGATATTCCATGCCCGACAAACAATTCATTCCACCAAAATTAAAGCGTCGACCTTGTTCCAAAGAATTGTGCATAACAGCCTTATATAGTTTCTTACTGTCATAACCGCGAATACCTTTTTGATAAGCAGACACCATTAACGAAATTTCGTGCGTCACGTCCATAATTCCAGACATCTTCATACCAGTAGGTCCATTTGAAGTCCAGCCAAATACATCATATAGTTCCAATTGAGTATTAACCCAGCCCTCCATAAAATCTGTATGCACAAGAGACATCAACGTATTTATGTTCCAATAGGTATTCCAAAATGCATCTCCTCCAAACATTTTTCTCCCAGTTGGCAACTGATGAATTTTACCATAAGTGTCGCAATAACGACCGTCACAATCACTCCATGTCTGTTTACAGATTGAACGATAAAAATTTGTGTAGAATTTCACCTTATCATTCTCGGAACCTTCAACGATTATCGAAGAAAGGCGATCTTCCCATTGCCGTTTGGCCGCATCAACTACAGAATCAAAATCCCAACCAAATGAGGACAATTCTTGCCGTAAATTATTACGAGCTCCCTCAAGATCCACCATAGATAATCCCACTTTCAAAATAATTTCCTCATTCGCGGAAGTTTTATAGTTGATGAAAGCACCGACATCATTGGAACCTTCTATTGATTCCACATTCGTACGGATATCGTTACCGCACCAACCATTGAAATTGTCAAAAGGCTTACTAAATTGAATGGAATAATACAATTTGTAATCACCATATACCCCTCGCATATGTGAACAGCCTTCAACTGTCTGATCGTCCACCTTCCTGAAATCTGCCTTGACAACTGCCGGAGTATATTCGGAGACCACAAGGGAAGATAGCAGGATACGGACATTATCCTTGGCCTGAAAAGTATACCGATGTACACCACAATGGGTTGTAGCTGTTACTTCTGCACGGCAGGCAGCATCATAAAGTTCACATGAATAATAACCCGGACAGCCTTTCTCCGTTTCCTTCAGAATCCTCGAATGATAACCGGCACCTGCTCCGCGATAAGCGGAAGAAACACTTCCACCATCCTTGACAAAATCCTGCGCAGAAGGCATTATCAACAGACCGGCATGGGCATAAGCATGAATATGACTAAAACCACGAACACTTGAAAACGAATATTCATATCCGGCCATCCACTCACCGTCCTGGTTGTCAGGGCCTAATTGAACCATACCATAAGGAACAGAAGCATAGGGGCCAAGCATCCAACGGGAATTACTTGTACCTATAAATACATCAACATAATCCAATATTCCTTTCGCTGACAATGCAGAAAAAAACACCATTAAAAAAACAGCCAATAAATGTATCCGCTTCATAAAAACATTCTTTTAAAATCAATTTTATAATGGAGAGCCCATGAATACGGCTCTCCATTATTATTCATTTTAACATGTAACTTTGAATTCCAAGAACAACAATTATTGTTGGAACTAGAATTCTAATTCACACTTTACTGAACAGAACTCTACCTTTCTCCATATACCAATGTCCGGGTACCATCCCAAGCCACTGCTTCAATGCGGGTACTGCCTGAAGGATAACGTACCAAAGTGGAAATCAAATCAGAAGAATCTGTACCGACCAAAGCCACATATTTCAGTTCATCTCCCTCGTAAGTCTCAAATACAGCCGCATTTTTCCAAACATCATGGCTGACAACGATATTCCCGTCACTCTTTATCCGAAGACCTTCACCATAGGTACCCTCTACCGGCAGTTTCTCTTTGAAAGCTTTCTCACTGTTGCCTGACAGATAATAAAGTACTGGAGTAGCAGGTTTCGGATAACGGGAAGCATAACGTACCATCTCGTCACATTCCTCCTGTGTGATGGTCATCCAACCACGCGCATAGTCGTCCAACTCCTTGTCAATGGGCTTCAGCATACCACACTTGATAAAGAAATCCGTCAAATCCTCTTTTACCACATCCATCGTATTGCGCATGAAATTCAAGTTTAGCTGTCCGTTAGAAAGGCCCGATTCATCTGTATTGCGGACGATTTCAGCCACATCTCCATACCAGTCACGTTTTTCACCACCTACAATCTCACGATAGTAAAGAAGTAGCTGCCACAATGGACAAAGTTTCACAAAGTGATCACCACCATTGGGATAAGAATTGGAATCCATATTGTCCTGACCTTTCTGGCAAAGCCAGTGCTCACCCTTGACAATACCATAATTCAGATAAGAATTGAAGCGACCGCCTAATACATTATTGTTATCTCCATCATTACAACGTTCTTGTTCCAAATTCAGATATTCACGATTGAACTTGTACCTGGCACAAACAGAATATACATTATTCGTTACTTCTGTGGTAGAAACCCACTTCAAACCCGGACGGATCTGATTGACATGGCCCAATTCATGAGCAATACACCACACTCCTTCTTTAATTGATTTTGCAGGACTTGCCAATTCATTCATTGACCATTCACCGAATCCGGCTCCCCATCCATCTGCAAACAAGCCGTCCTTTACCACTCGTGCGAACATGTGGTTCTTTGGAAGTCTGTTATACTTCTTCAACCCCATTACTTCATGTTCCAAATCAACAATCGCATCGTAATTCTGTATTAACTTCAACCCGTCATCACAATATTGTTTGAGGCTATTCACACCATAGACAAGATTAATATAATCTCCTTTTATATCCAAACAACCATAGGTAGCACTATTCAAGATCTGCTTCCAATCGGCAGACGAATCACGTTTCTTGTCGAAATAGCCATTTACCTTACCTGAAGCGATATGTACTTTGAGACAAGGAGCGGTTTCCCAGCGAGATGTGTAATAATCCATATAGGCTAAACCGCCGTGAGATATACGCAACTTGTTGATTCCACGTTCCAGTGGATAAGATGTGGGCTCCGGCGTTGGCAATCCTTGTCGGGTACCGTCAAAATCATATACTTTGAGTGACAAAGATTCACCTTGCATATCACCGACAATAACGATAGCCTCTTCACCGTCGGAAAAGTAAATCCCGGTAGGATTTTCAAACGGATTATAGCCGCTCGTTTTCATTTCAGCAGCCAAATCATTCAAATCCCGATAAGGTTCATATTCCTGTACACGATATTTCAAATCGTATGTTTTATCAAAAAGACTTTGGGCTATGTTACGGAAAAAGCCATTCTCTATACCATCAATCTTCCGCTGATTAACATCCGGTTTCAATTCGGTATAAAGTTCATCGGCAAATACTTCTTCCAATCCTGCAACAGGAGCAGCCTTTCGATAAAATTCCATTTCACCACAACTCACCACATCTCCTTTTGCACTTTTGACTGAAAAACGAAAAGATTTCACTCCCTCCAATGGAGAATCAAACACAATCTTCGATGTTTGCGCCGACCCTCCCAAACGATAGGTACCAACTTTCGTATAGCTCTGATTATTGGCCGTAGATACCAACAAGTCAAACTCATCAAAATTTCCATTATCACCCGATCCACGAGGCTTATAGATTAAATAATCCACAACTTGTGGTGTAGCGAAAGAATACGTCAGTTCAACCGGGAAAGAGGTATTATACCAAGGAGAATGATACCAGGTAGAAGTCGTTCCATCAAAAGATTTTTCTATACTCTCCTCCTGCGAATTACTTTGATTTGCCTCTCCATTTTCCACAGCTATCAGAATATCCCCCAATTCAGATGGATCTCCCGGCACATAATCTTTATTACGAAAATCCTGCCTGAACATCAGGTTTCGCTCTACCTTACCATCTGCCGAATGGAATGACACAGAAGCATAACGAACCGAATCTGATTCATTTTCAGCAATTTGGAATCTACAAGAGTTTTCTGTCATTGTGCGTGTATCGGGGAGAGAAGTAATCCAGTCAACTTCCTCAGGAACAGATATTTCGTAATTCACATTGCTCAGAATCTTTACTGTAACCAATGTATCGCCATAATACAAGTCTTGGCGTTCTTTATCAAACAAAATATCCGGATTTTCTCCCAATTGCTTCACTTCTAATTTTTCAACCAAAGGTCCGGCAGTAACTGTAACTTCGGTCTGACGCACCTCCAATCCAGTATTCTCATCCAAATCGACCAAAAGCCTATCATCTAAGTTACAGGCTGTACACCAAGAAGCATCACCAGGCACCGAAACTGTCCAATCAACATTACTTTCCACTTCTACTTCATACCGAGCCGCTTCTTGCGTACAACTTAATGAAGTTTCTGATAAAGATAAAAGAGGTTCTGCCGCAACCTTATCTTCACATCCTAACATGGGGAACAGCAAGCCCCAAAGGCTTACACAAATGTATTTTTTCATTGTGTATTCATGATATAATTAGTAAATGTAAACTAAGTTGTAAAAAACAGGCAGAGAATTTTAGCAAACCTCCACCTGTTGTATACAAATAGAAGAAGCTCTACAACTTATCAATCTGTTTCATTCTCAGGATCGTAAACAGTTTGAGTCACTTCATAAAAAGTCCAAGCCATTTCGGCCATATTCCAATAACTTTTACCTCCATTACCTTCCGTCGCATTATAACGGAAATACTTATAATGTGTTTCCAAGTCATAAATTAACGGACTATCATATCGGCCTTGATTCGTTTCAGGAATATCATCTGTCCCGGAGAATTCATATAGTTTAGTCCATGTCTCACGATCATTACTAGCCAAGATTTCTACATAACCAGGACGTCCAGAACCATTTCCACGATTAATTGTGTAGAACATTGCTCCATTCACCGGTTGGGAAACTTCTACCTCTACCCATTGTGGCCAAGGAGCATTAAAAGTCCATGGAGTATGAAAAAATGTATCATTATTCCCATCAAACAAGTCACCTAACGGTCCTTCAGATGGTTCCTGAGCATTGGTTTCATAATGAACCATATCAGCATCAACTTCCTTTTGCGAAGTTGTAATCACCGGTTGTACTGGAAGACAAGTACAAGAAACTTCTGCAGACAAAGCACTCTGATGTCCATCCGCATCAACAGCTGTCAACCGGAATGTATAAGCTCCATCACGTGCCAAAAGGCCATCTATGACCAAAGAATCTGCAAAAACACTCTTATTCACAACATAATCCTTCTTCTGTCGGATATTATAATAATCTATCCTCACATATAACAGATTTGAATCTTGAGGGAGTTCCCAATTGAGCTTAATGGCCCCCTCACGAGCTTCCGCTGTTAAATTAACAACCTGAAATGTATAATCAATAGAGTCATCCTTACTACAAGAGACACACAATCCGATACATAAACACAAATAAAATATCAGTTTCTTCATAAAATCACACTTTTAAGGTTAATAACCAGGATTTTGTACCAAACGCGAATTCATATTCAATTCACTGGTTTCAATTGGCAACAAATAGTTGGCAGGACTAGCAAACGCCCAACGCATAGAAACCTCTACAGGTTGAGAGAAACTTTCATCATCTTCCCCATAAATGTTCAAACCATGAGGATTATGATTCATTGCAGCTTCCGATTCCAGCCAGCGGTTCATATCCCAACGATAATGTCCTTCCAAGAAAAGTTCAATATTACGTTCCCGATGTACAATCTCCCGTAACTTGTCTTTATCCAAGGTTGCAATACCTTTCCAAGCCACTTCCACATCCGGTACACCCGCACGTTGACGAACTACATTCAAATACTTCTTACCTTTATCCAAATCACCCGACTCAATAGCCGCTTCGGCCGCATTCAGATAAAGCTCGGCCAAACGAATCAGAGGCCAAGGATAATCTGTTAATCCATTACGCGTACTATAAGCGATACCTACACCCTTTTTTACCAAATATCCTGATTTTGAAAAATTACGAGTACGATTTCCAACACCTTGCTCATCATTCATTCTAAACTTCACACGAATCCGACTTTGGTCGTTTCGCTGCATCTCGTACCAACCATTATGAAAAGCAATCCACGCATAAAAACGAGGTTCGCGTTTCAAATGCAGATTACTGGTCGGTTCGCCATCATATTCACCCAACTTAAACCAGTCACCTTCCGGGAAATAGGCCGGATCCTCATCAATTGGCAAACCATTCTCTGAATAAAACATTTCCACCATTTCCAAAGACGGACCATTGTTATTCCATGAAGGATCACCAATATCCGGATCACGCGGTGTACATTCATTCTGCCAACCATAATAATCTTCCTTTCGAGCATCCCAAAAAATGACTTCCTTATTCTCACGATCCACAAATGTCATACGCAAAGCATATTCTGTCTGATCTTCAGGATAAGGAAGGTCGCTACTGCGATTCTCGCCTTTATATAATTCAAAACCTGCATCCAGCGCGCTCTTAATTGCAGCTTCACTGGCATCCAATGCTTTTTTCCATTTATTCTCATCATATTCCAAAGGCATCAATGGTTCACCCGTTTCGGGATCAAGCAAAGTATTCTGAAAAAAAGTCTTATTTCCATTAAACAAAGGAGAAGCTGCATACAACAACACACGCGAACGTAAAGCATCGGCTATCACCTTCGTCGCACGTCCTTGAGCCGAAACAGACTGTGCATCCAACAAATTGGGATAAGCCTCATCCAACCGATCCAAAATCCATTGTACACAATCATCAAATTTAGCCCGTTTAGGATAAGCATCCGACGGCATATTATAATCATACACACCATCCGGAATAATAAACGGCCCGTAAGACTTCATCAAATAAAAGCCATAATAAGCCAATAGGAATTGAGCTTCAGCCTTATAAACAAGTTTGGTATCCTCTTCCAAACGAGGAACCGCATCTACATTAACGTGAGTTCGATATAAAATCAAAAAAAAGAAAGTTGTCTGTCATTGACAAAATTTATATCAATAGCTGGCTTCTTTTCAAAAAAGCAGTATGCTGCGATAGCCGACAAAGAGTTAGCTATAAAGTTATTGAATGAACGATGTCTGGAGTGCTCTATCTGTGCAATGTTCTTCAATTCGTCATTGACCGTTTCGATCAGGGCTCTTTTTCTGAGCAAGATCTTGTCGGCAATACTCATCAGTGAGTTCTTCATATTGTTCTTGACCTTGGTGACAAGTTGTATGCCATTAAGAAAAAGATTCTCGAACAGGGCCTGACCAATATATCCTTTGTCTGCACATAGTTTTCCTTTAATGTTCTTCAGGAACTTGCCCTGCTTCAAAGGCTCCCGGTCATCCACGTTTCCGGGAGTAAACATGAAATTGAGAATTTCCCCTTTGTCATTGATTATCAGATGCAACTTGAATCCGAAGAACCATCCCATTGAACATTTTCCACGCTCGGCAAGTCCTTCAAATGTCTTATGAATAAGGATTCTTTGGTTACGGCATACACGTAAGGGAGTGGAGTCCACAAAACTGATGCCGGTACAGGTTCCCAGCAGTACTTTTTTGATAAAGATGGTCAGGGGAAGTAGAACTTCCTTTTCCAATTCTACAAAACGGTTATAGGAAACTTGGCGCGGAAAAAGGTGTTTCAGATGTTTACAGACATACTCCTTGTAGTAATGCTTGAAACAACGGAAACCACCGGAGTGAAACAGGATTAGAATAACCATAATCTCTGCATCACTCATACGGTTGGGTTTGTTACGATGCATGGTCTTCATATCCTTAATCATATATTTTTCCTGTTGCAATGTAAATTCCTTGCAAAAATCATCGGCCATACAATAAATCTCTGTAACTTTAGACTCTGGAAACATAGTGATAATCGTTTAAATGTTATAATTGTTCACTATAAATTTAATACTTTTATCGCTATGTTCCTAATTTTCAGTGAAATATTTATTTGCTTATATCGAACTCACGTTATTTATTCGTTAGATTATTCCTTTTTCTTTGTCAAAGACAAGAATTTCGTATAAAGGGAAAAAGTAGAATATTGATAGAGTATTTTCCTCTGAAAGGATAAACGTATGTAAACGGAAAAATGAAAGTGCTTTCGCAGGGTAATTTTCCTGTACGTATGAAGGCTACAGGCTTGAAGTCTGTATTGATGAGTTGGGGAAGATTTATACTCATTCTATTCTTATGCACGTAACCTCCATATATGGTGTAGAAGTCAATATAATGAGCTGTAACGTATTATTTCGTATGTGCAGGAAATAGAAGAGAGAGATTATACCATCCTTATTAGCAGGAGGCCTTCTTTCGCTTACAGTAGCGTTCGCACTGCGCACAGATGTCATACCCCAGCATCGCTCCCAAAATGAAGTCTTCTTCAGGCGAAAGCAGATTGAGCGGTCTGTCCGCCAGAAAACGGATGGCCCGAATGCACTCAGGACGGCCGAAGAACAGATTGATGCTCGTGTCCGAAGCTGGTTGTACCAGAAAATCTATGTGCTGACTCCTTAGACGGGAGGTGGCAAAGGCTTCGTACTTGCGGTTGACCGTATAGAGCACCATGCGGCGTACACCTTTCTTATACTCGTACACGTGGTTCAGAAACACTTTCAGGTCTGCCGGGAGGATGTCGGGGGATGATATCATGTTCATAAAGCTAAAGATGAAGAGAGAAAAATGGTCAGAAGTTTTTCTTCAGGTCAGCGGCCCAGGCACTGATGCGGCTGGCGGTCTTGCCACTTTCGTTCACATCGTCCAGCGCGAGGCCCACGAAGCATCCGTCCACCACGGCGATGGAACTGCCGAATGAATAGCCGTCCGTGCTGACGCGGTTGCCCAGGAAGGTGCATCCCGTGTCCTTCAGGTCTTCGTAGAGAATGCCCATACCGTCGCAGAAGGTGTCGCAGTAGGACTCAGAATCGCCGCAGCCGAACAGAGCCACTTCCTTGCCATGCAGGTCCATGCCTTTCAACACCTTGATGGCATCATACCAGTCGTCCTGCAGTTCTCCGTCGCCCCAGGTGGAGGTTCCCAGTACCAGCACGTCGTAGGTATTTGCCAATTCGGCAGTCAGCTTGTCCGCGCTGTGCACGTCGCCGC
>ENA-OPBO01000580-OPBO01000580.1-human-gut-metagenome-genome-assembly--contig:-NODE-580-length-30466-cov-3.808260_pt1 | contig 30466 bp, 30 predicted proteins | sample MGYA00241071_ERZ501458 | MGnify/ENA primary metagenome ERZ501458 (study PRJEB25962, sample SAMEA2042509) | human gut metagenome | biome: human gut; feature: human-associated habitat; material: faeces... | reverse complement strand
CCCCCGCCGCTGCACCCGTGTGGAAGACCTGCTGTCCCAGCTCTAGAAAAGCTGTCGGGTCGATTTTGCAGGGCCCCCTCCTCCCTGCACTCCGTGCCGCCTATCCCTGCATCTTGGCCCATTTCGAGAGAGGCCCGGCCCTGCGGAAATTCCGCAGGGCCGGACCTTTTACTATATGCAATGAGTGGAACCGCGGGTATATTACAGTCTGAGTCCCCGATACCGGTTAAAGCAGGCAAAGATCTCCTGCTTTCTGGGGCGGGCTAGAAACGCCGCACCGGAACGGCCCCCGCACAAAGCCGCCAGACCCTGCCGCTCCAGCAGCTGGTCCAGTGCGTCCACCACCTGCCGCAATGTCCGCCGCCCGTCCAGCAGGTGCTTCTGGGCGTAAAGGAGACAGTATCCCAGGGCCGCCGCCTGCTCACTGTCAGTGATCTGCTCCACATACCGCAGATCGATGGTCTCGCGGTTGACAGATACTCCGTCCCGTCCCAAGGCCTTGAGTTTCACCCGATCGCCGCACAGCTCCTGGGACGCCTTGGGCCGGCGGTCAAAGGCCGGTGTCTCCGCCGGCAGCAGCGGTTCGCTGTGTATGGGAAATGCCTGAGCCTCCCGCTTTGCCAGGGCAGTAATGTCCCGGGGTACGTACCGGTCCATCTGGATGATCCGGTCGGCAATATGGAAGTAAGCGCCGGAACTCCCCGCCACGATGATGGTGGAAATCCCGTGACGCTCATAAAGCTCCCGCACACGGTCGATCAGCGGTGTGATGGGCTCCATGTCCCGGCGGATCACCCGCTGCATCAGCTCGTCCCGGATCATAAAATTAGTGGCGCTGGTGTCCTCATCCATCAGCAACAGCGACGTCCCCGCCTCCATGCTCTCCACCACATTGGCCGCCTGGGATGTGCTGCCGCTGGCATCTTCCGTCACAAAGGCAGTAGTATCCTTGCCGCTCGGCAGTCCGCTGATGAAGAGGGAGATGTCCGTGCGCCGGATGCTGCGTCCATCCTCCGCCCGAATTTTCACGGCGGTCGCGTCTGTAATCACATACTCCCGGCCATCTCCGGCGATATGGTCATAGACCCCCAGTTCCAGCGCTTTGAGCAGCGTGGACTTTCCGTGATAGCCGCCGCCCACGATCAGTGTGACGCCTTTGGGGATGCCCATGCCAGTAAGGGGCCCCCGGTGAGGCAATTCCAGCGTCACCGCCAGTTCTTTGGGAGACTGGAATGCCACCGCATCTTTCATAGGCAGGGCTGAGACGCCGGAAACCCGGGGCAGGATGCTGCCGTCGGCCACAAAGGCACAAAGCCCCAGTCTCGGAAGCGTCTGCCGAATATAGTGCTGATCCTCCGCCAGGTCGGCCACGGCCTGCAGCCGCTGCGCATCCAGGTTTGGATAGAGCAAAGAATTTTCCACGCATCGGGGCAGCAGTTCAAACAGGATCTTTTCCAGTTCCCGGGCGTTGATGGTTCTGCCATTGGCGGGGAACCCAACCTCCAGCCGCAGCAAGATGCCGCCGGTTTGGGGGTCCAGCTGGCAGGCGGTCCGCTCCAGCACCTCCTGACCACAGCGGCTGACGGCGATCAGTCCGCTGTGTCCAGAGCCTTTCGCCTGATACGAGATCTGCTCCGCCTGATGTCCAAACCGGCGGGTTAGCGCATCTTGAAGGGCGATCCGCTGGCAGGGCAACTCATAGAGCTCCGGCGGAAAAGCCGCCGTTTTTCCGTCTACATGAATACTCAGCCGGGAAGGCGCTGCAAAAGGGTCCCCTTGGACATGGTCAATGGAGAGCACATAGGTTGAAAACCGATATGCTCCCTTTGTATCCTTATAAGCCGGGTACCCCCTCCGGTCGATTCTGCCAAGCAGGGCTTTCAAATCCGATGATGTCTGCATATCGATCCCTCCGATCGTTTACTCATGATACCATACCACCGGGCAAGTATCTCCGGCGGCTCCGCTGCGGTCTGTCTCTGCGGATTGCTCAAACGGACTGCGTGCCCATTCTGCGGAATTCCGCCGGGGAACAACCGTAATATTTTTTAAAGACTTTTTCAAAATAAGAGGCGTCGCTGTAACCCAGGTCATCCGCGATTGCCACCACCGGCATCGTGCCGGACGTCAGCATCTGGCCCGCCAGCTCCATCCTATGGCGAAGCAGCAGCTGGCTGAACGTTGTTCCCGTCACCTTTTTGACCATGGCACAAAAATACGGCTTGCTGATATGGAACCGCTGTGCCGCCTGGCTGCTGGTAATGGTCTTGAATTCCCGGGACAAAATGGACGACAGCCGCTCCTGAAACGCGGCACCGTCCAGCCAGACAGCCTCATCCCTGGCGATGGCGGACTCAATAAAGCAGGCAATCTCTCTGGCCAGCTGCTCCTGCATATTGGAAAAATAGTGATCAGTTTCATAGCTGTGCCACAAAATCCGGCTGTGGGGAACTTTTTTCAGCAGTTCCATAAAAGGAAGCGTGTGAATCTTCTCGGAAGCCTGATCGTCGTTTTTACAGCTCACCCAGTAAACCGGCTTTTGTGCCAGCATGTCCACCAGGGGAAAATAGGAATAGTAGTCCGGATTTTCCCGGATCTCCTGATAGAACTGCTGGCAGGAGGTATGGGGCATAAACTCTGCGCCCTCCCGCAGAAGTCCCAGCAGGCTCTCCTCCAATTCCGGATCGGTCCGGCTCATCTTGTACAGCCGCCCCAGATCATAGGGCATCAGGAACACCGCGCCATAGATAAAGGGGCGCTGCTCCATGGCGCGGGCAATCACCGGCGCGCCGAAACTGTGTCCCAGCAAAAAGAGATAGCGCCGGTCAATGTGGTATGTTTTGTCCGCCATTAAAAAGTCAATGACGTCTACTGTGTCCTGGATGCTTCCGGCGAAGGAAAAGACCCCCTCGCTCCCCCAGGAACCGGCGTAATAGAAAATCAGGACATGAAATCCGGCCTTTCGCAGCAGCTGTGCCAGCGCCGCATTTTTTTCATGTCCTGGAAAGCCATGGGCAAAAATGACCGTGGGGTAATCCCGGTCAGACCCGGCGGAATACAGCATGCAGGCCAGCTTCCCCTGTGCTCCCGGTATATGAAATGAATACAGAGAAGCAGATGGATTTCCCACAGCGAACACCTCATTTCAAATCGCGTTTTGGGACTTCCCATACCGTGTAAAAACGGGTCCCCAAATTTGGTTAAAAAAATCCAGTATGAATTGAGTATAATCAACTTTTTCAAATTCCGCCAGTACATCTTAAAAAATTACAGAAATTTTCCAAAAAAATTACAGTTACACGATTACAAAACCGTGGTATGGTGTTCAGCATATAAAAGGCCTTTTTATTGAGCGACTCCTCCGCCCCTCCTGAGAGCGGGCGCAGGGAGGTTTGATGTGTTCTGGAGGTAATGTGTATGAATCAGAAAACAAAAGACGCATTGGTCGTAGGCTTTGCGCTGTTCGCCGTGTTCTTCGGCGCCGGAAACCTGATCTTTCCGCCGCTGATCGGCGTTGTCTCCGGATCGGCCTGGCCGTCCGCCATCGCGGGACTGACCCTGTCCGGAATTATGCTCCCTATTGCAACCATCATCGCTGTGGACAACATGGGCGGCGGATTTGAACGGCTGTGCCGTCCTGTCTCCTCTTGGTTTTGCAGTGCGTACATGGTGTTCTTTGTCATCTTCATTCTCACCTGCGGCATTCCCCGCCAGGGCGGCGTGGGCATTGAGACAGGCGTGTTCAGCGTACTGCCCTCCCTACAGAACAGCCGGGCGGCGCTGATCATCGGACTTTTGTGCTATTATGGCCTGGTTTTGTTCTTCACCACCAGAAAGTCCTCCTTCATCGACATCATCGGCAAGTATCTGACGCCGTTTTTGCTGATCATCCTGATCATCATTGTGGCAGCCTCCATCATCAGCCCCATCGGGACCCCGGTGGACACCGGTTCTACCGGGAATTTCACCTATGCGTTCCTGCAGGGCTATCAGACCGGTGACGTAGCCGTTGGCATCGTCATCGCCGGCACCTTCATCGCATCCATCAAGGCCAAGGGCTACCAGAAGAAATCCGAGCGGAACAAGGCTGTCACCAAGGCCGCCGTGGTGGCACTGATTGGTCTTTTGATCGTCTATGGCGGACTGCTGTATCTGGGCGCCACCGGTTCCGGGATGTTTGACTCCTCCATGGACCAGACCGCTTTGCTGGTGGCTCTGGTGGAAACCTGCATCGGCCGCATTGGCACCGCCGCGCTGGGCGTTGGGATTCTGCTGGCCTGCCTCACCACCACCATCGGCGTCATCACCACCATCTCTCAGCTGACGGAAACGCTGACCCACGGCAAGCTGAAGCTCAAGACCTGCATTTTGATCTATGACGTGCTGGGTTTTTTGCTGGCAACCATGGGCGTTGCCAAGATCATCACCTACACCTATCCCGTGTTTGTGCTGATCTACCCCGTGGCCATCGTGCTGACACTGCTGGGCTGCGCCAGAAAAATCGTCCCCAACCACGGCTCCTGGAAGGGTACTGTCCTGATGGCCGCCCTGGTGGGCATCTACGAGGCCGTGGTCACCATGAACCAGAGCGGTATCACCAACATCCACATCTCCTTCCTGGAGCATCTGTACGACGCACTGCCCCTGTCCGCCTATGGCTTCGCCTGGCTGCTGCCCTGCATCATCGGCTTTGTGGCAGGCACGTTGATCGTCAAATTCTCCGGCGGCGAGGCATATCCCATGCTGCAGGAATCCGAAGACCAGTAAACGGGAAAGTTGAGGAATTTCAAACATGAAAAAAGTTGGTCTTGTAGGCGGAATCGGTCCCGAGTCCACGATCTCTTACTATCACGATATTGTCTATGGCGTTCAGAAGGAAGTCCAGCGGGATTTCTTCCCCGACGTGTCCATTGAGAGCATTGACCTGTTCAAGTGGGTAGATCTGTGTGACAAAAAAGAATATGACAAGCTGGTGGACTATACCATGGAGCCCATCGAGCGCCTTGCGGCCAGCGGCGCGGACTTTGCGGTGCTCACTGCCAATACTGCCCATCTGATCTTCGATCAGGTGCAGTCCCGCAGCCCCATCCCCCTGATCAGCATCGTGGAGGCCACCGCGGAGGAGGCCGCCCGGCGGGGCTATTCCAAGGTGGGCCTTCTGGGCACCGGCTTCACCATGAAAAACGACTTCTTCAAAATTCCCTTCCGTAAACGCGGGATCGAAGTCGCCATTCCCGGCGAGGAGGACATGGCATTCATTCACAAGAAGATCTATGAGGAGCTGGTATACGAAAAAATCGTCCCTGCCACCCGAGACCGTCTGCTGAATATTTCCGAGCAAATGGCACAGGAGCAGGGAATCCAGGGACTGGTTCTGGGCTGCACAGAACTTCCCACCATTCTGAATTCCGACATCACCCCTGTTCCCTGTCTGGACACAGTGAAGATCCATGTGGCCGCCATCATCCGGGAGATCATGAAGGATTGAGAGTCCGGTCAAACCCCTGGAAAAAGAGCCCGTCCGACGCTTCAAATGCGTCAGGCGGGCTTTTCCGCAGCCCGGCAGGCTCCTCCAGTCAGAGACAATTCTTCGTTTCTAACGTTGGCCGGAACCTCACTCTGCAGCAGCATTTTCCGCAGTATTTGCGCTTTTTTAACGATTTTAAACACAAATTTTTCTCTTGACAGGGCAAATCTGTGATGCTATACTGTGCCCAATTTCACAAAGTAAACCGTTGATGAGGAAGATACGCGGCAAGACGGCCTTTCAGCGAGTCCGGGGTGGTGGGAGCCGGGCGGTGCAGCAGCTGCGAGTGGGCCTCAGAGGGTGAAGCGAAACACAGGCACTGTTCTGTGGAGTCAGCAGAGACGGGAGGCCGCCGTTATCAGGCACAGGATGTGTTGGCATCCGTTGAGGTGGGCGCCCCAGGGGCGTCAAGCAAGGTGGTACCGCAGGTTTTTTCAGCCTGTCCTTGAAGAAGATTTCTTCAGGGACAGGCTTTTTTTATTTTCTGAAAGGCGCGAAAGGAGATAAACATGGACGACAGCTTTGAAATTTACGACCTGAAGGTGGAGGTGACCGCCACGGACCGGCCCATGGTGTGCAGCCACCATGTAGGAGATTATTTTCTGGTGGAAGGGGAGAATCTGGTGTTCCCGGAGCCGGGGGCCTTCTCCATGTACGCCATGGCCGCCATCTTGCCCCTGCTGCCTGCCAAGCAGCGGGTCCGGGACCCCAATGACTGGATGAGCACTGACGCCTACATCGCCTGTCCGGACCCCAACTGCGGCGCCCGGTTCAAAATCACCCGCACCAAACTTCGCCGGCAGCACCACAGCACATGTACCCGGGTCCCGCTGGACGACGAACCGATCTGAAGGAGGTCTATCACCATGAGAAAAAAGTACACCGTCATCCGAAACGTCCGTCTGGTGGACGGCACCGGTGCTCCGGCCATTGAGAACGCCGTCTTTGTGTTTTTCAACGGGGACACCGTATCCGACGACCGTCTGGTTTACTGCGGCAGCGCCGCGGACTACGATCCCTCCGTCACTGCCGACGGTGAGGTGTTCGCGCTGGATCTCTCCGACAGCACCTATACCATTTTGCCGGGGCTGATAAACACTCACGTCCACCTGTCCCTGGAGCTGCCCTACCTCCCCTACTACGTGGATAAATTCGGCGACGCCTACCGGGCCATGGTCACCTACCGCCGGGCCTGCGAGGCTCTGCTGTGCGGCGTGACCACCCTCCGGGGCGTGGGCAACGCCGACACCTCGGAAATCGCCGTCCGCAACGCCATCAACAAGGGCATGTTCGGCGGTCCCCGGATCATTACCTGCGGCTCCGCCCTCTGCCCCCACGCCGGCCACGGTCACAACACCCCCCGCAACGTGGAGTGCTCCGGAGCGGATGAATTCATCCGGGGACTGCGGGGCCAGCTGGCCCAGGGCGTGGATCAGATCAAGTTGATGTACACCGGCGGTCTGGAGGGTGCTTACGAGGGCACTATGGACATCCAGATGACGGAGGAAGAGGTCCGGGCCTGCATCCAGGTGGCCCACAACAACTCCAAGCGCATCGCCGCCCATCTCTCCAACGACAAAGCCATTGCCCAGGCCGTCCGGCTGGGACTGGACTCCGTGGAGCACGCCTACACCCTCTCCGACGAGACCTGCCGCATGATGGCGAAAAAGGGCACCTTCCTGACGCCCACCCTGGTGGTCTCCCACTGCAACGACTATCTGAAAAAGCACGGCTCCGCCGAGTGGCATCTGCGCAAGCAGGCTGCCGCTGCTCAGGAACACATCCGCTCCTGCCGCCGGGCCGTTCAGGCGGGCGTCACCATCTGCACCGGCACCGACCTGCTGCCCTCCGACCCCATCGACGGCACCACCCCCACTGTCCGGGAGACTGAACTGCTGGTGGAGGACGTGGGGATGACGCCCCTCCAGGCCATCCGCTGCGCCACCCGCAACGGTGCGGAGCTGTGCGGCGTGCTGGCGGAGACCGGCACCCTGGAGCCCGGCAAGCTGGGAGACTTTCTCATCGTGGAGGGCCGTCCCGATGAGAACATCCGGGACCTGCGGAATCTGCGGCTCGTCTCCAAGGGCTGCCGGCTGGTGAAAAGCAATCTGCCCGCCATCACCAAGCAGAACTTCAACCCCATGATGGCAGGCGTTCCCTGTGACGGAGGGACCTTCCGAATCTGGTGAGCGGTGATCTGCCGCAATCCACATTCTGACACAAAGGAAGGAGCGCAATCCATATGAATCCACAGATCATCAGCCTCATCGGCATTTTCTTGGCACTTTTCCTGGTGGTGGCCGGGTCCCTGCGGGGAATCAGCATCATCATTCTCTCCAGCGCAGCCGCATTCCTGGTGGCCGCCACCGGCGGCATCGGATTACTGGACGGCTACAGTGCCTATCTGGAGGGCGTGGCCGGGTCCGTCACCAGCATGTTTCCCCTTTTTCTTGGCGGGCAGCTGCTGGGGTGCTTTCTGGAAAAAAGCGGACTGACGGAGTCCATCGCCAATGCCGTCATCCGCCGCTCCGGCACCCGGGGCATTGTGGTGGCCGTGTTCACCGTGTCCTGGCTTTTGACCTTCTGCGGGATCAACGTCTTCGTCATCATCTTCACCGTCTATCCCATCGCCTGCGCCTTTTTCAAGGTGGGGGACATTCCCCGCAGCCTGATTCCCGCCTGTGTGCTGGGTGCCTGCGTGTCCCAGCAGATGCTGCCGGGCATCGCCGACACCACCAACATTCTGGCTACTGAGGCCTTTGGGGTCCCCGCAGCCGCTGGCCCTGTCACTGGCATCTTCCTGTCGGCATTTTTGTTCGTCGCCAATGCCGCTTATCTGCACCGGGAGGCCAAAAAGGCCCGGAAACGGGGAGAGCACTTTGTGCCGCTGGCGGGAGAGTCCTTTGAGATCGATCTCCACAAGCAAGGCCTTCCCCATCCGCTGCTGGCAGTGGTCCCCATCGGTGCGGTGCTGGCGGCGCTCAATGGATTTTCTGTTCCCGCCTACGCCTCCCTCTATCTGGGGAGTCTGGCCGCCATCGTGCTGTTCTTCCGGCGGCTGGGAGGTCTGGCAGGCGTCACCGATACCTTGAATCAAGCGGCCAAAGGTTCCTTGTCTGTCCTGGCCACCTGCGCCATCATCGGCTTCAGCGGCATCGTCACTGCCGTCCCCGGATACGAGCTGCTGCTCAGCGGGCTGGAACGGATTTCCGGCGGCAATCCCTATCTCTTCGCCTTTATCTGCGTAGCAGTGATCGCCGCCGTTTCCGGGTCCGCTACAGGCGGCGTTCAGTTCGTACTGGACAGCTTCAGCGACAAGCTGCTGGCCATGGGCGGCGACCCCGCCTCCCTGGTCCGGGTCATCTGCGCCGCCGCCCGCACCTTTGACTCCCTGCCCCACAACAGCGCCGTAGTGCTGACCCTCAACGCCTGCAATGTCACCCACCGGGAGGGCTACAAGCATGTGGCGGTAACCACTGTGCTCAACACCACCATCGCCACCATCATTGCCATTCTGTTCGCCATGATCGGCATCCGATAATCTGAGGAGGTCTTTTCCATGCAGCAAAAAAACCAGTTTTCCAACGGCTACACCTTCAACCGGATCATCAACGGCTGCTGGCAGCTCTCTGCCGAGCACTGCCTCCAGGGCCATCTGGACATCCTGGACGCCCTCCGGGCCTTCCACATGCTGGTGGACCAGGGGTTCACCACCTTCGACTGCGCCGACATCTACACCGGCGTGGAGGAGATCATCGGCCAGTTCGTCAATGAACTTAAGCGGGACGGAAACTACCGGGAGGAGGACATTCAGGTCCACACAAAGTTCGTCCCCGACAAGGCCATCCTGCCCACCATCGACCGGGCTTACACCGAGCGGATCGTGGACCGCTCCCTCAAGCGGATGCATCGGGAGGCACTGGACCTGGTGCAGTTCCACTGGTGGGATTTCAGCGTACCGGGGATGATGGACACTGCCTTTGACCTGGTACACCTCCAGGAAAAGGGCAAGATCCGCAACATCGGCATGTGCAATATGGACACCCAGCATCTGAAGATGATGGTGGATGCCGGCATCCCCGTGGTCTCCAATCAGGCCCAGTACTCCATGTTTGACCGGCGGCCTGAGCGGACGCTGCTGGAATACAGTGCCCAGCACGGCATCTATACCTTCTGCTACGGTACCCTGGCCGGTGGCTTTCTGGATGAGCGGTATATCGGCAAGACCTACGAGGCTCCGGAGACTCGCTCTCAGGTGAAGTACATGCAGATCATTGAGGACTCTCTGGGCTGGGAAGGGCTACAGAAGTTATTGTTGCTGCTCCGGGAGATCGCGGAAAAATATCAGGTGTCCATCGCCAATGTCGCTACCCAGTATATTCTCCGCCAAAAGAGCGTGGGAGCCGTGATGGTGGGTACTCGGAACTCCCGGCATGTGGCCTCCAATGTGCGGACGCTGCAATTTGACCTTGCCCAGGAGGACCTGGACACCATCCGGGCATTTTTGAGCCAGTACCCAACGCCGGAAGGAGAATGCTACGAATTGGAGCGGACTTCTCCCCGATACCAGAGCATCATCCTCACGGATTTGAATCAGTGAGCGTTTCCCCGCCGGCATACTCGTTGGATATGATTCTTCATTTCCACATAAATAAAAATCAGGCCTCCGGCTATGCCGGGGACCTGTTTTTTATGCAAATAGATACAAAAAGGCAGCATTCCTCTGAAAAGTTCAAAAAGAATTCATAGAATTTTGGGGCCGCTATGGTATACTCTCCTCCTCATTCCCCATGTGCGCCTGCCGCATATGTAAAAAGGAGGATCTCATGGAACAGACCTTTTCTTTTCAAATCACCGCCCCGGATCCCGTCCGGCTGTGTCCCCAGGTAAGCCGTGCTCTGGAGCAGCGGACAGAACTGGTCTCCCGCCAAAAATACCCCAAGATGTGGAACCTGACGGACAAGCTCAACAGCGTGGAAAAATGCCCCCAGGCCGTCCGGGAAAACCGGAGAAAGCGGCGTGCGTTTCTGGGGTTTTGGAACTGGGCCCTTGCCGTTGTGCTCCTGGTCCCCGGATTCTTGATGCAGAAAGGGGCTTTGCTCCTCCTTTTGATCGGCGCGGCAAGCTATGGGAGCGGTGTAACGTATTTGTGGAAGTACAGCCGGACTCTTCTGGGAATTTTAAATCTGGTCACGGGAACAGTCCTCTGTTTCGGCGCACTGGGAGCCCCGACGGAGTTGGGCGCGCTGCTCCCCTTCGGGATCGTCTGTGCAGTCATCGGGGTCGCCGCCTTACTGCCCCGGAAACAGGCCAAAAAGACGCCCTTTGACCAGACAGCTCGGAAACTTCTGCTGGAAAAAAGTTCCTTGAAGGACACGGAAAATCTGCGCGTTGCCTTCTCCGGTGAGGGAATGACCATGAGCCGGGAGACAGCGGAACCGGGGACTCACACGGTTCCCTACCATGATGTTACATTTGTGCTGGAAACCGAGGACCTGCTCCTGCCCGTTTGCGGTAACACCATCATGATTTTGCAGAAAAAGGATCTGCTGGCCGGTACGATTCCCGAATTGCGGGACTTTCTCAGCCAGCAGACCCAATATGTCAAAATCTAGGACGAAGCGGCGTTGACATCACATCCCGGTTTCCCATACATACCGTGTTTTGAATCATCCATTTACCACGCAGGCAGCAGGCTCGTCCCGCTGCCTGCGTCAGTCGTCCAGGGCAATGCTGGCATCCGCAGCCAGCGACAACAGCCGTTTGAATTCCCCCCGCTCCTCGTCCGTCATTTGATGTGTCATACGCCGGAAGCTCTCATCCACCTGCTCCTTTACAGCCGGATATACCTCCCATGCCTTTTCTGTGGGACGGATATCGTATGTCCTCTTGTCCTTCACATTGGTGGTACGGACAAGAAACCCTGTCTCCTCCAGTTTCGTCACCGTCTTGGCAATGACGCTTTTATCCAAAGAGAGCCGCTTCGTGATCTCATCCTGGGTCAAGACATTGAAATCACAGGCGATCAGAATGACAACCGCCTGAGCAGCCGTCAGGTGATATTGAGCACAGCCGTTGTTGAGCCAGATATGAGATTTCCGATACAGAATGGAAATTGATTTAAAGGGACTGTCCGCGATGTAAGGCATATCACATACCTCCTTTAAACGATTCCATTATTATAATCCGTTTTAGTGGCACTTGCAACCAGATATTGACGCAGGGTGGAATCTGTGTTACGCTAATATAGTGGCATGTGCCACCATATTCATTTTATGCACATAAAGGAGCTTTGCCCGCATGGAAAAAACGGAAAAAATTTGGAATCGAAGGTTTATTCTTCTCTTTATCACAAACCTGCTTGTATTAGCAGCTTTCTACGCATCCATTCCCATCATCCCGATTTATTGTCAGGAGATCGGCATCACTGGCTCGAAAATCGGAATCGTATTGACGGCTATGTCCGTTGCCACCATTCTGTTCCGCCCGGTGGCTGGTTATCTCCTGGATAACTTCAACCGCTATCGGGTCTATCTGCTGTTTTTGGCGCTGTTCTGCCTGTCCTTCCCTGCCTTTATCGCCTTTCCCATCTTTGGCGCATTGATCGTCGTCCGACTGTACATGGGCGCCGTCTATTCTGTCTGCGGGTCCGCCACTATGACGCTGGCCGGCGACGTTCTGCCCCGGACGAAAATCACAGAGGGCATCAGCCGGTTTGCCTTTACCGTATCCATCGGCATGGCGCTGGGACCCTATGTGGGTCTTCAGGTGCAGGAAAACATGAGTAGCAAGGCCTCTTTCCTCACGATTTTTGCCATTACGGTAGCCGCTTTGATCTGCGTATCCTGCTGCCGGATTCATTACCCCAAGGTGGAACGGAAGAAGTTTTCCATCCGGGATTCCATCTATGGGCCTGCCCTCCCCTTCATGTTCAACATGATGTTTTTGATGATCCCGTACGGCGCGGTCATTGCCTATTCCTCCATTCTGGCTCAGGAAAAGGGACTGACGTCCTTCCTCCCCTACTTCTACATCTGCCTGGTGGCGGGAATGCTGGCCTCCAAGCTGTCCACCCAGAAGATGATCGACGCCGGAAAGCACCGTGTTCTGGTCTATCTCAGCCTGGTGATCCTGATTGTGACCATGGTCAGTTACCTCTTCTTGTCCACTGGTATCCACCTGCTCCTCGCCGGCGTTTTCTTCGGACTTGGTTACGGAATTTTGCAGCCCCTCTTCCAGTCTTTTGTGACGGGAACAACACCGGCTCCGAAGCGCGGCGTGGCAAACGCCACCTATATGCTCTCCTATGATGTGGGAATCGGCATCGGCTCCCTCCTGATGGGCTGCCTCCAGGAACCCATTGGACTGCCCATGGGCTTTGCCCTGACGGCCATCGCCTATGTCATCGGCGGAATCGTCTATGTGGCATATGTGGACCGGTATTACCGCAAACTGAAAACAGACTCTGCTGCCTGAGCAAAGTTTAGTCCACACGTAGAAGAAACCGGCACCGCCAAAACCGTGGCGGTGCCGGTTTTCCCTGCTTTTACAGCTGACAGAAAAAGCGCCGGGAGCGAGCATCTGCTCGCCTCTGGCGCTCTTTTGGGGATATGCTGCTTAGTTTTCTTTTTGTTTCCGGCTCTCCTGCCAGAGCTGGTCCGCCGTTCCCGCCCAGTTTTGGGCATAGGGCTGGCATTTGTCGCACAGATGGTCCACCGGCTCCGGGGACTGGAGATCCGTGGACTTGGCTCCGGTCTTTTTCACCATCTCCCGCAGACACTCCGGGTTTTCCAGCATGGGGCAGGGCCGCAGCATGTTCTCATTAAAGGGCTGTCCGTCGTGGTAAGCCATGAACAGTGGGCTCTTCAGGGCATCCAGCAAGGAGCAGTCGTGAATATTGACATTGGAATAATGAATGAATACACACGGTTCCACGTCGCCGGCGGCATTGATGTGCAGATAATTGCGCCCACCGGCGATACAGCCTCCCACATACTCCGCGTCGTTCTGGAAGTCCATGCTGAAGATGGGCTTGGTTTTCCGGAATCCCCGAATCTGCTCATAGACGGCCTTTCGCTGCTCCGGGGTGGGGAGCAGTTCCGAAACGGCATCATTTCCCACCGGCATGTAGTGGAAGAACCACACGAACAATGCGCCCGCCTCCACGATCATGTCGAAGTACGCCTCACTGCTGATGTCGTTGTAGTTGGCGCTGGTGTAGCAGGTGGAAATGCCAAAGGGCAGCTTGTGGTCCTTGAGCAGCTTCATGGCCGCCTGCACCTTTTGGAAACTGCCCTCTCCCCGGCGGCCGTCGTTGGCAGACTCAAAGCCCTCCAGGCTGATGGCCGGAACGAAGTTTTTCACCCGCAGCATCTCCTGACAGAAATTCTCGTCAATCAGCGTACCGTTGGTGAAGGCCAGAAACTCACAATCCGGATGCATCTCGCAGATTCGGATCAGGTCCGCTTTGCGTACCATCGGCTCGCCGCCGGTGTAGATGTACATATGCGTTCCCAGAGCCTTGCCCTGACGGATAATGCGGTCAATGGTGTCCAGATCCAGATTCAGGTTGTGACCATACTCCGCCGCCCAGCAGCCGGTGCAGCGGAGATTGCAGGCGGAGGTGGGGTCCAGCAGGATCGCCCAGGGGATATTGCAATTCTCCTGCTCCGCGACTTTTTTCCCTCTGGCACGCCCAATCAGCGTGGCATTGATCATGAAATTTTGCAAAAATGCATTCCGCACACCGGGGTCCAGCTGAAACACTCTTTGGATCAGCTGGTACCAGTTTCCCTCCGGATGATCCAGAATCTGGTGAAAAATCTTCCGCTGAGACTGGTAGCGATTATCTTTATCAAACTGGTCTGCCCAGTCCAGCAGCTTGGAAAGATTCTTTTCCGGCTCGTGTTCAACGAATTTTAGTGCCTGCTTGGCGGCGTAAGCCTGAATGGATTCCCACATGGACTGATCTTCCATTGTAATCTCCTCCGATCTGAATTTGCATGCGGCATGTCAGTCCGCAGCTTCTGTCTTTTGGGGTTTGGGGATGCTGTCAATAGAGTCCCCTGATGATCTCCACGCATTTCTCAATGCCCAGGGTCCCGCTGTTGAGGGTAATATCGTAATTCTGTGCGTGGCCCCACTTCATGTTGGTATAAAAGCGGTGATAGGCTGCCCGGCGCTTGTCCTTGTCCCGGAGCCGCTGCTCGGGCGACTCCTCCCGCTCACCGTATACCTTCACGATCCGGTCGGCCCGGAACGCCATGTCCGCGTGAATAAAAACCTTCAGGCAGTCCGCCTTGTCCCGGAGGATATAGTCCGCGCATCTGCCCACGATCACGCACGGTCCCTTTTCGGCCAGCTCCGTGATGATGTTATACTGAATCTTCCAGAGATAGTCTGCATTGTTGGGACCGGCAGACCGATGGGAGAATGCAGACGCCAGGAATCCGCCGGGAGCATATTCGCCGGCATCCTGGATGTAATTTTCCGTAAAACCGCTCTTTTCTGCGACTTGCTGAATCAGTTCTCTGTCATAGCAGGGGATGCCCAGCTCCTCTGCAACCTGTTTGCCAATGGTGCGGCCGCCGCTGCCAAACTCACGGCTGATGGTAATCACTCTGTTTTTCATCGTTTGTTATCTCCCTTCACGCAATATCTTGGATGGAAAGTGATGGACCGCTTATTGGGAAAGCGGCACTTTTTTCAGCTGCTTTCTCTCATACACGATCAAGGCCAGAGAAAGGATGAAGGCCAGGCCATCCGCCACAGGACCCGTCCAAAGGACGCCTGTTACCCCCATGAAGATGGGGAGGATGATGGCTGCCGGCACAAAGAAGATGATCTGCCGGGACAGGGAGAGCAGCGCCGACTTGGCAGGCTTTCCGATGGCCTGCAGATAGATTGCCGCTACGGTCTGGAAGCCGGTCAGAGGGCAAAACAGCAGGAAAATCCGGAAGGACAGCACCGCAAACTCATTGTACAGTCCCTCCTCAGAACCGAACAGGGAAACAACACTCATCGGGGCAAACTGGAAAATCAAAAATGCAATAATTGCCACGATCTCCGACGCAATGAGGGCAATATCGAAGGCCTTCCGCACACGGGTGAGATTTTTGGACCCGTAATTGAAGCCGATAATAGGCTGTGCGCCGGTGGAAATACCAACCAAGATCGAGATCAGGATCTGATTGACCTTCATCACGATGCCCATGGCCGTCAGCGGAATCTCAGAACCGTAAATCGAATCCGCACCGTACTTTGCCAGCAGGTTGTTGGACAACGCCATTACGATCGTAATGGCGATCTGCGTAATGAAACTGCTGATGCCAAGGCTCAGCACTTTTTTGCAGGTCTTTCCATGCAGGCGAAGCGCAGAGGTGTCAAAGCGGAAGGTTTTGAAGCGGAAAATGTACACAACCGACACAATGAAAGTGGCTACCTGCCCCATGACCGTGGCAATGGCAGCACCCCGGACCCCCATATGGAAGATAAAAATGAAGACAGGGTCAAAGATCGTATTGATCACCGCACCCAGAGCCATGGAAAACATGGCATATTTCGGGCTGCCGTCCGCCCGGATCATGGAGTTCAGCGCCGCTGGAATCATCATGAAGGGAAGTCCGATACCAATGACATAACCATACTCCAGTGCATAGGGCCGCAGAACATCCGTCGCGCCAAACAGCGTCAAAATTGGATTGATTCCCACCAGAAAAACCGCCAGCAGCACAATGCTGACAATGGTCACCATGGTGATGGCATTGCCGACCCCCTTTTTCGCACTGTCGATATTCCCCTCGCCCAGTTTCAGGCTCAGATAAGCCGCGCCGCCGTCACCGATCATCAGGGAAAGCGCCAGCGCAATGATCGTAATCGGAAATACCACGTTGGTGGCGCCGTTCCCCAGATATCCAACGCCCCAGCCGATAAAGATCTGGTCTACAATGTTGTACAGCGAGTTTACCAGCAGAGAAATGACGCAGGGAATGGCAAATTTTGCGATCAGCCGCCCGATCGGTTCTGTGGCAAACGGACTTTTGGTTTCTGAGATTGCTTGTTCCATCTTTTCTAGATTCTCCTTTATAGGTAACTAGCTACGTATTTAAAGAAAAAGCAGGCAGCGTGCCCGAGTGGTATCCTCAGCACGCTGCCTGGGGAATTCAGTTTTCGCTGCCTGAAAATCACTCCGAGTCGATCGTTTTCAGGATCAGATCTGCCAGCTTGAGCAGCTCGTCCTTCTGCTCCTGCGTAAAATCCTTACATAACTCCGACAAAACTTCCTCATCCTGCGCAAGAATCATGTTGTGGATTCCGGCAGACTGCTCCGTACAGGTGATTTTTTTGTATCTCCGGTCCCTGGCACTGGGCACACATTGGATAAATCCCTTGCTCTCCAGTCTTTGAAGAAGTTTTGTCATAGCCGGATGTGTCACATGCTCGATCTGCTCCAGATCGTTTTGATGAATCTCCGATACCCCGGACGCCTCCAAACGGCTGACAGACCCCAACACACGAAGCTGCACCGACGTCAGCCCCATGGCGCTGGCCTTTTCATCCATTTTCTTGCGGAAGGCCCGGTTGATAATCGCAATTTTCAAACCAAACGGCATGCTGACCGACATTGTCCCGCCCCCTCAAATACGTAACCAATTACATATTATATTCTGCTTTTATGGTTTGTCAAGGCTACTCCTTCTGCACATCGGTGGAACTGTGCCGCGGGTGGATCAAACAGGCCGCAGGCAAATGTCCCATCTTGAAAGCCGTCGATTTCCCTGTATAATAAGGGAAAACCCTCATAAGGAGTGACGTCCGTGTCAAACACCACCAAGCAGGCGCTGGAAACATCCCTGAAACGAATGATGCTGAAAAAGCCCCTGGATAAAATCACCATTCGGGACATTACCGAAGACTGCGGCATCAGCCGCATGACGTTCTACTATCACTTCAAGGATATCTACGATCTGGTGGAGTGGGCGTGCATCCAGGATGCCACTCAAGCCCTTCAGGGAAAAAAGACTTATGACACCTGGCACGAAGGCCTCATGCAGATTTTTGAGGCCGTGCTGGAAAATAAGCCCTTCATTCTCAACGCCTACCGGTGTATCAGCCGGGACCAGATGGAGCGCTTTTTGTTCAAACTGACCTATGATCTGATCCGGGGCGTGGTGGACGAAAAAAGTGAGGGCATAGAGATTTCCGAGACGGACAAGACCTTTATTGCCGAGTTTTACAAGTACAGTTTTGTAGGCATCATGCTGGATTGGATCAGGCAGGGGATGAGTGCGGACTATCAGATCATTGTACAGAAAATCAGCACCACCATGCAGGGAAACATCTCCAACTCCATCCGAAATTTTACTTCTGGTCACTAAATCTTTTACAAACCGGGCCCGGTGATTAAAAACAAATCACCGGGCCCCATTTGTAAATGGAAGCAGCGGAAAAAACGGGGTAGGATAAGGTCATCACAAAAGTTCCGCCGAAACAGCGGCATCACTTGGAAAGGTGGTTTTCCCGATGGCAAAGAACCTTGGAAAGCTGGTAGCGACCGCAGGCCTGGCCGGCGCCGGTGCAGCGGCTGTGGCTGCAAAGAAGCTGGCAGACGCAAAGAAGGCTGCGGAAAAAGCAGTGGACTCCTCTCCCAATCCCTACCGCAATACCGAACTGGGCCGCCACGAGCGAAACCGGAAGGGTATCTACTATTCCAGCGGCAACTATGAGGCCTTTGCCCGGCCGGAGAAACCGGAGGGTGTGGAGGAGAAAAACGCCTATATTGTGGGCAGCGGCCTGGCAGCCCTGGCAGCCGCCTGTTTTCTGGTGCGGGACGGACAGATGCCCGGCTCCCACATCCACATTCTGGAGGCCATGGACATTGCCGGCGGGGCCTGCGACGGTATTTTTGACCCCAGCCGGGGATATGTCATGCGAGGCGGCCGGGAGATGGAAAACCACTTTGAATGTCTGTGGGATCTGTTTCGTTCCATCCCCTCCCTGGAAAAGCCCGGTGCCTCTGTGCTGGATGAGTTCTACTGGCTCAACAAGCACGATCCCAACTACTCCCTGTGCCGGGCTACGGTCAACCGGGGGCAGGACGCGCACACCGACGGAAAATTCGACCTCAGTGAGAGGGCCTGCATGGAGATCGTCAAGCTCTTTATGACCCCGGATGAGGCACTCTACGACAAGACCATTGAGGATGTATTTGATGACGAAGTGTTCTCCTCCACCTTCTGGCTTTACTGGCGGACCATGTTTGCCTTTGAGAACTGGCACAGCGCTCTGGAGATGAAGCTCTATTTCCAGCGCTTTATCCATCACATCGCCGGACTCCCCGATTTCAGTGCGCTGAAGTTCACCCGCTACAACCAGTACGAGTCCCTGATCCTGCCCATGCAGAAATACCTGGAGGCCGCCGGGGTGGACTTCCAGTTCGGCGTCGAGGTGACCAATGTCCTCTTCGATATCCGTGACGGCAAAAAGACCGCCACGGCCATTGAGTGCAAAGTCAAGGGCGTGGAACGTGGCATCGTCCTCACGGAGAACGACCTGGTGTTTGTTACCAACGGCTCCTGCACCGAGGGCACCATCTACGGAGACCAGAACCACGCCCCCAACGGGGACGCGGAAATCCGGACCAGCGGCTGCTGGAACCTGTGGAAGAACATCGCCAGGCAGGACCCGGCCTTCGGCCGCCCGGAGAAGTTCTGCTCCGACGTAAGCAAGACCAACTGGGAGTCCGCCACCATCACCACACTGGACGATCAGATTCTCCCCTATCTCACCAACATCTGCAAACGGGACCCCAGAAGCGGCAGCGTGGTCACCGGCGGCATCGTCAGCTGCCGGGACTCCAAGTGGCTCTTGAGCTGGACCATCAACCGCCAGGGGCAGTTCAAGGAACAGGATGCGGAAAAAGTCTGCATTTGGGTGTACGGTCTCTTCACCGACGTACCCGGCGACTATGTGAAAAAGCCGATGAAGGAGTGCACTGGAAAGGAGATCACGGAGGAGTGGCTCTATCACATCGGCGTGCCGGAGGCCCTGATTCCGGAGCTGGCAGAGAAGAGCGCCGTGTGCGTCCCCACCATGATGCCCTATATCACTGCCTTCTTCATGCCCCGGGCCAAGGGCGACCGCCCCGACGTCATTCCCGACGGCTGCGTGAACTTTGCTTTCCTGGGGCAATTTGCGCAAACGCCCCGGGACACCGTGTTCACCACCGAGTACTCCGTACGCACCGCCATGGAGGCGGTCTACGGGCTGCTGGGTGTGGACCGGGGCGTACCCGAGGTATGGGGCAGCGTATATGACATCCGCTGCCTGCTGGACAGCTCTGTCTGCCTGATGGATGGTAAATCCCCCCTGGAAATGGAGCTTCCCGGCCCGCTGAATCTGCTGAAAAAGCCACTGCTGCGAAAAATCCAGGGAACGGTTGTGGAAAAGGTCCTGCGGGACCACAACATTCTCCGGAACGGGATGCTGTAACTTTCTTTTTTCAAAATACAGACCGCAAAGCGCCCGCTGAGAAGCACGGTCTCAGCGGGCGCTCACCTGTCCCTCTCCCCTGCTTTCTTGCAATCCGCTTTTATGATACTTTTGCACCGGTGGAAAACAATTTCTCTCCTTGCGTTGACCATCGTCTCCGCGAAGCGTACAATAACGGGTAAAGGAGGCGGATGCACAAATGTCTGACACATCCTATTATACCCATGAGACCCTCCAGGCAGCAGCCCGTTACTGGGATGAAAAAGACGCCGGCAGCGTCAAATTGGATAAAGCTAAGCTGCAGGCCATGATCGAGGACTATATACAGCGGGGCAACACCTGCGCCCTGGCCACCGGGGCCGGGGACTATGTGCGCTGCACCCCCATTGAGTACAGCTACCACGACGGCTGCTTCTGGATGTTTTCCGAGGGCGGCAAAAAGTTCATCGGTTTAGCGGAAAACTCCAATGTCTGCCTTGCCATCTACGACAAGTATGAGGGCTTCGCCAAGCTGCACGGGATACAGGTCACGGGCAGAGCCGAACTGATAGAGCCCTTCAACGAAACCTATACCGCCCACGCGGCATTCAAAAAGATCTCACTGCAGGCACTGCAGAAGCTCAGCAGCCCCATGCATTTGATCTGCGTACATCCAACGCGCATCGATTGCCTGTTTTCCGAATTCAAGGAATTGGGCTGCTCGCCACGGCAGACACTCATTCCAGACAACGCATAAAAAAGGCCGGATGGACATCCCGAAACCATGGGAATATCCATCCGGCTTTTTATGCAGACCTGGAACCACCTATTTCAGCTTTGCCCCGTCCCGGAAGGCGTTGCCCACCTTCTCGCCCAGCTCGCGGTAAGCATTGTGGATGGGGTCAAAGGTAATGGGCCGGAGCTTGTCCGGGTCGATTTTCCCATCCTCATCCAGCACGGACTCATCGACACTGACGTTGACGATCTCGCCTACCAGGCGGCAGCTCTCCGGGTCATAGCTCACCAGGCGGCACTCCACCGCCATGGGGAGCTCGTCAATGAGAGGCGCATCCACAAATTCCGATTTTGTGGTGTGCCAGCCCGCCTTTTTCACTTTGTCTGCCACGCTGTTGCCGGATTCGATGCCCACATAGTCGCAGGCTACCATCTGCTCCGCCGTGGCCATGCTGACGGTGAAGGCCTTCCGGGCCAGGATGTTGGCCGTGGTTTTATGCTCGGCGCTGATGCACATGGACAGCTCCCTGTCATCGCTGATCCCGCCCCAAGCCGCGTTCATGGCGTCGGGGGTGCCGTCCTCTCCGTAGGTGGCAAGGATAAAGACCGGCTGGGGATACGTCCAGGGTTTTGCTCCGAAATTTTTGCGCATGAAAGATTCCTCCTGTTCAATTGGTTTTCAGCAGTTGCCAGTATAGACATACCGTAGCTTTTCCCGCGCCACATCGGCCAGACGATAGACGGTCTCCACCGGCGTGGGCGGGTGGTCCGTCATGTGGTGGCGGGGGAAAAAGCGGGAGACATGCAGCGGAATATCCGGGCTGACCGAGGTGAGCCACCCGGACAGGGCGCGCATCTCAGCCTCGCCGTCATTCTCCCCCGGCACGATCAGCGTGGTGACCTCCACATGGCAGGTTCGGGCCGCCAATGCAATGGAACGCTTGACCGTCTCCAGATCACCGCCCAGGATGCGGTACCATTCCTCGGTGAAGCCCTTCAAATCGATGTTGACGGCGTCGATCAGCGGCAACAGAGCCTGCCACGGCCCCTCTTCGATGGTTCCGTTGGTCACCAGCACATTGAGCATCCCGGCCTTGTGCACCAGTGCGGCGCAGTCCGCCACATACTCGTAGCCCACCAGGGGCTCGTTGTAGGTATAGGCCACGCCGATGTTTCCCCGGCTGCGCAGGCGGAGAGCCTCCTCCCCCAACATTTCAGGCGAACACGCTCGGGCAAAGATCTCCTCCCCCGCCGCGGCGATCTCCGCGTTCTGGCAAAAGGGACAACGCAGATTACAGCCGAAGCTCCCCACCGACAGCACCATACTGCCAGGTTTGAACCGGCGCAGGGGTTTTTTCTCGATGGGGTCCAGCGCCAGTGCGGTCAGCTTTCCGTAATTGAGGGAGACGATCTGTCCACCCCGGTTGGCCCGGGCCCGGCACGCTCCGGTCTGCCCCTCACTTAGTATGCAGTGATGAAAACAGAGGTCACATTGCGCTCTCATAGATGCCGCACCACCTTAAATCGCTGGAGCGTATAGGGGTCCTCTGCCCGGATGCCGCCTTTCCGGCGCGCAATATCGATCTGCTGCTCCACGGTGTCCACACCGTCCAGGTCCGGCAGCAGCAGCCCCCGCCGCTGTCCGCAGCTGACGATGACACCGTATTGTCCGGGGTCCAGCTGATCGGGGGAATCCACCGGCTCGGGCTGTCCCAAAACATCCACGCTGTATTCCAGCTGGTCCAGTTCGTCGGCCCGCACAGCCGGGAATCGCGGGTCCCGGGTACCGGCCGACACAGCGTTTTGCACGATCTCCTGTGCAACGGTTTCCTGCGCGGGCACAATAGTGCCGATGCAGCCCCGCAGCCGTCCAGCCACATGCAGCGAGACAAAAGCCCCCGCCGCCTGTCCGGTCAGTTCCTGCGGCAGATCATCCGGCAGGGATTCCAGCCGCCGGCCGGTACGCACATAGGTCTCCAGCGACAGCCGGGCCAACCGCACCCAGGCATCCTCCCTGGTGCGGCGCTCCTCCAGCCGGTCATGCTGAGCCTGTTCACAGGCGGCCTCAAAGCGGCGCTTCTCATCCCGACCTGTAACCGGAAACAGCGCCACCGCATAGCCCACGCCGAAGGTTCCCTCATGACTCATGAGCTTCGGAGCCACCGCCAGTCCATCCAGAGCCCCCGCCATCATCTGAAACGAGCGCAGACCGCACTCCGCCGCCCGCTCACAAAGCGACGGGTCCATGGTAAGGAACTGCAGAAAATCCCCGGACGCCATCGCCCCCGTCACAGCCTCATCAAATACCGGGCCCTCCGGCGCAAAACCGTAGGGGCCGTCGGGTCTGAGCTTGTGGGAGAGGTCGCCGCTGGCCACGAACACCGCCCGACGCCCCAAGGTTTCCGCCGCCTCGGCTATGCACCGGCCCAGCTGGTAATGGGCCAGCGGCGAAAATCCGGACAGCCCCACCCGCACGATAGGACAATCGACCCCCGCCTTGCGCAGAAAGTAGAGTGGGATCAGGACACCGTGGTCCAGCTGCGGGTCCCGCTGGCCCAGGGTTCCAGCTTTCAGGCCCGCATCCCCGGCCCAGCGTATGATCTCTTGGCGCAGCGGAGCGTCATACCGCGCTTCAATCCGCACCTGGGGCGCACCAAAGGCAGACATATCGCCCACCGCACTGCGGCCGGGGGCAATCTGGAAATAGTCCCCGTACAAAATGGTGTGAGGCGAGGCCACAACGAGCACATCCGGATTCCAGCGGGCCACCTCCGCCGCCGCAGCACACATAGCCTGGCCGGTGGCGGCGATTTCACGTTCCCTTCCCTGCCCCACTTCAGGCAGCAGCACAGGCGGATGCGGGGTCAAGACAGCACCTAGCATCGGCATTTCAGAACACTCCTTTCTCCTGTATTCCCGTGAATCAACGCTTGATTTTATATTGATTGTACCCCATCCGCTGTGCCCTTACAAGCGGCAGCTTACTCATCTGAATCGCCGCTCAGGGAAAACAGCGATCAACAGGTCGCGGTCGGCTCAGTCATTGTGGGCGAAATTGCAGCGAACCGTCCCCATTGTCCATCTCCCCTTTTTATGATGCCGCTGTATCAGGCCCTGACGCCGAAGGATAAGATGCACATTCCCATGAATTTGAAAAAAACGCCTGTCAGATAAACTGACCGGCGTTTTCCCCCGTGATGTGGATGGGATCTGTAAAAGAGGGCGTGAGCGGTTCAGCCCAACTTGGCATACTCTGCGTCGGAGACCGCCTCCAGCCACTCGTTGGAGCAGTTCTCCCCCGGCACTTCCAGGGCCAGATGGGAGAACCAGCTGTCAGCCGCGGCGCCGTGCCAGTGCTTCACTCCCGTGGGGATGTTGACCACATCGCCCGGATGCAGCTCCCTGGCCTCTTTGCCCCACTCCTGATAGTAGCCCCGGCCCGCCACACAGAGAAGGATCTGTCCGCCGCCCTGATCGGCATGGTGGATGTGCCAGTTGTTCCGGCAGCCCGGCTCAAAGGTTACATTGTACACCCCCACCTGGCTGGTGGAGAGAGGCTGCAGATAACTCTGCCCCACAAAATACCGGGCAAAGCCGTCGTTCGGCGCCCCGATGGGGAACACCATCTCCTTCTGGTGCTGCGCCTTGCCGTCGTCACCGGCGTCCTCGTCAGCCCAGACCTCCTTGGCCATGCGGAATGCCGCCCAAGCCTTGGGCCAACCGGCGTAAAAAGCCGCGTGGGTCAGGATCTCCGCAATCTCCTGCCGGGTGATGCCGTTTTTTCTGGCGGTAGCCAGATGGTACTGGAAGGAACTGTCCACCAGACCCTGAGCCATCAGGGCCACCACCGTGACCAGAGAACGGTCCCGCAGGGAGAGCTTGTCCTCCCGGCTCCAGACCTCACCGAAAAGCACATCGTCATTGAGCTGGGCAAACTTGGGGGCAAACTCCCCCAGTGCCTCTCTGCCCGCCGTCTGTTTCACTGCCATACCTGAAATACCTCCTATTCAAGCGAAAACGTAACGGAAACCTCACCATCCCCCAGCTTTTCCCGCAGGCCCGAGGGATCATCGATCCTGGCAAGCCTGGTAAAGCTCCAGGAGTTGGTTCCATAGTAAATGGTGATTTGATTGCCCTGGTAGAGGATCACGTCGCCGGGCTGTGTGGTGATGGACGCATCGTTCCGGGTCAGTGTCGTACCAAGAGGGCCTACCTTCTCAAAGCCGCCGTAATCCTCCATCTCAATGGTCAGCGGCCCCTGGGCCAGCAGTTCCCGGAACGCCTCGGCGGAGCTGTTGTCCGCAAAGGCAGCCTGCAGTTCATGGTCTCCAACGGTGAGTTTCAAAGCAGATTCCTCCTGACCGGATTCCAGCGATTCGCCTCCCACAGTTTCGGCAATCTCTTCCGCAAGAGGGAATTCGACTTCTTGTCCAGCAGAATCCGTCTCCGATTCTGCAAGTATTTCCTGCAGCTGCATCTGTTCAGGTTCTGCGAAAACCTTCCCTGCTCCGCAGGGCAAAAGTATAAAAATGACAAGGAGTATGCACAAGCCTCTCGCCATTGTCTTTTCCCCTCCGGCGCTTACTGCAAATATGTCTGGAAGAACTGCTGAATTTTATCAAATGGAATGATATCCTTCCTGTCGTAGAGGTCCGTATGGACTGCGCCGGGGATGATGAGCAACTCCTTATTGTCGGTGTAGGGATTGTCCTTCACCATGTCGGCAAAAGCATCCTTGCTGAAATAGCAGGAGTGGGCCTTGTCCCCGTGGATCATCAGCACGGCGCTGCGGATCTCGTTGCTGTAGCGCAGGATGGGCATGTTGAGGAAAGACAGGGATGACGTTACATTCCAGCCGTCGTTGGAGTTGAGGGAGCGTTCCGTATAGCCCCGCTCCGTCTTGTAGTAGTCATAGTAGTCCTTCACAAAGAAAGGAGCGTCCTCCGGCAGCGGGTCAACCACGCCGCCAGCCCGGGCGTAAGTTCCGTTTTTGTAATCCTCCGTTCGATGGGCATTGAGGTTTTTCTTCGTCTCATACCGGGCGTCGGCACTGTCGGCAGCATCAAAATACCCCTTGGCATTTACCCGGGTCATGTCGTACATAGTGGAGGTAACAGCAGCCTTGATGCGGGTATCCATGGCAGCGGCGTTCAGGGCCATGCCGCCCCATCCGCAGACGCCCAGGATTCCCACCTTCTCCGGGTCCACAAAGTCCCGGGTGGAGAGAAAGTCCACCGCAGCGCAGAAGTCCTCGGTGTTGATGTCGGGAGAGGCTACATTCCGCACCTCGCCGCCGCTCTCTCCGGTAAAAGAGGGATCAAAGGCCAAAGCGGCAACCCCCCGAGAAGCCAGTTCCTCGGCATACAGGCCGGAGCACTGCTCCTTCACGGCGCCGAAGGGCCCGGACACGGCCACAGCAGAGAGTTTTCCGGCTGCTCCCTTGGGTAGGTACAGATCCCCGCAAAGCTCGATGCCGTAGCGGTTGTGGAAATGCACTTTCTCCCGGGAGACGGTGTCCCGCAGGGGGAAAGAGTATCCGTCATATCTGGAATGCATCTTCTTTTTCCTCCTTAAACATTCTTGCCCATCTCGTACGCCTTTTTCAGCGCAGGATGGCCCTGGATCTCCCCCACAGAGGTCACACCGCCGGCAAACACCGTTCCGGCCAGGCGGGCCTTTTCAAAGCAGTCAATCCAGCCCATGAGACCGGTGACCGCTCCGTCCACGGTGTGTTCATCCTCCTCCGCCGCGGCGGCAAGCAGATAAATATCCCGGAAGGCATAATCAGCAGAAAACAACGGATTGGACCGGTCCAGCATGGTTTTCATCTGGCTGCACATTCCGTAGTAATAGATGGGGGTGGCAAATACGATGACGTCCGCTGTCAGCATATTCTGAGCGATGGCATCCGCGTCGTCGTGGATGACGCAGTGCCGGGTGCTCTGACAGACAAGGCACCCCTTGCAGAACCCTATGGTTTTATCGAACAGCGTGACTTTTGCCACGCGGTTCCCCCCCTCCCGGGCTCCGCGGACAAACTCATCCGCTAAGGCGTCAGAGTTGCCGCCCTTCCGGGGACTGGTGGAGATGACCAAAACCTTCTTGCTCATTGCAGTTCCTCCTCACTCAAACGGCGCATAACCCTGGCGGGTACGCCGCTCACAATGGTGTTTTCCGGGACATCCCTGGTCACCACGGCACCGGCTGCCACGATGGCGCCGTCCCCGATGGTCACGCCGGGCAGGATGGTGGCGTTGGAACCGATCCAGACGTTCTTCCCGATGTGGATGGGGGCAGGAATCATGGTACCGCGACGGCTGGGAGACATGGCGTGGTTCAGTGTGGCCAACACCACGTTATGGCCGATCAGCGCACCGTCTCCGATAAAAATGCCGCCCTGATCCTGGAATTTGCATCCCATGTTGATAAACACGTGTTTACCGATATGAATGTTCTTTCCGCAGTCGGTGTGAAAGGGCGGGAACAGTCCAAAGCTCTCATCCACCGGCTGGCCGATCAGCTTGGAGAAAAGCACGCGTAGCTCTTCCGGCTCATGGTAGCTGCCGTTGATTTCCGCCGTGATCTCCAGGGCCTCCTGGCTGACGCCATGCATGAATAAATGCGCCTCACTGCCGCCAATCACCGGCTTTCCACTGTTGAGATGTTCCAAAAATGCTTCTAAATCCATCTTACACTCCTGCTCATTCGTTTTGACAACCCTATTTTAGCACCCGCCAAATACAATAACAAATACCTATAAAGAATGTCTGGTTATGCTTGCAAGCTATATCTATTCAGAATATAATACAGCCATCAGGAGGTATCCCCTATGGAATTGAGAGTGCTGCAATACTTCCTTGCGGTAGCAAGGGAACAGAATATCTCAGCGGCGGCCCAGTCCCTGCATCTGACCCAGCCCACTCTCTCCCGGCAGCTCCGGGAGCTGGAGGAAGAACTGGGCAAGCAGCTAATGATCCGGGGCAACCGGAAGATCACGCTCACCGAGGACGGTATGCTGCTGCGAAAGCGGGCGGAGGAGATTCTGGACCTGGTGGGCCGGACAGAAAAGGAACTTGCCCAGTCCGATGAAACCGTCAGCGGCGACATTTATATCGGCACCGGCGAGACGGACGGAGTACGGCAGATCGCCAGAACGGCCCATCAGATTCAAGAGTACTATCCCGGCATTCTCTTTCACATTGTCAGCGGCGACGCTGTGGACGTGTGTGAACGTCTGGACAAAGGTCTGCTGGACTTTGGGATTCTTCTGGGTGACATTGACAAGGGAAAGTATCACTACATGGAGCTGCCTATGAAAGATACCTGGGGGGTTTTGATGCAGCGCAGCAGCCCTCTGGCGGAGAAAGAGGCGATCTCTCCACAGGATCTGTGGGACAAGCCCCTGATCCTCTCCCGGCAGTCGGACAACAAAGGCGGATTGTACCGCTGGCTTCGAAAGGAACCGACAGAGCTCCACACCGTGGCCACCTACAATCTGATTTATAACGCCTCCCTGATGGTGGACGAAGGAATGGGCTATGTCTTTACTCTGGACAAGCTGATAAATACCACCGGCAGCAACCTCTGTTTCCGGCCTCTGAAACCCAAGCTGGAGCTGGGGATGTATTTGGTGTGGAAGAAATCTCAGATCTTTTCCAGAGCCATGGAACTGTTTCTGGAGCAGCTCCGCGAAAATCTAACTGCGCTTTGTCAGGAAGAGACATGATCTGATGATTCCCGAAAGGAGAACCCAAATGGAAGTCCATATTTCCGATCTATTTGACCTGCAGAAAATCACCGACAGCGGCCAGTGCTTCCGGGTCGTTCCGCTGCCGGAAGGTACGTATCGATTCATCACCGGAGGTGAGGTGCTGTATATCCGGAAGACTTCGGAGGAACACTACCGGGTGAGCTGCGATCCGGACACCTGGGAACACATCTGGTGTCCCTATTTTGATCTGAGCCGGAATTACCGGGAGATCCGCAAAGCCATTCCGGCGGAGGACTCCTTTCTGGATCTGGCGGCCCAGTCCGGCGCAGGCATCCGCATTCTGCGCCAGGACCCCTGGGAAATGCTGATCACCTTCATCATCTCCCAGCGCAAAAGCATCCCGGCTATCCGTTCTGTGGTGGAGATGCTCAGCCGGCGATACGGCACCAGAATCCAGACCCCTACTGAAACGCTTTATACGTTCCCCACGGCACTGCAGATGAAGGATGCGCGTTCAGAGGACTACATAGCCTGCAAAGCCGGATACCGGGCTCCCTACCTCTGCGACGCGGTGGAGCAGGTCCTCTCGGGCAGCCTGGACCTGGTGGGAATCGCTGCTCTTCCGGACGATGAATTGATTTCCGCCCTGGAACATGTAAAGGGCGTCGGGGTAAAGGTCGCCAACTGTGTGGCGCTGTTTGCCTACGGCCGGACTGCCTGCGCCCCGGTGGATACCTGGATCAAGAAGATCATCCGTCAGGAATATCAGGGCCGGGACCCCTTTGTCCGGTATGGTGATACCGCCGGGATCATGCAGCAGTATTTCTTCTACTATGCTCAAAACCACAAGTCTGAGACGGCGTAAAGTATGGAAAGAGAAAGAAGGAGCCGGAGACCGATCATGGTCTCCGGCTCCTTTGATTCTCCGTCAGATGTACAGCTCTCCCTCTTTCCGATCTGAGCACACCTTTTTCAGCGCCATATCCACCGCCGCCAACAACGCGGAATTGACCTTCCGGGCTGACTGGGGACAGACGGAAACACACCGCATACAGGAGATGCAGGTATCCTTGTCGGTGCGTTTGGGATCACTGGGGTCAATGGCCTGCACCGGGCACTTCTTCGCGCAGAGGCCGCAGTTGGTGCACTCCTTGGTGGGTTTGGGCACCATGCCGGAACCGCCAGCCTTTTTATAGGGTCGGTTTCCGGGGATCTTGGGCTCTGCACAGTTTCCGAAGGACAGTTTTTCCTGGATCTTGCCCGCAAATGCCTGAAGCTGTTTTGCATCCTCTGCGTCAGGCCGTCCGGCAGCATAGCGGTGGGCAATGGAGTGCTCCGCAATGGCCGCCACGGCGGCAATAACCTGAAAGCCCGCCTGCTTGGCAGTGTCCTCCAGTTCCACCAGCGGATCACAGGCGAATATCTGCCCGGTGGGGAAATGGACGACACCGATGTCCAGTACATCCACCGCCATGTTCCTAATCACTTTCTCTGTGAAATGGGCCTCCAAGTCATCTTTACAGGTCAATTTATCCTTGATTGCTTCGTATTTGTTCAACCATTCAGTTGTAGGCATATCAGTTTCCTCCTGTTGATTCTGTTTCTTGATGTACACACTCTTTGAGCCGTCCCAATAGCAGTTCACACACCGGCCATCCTGAAAATGATGGTCACAATTCGGGTAGCCATAGAGAACATGGGCACATTCTGGCACAGCCCCATCATCTGTGAGGAGCCTTTGAAAAACAGGCTTCCGCACTCATCACAAAGGGCCAGTTCTTTTTCTGCCATAGGGTTCACCAGTCCCGTTCCCGGATGGCCTCCTCGGTGTCAATGGGGATGCCAAACCACTCCAGAATGTAGGCCACGGTTGCCGCAATACATTCCCGCGCCACCGTTTCGATCTCGCTGTCGTTCTCGTCAAACTCCTCCTGGAGATCATTGATGCCGCAGACCGCCTCGTCCAGCGTTTCCTGCACCACTTCGGTGTCGGTTTCGCCGCTCTCCAGCAGGTCGATGACCTT